>ERZ1031137.140-NODE-140-length-13285-cov-20.954649_pt1 | contig 13285 bp, 12 predicted proteins | sample MGYA00517293_ERZ1031137 | MGnify/ENA primary metagenome ERZ1031137 (study PRJEB33718, sample SAMN03159763) | human skin metagenome | collected 2014-05-20 | study: EMG produced TPA metagenomics assembly of the PRJNA266117 data set (Human skin bacterial metagenome...
GGTGTGCAGGACAAGAAAAGGTGGCTGCACAATGTGCAGCCACCTAGCTAGAAGTAGAGGTTAATCCTACTTGTCAGCCTTCGGGTCGGTGAGGCCGTCAACACCCTTGGTATCAATCTCGTCGTGCTTGACGGTGTCGGTCACGGTGCGGGTCTCCTGGACCTGCTCGGTGCCGAGGGACACGCGCTCGACCGGGACGGACTCCTTGGTCACGTTGACCTTGTCCTCGTGGAGGGTAACGGTGGCCTCGGTGGCGTCAGAACCGACGTAGTTCTTGGCCTCCTCGGGGGAGATCGGGGTACGCTCGATGCGAACCTCCTCGCGGGTGACCGGAACCTCTACGGTCTCGGTCTCCTCAACCTGGTACTTGCGCAGGCGAGCCTCGCCGGAAGCGACACGCTCGGTGCCAACGTTGAGCTTCTCCTTCTCGAGGATGATGTCGTTGGACTGGCCAGCAACCGGCTCGCGAACCTCGCGCTCGTCGCGGTCGATGACATCCTTCTCGGTGGTGCCAGCAGCGGCACCCGCACCGGCAGCGCCTGCGCCAGCTGCACCGGCGAAGCCAGCGAGGTTGGAATCATCAGCGGCCGGGCGGTCGGTGACGTAGGTCTCGACATCCTGGACATCGGTGAGGTGGTAGTGCTCGTAGATCGTTTCCTGATCAGCAGCGGTGAGCTGATTCTCGAAGTCGATGTCCGGAGCATCCTTAATAAGATCCTTGTCGAAGGCGAGCTTCAGCTCGTCACCGTTGAGACGGTGGCCACGGAGCGGAACCAGGCTGGAGCTCATGCCGAACAGACCGTGGTTGACCTCAATGAAGGTGGGCTGACCGGTCTTGTCATCAACGAAAAGGTTGTTGATCTTGCCGAGCTTCTCGCCCTGAGCGTCGAAAGCGGTGGCGTTCAGGAGATCCTGGATATTCCTCTTGTCCGTCATGTTCTACTAATCCTTTCTTAGGCACCTTTCCCGTTAAAGGGAGTGCAAAACTGCCACTAACCGGTGAAAAATGCCGATCACGATAATTTTTGGAAGAAAACCGGCGGGTGGTGAAAATGCCGATTATCTTAAATGATGTCCCGCAACCTGTGCGACACTACGGCCGATTGTAAGGAAAAATGTGAAAGCCAGTCGGTGGGAGGGGCGTGGTACCTACCGGTGAAGCGCGGTAGTTAACCTTCTTGTAATAAAGAATCTCACTCTATAGGAAACAATCTAAATAAAAAAGGTAGTTAGTTTAATGATGATAATAAGAAGACCGTGCTTGCTGAGTAAAAGGCCAGCTAGGGGATCGTTTGCGTAGGTGTGACGGGTGCAAAATGAAGTATGTTGATTAAAATTTTCGTTGGAAAACCTTTAAATGTAACGATTTGATAAAGACCGGACGGAAGATTCCAATAACCCCGTTTGGGCGCTTTTCTGAGAAGGTCTGATGTCGTTTTCTCGCCAAACGGGCACAACGTGGGTAAAAGAAAAGGAGAGACAGAACCAGGTTCTGTCTCTCCTTTGATAGAGGGGGTATCTCTATTTAGAAGATGCCCTCGAGCTTACGGCCGGTGTCGGTCGTGGTGATGTCGGCAGAGTCGAACTCAGTGCCATTCTCGACGTTGGTATCGCCCTTGTGGCCGCCGGTCTGGGTGACCGTGATGGAGTTGGTCATGCGGTGGCCACGGATGAGGCCGTCACCGAAGTGAATGTTGGAAACGAGGACTTCCTCGCCGGGCTCAATCGGGTTGGAGAGGGTGACCTCGAAGGTGCGGACGGAGCGATCGCGGTCGAAGCCGAGGTCGCGGGTGTAAGCACCGTTGAACCAGCCAGCCGTCATGAAGCGGTCAACGCCGTAGAGGTAGTCGCCGGGCTTAGCGGTGGTCTTAACCTCGATGCGGAAGGTGGTGTAGGGGAAGTCGGGCTCGTAGCGCTTGGTGCCGGTGTTCTTCAGGCGAAGAGCGACGGCGCCGGAGAAGCCGGTTGCCTTAGCGGTGGTGAGGCGAGGGGTGAGCTCGTACTCGTTGGAGGTAGCAGCCTCGGACGGATCCTTGGCGTCTGCAGCCTTGGCGTCCTCCTCGGCCATCTTGTTCTCAGCCTCGGCACCGGAGACGATTTCCTCGGTCTCGACGGGCTCGACAACCTTGTTCTCGTCTACAGCGGAGTCATCGCCGACAACGTCGCCAGCGTCGACGGAGGTGTTCTCCTCGACGGTGGGCTCGGTGTTGTTGTCGAGGTCCTCGTTGAGAACGTGGTCAACCTTGTTGTCGGCAACAGCGTCGTGGGAGCCGGCAGCGGTGGAGTAGGTCTTAACCTTGATTTCCTTCTTGATAGGAGCAAGGGCAGCCCACAGGGTCGGGGTGGACCAGGTGCCGTTCGGCTTGCAGTACTGCTGCGTGCCTTCCATGGTGATGGTGCGGAAGCCGTAGGTAGCCTCACCGGTCTGGCCGGGGCCAATGTTGTAGGGTCCGATTTCCTGACCCTGGTTCCAGCTGATGCTGTAGGAAGCGGATGCGCCCAGGGACTGGGAGAGGGACATCGTGATGCCGTTGGAGATGGAGCCGCCATCCTTGCTGTAGCCGCCACCAATGTTCATGGAGGTGTTCATGGTGCGGTCGCCCTTGACGTTCAGGGAGATGGACTGGTTCATGGACAGGGACTGGGATAGCGGGATGTCCTTGTCGGTCTGATTGGTAGAAGAGATGGTGCCTGCAGGGGTGAAGTTGTCCTTAGCCTTGTACAGGACCGTGCGGTAATCCTCCCAGGGGTTGCACACCGGGTGCGGGTTGAGGATGTTGGCCTTGATGTGGTCAGAACCGTGGAACGTGTGAACGATGGGGAGTTCCGGGTTGATCTTCGGGGTCTCGTTGTAATCGTCGCGGATGGTGGCGGCGCCTGCCGTGGTGGACACGCCAGCAACCATTGCTGCAGCCATGAAGGAAGCTGCAATCTTGGTGAACTTCATGTGTATCTCCTGATAAGAGTAGTGGTTTCGGAAAAGGAAAGAATGGAAAGCCATGCCGAATAGAAGGCATGTGTAACGCCTGACTGCCGGCTGGCAACGAAATTAAATCTAGACCAGCGAAAGTGGCCATTCAAGAGTTTTTGGCGGTAAGTTAACAAAAAGTTACAGGGTTGAAAATTTCGCCGACGGTGAAAAGCTTAAGAAATCTAAGGAACTTTCGGACAATGCCAAGGTTACTGGGGGTTGCGACGAGGGAACGAAAGTTCTACCTTTTGGGCGGGAAAGTAAAAAACGTCAGATTAAACGGGGGGTAGCTAACGGGGGTGGCTCGTCGGGCGGTAATTCCGATTCATTGAGTGGCAACTCATGGCTGTATCCAGCAAAGTTTGCATAATTGGACCGTGTTACTGCTTTGAAAGGTGGTGTGCAAGTTACTCCATGGTGCTGAACCAATTTAACGTTGTTGAACAAGAAGGACCGTCGCTGGTAGGCAACCAGTCGGCGGCGAATCTTAAGAAATAGTAAGAAAGGAAAAACTAGTCGTCATCGGAGGTGTCGACGATGCGCACACGGCGCGGTTTTGACGGGTTGCGTCGAGAAGCCAGGAAGATTCCTGTGCGCAGCAGAGCGATGAAGACAAGCCCCGCGAACCACGTGGCCGTTACCGCATGCCAGCCGAACTGGAAATCAGCCCAGGAATACGTGGTGGAATCTGCGGAAATATCCAGCAAGATGCCCATGCCCTGGGAAGCGATCATGCCGAAGATGAACCCACCCATGTTGGCAAACCCAGTTCCCGTTGCCACGACGTTGTGGGGAAGCTCCTCGCGTACGAAATCGAAACCGTAGTTCGCAGCCGGGGTGAGGATGGACATGCAGACGAGGGCGACGATGACGGCGATAAGGCCGCGTGGCTTGTCTGTCCAGAAAAAGATCACCCAGGTGAGTCCCAGGCCGATGGCGAATACAAAGGCGGCGATATCACGGTGCCTGCCCAGGCGGGAGGAAACGAAGCCGTGGAAGGGGCCGATGGCGAAGCTGACGATCGTGTTCACCGTGAGCACGAGGCCGGCGACCGCGGGAGAAAGCCCCATGCCCTGCGTCATCATGGGAAGGCCCCACAGGAGGGTGAAGGTGGTAAGTGGCGTCATGCACGTGGCGTGGATGAGGAAAGCGAGCCACACAATGGGGTTCTTCGCCACCGCCTTGATGGCGACAATCGTGTCGCGGCCGTGTCGTCCACGCTTTTCGTCCTCCTGCAGGCGGGTGAGGGTGACGAGCGGGAGGAAGAACCTCCGCGCGCCCCGTAAAACGGCGCGACGCTGGCCGTCGGCGCGCTCAGCCACCTGGTGTGCCACAACCGTGGCCTTCTTCGCCGGAGGGAGGCCAGCGCGTTCCCGCTTAGTGGCCTCGGCGCGCTGGTGGCGAAGCTCCTTAACCTGCTCCTCCTTTTCCCGTCGTGCGCGACGCATTTCCTCCATGGCGGCATCCGCCTCCGGGCTATCCGCGACGGCGACGCGGGCAGCCAGAGCCACGAGCACACCGACGGCACCGAGGGCGACGAACGCCGGGGTCCACCCAGCCCAGTGCAGGAGGGTGAGGAACGGAATCGCCGAGAGGAACTGGCCCAGCTGGCCAAGGGAGGAGGTGAGCTGAGTGAACATCGGGGACTTATGCAGCGGAATCCAGTAGGGGAGGATACGCATGACGGACAGAAACGCCGTCGCGTCGCCCATGCCGATGAGGATGCGGGCGAAAATAGCCACCCCGTAGACGGTGGTGAAACCGAGGAGTAACTGGCCAAAGGCCATGATAAGGGCGCCGTAGACGAGCAGCTTGCGGGGGCCAAACTTATCGATGAGCAGACCCGCGGGGATCTGCGAGAGCGCATAGGTGCCCACCTGTACTGCGGTGAACACGGCGATGTGGGAGGCATCTACCTGGAATCTGTCTAGAGCCTCCACCCCGGCGACGCCGAAGCTGGTGCGCCCGGTGATGGCGATGATGTAGACGATGACGGCAGACATCCACACCGCGAGCGCGCGGCGCGTAACTACTTCATGAGGATTCGGCATGTGATAGCACCTTAATAACGTTGCACGGTCAAGTGGTGACGGGGCTCGTGCAATCATTCCATAGTCGGGTTCAATTCTGTTACTTTGCTCACAGTATTGAGCGTTTGCGGGCAATGTCGAGGAACGGCTAAACCGGGGCGACAGTACTGTGGAGGTATGCCCACACCCGAATTCATTGTGACCCTGCGCAAAAAGATCGGCCACGATCCACTATTCCTGCCTGGCATCACAGCTATTGTTCTCAAGCCGGTGCCGGAGGGCGCTCCCGTGTGGGAGGTGCCGAAGGTTCTGTTGGTGAAGCGGGCCGACAACGGCAACTGGACTCCCGTCACGGGAATCGCCGAGCCGGGGGAGAACCCGCACGTCACCGCTTCCCGCGAGGTGAAGGAGGAGGCGGGGGTGGACGCCGAGGCCGTTGCCATAATCGGCACGGGCACCTCTGGCCCCACCACGTACCCCAACGGGGATGTGACGAGCTATATCGATATTTGCTACCGGATGGAGATCACCGGCAACGATGAGCCCTACGTGGGCGATGAGGAATCCACGGATGTGCGGTGGTTCTCCGTGGCCCAGCTGCCACAGATGCCACAGCGGTTTCGCCTGCTTATTGCCGATGCAGTGGTGAACCTGCGCCACCCGGATAAGTTTCGCCCGCGCCTTGGGTACGAGAAGCGCTCGCACAATCAGTGATCACGCGCCGATCCCCACAAACTGAAAAAGAAATCCCCGCCACCGACTGGGTGGCGGGGAAAATATTGGGTTTTTACTCGGGCTTGGCAAACTTTCCGGCCTTGACTCCCTCGGTGAATTCCTTCTTCAGGTTCTCAGCGAGGTCCTTGTCTACGTTGGCCCAGTACTCGTAGACGCGCTTCTCCGTCGTGGCGGAAACACCATCCATCGCGCCGGCGATGTTGGACACGAAGCGCTTCTTTTCCTCGTCGTCGTAGACGTTGAGGTACAGGTCGCGTGCCTGGACGAAGTCGTCGTCCTCGGCGTGCTTCTTGTATGCGTAGCGGGCGAAGTCTGGGTCGTTCGGCTCCGGGTTGATGTAGAGGCCCTCGGCGGAGTCGTAGGACTTCATGGAGGACGAGGTCTCTCCATCGTCGAGAAGCCCGTCGATGACATCCGACTTGTTGGGGGCGTACGGGGGTTGCGACGGGTCGGAGAACTCGTAGGCCATCGGGCCGTTGTGCGTGTAGGTGACCACCTGGTTAAGGGGCTTGTTCACCGGGATCTGGCGGTAGTTCGGCCCGATGCGGTAGCGCTGCTCGTCGGCGTAGGCGAACACACGGCCTTGTAGGAGCTTGTCGGGGGACAGACCCACGCCTGGGACGATGTTGGACGGGTCGAGGGCGATCTGCTCAATCTGCGCGTGGAAGTTGCGCGGGTTGCGGTTGAGCACGAAGTAGCCGATCTTCTTGCGCGGGTAATCCTTCTTGGACCAGACCTTGGTCACATCGAAGGGGTTGAAGCGGTAGGTCTTGGCATCCTCGAACGGCATGATCTGTACCTCGACGTCCCAGATCGGGTAGTCGCCGCGCTCGATGGCCTCGAAGAGATCCTGGCGGTGCAGGTCGGGGTTCTTGCCGGCCATTTCTGTGGCCTCTTCGTCGGTGAGGTTCTCCACGCCCTGGCGGGAGATGAAGTGATACTTCACCCAGACGGGTTCGCCCTTGTCGTTAATCCACTGGAAAGTGTGGGAGCCGTAGCCGTTTTGATGGCGGGTGCTCTTCGGGGTGCCACGATCGCCCATGAGGTAGGTGACCTGGTGGGCGGATTCGGGAGCACGGGTCCAGTAATCCCAGCGCATGTCAGCGCTCTGGAGGCCGGAATCCGGAGTACGCTTCTGGGAGTGGATGAAATCGGGGAACTTCATGGGGTCGCGCATGAAGAACACCGGGGTGTTGTTGCCCACGATGTCGTAGTTACCGTCTTCGGTGTAGAAGCGAAGGGCGAAGCCGTGGACATCGCGCATCGTGTCGGCGGAGCCGGATTCGCCTGCAACCGTGGAAAAGCGGCCGACCATCGGGGTGACGGTGCCCTTCTGGAAGAGCTTGGCTTTGGTGTACTGCGAGACATCCTCGGTAATGTGCAGTTCGCCGAACGCGCCGTGGCCCTTGGCGTGGGGGATGCGGTCCGGGACGATCTCGCGGTCGAAGCTGGCGAGCTTCTCAATGAGGTGCACGTCGTTCAAAACGATGGCACCGGTCTCGCCGGTGGAGATGGACTTGTGTTCGCTCATGACCGGCTGGCCACCGCGCAGGGTGGTGTGGGCGCCGGGGGTGGCGGGGTACTTGCCACGGTTGACTACCTTATCGGCGGTGGACTCATTCGTATTCGTCATGAGGTTCCTTCCGTTTGATTAGACATTTTGTTCACCAACGAGCCTACCAAGAATACCAGCCTATTGGCTGGGAAAAATTGATAGGTTGCCTGTTACCAGGCGTTCTTAGGGTTCCCTCTCCCATTTTTCGAGCTTGTCGACGCTTCGGGGGTGATGTTTTCATTAAGCTCACCGCCGACTACAATCAAGCGTGCAGTTGATTAACCTCTCACCGAGGTGTGGGAACTGTGGTGTGATTCCACGGCTGGCGCGCAGCGGTAATGGTGACAATGCAGATTATCCACTGAGCCGAAAACGGCTTGGGAAGGTTCTGCGGCGAGTGATCCGAGCCCGAAGACCGATCTTCTGCGGATTGTGTCCACCTTTGTTGAAACCTCCGCGCACGGGGTTGAAAGGACTTTCATGCTTATAACTACACGTATATCTACCCGGCAGCGAGCGCGTTTCTGGCGCGCCCATGTCTAGCCGCCGGAGAGTTCCTTCCCTTCTCCTCACCCTCGTTCTGCTGGCTCTGACCGTTGTCGTCGCCGTCGTGTCCCTCGGGTTCGGCGCCGAGAAAATCCCGCTGGACACGGTCATCTCCGTCCTGCAGGGGCACGTGGGAGGAACGCCGGTCACCGGCCCCGCAAACACCATCATCTGGGAGCTGCGGCTGCCGCGAGCGATACTGGCCTTCGTCACGGGCGCAGGGCTCGCCATCGCCGGCGCACTCATGCAGACGCTCGTGCGCAACCCCCTCGCCGATCCCTACATCCTCGGCATTTCCTCCGGTGCGGCGGTCGGCGCGACCGTCGTCATCACGATGGGAGTCCTCGGCGCGTTCGGCATCTGGGCGCTGTCTGTCGGTGCACTCCTTGGCGCGCTCGGTGCCACACTGCTCGTGTACTTCATCGCCCAAACGCAGGGCGGGCTCACCCCGTTACGCCTGGTTCTCGGTGGTGTCGTGCTCTCGGCAGCGTTTAGTTCCGTGTCCTCGTTCCTCGTCTTTCTTTCCGACGACCAGCGGGCGGCGAATTCGGTCATGTTCTGGACCCTGGGCTCCGTCGCTGGCGCGACGAAGCAAAAGCTCATCCTGCCGATCGTCATCGTCGCCGTGTGCCTCATCCTTGTCATGGGCTTCAGCGGCTGGTTCGACGCACTGGCAGCAGGACCCCACACAGCGGCAGCACTCGGCATCAACGTGCCACTCGTGCGCAACGGCGTCTTCATCCTTAACGCCGTCCTCGTCGGCAGCCTCGTCGCCGTCAGCGGTGGCATCGGGTTCGTGGGCCTCATCGTGCCGCACGCGTCCCGCATCCTCGTCGGTGCGCTGCACCGCAAGGTGATCCCCGTGGCGGCCGTCGGGGGCGGACTGTTCCTCTTGCTGGTGGATATCCTCGCCCGCACCGTGGCCTCGCCACAGGAAATGCCGCTGGGCGTGGTGACGGGGATCATTGGCGCCCCGCTGTTCCTCTTCCTCATGGGCAGGAACTCCTATGCGTTTGGAGGTCGCGATGCCTGACACACCACTCATCGAGGTCCACGGCGTGGCAGCAGCCGTCGGCGGCTACACCGTCGTCAGCGACGTCAACCTCACCATCCCACCGGGGGCGAAGGTGGCCCTCGTCGGAGTCAACGGTGCGGGGAAGAGCACCCTGCTCCGCGCACTGGCGGGCGTCGAAAAGCCAGCTGCAGGAACCGTGACCCTCGACGGGCAGCCCCTGCACAACCTTCGCGCGCGGAAGCGGGCGCAGCTCATTACCTTCGTCAGCCAGGAGGAAACCCCACCCGCCGACCTCACCCTGGAGGAGATAGTCTCCCTCGGGCGCATCCCGCACCGCCCCTCCTGGGCGGTCAACACCGAGGATGAACGACCCATCGTCGAGGCCTCACTCGTCGCCGTCGGGCTTGCCGACCGCATGACCACCTCCTGCGACCAACTGTCCGGCGGTGAGCGGCGACGCGCGATGCTCGCCCGCGGGCTGGCCCAGCAGACACCGGTGCTGTTCCTCGACGAACCCACCAACCACCTCGACATCTCGTGGACGCTGCACATCCTCAACCTCATCCGGGAACTGCCCGGCACCGTCGTTGTGGCCATGCACGACCTCGACCTCGTCATGCGCTATTTCGACCACGTTGTCGTCGTCGACCGCCACCGCGTGACGGCCTCCGACCACCCGGTTGACGTGTTCACATCAGAGTTCATGCGCACCACCTTCAACGTGGACGCAGAACAGATTGTCAGCCCCACGTCCACCCACTCCCATCTCATCATCAACGACGTCAGTACAAGAAAGTAGGAAAACATGTCCAAACGTCTCATCAGCGCCCTCCTCATCGGCGGGCTGACACTGACCGGCTGCTCCTCAGCCGGCAACGACACCTCCACCACCACCGCCGAAGACACGGTGACCGTCACCAACTGCGGCGAGGAAAAGGAATACCCCAAGACCACCCGCCTCGTTGCCAACGACGGCAACATCATCTCCATCGCCCTGGCAGCCGGCGCCCACGACAACCTCGTCGGTGTCTCCAACCTCCAGCGCGACGAAGATGCCATCGCCCTCCGCTACGGCGACGAGGTGCACCACCTTAACCAAATCTCGGATAAGTACTGGAACCTGGAAAACATCCTTGCTGCAGACCCCCAGACCGCCTTCGCCGGGTGGGGCTACGGCTTCCGCGAGTCCGACGGTCTCACCCCCGCCGACCTCGCCAAACACGGCATCGCCACCTACCTCCTCTCCGAGACCTGCAGGCAGGAGGGCAGCCAGGCCCGTGGCACGATGGATCCGTGGGAGGCCCTCAACACCGACATTGAAAACATCGCCAAGATTGCCGGTGACGAGGATTAGGCCCAGAAGGAAATCGCCGATATTAACGCCCGCCGCAAGGCCGTAGAGGACGCACCCAAGGCAGAAAAGGCCCCGGTCACCTTCCTCTTCGATTCCCCGAATGACTCCACCGTGTTCTCCTCCGGTGCCTTCGGCGCACCCCAGGCCATCTTCGACAGCGCTGGTGTCACCAACGCCCTCGAGGACGTGAAGGACACGTGGGTCGATGTCAGCTGGGAGCGCATCACCACGGCCAACCCGGACATCATCTTCTTTGTCGACTACCCGCCGACCGAGTACGCCGAGAAGATCGCTCAGCTCGAGTCCAACCCGGCCACCAAGGACCTGCAGGCGGTCAAGGAAAAGCGCTACGTCAACCTGCCGTACGCTATGTGGACCTCCGGCCCGCTCAACGTCGATGCCCTCGAGTACGTCCGCTATGCCCTCGAGCACTTCGGCCTGCAGCCGGACAGTGGCATCAAGCCGAAGCTGGACATCACCCAGCTCGACTTGGACGGCAACGAGTGGCTGAAGGAAGCCAACTAGTTCACGCGGGCCATCGCCGCGTCGAGCTCCTCGCGCGCGGTGGCCATCGCCGGCCCGTACCAAAACAGGCTGCGCCCGGTGACGTGAATGGTGGGGGCGGAAAACCAGGCATCGTCCTCGGCGGTGAAGTGGTACGGCTCGTCGGGAAGCACAATCACCTCGGGTGACAGTGCGGCGACCTCGTCGGGGGAGACGAGCGGGTAGCGCCTATCGGTAACCACATTGACCCACCCCAACCGTGACATGAGGTCGGTGGCGAACGTATCCGGCCCCACCCACCGCCACGGTTTCCTCCAGATCGGTAGCGCCACGCGTCGCAGGTCCTCCCGTGGCGGGCGCGACCACTCCTCACGCGCGTGCTCCAACCAGTCGGGCAGTGCCACATCGAAAGCCTCGTTGAACAGCCGCGACATGCTTGCCAAGGCCTCGTCGACGGTGTTGATCCTCGTCACCCACACGGCGATGCCACGGCGACGCATCTCCTCAATGTCCACCCGCCGGTTCTCCTCCTCGTTGGCGATGACGAGATCCGGCTTCAGCGCATCAATCGCCTCAATATTGGGGTTCTTTGTCCCCCGCACGCGGGTAACCGCAAGATCCGGCGGTTGCGTGCACCAGTCAGTTGCCCCCACAAGCGCGCCGGGGGTCGTCGCAGCGACCGCTTCGGTCAGCGACGGTACGAGGCTGACCACGCTTGTCACCGGTTGTGTGAGGGGAACGGTGGAGCCCTGATCGTCGAAAAGCATAAGTGAACCTCCCCTGCGAAAGTTTATCCCGATGCGTCGACCACAGGAAAGTCGAGTACTCTTTCACTATCACTCGCGCTATCGGAAGGACGGTAATATGCACCCGCTTGACCTCACCGACAGGAGCCAGGATTACCTCAAGGCCATCTACGACCACGAGGAGCGCTCCTCCACACCCGCGACGCTGACCAAAATCGCGGAGGTCGTCGGCCAGAAGGCGTCCACGGCATCAGAGGCCATCAAGCGGCTGACATCCATCGGCCTTGTCAATCACGAGCGCTACCAGGGCATCACCCTCACCGCAGACGGACGCAAGATTGCGCTGGCCATGGCCCGCCGCCACCGCGTCCTGGAAACCTTCCTCGTGGAGACGCTCGGCTACACGTGGGACGAGGTCTACGAGGAGGCCGATGTGCTGGAGCACGCCGTCAGCGACCGCTTCCTTGAGCGCCTCGACGCGCACCTCGGCTTTCCCACCCACGACCCGCACGGCGATCCAATCCCCGCAGCGGACGGCACCATCGCCCAGACGGCCACCGTGCCCCTGTCCAGCGTCGCGCCCGCGACCGGCATCCGCATCGCGCGCATCGGCGATTCCGACCCCGAACTCCTTCGTTACCTCGCCGGCCACAACGTTCTTCCCGGGCACGTTATCGACATGCCGGAGGCTCCCGTGGCGGGCATCGCCCATGTGCTTGTCGACGGCGCGGCCGTCGCCGTGGCTGAGGCCGCCCTGGGCGAAATCTTCGTCTCAGCGGGTGAAGCTGAATCCTAAAAGGTGGCGCTCGTTGTTCACAGGCGCTGTACTCTCCGCCGCGGCATTGATCCACTTCGCCAGGTGAATCGGCGTGGGCGGGTACGCGTGGGTGACCGCGTAGGCCGAGTTATCCGCCAGGCGTGACGGCGCCGGCGCCCACCCGCTGCCCACCGACGGCAACGAGATAGCCAGGAGGCCCCTACCGCCCGCCAGCGTCGCCGCAATCTCCCAATCGGGCCAGTAACTATTCCACGTATTCTTCCCCAGCAGCGCGATCGTCACCCCCGCGTCCTTCAAGCCTGTTTCTTGCAGAAACTCGATCGCTTTAGCCTCCTCTTGGAGGGACAACACATCCGTCTCCGTCAGATTCGGGTCCCGAGAGAGGAAAACCTCCCCCGAATTGTCGAAAGTGTACATAAACTGGTGCGCTTCTTCCCGGTCTTCCGGGGCGAACGAAACGTAGCACGCATGCTTTGCCCTGCGTGCAAGTGTGGATTCGAGCATGGACCCATCTTATACCGGGGGTGTTTTACCCCCGTTGTGTCCTGCGGGGTGCCTTCGGCACCGTTATGGTGCGGGGTATGGATACATCTCGGGGGTTTGATTTTCTTACCCTGTACTCGAAAACAGTCACCCACATTCTTGAGCCGTACCAGAACATGTCGGTGACGCAACTCGTTAAACACGGTGCGGGACCAGCCCTAGGCAAACAGATTCACCGCCTTGCCGGTATCTACTTCGGCTCCACCACCGCCACTATCAAGCAGAAAACCTGCAGGGACGCAGCCATCCGCAACCACCACAACCTGGAAACACTCGACCTCATCGAATCCTATGTGAGAAAACTCAAGGATAAGAACAAGGCCTGGCAAATCCGGGTGGGGCTCACCACCCAACCAGCACGGGTACAAGACATCAAAACCCGGGGGATGCAGCTTGTTGCCGCCATCAATGGGACAGGGGTGGATAACCCGGAAAAGTCGGTGTCGACCAGGAGGGTGAAAAACTCCACGTTGAAGGATCTGTGTGTGCGCACCTCCAGTCACCTTGT
>ERZ1031137.141-NODE-141-length-13175-cov-25.709070_pt1 | contig 13175 bp, 10 predicted proteins | sample MGYA00517293_ERZ1031137 | MGnify/ENA primary metagenome ERZ1031137 (study PRJEB33718, sample SAMN03159763) | human skin metagenome | collected 2014-05-20 | study: EMG produced TPA metagenomics assembly of the PRJNA266117 data set (Human skin bacterial metagenome...
GTAGGTGAAGCCTTCAACTGCGGGCGCTGGTAGGGGCACCTGGGGTACACCCCAACGCGACAGTGCGACCGCGACACATTGTGTCGGTATTCCCTGGAGTTTTCTCGTGACGAAGCCTCTTCCCTAGATTATTTCCCAGGACATTGATCCTATTGCGACATAGTTTGCGGTACTCAACTCACGAACTCGCGGTACTCAACTCACGAACCTGGTGTAGTATCAAGTCAATAAACCTAATGCGACACATGCGGAGGTCTAGTTTTGTCTCAGCGGCTAGGGACTTTGCTTGAGGTCAGTGGTCGGCCGAAGCAGATTGTGGAGATTGTGCGGCTCGGCTCGAAGCAGGCTCGTATCCGTGAGTCGTACTACATGCCTGGCGACGCTAAGTATGTCGAGACGAAAGTGCCGCGTGATCGGGTGATCGAGGATGGTGGCGAGGCCTACCGCAGGCAGGGAAAGTCCAAGTGTGCGACGTACCTTGATCTGATGGGGGAGCCGTCTGCGATGGTTAAGGTTGTTCGCGCCTACAAGCAAAAGTCGGTAGTCCGATTCTTCGAGGGTGAGCAGCGCTTCCCGGAGACTGGCGGTTGGGGGAGAGAAGAAGAGGTAGAAACCCGCAACCTGCTTTGGGATGCCGGTAAATCGTGGGGAAAGCGCCCATCGAAACTTGTCGAGCAGGAAGAGAAAGCAGCAGCGCACGCTAGTGCTGAAGTGATGCCTGTGTCTGCCGAACCAAGCAGGGAGGCACCACAGTCTGCGGCCACTGTTTCCTATATGCGCGTGTCTAGCCAGGGGCAACGCCTCGACCGCCAGGCCGAGGAAATCTACCGGGAAGTAGGCACGCCGGATAAAGAATTCACGGACAAGGTATCGGCGGCAGGACATGCTGATCGTCCGGGACTTGATGCTTGCCTGGACTATCTCCGGACGGGTGATGTTCTCGTTGTCGCAAGTATCGACCGGCTTGCCCGGTCGATGGTTGATCTGCGTCGCATTGTTGATGCGGTTGTCGATAAAGGCGCACAGGTGCGGTTTGTTAAAGAGTCGCTGGTGTTTGGGGCAGGGAGTGATCCGCGCTCTGATCTGATGCTTGGCATCCTTGGCTCGCTGGCTGAATTCGAGCGGGCCATTATTCGTGAGCGCCAGGCGGAGGGGATCGCCGCGGCGAAAAAGCGCGGCGTCTACAAGGGGCGAAAGCCTGCCCTTAGTCGTGGGCAGATTGACCAAGCGCGGCAACTTAAAGACGAGGGGGTTGCCGTGACTGAAATAGCGCGACGGTTAGGTGTGCACCGCTCGACGATCTACCGGGCGTTGGCCGACTAGTTTTTGTTGTCGCGCTCGCGATCTTCTTGGAGCGCCTGCTCCATAAAACCGAGAGTAATTTCCTCGAACGCATCTTTGATAGCGAGACGTTCGTAGTTGGCAGCGACTTGTTCCCAGTGAATCTTCTCGAGATGTGGAAGTGCGGCCCATAGCGCCATGCGGAGATAGGTGCCCCGGCTTCGCCTTGTGCGTGCCGCGAGTGCGTCGAGGCGTTCGGCCAACTCGGGTTCAACGCGAACGGAGATCACCGGCCCGCGTCCCACCCAGTGTTTCTGTTTGCGCGTAGCCATGACTTCACTCCTTACCTGACGTGACTTTCGCGGTAGTTAGTAAACGATGTTTACATAATGTTTTGAGCGCGTCGAGCCGCTCGTTGATTCTCAGCAGCCGAGCCTTCGCGCCATTTTGTAAACAGTGTTTACAGCGAGGCGCGAAGGCGAAGGGGAGATTTCGTGCGTGGCTTCTCGTATCTTCGTAAAACTTGTTTACAGATGGTGCCGGGGTGGTGCTGGCGCGAAAGGCTTCGCCTTCCTTGCCCCTGATTTCTATTGTCTCCACCGCCTACCTTGGACGCCACACCCGCGCCCCCCAAGGCCCTGTGAAGACGCCCCGTGGCCGTCTGCGGCCTCCCTTGTAGACAGCCACCAAAGATCGTTGGTACATTTGCAGTAAACTGCTGCGTGTCGCGCGGGGCGCGCCCTGACCGGTGGAAAGGTGGGTTACGGCGCATGCTGACGATTGCGAAACTGCATGGCGAGTCCGTGGCCTATTACGAGTCCACGGTTGGCAATGAATCCGGCCAGACGGCGCCTGGAAGTGGGCCGGATTCGTACTACTCCGAGGACGGAACGAAGCCCGCGCGAGCGTGGATTGCGGCTCGTTCTCGCGCGCAAAGTGAGCGTGTTTCTGCGCGGCTTGGTGTTGAAGTCGGCGCTGAAATTCGTGGCGATTCGGTGCGAGATTGGTTCAATAAAGCGCTCGCGCCAAGCGGGGAGAAACTTGGACGCGCGCCAAAATCGACCGGTGTGCCGGGGTTCGATTTAACGTTTTGCGCCCCGAAAAGCGTGTCTGTTTTGTGGGGGTTCGGAGACGAAAGTGTGCGCCAGGTAGTCGACGCCGCGCACGCGCAAGCGGTGTCGGAGGCGCTTTCGTATCTTTCCGAGCACGCCGGATACACACGCCGCGCCGATGACTTCGACCGCGATCTGATGGTGATTGATCGCGTTGAAGCGCTCTCCGGCGTGAAGTATGAGCACCGGACAAGTCGCGCTGGCGACCCACATGTTCACTCACATGTTCTATTGGCAAATAAGCAACTGTGTGCCGACGGAAAGTGGCGCACGCTTGATGGAGTGAGCCTGTATCACGAGGCGCGCGCGGCAGGAACGATCTATCAAGCGACGCTGCGTGAAACGCTCGCGAAGCAGTTCGGTGTTGCGTGGTCTGACGTGACGAATGGCTGTGCTGAGATTGCAGGCCTTGACGATACGAAGATGCTCAAGGCGTTTTCTACTCGAGCAAATGAAATCGAGAAGTGGCGCGAGGAAAACAGTCTCGATGATCAGGCCGTGTATGAACGCATCGGGCAGAAGAAAACTCGCCAGACCAAAGACCTCGATGTCTCTTTAGACGAATTGGAGCGTCGCTGGCGCGCGCTTCCTGAAGCCGAGGCAGCAGAAGCGTTTGTCGGCGCACTCGATAGCGCTAAGGCAGAGGGTCAGACGCGCACCGGCGCTGATGCGGCACTGCCGAGCGTGGAGGAGATTCTCGACGCGGTTGTCGCAGAGCGGTCTACATTTACCCGCGCGGATGTGGTCGAGAAGATCGCGGAGATGATGCCGGTCGGTGCGGTTGCACCCGCTGACATGCTGGCCACGATTGAGCACCTGGCCGATAGCGTGGTTGAGCCTGACCTGGCAGATGCGGAGCAGGCGGCATGGCCGGTCACCCCGGAGAAATCCCGCAAGCACGATAAGACCGCGCGCGAAGGCTCGCAGCGGTTTACCTCGCGCAGTGTTGTCTCCGAGGTTGACCACGCAATCGATCTGGCCTGCGAAAAGGTCTACGGCGGTGTAGCCGCATCGGAAATCAAGCCCATCGAGGGCGCGCTTTCTATCGAGCAGGCCGACGCCATGCGAACGGTTGTTGCCTCGCCCTACCGCGCCAGCGTGGTGGTTGCCCCGGCTGGCGCGGGCAAGACGTCGAGCCTGAAAGCAGCGCGCAAGGCATGGGAGAGCGCAGGCAAGACCGTTGTCGGTCTCGCCCCGACGGGCAAGGCCGCAGATGTGATGGTCGGTGAAGACGTTGCGCACTCCTCGGCCACAATCGCGCGAGCGCTCAAGCGCGCCGAGGGCGAGACCGCCGAGCACGCTGCTGTGGCACTGGGGTGGGATACGGACACAGTGGTTGTGGTTGACGAGGCCGGAATGGTTTCCACCCCGGATCTGGTGCGGGTGTTAGACATCGCGCGCGCCGCAGGTTCGCGTGTGGTGATGGTTGGCGATCCGCACCAGTACGGCGCGGTCAAGGCGCGTGGCGGGCTGTTAGCCACGCTCGCCTATGAACTGCCGGACGCGGTGGAGTTAACCGAGGTATTTCGCCAGCACGACCCGGAAGAGCGAGACGCCTCGAAGTGGCTACGCAGTGGCGAAGCGCCATATGTGGAACGTGCCGCAGACTTCTACGCCAAGGCAGAGCGTCTTTTTGCGGGGTCTTCTACTGCCATGCTCGAAGACGCGCTTAAAGGGTGGAAAACCGACGTCGAAGCAGGAAAACAGTCCCTGCTTGTCGCCTCCACCAACGACTACGCCGACGCGCTTAACGCAGCGGCGCAAAAGACTATGGCCGAGCGCGGCGCGCTTGATATGCGCGAAGCGGTCAAACTCACCGGGAGCCAATTCGCCCACGTCGGAGACATCATCCTGACTCGACGCAACAACTACGACCTGGTGACGAGCACGGGAGATGTGGTGCGAAACGGCCAGCGCTGGCGGGTTGAAGCAATCCACGCGGACGGCTCGATTACCGCGCGCAGAAGCGATGACACTGGTGCCGCAATCGTGCTCTCGCCTGACTACTTGGGCGAGCACACCCAACTTGGCTATGCCTCAACCGGCCACAGCGCCCAGGGCGCAACCGTTGACGTCGCCCGTGTTGTTGCAGGTGTTGGCCAAATCGACCGTGCTGGTGTCTATGTGCCCATGACCCGCGGTCGCGAGGGCAACTTCCTCTACTTAGCCGAGCAGATGCCAGGCGATACCGAAGCAGGCCACGGTAAGGCAGAACCTACCGAGCGCAGGGAATCAACTGATTACGCCCGTGATCTGCTTGTCCAGGCAGCGACGCGAAGCCGCACGGATGAAACACCTTATGACGTCTTTAGGCAGGCCCGCGCTGATTGGGAACTGACCCACCTTGCTACTGGCGCACGCTGGATCATCGAACCGGCAAGAGGCGCATACATGCGTAAAGCAGCCCAAGCCCGCGAGGATGCACGCATCAAACGGTTGAGAGACTTTGTGGCACCTGCCGCTGCGCAGCCTGGAAAGCAGGATGAAAAGCCGACTACTGCGCCACAACAGCAGGCGAAGCAGGAAAAGAAATCGCCGGACGATGGGCCGGACATGTCGCTCGTGAAGGGCAACGGCCCGTTCGCGCGCAACGATGGTCTCGATAAGTCTCGTGTGCAAGGCCACGACAGGCAGGCGAACAAGCCTGCTAGCCGCCGAGACGATAGCGAAGACTACGCAGCGCAGCGCGAGCGTTTGAACAGCGAAATCGCGGCACTTCGTGAGCAGATCAGCGCAATTGATCAGCAGTCGGGCGATCTTGAATCAGAGCAGCGCTACGCCCAAACGGCTCTTGAGCACGCGAGGGTAGGACAGCGTGTCTTCAAAAACTCACTGCGTGAAGCGCGTGCAAAGCGCGACGATCGCAGCCGGATCGCGAAATGGTTCAACCCCAACGCGGGGCAGGAGACCATTGACTCGATTGAGGCCGAACTCGCACGCGAAGATGCCAGCCATGACAAGTGGTCGCAACGCAACGAGGAACTGCTCCAGGTGCGAGACGAACTGCGGCAGCGTCGTGCTGACTTAAACGATCAGATCAACAGCAAAAAGAGCAGGCTTGTATGGATCGACGTGGAAGAACGCAGTGCAGATGCGCTTGAGCGTTTGCAGCAGCAACAGGCACGCGGTTACAGCACTTCGTCGGAGCAGCAGACGTGGGAGATGCCACAGGAGCAGTCCAACGACTCCGGTATGGAGTTGTAAAAACCGCCTCGGTACAGCACTGAGGCGGCTGGGGTAAGCGGTGAGAAGGGGTGGAGGTTAGTTCACCTGGGTCGCGTACTTGTTTTCCTGGGTTTCCATAACTTTAAACGCGTGTTCCAGCGCGTCGGCTGGGCTGTCGTGGAACGTGCCCAGTTCCACCGGAGGGGCGTCTTGTTGCACCTTGGGCGTTTCTTGCTGCTCGACAAAGTTGTTCGCCGCCAGTGAGAGTGCGGTGCCGAAAAAGAAGACCAGGCCGAACAGAATCAACAGGCCGATAAGTGGGCCGATACTCAAGACCAAACCTGCGAAGAATCCATTGGCGCGGATCTGGTTGCGGACGATGCCGAACGCCGCGAGTACGAATACAGCGGTGACGATGTTGGCGGTGGTGAGCACTACTTCCCTTCCCCTAGTAGCCGTTAGCGGGCGTGTGTTCTGCGGGCGTTACGCGGTGACGAGTTCTTTCGCCAGGTCGAGGTACTGCGACATGAGCGCGTCGTAGTCCTCCGGGAATTCATCGGTGCAGCGAATCGCGGTGTCGAGCACTTTGCCGCCAGCGTGTGCAGTCGCCTCGCGCACATCCTCGGTGACGGAGGTCTGCCACGGCGAGACGAGGGCGACCGACGGCGACGTTGTCCGTTTGATCGTTTCAAGGGTGGGGCGCTCTGCCGCGAAGGAGGCGTCTGTGGGCACGAACGTGACGTCGGTAAGGCCTGCAACATCTTCGACGATCTGGGCATCGTGGGACGCGGTGTCGACAAGCAGCACACCGTTGTCACCGAGTTCGCTGCAAAGCGCGTCGATACGCTGCTTGATATCGGCGCTGGCGCTGCGGTTTTCCAGGGGGATCGGCAGCGCGTCGATCTTGAACGTGACGGGGTGGTCGCTGTCCTCGAGCACCTTTGCGAGGGTTGCGCAGTCGTCTGTCGGGGTTAAGTCCAAAACCGCCACGTCGTAGCCGAGTTGTTGATACGCCTGCGCCAGCAGCAGCGTCGCGGTCGTGCGGTACAGCCCGCCCTTTAGGTTCACCGTGGTCAAAATCATGGTCACTCCTCACGTCTCCCGGATAATGCTACTCATAGTCCGTCGACTTATAGTCGCCAACATTCGACGTTGAGGAGATGAATGATGACCGTGATCTTCTTCTCACGTTCGGAGGCCGGATACGACGCGCCCGGCAGGCCGCGGGGCTAACTCAGGAAAAACTCGCGCATATCGCAGGGGTCGACCGCACCTATGTGGGATCGGTCGAGCGTGGCGAGCGCAACCTATCTGTGCTGAACATCCTCACGTTTGCCACCGCACTCGGCATCGACCCCGGAGAACTCGTTTCCGGCATGAGCAGAGGGCCGGCAGATGAAGCGCGTGGAACCGTTTAGGCCAAGCCCCACGTTGGGCTAATCAATCAGGTTTTCGCGCTGCGCAGTTTCCCGCACCGCGCGAACGATGGTGTCGGTGAGGGTGTGACGCCTGCCGTAGTGATCGGCCAAGCGCTCGATTACCTCCCAGTCCTCAATCGGAAAGGCGAACGACGTGCGGTGACGCTCGGAGGACTTGCGTCCAGGTTTTCCCCGGTCAGTGCCGAAGCCTGCCCCCTCTTTGCGCGACTGCTCGTCTTTGACCGCAAGGGCGGAAAACGGGTTGGAAGAAGTCTTATCGCTCATTTGGTGGCCTCCACAATCTGATCCGTGAGATAGCGAATAGCGTGCGCAGCAGGACTGCTGGAACTGTGCGTGACTACCCCAGCAGGCGGCTCTGGGGTGTTTTTGAACGCGACAGCCGTCGGGACTTTGCCCAAGATGTTCCACTCACGCTCGCGGGCGAACTGCTCTAAATCCTGGCTCGCGCGACGGCTCGGGCTGTGCTCGTTGAGCACGATTCCAATCGGCGCGGTGACCTGCGAGACGAAATGCGCAGTCGGCGCCAGGTCGCGCGGAGACGGGCCGACCGGCACCACGACTAGATCCGCACTGTTAATCGCGGCCACGGTATCGGCGTCAGGGCGCGCTGGCGTATCCACGAGCGCGTAATCAGCCCCCTCCACTTCATCGGTGCCGTGGTAGGCGCTCGACTGGTTGTCGAGTTGGTACGTCGTTACTCGCGCACCGCGCTGCTCAAGTGTCCAGGCAACCTCGTCGTAGAGCGTCGACTTTCCGACGCCACCCTTCGGGTTTGCAAAAACGATAGTCCGCATACATACGAAGCATACTCAACATATGCCACATATGTAACACATGCTATATGACGCACATATCGTATATGGAAAACATACGTTATATATCGTATGTACGATATATAGTGAACATATCGCACATACCGTAATTCTGATATGTCAGAGATGTACGAAATATAGTGAACATATCGTATGTCTGATATGTCGAAACGGTGCGTTTGTGAGTGCCTACCTCGATAAATCGCCGTGGCGCTCCTGCGTGTCACCAGCGAAATCACACGGCTGTGGTTTAGGCTGAGAAAAGTTAACCAGAAATGAATGAAGCCCGGAGTGGCGGCAACCGCTCCAGGCTTCGCTTATCACCCAGAGAGCACCTGGGAGAAAGCACGAGTATGAGTGTACCAAGTTGGCACCAACTTTCTCGCACGTCAACGGCGTGTGTCGCCTCTCCTGCGCAAAAAGACTGCGGAGGACTGGACGATACGCCAGCGGGATACAACGACCGTGACGCACTGCTTGCCCACCTTGGACGCGACGTCATTCACGCCAGCCGCACGCGCGACTTCGCCACGGCCTACTACACCGACAAAGACGGCAAACGCTGCCCGAGGATGTACCGCGTTGAGACGGATACCTTCGCCAAGTGCCAGTACGCAGTGCTGACCAACAAGCAATACGCCGCCGTCCTCGTCGTAGACATCGACCAATACGGCGAAGCAGGCGGACACCCCTCGAACCTCGCCGCACCCGTGCGCACCTCACTGCGCGCCCTTATCGAGCACAACGTGGGGCCAGCATGGGTTGGCATCAACCCCCAGAACGGTAAAGCCCAGGCGATCTGGCTCATTGACCCGGTCTATGCCGACGAGAGTGGCGAATCGCCGCATATGCGCCTGCTCGCGCGCGCAAGCCGCACACTTGGCGAATACCTCGGCCACGACCCGAACTTCTCCCACAGGTTTAGCCGCAGTCCGTTTTATACCGGCGACGATCCCACCGCCTATCGTTGGTACTGCCAGCACAAACGAGTCCACCGGCTTGCCGATCTGCTCAAGGAGGTTCGCACCGTGGCGGATCTACCCCAACACGAGCAGTCACAACGCCAGCAGTTCACTAGTGGTCGCGAACTCATCAACGCCGTCAAAGCACGCCGCGAAGAAGCAGAAGCCTTTAAAGCCCTCGCCCAAGACGTCGAAAACGAACTCGCAGACGGGCTAGAAAAATACGACCCGGAACTCATCGACGGAGTGCGCGTCCTCTGGATCAGCCAAGGACGCGCAGCACGCGATGAAACAGCGTTCCGACACGCACTCAAAACAGGCCACCGACTACGCGCAGCAGGACAACGCATGACCGACGCTGCGATCATCGACGCCTACGAACACGCCTACAACACCGCTCAACGCTATGGCGCAGACGGACGCGACAACGAAATGCCGCCCATGCGCGACCGCCAAACAATGGCCCGACGCGTACGCGGATACGTCACACAGTCCAAAAACGGCTCATACACAAGCGCATCAGCCCCAGGACGCGCAACAGGCACAGAACGCAAAGCCCTCGCCACAATGGGACGCAAAGGCGGACAAAAAGCCGCAGAACGCTGGAAAACCGATCCCGAAGGCGACTATGCCAAGGCACAAAGGGAAACACTCGCAGCCGCGAATAAGCGACGTGCCCGTCAAGGAACTGGCACTCGCGGTCGTGTGCTGGCGGTGTATTCCCAGACGCTTGTCGACACGGGTGAAGTACCTACTGCGCGTCAGATCGCAGAGGAGATCGGTATAACCAAGCGCATGGTCAACATCCATCTGACAGCGCTCCGCGATGCTGGGTTGGTAGAGCAGTAGGTGGGAAATGCCGTAAGCAATATACGGTTCCCCTGCCCCCGGGGCAGTAGAGGAGAAGAAGAACCCTCAGGTTTAAGCAAACGTGAGCGCTAGAAGTACGGAATAAGGTAAAGGTCTCGCACCATAAGCAATGCGGTTCTTTCGTCCTTGGAATAGAACACGACAGATAACGTAAGACCCTGGGGAGCAGGGGGGGGGGATCGCTCAACCCAGGGCCTTCGGACGCCTGCGGAGCAGGAACCCACCCCAGCGTCCCTGTCAGACTAACACCACGCCACCAAGTGCGCTGGTTAATAAATGTTCGATATTTCAACAGGCACGTCGTGCGGTCTGTTTAAGGTGGTGGAGTGACTTCCCCTGCTGCACTTCGTCTTGACCGCGCGACTATGCGTCAGAACCTTGACCGCTTCAAACTGCGGTGGCGCGAGCGTCTGGACGGATGGGGCAACACCGACCAAGGTGCGCTAGAGCGCAAGTACGCGCAAAGTTACTGGTCGGAATTATTCGAGTGCTTCGGCATCACGGCATCACGCATGGATCTGTTCGAGCAGGACGCGCGCCGCGCGAGTACCGGAAAGGCTGGCTACATCGACCTTTTTTGGCCTGGTGTGGTCATTGGGGAAGCGAAAAAGCCCGGTGTAGACCTGCAAGTCGCGGTCGACCAGGCCCGCGATTACCTCCTTGGCGGCACTATCAAGCCTGCCGAGCAGCCCCGCTACATCATTGCCAGCGACTTTGAGCGGCTGCGACTGGTGCGTCTCGGCTCCCCGGAGCAGCGATTCGACGTGGAGTTTCCGCTTGCGGACGTAACCGAGCACGTTGATGAACTGAAGTTCCTCGCAGGTTACGAGGACACTTTGACCCAGGACGAGCAAAAAGAAGCGTCAATCCAAGCGTCCAGGCTTATGGCTGATCTGTTTACCGCAATGGTGGGCGACGAGGTAGACGAAACCGTCGGAGACGCCGCGCCCACTAACCCGGAGGACGAGGACGCAGCCGTTCAGGTCACGTCCATGTACCTGACCCGTCTGCTGTTTCTCCTGTTCGCGGAAGATAGCGGTGTTATAGAGCAAGACCTGTTTTATCGGTTCGTGTTGGAGCACACCACGAGCGAGAACCTGGGAAGCCAACTCGGTGCATTATTCGAGGTACTCAACACCCCGGAGAACGCGCGCCGTCGCGTCCCGGACACCCTGGCGAGATTCCCCTACGTCAACGGTGCGATCTTTGCCGAGAACATGCCGACGCAGTTTTTCACCCCAGACATGCGCGACGCACTGCTCAACGCCTGTCGATTCCGCTGGACGAACATCTCCCCCGCCCTCTTCGGGTCGATGTTTCAACTGGTCAAGTCCAAAGAAGCACGGCGTGATGATGGTGAGCACTACACCAGCGAGACAAACATTCTGAAAACAATCGGCCCGCTGTTTTTGGATGAATTGCGCGCAGAAGCCGACCGTCTGATTGCGGCAAAGTCCACTCCGGTAGCGAAACTGCGCGCCTTCCGCGACAGTCTTGCCGACATGGTGTTTTGCGACCCCGCCTGCGGTAGCGGCAACTTCCTGATCGTCGCCTACCGCGAGTTGCGCAAGATCGAGACTGACGTGATCGTCGCTATCCGCGAGCGTGAGGGCACCACGGACATGTCCCTCGATATTTCGTGGGAACAGAAACTCTCCATCGGGCAGTTCTACGGCATCGAGTTGAACTGGTGGCCCGCCCGCATTGCCGAGACAGCCATGTTCCTGGTTGACCACCAAGCCAACCGCGAACTAGCCGACCGCGTGGGCCTAGCGCCCGAGCGGCTGCCTATCTCGATTACCGCCCACATTGTCCACGCGAATGCACTCGCGGTGGACTGGCGCGAGATTCTGCCCGCGACCTCCGACATGACCTACATCTTCGGCAACCCGCCATTTATCGGCGCCCGTATGAAAACTAAAGAGCAAAAGGCGGATTTGGCGCGGGTATGGGGAACCGCCAAAGGCGTCAACGACATGGACTACGTGACTGGCTGGCACGCGCAGGCGCGGACGCTGTTTGCAGAACAGTCGGGTGAGTTTGCGTTTGTCACCACGAACTCGATTACTCAGGGCCAGCAGGTGCCGGCGCTTTTCGGGCCACTGATTCAGGACGGCTGGCGGATCAAGTTCGCCCACCGCACGTTCCAGTGGGACTCCGAAGCACCCGGCAAAGCAGCCGTGCATTGCGTCATCGTCGGGTTCACCCGCGACCGAGGCGTAAAACAGCGCCTGTGGGACTACCCAGATGTACGCGGTGAGGCAGTGGAGCAGAAGGTAGAGCAGGGCATTAACGCCTACCTGATTGACGGGCCAAACGTCCTAGTGACGAATCGCTCGACGCCACTTTCACCGGAAATTACGCCTGCCCGGTTCGGGAGCATGGCAAACGACGGCGGCAACCTCATCGTGGAAACAAGCGAATATGACGAAGTTGCTGATGATCCAATCGCTGCAAAGTATCTCCGTCCGCTTAAAGGCTCGCGTGAACTGGTGCGCGGTCTTGAACGCTGGTGTCTATGGTTAGCCGATGATTTCGATGCGACTGACGTAGAGAAGTCACCGGTGCTGCGTGAGCGTATTACCGCGGTTCGAGATTTGCGTGCGGCGTCGAAACGAAAAGCCACCGCCAACCTTGCGAGGACACCGCACCTATTTGGAGAAATACGCCAGCCAGAGACGGACTATCTGTGCATCCCGAAAGTAGTGAGTGAAACTCGGCCGTACTTAACCGCTGAAAGACTTAGCCCCAATGTGATCGTCTCGGATCTGGCGTTCCACGCCCAAGACCCAGACGGGTTATTGTTCGCGCTTGTCTCGTCCTCGATGTTCATTACCTGGCAGAAAACGGTAGGAGGGAGACTGAAATCTGATCTGCGGTTTTCCACTCTGACGTGGAACACGTTCCCCGTCCCAGCGCTGGATGCACAAGTGCGGCAGCGGATCATCGAGGCTGGACAGTTGGTGTTACAGGCGCGCGAGCAATACCCCGAGCGTTCACTTGCTGAGCACTACAACCCGCTGGCTATGGCACCAGACCTGCTTAAGGCCCACGACAAACTCGACCGGGAAGTGGACAAAGCGTTCGGAGCCAAACGAAAACTTACGACCGAGCGCCAGCGCCAGGAGCTTTTGTTCACCAGTTACGGAAAGTTGACGAGGCCCCAAATCTCTTAGCTTTAGTCAAAATCGAAACCATGATCAGGATCGTTCCCTGTGCGAGTGATTTTGATCGGCCCCGCTGCCGGGTGCAGAACCCTGTCGCTGACAACGCCGGGAACTACGACAGTGCCGGATGCAAATACGTACACATCCTTACACTCGGTGTATTCCACCGATTCAGTTCCGATCTGTTGGGTAATGGTGCAGTCCTGACTGATCTGCCGAATCGGGGCGTTCGTAGGTTGGCTGATATCTAGACGCTTAGACATAAACTTAAAAATACCCACGAACGGTGATTGGTGTTGGGGTGTGTGCATACGGGTACACCCATCTGTACGCGCTGACCTGCGGCGTTGTGGGTTGTGCCGAGCGT
>ERZ1031137.142-NODE-142-length-13147-cov-61.409487_pt1 | contig 13147 bp, 23 predicted proteins | sample MGYA00517293_ERZ1031137 | MGnify/ENA primary metagenome ERZ1031137 (study PRJEB33718, sample SAMN03159763) | human skin metagenome | collected 2014-05-20 | study: EMG produced TPA metagenomics assembly of the PRJNA266117 data set (Human skin bacterial metagenome...
TTTGCTCCTCCAACTGGGCTCGAACCAGTGACCTAAACCCCATTTAACCTGCACAAACACCCTATTTAAGCCCCTTTCCACGACAATTCCACTGCATTCGAAATCTTTCCCTCCACGGCACTGCCCACCGCCTCCAAGTCCTCATCAAACAATTCAGCGTAAATATCAAGGGTCATCGCAGCGGAAGAATGCCCGAGCTGCCTTTGCACAACTTTCACGTTCGCCCCGGCGGAAATCATCAGGCCGGCCGCGACGTGCCTAAGCCCGTGCGGGGTTACTCGTGGAAAATCCGGGTAATTATCCATACATCTATCCAGTGCGTTGTAGTACCACTTCCCATGTGTTGGTGGTTTCATCGGAGTGCCGTCACGACGCGGCCACAACAACTCGTCCGGCCCCTTTCCGTCCATCACAGGCACCAGCATCCGCATCACGGACACAGGCACGGACACTTCCCGTACCTCATGGGTCTTTGGCGTTCCGATAATTACTTCACTTCCCACAGTGACCGCATTGCGCTCAATGTTGATGCGGTTCCGTAGCACGTTAACGTCTCGTACCCTAAGCGCTGCCGCTTCGCCCCACCTAAGCCCCACGGTGCCAAGTAGCCACACCAGCTCCTTATAGCGTGTGCATTCACCCACCAGCAGGCCCAGCTGCTTTGCTGTCAGATACACTTTCCTAGCCGCGTCTTTTCGCGGTAGTTTCACGCCCCGCGCCGGATTCTTACGGATCGCTTTGTCCATCACCGCCAGGTCAAGAATCTGCGCCAGCACCGCATGAGCCTGCCTAACTAACGACGCAGACCTGCCCAATGAGGACACCCACGCCTGCACCTCGGAGGGCTTAATACTGAACGCTTTGCGTGTTCCCCACTTTGGTTCCACGTGGTTGCGCCAGACTGCCAGCATGTCATGTCGCGTTTTAGGCTTCAGGTGCGTGAGGTTCGCCTCCCACGGAACAGCAACCTCACCAATAGTTACCTTCCCGGCATTAGGGTCTATCCAGTCACCAGTACGTATGGTGGTGGAGTTTTTGTCCGCCCAGGCTTGTGCCTCATTCTTAGTGCGGAAGCCTTGCTTAGTCTTGTTCTTCCCCGCGGGGTCGCGGTACTGCACGCGCCACGCCCGCCCTTTTGCTGTCTTGTACGGCTTGATGGATGCCATAAGATATACGTGTCCTTCCCAATTGGTGGTTGGATAATCCCCGCCCTTGGTGCTGCACTTCCACATAACAGGCACCAGGGGCGGGTTTGTCTTATACTGCTGGTGGCCCACATCCCCCCGTGGGCCTAGGGTGGCCCCGTGTCCGAGCTCAGCTCCACGGGGCCACCCCCAGTTTTACAGGCCGAGGGCTTTGGCCTTAGCAGCTGCAAATTCCTCGTCTGTAAGAACGCCGGCGGCGTGCAAGTCTGCCAACTTAGTTAACTGGTCAAGATTGTCAGAGGCTGCCGGTGAAACGTTCACAGGCTCAGAGGCAGAATCGAGCCGGGCACGTAATTCACGAACAAATCCGTCAGCCTCATTGTTAGAGACTTTCTCCACTTTGATTTCCTCATTAGAAGTCGTGAGCTCAATCGAAGCAAAAGCCAGACCCCGAGATGTGGAGACCGAAGAAATCTTCTCCAGCGAGATTGACCTATCACCGGAGTCAAATCCAAAAGTATCAGCCTTCACAAGTAGAACCCGGCGATCAGTCGCGGCGATAATACTCGTCTTACTTAGAGAAAGCCCTTGAGTAGCGGCAATGACCGTCTCATCGGGGTAGAGGAGAGCCAGGATACGGTCACGCGTAGCAGGAGACTTCACTGAGTTTGCGCCCGTCTTCCTAATCGCCTCATTCCAACCTTGATCGTCAAGGAGGGAGTCGATGGCCTGGATAATTTTGACCGAGCGCCCCATAGCCTCGATGGTATTGTGCGAGGCCGTGAGTACGCCATTTTCCACCACAATGGACGTATCTTGGCTTTGCCAAAGGAATTTGTTGTGGATGGTGAGTTCATTTCCAGTGAGGTTGACACTGTATTTCTTGAATTTTGCCAGGGCGAATTGGTGGGCGGCGTTGAGCACTTCTTGCTCGTTAGCGATAACGCTCCGGGTGATGGAATCCATTAGGCTGCGGTCCTTTCGTAGAGAGACTGCCAAGTTTTTAGGACCTTGACCGTGACGCCTAGCTCGTGAGCCAGGGTGGCTGGGTGTGGTCCGTAGATTGTTTCGGTGGTGGCGTAGTCGTGGGGGTTAATGAGGAGGCGGGCTGCGAATCGGTCGGCGCGTATTTCGTGGGCACCGTGGTGGCCCGGCGGGTCGTTGTAGTGTGCGTGCCCGAGCTCGTGGGCTAGGGAGCACAGGGTAGTGGCATCGTCCAAGCCGATTTGTAGGGTGATTGCGTTCTGTGCGGGCACCCAGGCTGCCTTTGGCCCGCCGCGGTGCCACCGGATTCGGTAGCCCCGGGCCTGCGCCACGTCGATTAGGGCTTCGACGTCAATCAATCAAATCTTCACCTCGTTTCTCCCGTTCTTCCTGCTCGTTAGGCGACGAGTCGGCGGCATATTCGTCCGGTTCATAATCAAACTCGCGGACAACACCATCATCGTCATCTGGTAGTGAAGCAGACGCGTCGGACACGGGGGCACCCGCACGACGAGCAGCCAAGTCATCACGATAGCCCTTAGGGTCGGACACCTCTTTCCAGAGACGTCCCTTTTCCTCGCGCCCGAGGGAATCTTGAGCCAATTGATAAATCAGTTGTTGCGGCGATGCGGTGGACAGAAGGGTGCCATCGCTGTCTAGGTAGTCAAATATTTCCTGTCCGCTCAGTTTCCCTAATTCGTCTAGCGCAGTTACGGGATTGAGATGCAGGGCGCGAGCCAGCTGGATTATCTCATCGCTCGTTAAACCTTCGTCCAGACGAGAGCGCGCAGTATTACGGGATACGTCTAGGTGCTTTGCGATTTCTACGACAGTGATTTTGCGGTCCGCCATTGAGCTAAACCAAGCTTTTTCTTTGTCCATATGAAACATAATAGTGCACAAATACGTGTGCAGCAACTGGTAGATACGCTGGGCAAATTAAACATTATGCACAAAACATTGCATGACAAGCTTGTAATTACTCCTAAAGTGCACTAAGCTCTGTGCATGTAACCGAGAGGAGGAGAAAAAGTGCCCAAGGTATTAATCAGTTTGGACGAAGTAGACCGAGTCCGACGAATCAACCACATCACTTCGAATGCTGAACTTGCAGACAAAATCGGCGTTCACCGAAACACGCTTCGCAAATATCTGAAAAGCAGGGAGTTGGACAACGAAGTTATCAACGGTCTAGTTCGGCTCGGTGCAAAAGCCTCGAAGATTTTGGTCGTTGTTGACGGAACTGAACTCGTCGCAGCCGCCTAAAAGAAAAGCCCGGTGCTGGAACACCGGACCAAAGAACAATCAACTCATTAGGAGAGTATCACAATGAATAACCAACTGGTGACTATCCCGGTTCCCGGAACTTCCAACCCCATCATGGCGGTACAGAAGGATGGAACCGAATGGGCAAGCGCAAAGCATGTGTGCGACGCGCTCGGAATCGACTGGAAGAGTCAGCACCGCAAGCTCGACTCTAAGCCCTGGTCAGTTATGGTCATGATGACCACAACTGCTGCGGACGGTAAGAACTACCAAACTTCGATGGTTGACCGTCGTACCCTCACGATGTGGCTTGCCACCATCGACACCAACCGTGTCTCTGAAGATGCCCGCCCAACGCTTGAGGCCTACCAACTCGAGGCCGCTAATGCGCTCGACGCCTACTTCCACAAGGGTGGTGCCATTAACCCTCGCGCCGAGGAGCACCAGTTGAACGCTTTGATGCGTCAGTCGCAGATGCAGATGGAGTTGTGTCAGGCAGCTAAGGGTCTTATTCACCCTGACCATTTGGAGGCGAAGGCGCGGATTGTTTTGGCGCGTGGTTTAGGCGAGGTGCCGGAGTTAAACCCGGAAACGCGCCCTTTGTACACGGCGGACTTTCTGAAGTCTAAGAACCTGTCCGCCAAGAAGATGAAGTCCGTGGCTCCGATGTTCGGTAAGCGGATGAAGGCGCTGTACACGCTGGAAAAGGGGCGCGAACCGGAAAAGTATGACCTCACCCTGCCTAACGGTCAGGTGCGTCAGGTCAACGGATATACGGAGGCGGACCGCCCGCTGATGCAGCGCGTGTGGGACCAGTACTACACCACCGCATAAGAAAAGCCCCGCATGAGGTGGGGATTGAAAAGAAAGGAGTTTACAGCATGACCCGCGATGAAAAGGAAACCTCCGGCACTGCAACATCGGGTGTGACCGTAGAACTTAGTGGAGACCCAATCTTTAACAAAGAAGAAGTGCTAAGCCTCATTTCCGGATTCGGCAAAGGCTACCGGGCGGTGGTGTAGATGTCTCGAGAGCTTTGGGATTTGTCAGTCGATGAGACTGAACGTGCAGTTCTTCTCTTCGAGGATTTGTTCTCGTTGTGTTCCCAGTGGGGTTCTCCACTGGATAGTGATTCGGACATCAAAGGTCAAAGGAATGTGCACAGGGGTAGGTTCGAGAAACGGCAACGGGGCGATTCCGTAAGAACTACTTCTTTCGTAGTGAGCGGTCGCCCTGGCGCGGAAGTCCCTTTGTTCGGCACGGAATTCTTCAGCGTTGTTTCTGACCTGGTGGAGAAGAATCGGAAGCGTGATTCTCACCCCGCGTCCAGGTTTGAGGTCAACCTTGGGGTGCGAAAGGTATTCCCCGTTTACCGCGACGGTGATGAGAGCGCTAAGGGCTTTGTCCTTTCCAGTGTTGATGACATTGCAGGTTGCCGCGTCTTTCCAGTGGTAGTCCCAGCTGACGTAGTTGAGTTCAGTCTCTCGCTCTTCGGCCCTGCGGCTTATCGTATTCGCTTCCTCAGCGAGCTCGCGGGCATCTATGGCGATGCTGTTCGATTTCTGGGCCAGGGTGACGGACTCAGCGGCCCTTTGGTCGCTTCGCTCCGAAATCTTGTTAGCGCGCTTGGAATCGAGCTTGGCAAATATCGCGATAATCACGCCAGCGACTCCCGCAAGAGCACTAACTACTGACCATAAGTTGTCTGTGTCCATGTGAAAAGAATAGCCCGACTGGCAGGCGGGGGAGTTCGAGTCTCCCTACGGGCACGGGGACTGGTGTGTCCCAAAGTTTCGACACAGTGACTGAACCTCTAAGGGGTTCGGTATGGGTCGGAAATGTTGTATTGAAATCTGAATAGTGAAGAGCGCCGGATGATACCGGCCCCGCGAGCGATGGTTCTTAGATTCGCCACGACCGGGGCAAGCAACAAGTGCAGGAACCCCGCCCTGAGAGGCGGGAGGGAACGAACGGCGCGGACAAAAATAACAGGCCTGAATGGACAAAACACAATTCTTTTACACCTACTACAGGGGCTAAGAAATGTGCTTGCAAAAGACTCCGGGGTTCGATTCCCTGGCAGGCCACCGGGTGGGTGTGGAGTGTTACTGGCTCCGTAAGTGAAGGTGTTGGCGCCCGCCACTAGCCGCGCTTGCATCCGCCCCGCAAATACAAGAACGACCCCGTATGCACTGCGACTGTGTACGGGGTCTTAGACCTGGAAAGGAAAAGGTCACTATGAACACTACCACATGGCTGCTGGCTGATGAGGCAGCCGAATACATGCGGATGGACCGCGACACCGTGTACGCGCTTTTGCAGCGCAGCGAGTTGCGCGGCGTGAAAGTTGGCCGCCGTTGGCGTGTGCGCCGTGAGTGGTGCGACGCCTTTTTGATGGGGGAGACCGTATGAGCTGACTAAAAAGACTGTTCCGCCGGGGCGAACCCCGAACCCTGAAATTCACAATCTATTGGAGATAAAAGATGCGACAGATTACGCACGAAGAAGCAAAAACCCACATGACTGATATTGAGACACGACTGAAAACCATCTATCGGTGTGCTCATTTGCCGGAGAAAACCCGGCGCCAGATTCTCAACCTCGCCGGCGGGGCTAACAACATCGCCGGCCAAATCGCAGCCCATGAAAGGAAAGTCCGCAATGCAACCCACAAATAGCCGCTCGGAGCGCCGCGAACCAACCCATAAAGAGTTGGCGTATTGGCAGGATGTTGCCGCAAAGCGCATCCGTTTCGCATGGGCTACCGGCATCTTCGGTGGCCTGGTTGGTTTTCTATTCCACGCTGTGATTTCGGTGCCACCAGTATGGCTGTAGAAAAAGGGCTGCATGACACGTACCGACCCATGTTCTACCACGGCGAGTGGTGGGTTGATGTGGGGGATAGGCCGCGTTCTTTCCCTACTGCTGAGAGTACCCGTAGGTTTATTAAGCACGCTGCTGAGATGAGAGACCGCTGCCTGTACCACCAGTGTTTGCGGCAGGGGAAGCAGATGCCGGGCATGGGGGTTGGGTTCCGGTTTTGTGAGCGCCATGCGCGGAGTGCGAAGAAGATTTTGGACAAGACGAATCGGGGGACTGCGATTTTTAGGGGAGCAAGTTTTGAAAACATTTAAGCCCAAAAATGAGGAAGCATGGTTTGAGTTCCGCCGCCAGCACCTCACCTCAACGGAATTAGCGGGGCTTCACCTGAGTAAGACCGCTAGAGCGTGGCAGGAGCTACGCGAGCAGAAGGAATCAGGGGAGCGTTGGAGTGGTAATCAGTACACAGAGTGGGGGACAGCGCGTGAACCTATACTGGCCCCGCTCGTGGTGGATGTTGATAGCCGCCTGGACTACAACGCAGACCCGCAAACAATCATCATCAACCCAGACGATGACCGCCTATGCGGCACCCCAGACCTATACAGCGAGGACGGGGAGGTCATTGGTGAGATTAAAACCGCTAAACACCAATTCACTGGTGGGTATTGGCATGATTGGTGCCCCGACCGCTACTACCTCCAAATACAGGCAAACATGTGGCACGCAGGCGCGGAAGCATGTGTGCTGCTGGTGGAGTACTACCAGGAGCAGGACGGCGAGTTCAGCCCCGTCGAGTACGAAGGCCAGGTAATCCACTATGACCCCGCAGTGGTGGAGGGTATGCAGGCGACCGCCGATGAGTGGTTCGCATGGCTGGAAGGCACCACCCCGGAGTGGATGGGTGAGGTCACCAGCCTAGAAGACGCCGACGAGGTAGAAGACCTCGTTGCGCAACTAGCAGATGCGGAAGAAAAAGCCGCCATCTGGTCCGATTTGGCAAAGACCTACAAGAAAGATTTGTTGAAACTGCTTGGCGATTCCTACGCGGGTACGCACGCCGGCTACAAGGTGAGCGTTTCCACCACCAAGGATTCTAAGACTTTCGACAGTAAGGCGTTTAAGACCGCCCACCCGGACCTATTCGCCGAGTTCAACACCAAAACCCGCCGTGGTTCCACACGCCTCCGCCTCACAAAGGTGGTCAACTAATGCCCCTATTCGCACCAGAGTCCACATACCCCACCAAAGAGCAAAAGCAACGTGCCCTAAACCGCGCCCAAAGTGAAGCCTTCGACTGGATGGTCGACCACGGAGACACGTTCCCCAAACTGCGTGACCTTTACCAGCAAATCCACGACCAGGTTGACAAGGAACGAGAGAAACTATGAACAAGCCCAGCGACATGCCGTATCGCCGCTTAGAGGTAGCGCGAACCGCAACCGACGCCAACTACAACGCGTTAACCGCGTTCGCCGACCAAGCAATCTACCTCATAAAGCACTTCACCGAACACGGCCACGACCTAGAAACAGCCGTCACCCTCACAGAAATCACCCTCGACCGATTCGACGACGAAAGGAACATCTAATGCCGATCTGGGGAAAACAACTACCAGAAGCCGATGCCGAGACTCGAGAAGGGGCCGGAGCAGCCGCCTCCATGGTCTCCGCCTACATCGAAGCCGGATTCACCCGCGAAGAAGCAATCCACATCGTCACCACTGTCTTGGTCGCACACATCAACAAGGAGCAGTAACCATGACCAATGAAATCGCAACCAACAACACCACCACCCCAGAACTATCCGACACCGGCATCAACGACCTCATGCGCCAAGCCGAAGCCATGAGCGCCGCCCACAAACTCGCCACCGTCCTTTGCAACACGCAGATGGTGCCGCAGACCTTTAGGGGCAAGCCCGATGATGGCGCCGCCGCAATCCTCTACGGCGCAGAATTGGGGTTGAAGCCCCAGCAGGCTCTACAGCAAGTGTTCGTGGTTCACGGCCAGCCTGCCATTTACGCCCGCACAATGGTCGCCCTGCTAAAGGGCAAAGGCTATAAGTTTGAGACCGTCGAATCCACTGACGAGTCTGTCACCGTTCGTGGCGTGGCGCCAAGTGGCGAGCAGGAAACCTCCACATGGACTCTCGACCGCGCTAAGAAGGCGGGCTATACCTCTAATAAGAAGTATCAGACCGACCCGCAGGCCATGCTCTACGCCAAGGCCGCGTCGGAGGTATCCCGCCGCCTCGCACCAGACGTGCTGCTTGGTATTAAGTACGCCGCCGAAGACCTAGAACTGGAACCTGTGAAGATGAGCGCTACTCGTCAGGATGTGGCGCAGCAGGCCCTGTCGGCCCCGGCGCCGAAGAAGAAGCAGGAACCGAAGCCGGAGCAGCCCGAACCGCAGTCTATGGGTGCAGACGATGAGGAAGCAGAACTAATTCAGTACGTCCGCCAATCCCTAGAGGAATGCGGTAACGCGGACGAGGTAAACGACTTCGCCAGCAAGCTGAAAGCTCAGGGAGAAGTCCCCGAAAACGTGCAGCAGATGGTAACCACCCGCTGGAACGAACTACAGGAGAACAACTAATGGTCAATGACATCACTATCAGCGGCAACCTCACCCGGGAGCCGGAGCAGCGCTTCACGCCTAACGGCAAGAGCGTCGTGGAGTTCACTTTGGCCCACAACACCCGCCAGTACAACCAACAGTCCCAGCAGTGGGAAGACGGCGAACCATGCTTCATCGACGTGACTTTTTGGGGCAAAAAGGGCGAGAACTTCCTACAGGACTACACCCAGAACGGGAAGCGCCCCGTGGTTGTGCTTGGCTCCCTGAAGCAAGACCGCTGGGAAGACAAGAACACCGGCGACAAGCGCAGCAAGCACAAGATTAACGCCGACGAAGTCACCTTCATCCCACGCGGACAAGGCGGCGGCGGGCAGCAGTCCCCGGCGCAGCAGCAGTGGAACAACGCCGCACAGCAAGGACAAACCGCCACCAGCGGCGCATGGTCCCAACCACCAGCCCAGGCCGGCCAAGACCAAACGCCTCCATTTTAAGGAGCAATCATGCAGACACTCATCGACCTACTATCCGCCCACGCCTACACCCCAGACGGCGGTGTGGCCGACCCGAATCATCCCATATACGCACTCATCTGGGCACTGAAACTCATCGCCTAGAACCCACTACCTAGCCCCGCTGTTAGGACCTCAATAGTCCGCAGGCGGGGCCTTTTCGTATGTAAGGAACCCCCATGCTTTATTACCAACTTGATGATGGTGCAGTACAGCCGCGCCAAGCCTACAAAGACGACGCCGGCATTGACCTCGCCCTGAAACACGACCTCACCGTGCCTGTAGGTGCTCACAGGGTAGGAGACACTGGCGTGCACGTTGCTGTGCCCCGTGGGCATGTTGGCATGGTGTTTGTGCGCAGCTCCACCGGGATTAAGAGGCATCTGGTGTTGAGTAACGGCACCGGGATTATTGACTCCGGGTATCGCGGCCCCATCAAGTTAAGCCTGCATAACACCGGCGACACCACCCAGCACATTCAGGCCGGAGACTACATCGCCCAACTCGTCACCATCCCCATCGCAACCAACAACATCGCCGAAGTCCCCCAACTCCCACACAGCGAACGCGGCACCAACGGCATCGGAAGCAGCAAATGAACCCCTACTACCAAGACGACTACATCACCCTCTACCACGCAGACTGCCTACAGCATTTGGACATGCTCAACCAAGCAGACGTAATGGTCACAGACCCACCGTATGGAGTTAAAAACAGTTCCAGAAAAGGCGGATACAGAGGAGCAGGGTCACAAATCTACAATGCCTCTCCAATCGCAGGGGATACGACCCTAGAGGCTAGGGACAAAGTACTAGCAGCCTGGGGGACTGGCCCGGCAATAGTATTCGGAGTCTGGTCCCGGCCACGACCAACAGGAACTAAAAGCCGTCTTATCTGGTGGAAAAAAGGGTCTGCCCCCGGCCCCACATGTTCGGCTTTTATGACCCAAGATGAAGAAATCTACGTTCTGGGCAAGGGGTTTATTGCTACCTCGCCGCCGCAACGTTCCGTTATCGAAACGTCGGAACCCCGGTCTATTGAAGTCGCAAAGATTGGGCATCCGACACCAAAGCCAGTTGGCCTTATGGAGACATTGATTAACCGCTGCCCCGAACACTGGGTGATTGTTGACCCGTTTGCGGGGTCTGGTTCCACGCTACGTGCCGCTAAGAACCTAGGGCGCAAGGCGATTGGGTTTGAAATTGAGGAGAAATACTGCGAAATCACCGCCCAACGCCTCGCCCAAGAAACACTAGGAATTTTTTAATGCCTACCCATAAGCAGCGTGAGGACATGCGGGCATACTTAGAATCCTGCGACCTGTACTGCGCCCGGCCAGACTTCCTCGACGCACTAATCCAGTTGTTCCAATCCATAGAGAAAGGAGGAGAAAAAGATGACTTACGCTGGTAAAATACATAAATGTAAGACGGCCCGCAGGGTGATACCAACACCGACACGGGCCTAACCAAACGACACACGATAGGAGCGTGCGCCGTGGCTACAAGCCATTCTAAAGTATCTAAGTCCCTCCGTTTTGAAATCCTGCGCCGAGACCAATTCCGCTGCCACTACTGCGGTAAAGAATCAGCTCAAACGGAACTGCACGTCGACCACGTTGTACCTCAATCCCTCGGAGGTTCGAACGAACCCAGCAACCTCGTAACCGCTTGCGCCGAGTGCAACAGCGGCAAGGCAGGGCGCACACTGGACGAACCTGTACTCGCAGCCGTAGACGAAAAGGCCCAACGATACGCCACCGCCGTCGAACAGGCTATCGCGGAGCGGCGCCGAGTGTTTGCCTCAGAACGGCAAATTCAAGATGCATTTCGGGAACACTGGGACCAGTGGGAACCACAAGATCCACTACCGCCCGGGTTTGGGGACAGTGTGCGACAGTTCATGCACGCAGGTTTGGAACTGGATGACATTGTGGACTCCATCGAGATCGCCATGTCTAGGCGCGACATTCGCGGGCGCGAGCACGCCAGGTTCAAGTACTTCTGCGGAATCTGCCGAAACAAAATAGAGGGAATCCGCAAGCGTGCGGGTGAGATTATGGAGGAGACTGCGGAGGAGCCAGTCTGGCAAGAATCGGGGCTTCTCGCGACTCTCGTGGAAGAAGTTGAACGAACCGATCCGGGGTACGGAATCAACATTAACTATGCACTCGGGGTTAGAGACCTAGCCAACCATGTCTCGTTTTCGGCAGGGCTGGATGATGCAATTCTGGCAGACGGAACCATATGGCAGGACATGATGTGCGGCTCGAAGGTCGAGAATTTGCGGACAGGCCAGGTACATATTGCGCGCCGTTTGGAGAAGCTTGACACGGGGTGGAACGTAATCTGCCTAACCACCAGCGGCAGAGAGATTGGATTATTGCCGGGGAGCCTGTACCCCCTTAGAGAGGAACCAGGATGCCAAGAATCAGAAACATAAAGCCTGAATTTTGGGACTCGCCTTCAACCGCACGTGCTGATTTGGCCGTGCGGTTGACGTTTATCGCGCTATGGAATTGGTCGGATGATTCGGGACACGGCACGGCGAACCTGAAAGAGTTAGAAGCGTTTTGTTTCCCGAATGATGACGTTCGAGATTTGCCCCGCCGAACTCCGGTTGACAGTGCCCGAACTTCGGGCGCAGTGTGGCCGAACTTTGCCGAAGTGCTCCACGAGGTTGCCGAAGCCTACGGAGTGGTCTTCTACACCGTGCGGGGACGCAACTACTACGAGATCCCTTCATTTAAAGACCATCAAGCAAAACACTTCCGCCCGCAGTCCAAACACCCCTCACCGAACGAGGGACAAAAACTAGACATACGCAGCGGAAACATCATTGAGTGGAATGACGAAAGCAGGGGAGTGCCCGAACTTCGGGCGCAAGGAGCCGAACTTAGGCCAGGGAGCGCCGAAAAAGGATTACTGGATAAGGATAAGGAGGGGGATGTTTTTCGAGAGAACGACACCCCTCCCAAATCACTAGACGAACTCGCCGCCCGCTTCGCTGCCAAAGAAAAAGCAACAGGGGTATACGGCACCGCAGCCGAACCGCGATGCGCCAAACACAAGAACGACTCCAACCCGCCACCATGCCGAGCTTGTGCCCGCGCTCGCCAATGGTTCGAAAGCCACCAAGAAGCCGCAGATGCTGAAGCTCGCGCCCGACGCGCTGAAGAACGACGCCGCGCAGACGAATGCCCCTACTGCGAAGGCGGATGGGTAAAAGGAACCAACCCCGCCAGGCGCTGCGACCACAAGCCACCAAGAAAGAAACCCCCATTTTGAGAAACCGAAAACTGTCTGCCGTCTACGCCCTGCTCGTGGTCTACATCGCCGCACTCTGCGGATGGGACCTCCACGCCAACCACGACCCCATCAACATCCTGCTTAATGCCATCTCCCTCATCACAGTCACAATCCTCGTGTACGGCCTCGCCAGGGAATGAAAGAACCAACCCCAGAACGATAAACCAGCCCGCCAGAAGCCAAAGGAGCCACCATTTTGAGCAACACCAACTTTTTCACCACCGGAACACAACACAACAACCCCACCCGCTCCCTCGACCAAAAGCTTCGAGAACTACTTATCGGCCAAAAAGTCACCAAAGCCGACAACAACACCCTCACCCTCAACAACGGAGTAATCCTCGAACTCTACGAATCCGACCAAGACTGCTGCGCCCACGCCTACGGCACCTGGAAAATCACCAACCCCAACAACCTCGAAGCCGGAATCACCGACATCACCTACGAGCACGACGCTGAAGAACACTCGGATGAGTCACAGACCAACACCCTCACCATCAGTCTTCTTCACAATCAAAACCCAATCGCCCAAGCCC
>ERZ1031137.143-NODE-143-length-12969-cov-22.303159_pt1 | contig 12969 bp, 12 predicted proteins | sample MGYA00517293_ERZ1031137 | MGnify/ENA primary metagenome ERZ1031137 (study PRJEB33718, sample SAMN03159763) | human skin metagenome | collected 2014-05-20 | study: EMG produced TPA metagenomics assembly of the PRJNA266117 data set (Human skin bacterial metagenome...
CGAGATGCTCAGGAGTCTCGTGGGCTCGGAGATGTGTATAAGAGACAGCCCGTACACCGTCGACTACGTCGACTTCAACAAGGGCGAGGCCGTGTTCAAGCGCAACGACAACTGGTGGGGCGACAAGGGCAAGCTTGACCAGCGTATCTACCGCCAGATGGAAGCAGACGCCTCCATCAACGCCTTCAAGAACGGCGAAATCGACTCCACTAGCGTCAGCTCCCGCGACCGCTGGGCAGCCATCGACGGCATGAGCGGAGTGGAAAAGAAGATCAGCCACAAGCCGAAGATCTCGCTGCTCACCCTCAACGCCAAGACCCCTCAACTCGCTGACAAAGAGGTCCGCGAGGCCATCGTCAAGGGCACGGACCGCGAGACACTGTCCAAGATCTGGTTCAACGGCCTCCCCTACAACGAGACTCCCCCCGGATCCTTCATCATCCACTCCTTCCAGCCCGCCTACGAGGACAACTTCTCCAAGGTAGTCAGCTACGACCCCGACGAGGCCAACGCAATCCTCGACGAAGCAGGCTGGGAAAAGGGCAGCGACGGAATCCGGGAGAAGGACGGCGAAAAGCTTTCCCTGCGCTACGTCCTCACCGGCGCCGAGGAAATCACCCGAAACACCGCCACCGCCTTCCAGAAGATGATGAAGGAAATCGGCGTGGACATCAAGATCGAGGAGCGCCCCTCCAGCGAATTCTCCAACATCTACACCGCCCGCGACTTCGACCTTTTCCCCATGGGATTCAGCTCCTCTGACCCGTTCGGTGTCGCCTTCTTCGACCAGACTTTCGGCTCCGACTCCGACCTTAACGTCTCCTCCACCGGCGACGCTGAGGGCGATGCCAAGATCGCCGAACTGCAGGAACTGCCCACCCGCGAAGAGCAGACCAAGCGCTCCAACGAGCTCGAGCCCGAATTCATCGAACGCTACGGCATCGTCCCGATGTACGCCGGCCCCGACATTATCGCGCAGAAGGAAAACCTTGCCAACCAGGGCGCCTTCGGTTTCGCCATTGTGAAGCCGCAGAACATCGGTTGGAAGAAGTAACCACCCAGAGGATTTAGCCTCTGACCTGCATAGCCACCTGGGAAACTGGGTGGCTTTTACTATGCCGTTGCGTCCATTTGGGATTGTTCGGCGCTGTTTTGCATTTGTTCGAGATGTACTGGGTTACTTTGGCTTTTGACTGTGCTGAGGCTCGGCGGGCGAGATGTGGAGGTGACCACTGGAAGGTGGCCCATCTGCTCTCACGGTGCCGGGGTTCGGGGATCGATGGGCCGCAAAGCGGATACCAGCCCTCGGCTCCGAATCCACTGCGGCCCATCTGTATCCGCGCTGTCGGGGTTTGACTAACCTTGGACTACAAAGCGGATGAGGAAAGGCGCGAAGTACACAAGGCGGCCCATACGCTCCCGAGCACTCGTGCTCCAGTGACGGTCGGGCCGCACACTGGATACGTGCTGGCACTTCCGGAATCAATTGCGGCCCATCGGTTCCCAGGTACACGGGGTTCGGCGGTCATTGGGCCGCAAAGCGTCAAGAGGTAAATCGGGATGAAGTACGTGGGATGCCGGCAGGAGGTATAAAAAATCACCCTCACCAACAGGTGAGGGTGTAAAGCATCTCAGCTAGCGAGGATTAGTCCTGCGGCTGCTGCTTGACGCCGTCCTTGTCCTTGAACGGGAAGCCCAGGCGAAGCAGAAGATCGCGGCCTTCCTCGTTGTTGGTGGCGGTGGTGACAACGGTGATGTCCATACCGCGCTGACGGTCGATCTTGTCAACGTCGATCTCGTAGAACATGGTCTGCTCGGTGAGACCGAAGGTGTAGTTGCCGTGGCCGTCGAACTGCTGGTCGGAAAGACCGCGGAAGTCACGAATACGGGGAAGAGCAACCGTCAGGAGGCGGTCAAGGAATTCCCACATACGGTCGCCACGAAGCGTAACGCGGGCACCAATCGGCATACCCTCGCGGAGCTTGAAGTTAGCGATGGACTTGCGTGCGCGACGGAGCTCCGGCTTCTGACCGGTGATGAGGGTGAGGTCCTCGAGCGCACCGTTGATGGCCTTGGAGTCACGAGCTGCCTCGCCGACACCCATGTTCACAACGATCTTGGTCAGACCGGGGATCTGCATCACGTTGTCGTAGTTGAATTTGTTGTTCAGCTGCTCACGGATCTGATCCTTGTAGATGGCCTTGAGACGGGGGGTGTAATTTTCAGACATTCTTACAGATCCTTCCCGCTCTTCTTGGAAACACGAACCTTCTTGCCGTCCTCATCGATGCGGTAACCAACGCGGGTGGGGTTGCCATCTGCATCAACGATCATGACGTTAGAGACGTGGATAGGAGCTTCCTGCGTAACAATTCCGCCGGACTCTGCGCCACGCTCAGGAGCGGAGTTGACCACGTGCTTCTTGACGCGGTTAACCCCCTCAACGAGAACCTTGCTGGTCTTCGGGAACGCCTGAATAACCTTACCCTTGGCGCCCTTGTCCTTACCAGCGATTACGAGAACGGTATCTCCCTTATGAATCTTCATAGGTTAGATCACCTCCGGTGCGAGAGAAACGATCTTCATGAACTTCTTGTCACGAAGCTCGCGAGCGACGGGTCCGAAAATACGGGTACCGCGGGGCTCGCCATCGTTCTTGATGAGTACGGCTGCGTTCTCGTCAAATGCGATGTAGGAGCCGTCGGGACGACGGGTTTCCTTCTTCGCGCGGACGATGACTGCCTTGACAATCTCGCCGGCCTTGACGTTGCCGCCGGGGGTGGCATCCTTAACGGAAGCGACGATCGTGTCGCCGATGCCAGCAAAGCGCCTAGTGGAACCACCGAGGACGCGGATGCAAAGAATTTCACGAGCACCCGTGTTGTCGGCGACCTTGAGGCGCGATTCCTGCTGAATCACGATTAAGTCTCCTTGACCTGGAAATTTTCGTACGCCCGATTACCGACCGGAACGTACCTGGCCTGTTACCCGTTATGGCACGCTAGCGCGCACCCAACTGGGCAACGCGAGACAATTTACCACGTCCCCCGCCAAAAACAAAACCCCGCCATGTGACGGGGAATTGCAGAGAACTTAGTTGAAGAACGGTAGCTTCTTCAGGTTGAGATTCTTGCAGAGCTTGCCTGCGCCCTTCTCAACGTCCTTCTTTACGCTCTGAGCCTTTTCCTCAGCAGCTTCGATGGCCTTTTCCTTCTTGGTCTTCTTGTCATCCTTGCCCTTGAGAGCAAGACCGAGACCGATGGCGAGAAGGAAGGAGTCCTTCGCCAACGGCAGGCCTTCCTGGGACGGGCGGATGCCATCGTCTTCCGTGTTCTCCGGGTTACCGAAGTACATGGACAACAGGCCCGCTGCAAACGGCGTAAGGACCATGCCGGCCAGGCGGTCTGGAACGAACGGGGCCAGCAGCGTGGCACCAATGCCGATCTCGGAGTAAGCAATGAAATCGCCGAACTTATCGGTGGGGATTTCCTTCATCTGCGGAATACCCGTCGCGGCCATGTTCTGCAGGCCAGCGGAGGAGCTCTCATCCATACCGAGTTTGCCAATACCGGCGTTCAGGATGAAGGCACCCGGGATCACGCGGAAGGCGGCGGAGGTAAGTAGCGACATGTGTGCCACCCTTTCTTCATAAGGTCTCGCATTAACTACATCTACTTTCGCCAGTGTACCTATTATTAGCTCAGTGCGTCGGTGTTATTCAGGCTTCTCCTCGTCGACAATGCGCACCTCGCCTCTGACCAGAGGACGGCGGCTTGCATCGGCCCACAGCTCAGTCTCGTCGAAGTCTTCTTTGGCGAAATCGGACGACTCATCGTCGTGAAGCTCCTGGACGGCCTCCTCCGTCAAACCGTCACGGAGTTCAGCAGCGTCGATCTCCGAACCGCGAAGCGCGGTGGTGAGCTGCATCCAGTCACGGTTGGAGAACTTCTCCTCCGGGTCGAACTTGCGGAGGATAAGGGCGCGGATCTTATCGCGGCGACGACCCTCCGTGTAGATGTCCTGGCGGCCACTGAGAAGCCACGCAGCCAGCAGGATGAAGACCATGATGATGCCCAGCCAGCCCATGATGGGGAAGATCTTGTTCACCAGCTCGGTGAAGGGGAAGAAGCTGAGCAGGAAGGCGATACCGACGAGGATGGCGAAGCGCGGGCGAAAGGCCTTGGGGTTACCCACCGAGACGCGCCTGCCCATCGAGTACATGACGGACAGACAGGTGGAGAAGATCATGAGGTAGGTAGCAATAGCCGCGATGAGACCAAGCGCCGGGTGCACCTGCGTGATGAGGAGCAGCGTGGGCAGGTCGGCATCAGCAACGTCTTCCACACGGAACAGCAGAGCAACGGCCATCACGAGGAGAATCGTGGCGAAGAGCGCACCACCGAAGAAGCGTCCCCAACCGGCCTCCTTCGGATGCCAGTTGTTACCACCAATGATGAAGGCCATGGCGATTCCCGACGGCATCACGACACCAATGTAGTTCAAGGCGCTCAGCCACCAATTGGGAAGGGGCTGATCCACCGACTGCTGCGCGATCTCCGAAACGTGGGCGAGATCGCCCGGGCCGGACATGATGGCGTTAACTGCAGCAACGAGGATAAGCAGCCACATGAACGGGGTGATTCCGCCGACGAGGTTGGTGGTTTTTTCCACGTCAAGCATGCCCGCAGCAGGACGAGCAGGGCCATGATGACGGAGCTGCCCCATAAGGGCAGGCCGAACTGCTGGTTGAGGTTACTGCCCGCACCCGCCATCATGACGAAGCCCAAGCAGAATTGCGACCCTGTGAGCGTGTAGTCCAGGAATCGGGCAGTGACGGCGGAGGTGACGTTATCAAACACCTTGCCGTGACTGGTGGCCCGAAAATAACTGCCGTACTGCAAAATCACCATCGCAGTAATCGGCATGAGAAGAAGGACGATGAGTCCGGCTGCGAGCCCCCACGTGCCGTACGACACGTAGTACTGCAGCACCTCCTGCCCCGATGCGAACCCCGCCCCGGCGGTGAGCCCGAAATACGCGAGCCCAATATGTTTTTCCACACAGTGGAACACCTATCTCCAAAATTCTATATACACAGAATACTAAAACAAAGACAAGTATTGATGTCTCACCCGCACGGTGTTCGTGGAACAATGGGAGTGTGAATGACAACGCACTGGACACAATCGTCCGCCTCCGCGACGGATTGAAGGGTGTGGGCTTTTCCACCGACCCCGAATCCAAGCGGGAGACCGAGGCGATCATCGACCAAATTAACGATTACATCCTGCCTCGATTGAAAAACGTCGATGCGCCTCTCCTCGCCGTCATCGGTGGTTCCACCGGCAGTGGCAAGTCCACGCTCGTTAACGCCCTCGTAGGCAAGCGCGTGTCCCGCTCCGGGGTGATTAGGCCGACGACGAGGCAGCCCGTGCTTGTGTCCAACCCGGCGGACGCCGAGTGGTTCAACTCGCCACACGTCCTGCCCGGGCTCGCCCGCGAGCACGGCGATCCCGATCAGAACCCCGAGGCGACGAGCCTGCGCACGGTGGTCGCCGAGAGTCTTACTCCCGGTCTTGCGCTTCTCGACGCCCCGGACTTCGATTCCATTGACGATCGCAACCGGGCTCTCGCGACCCAGCTCCTCGCCGCCGCGGATTTGTGGATCTTCGTCACCACGCCGGCGCGCTATGCCGATCAGCTCGTGTGGAACTTCCTCCACGATGCTGCGGGCCGCAACCTACAGGTGATTGTTGTCCTCAACAAGGTGGAGGAGGATTCCGGTGATTCTGTTCCGAACGACTTGCGCCGGATGATGGACGAGGCCCAGCTGCACGACGCGGAGCTCATCGCCATCCCCGATGCGGGCCACGTGGAGGAGCTCCTCCCCCACGAGTATGTATCGGAGCTGTCGAACCGATTGGCAACCCTTGCGGCGGATGCTGCAGCCCGCCGTGAGATGGCGGGGAAGACGCTGCTTGGGGCCGTCGGAAAGCTAGAAGAGCGAGTGGGGGCGATTGCGGAGGTTAAGCAGCAACAGGAAACGTTCGCCGAACAGCTTAATGAAGGCATTGCGGACAATTACGAGGCTTCGACGCGGCAGGTGCTGGAGGCGACGAGCGATGGGCAGCTCCTGCGCAAGGAGGTGCTCAACCGCTGGCAGGACTTCGTGGGAACCTCCGACGTGTTCCGCACCGTTGAGCGCCTGTACGCGCAGGCCATCGACCGTATCGGCCGGTTCTTCTCCGGCCAGCCGGAGCCGGTGCGCGAGGTGGAGACGGAAATTGAAGAGGGGCTACACGCCGTCATCGTCGATGCCGCGGAAACCGGCGCGACGCGCTCGTGGGGTTATATCGGTTCGAACGCACCGATGTTGCGGGAGGGCGCGGATCCGACGCTCGCGCATGCCAGCCGTGACATCGGTGACCGCGCATCCTCGCTCGTGCGCGAATGGCAGGGCGAGCTCATGCGCGACATTGAAGATAGCGCCGGCGACAAACGGATGAAGGCGCGCATCATGAGCTTCGGCATTAACGCCGCAACCGTCGCCCTCATGCTCGTGGTCTTTGCCGGCACAGCGGGGCTCACCGGTGGCGAGGTCGCCATTGCGGGTGGTTCGGCTGTCGTCGGGCAGAAACTTCTGGAGACCATTTTCGGCGAGGATGCCGTCCGACGGATGGCCAACAACGCCCGCGCATCGCTGAACAAGCGCGTCAATGCGCTGTTTGCCGATGAAGCGGAACGATACTACCTCCTCACCGATCATCTCGGTGATGGCACTCCGGCGGCGACGCTGACAGAGCTCGCCTCCGACGCAGTCTCCCACGTGCATAACCAGGCGAAGGGCGGAAAGTAGATGTTTGGTAAGAAGACCACCCTCACTGAGCGGCTCGATGCGCTTAACACCGCAGCGGACCTCGGCCGCGGCTACCTTTCTCCGCATGAGCAGGAGGCCATCACGGGCGTCACGGAGCAGGCCGCACAGCGTCGCGAGCTTTCCGGATCCCATACCGTCGTCGGCTTCTTTGGTGCCACGGGCTCCGGCAAGACGAGCCTGTTTAATGCGGTCGTCGGCGAGGACTTGGGGAAGGCTGCTGCCCGTCGCCCCACGACGTCCTCTCCCCTCGCAGCCATCTGGGAACCCGAAGGCTCGGAGGAACTGCTCGACTGGTTGCAGGTGGAAGATCGGAGGATGCGCACCGGAACATTCCATGGCAGCCCGCTCATTCTCCTCGATCTCCCCGATTTCGACTCGGTAGAACCCAAGCACCGGGCCGTTGCTGAACGCCTCGCCGGGCAGGTGGATGTGCTCGTGTGGGTTACAGACCCGGAAAAGTACGCGGACAGCGTCATCCACGACGAGTTCATCCGTCCCCACGCCTCGCACAGCTCCGTCACCCTCGCTGTTTTGAACAAAGCGGACAAGCTGACAAAGGACGATGCGCGGAACGTCGCCCGCTCCTTCCACCAGTTGCTTCTCGACGATGGGTTGTCCCGCGTCCGCGTCATCCCCACCAGTGCCAAAACCGGTGCTGGTGTGGAGGAACTGCGCAAGGAAATCGCTCGCGTGGCACAGTCCCACGCGGCGCAGGAAAAGCGCATCGCCGCCGACATCGACACCATTACCCAGCCCTGGGCGGAACAAAAGGTGCCAGGTGATGTGCCTCGCGGCGCCAAGAAGGAATTGGACACCTACCTGGCCAGGGCCGCCGGCGCGGACTCTATAGCCAACGTCACAGCAGCTGCCTATCGCAAGCGCTTGGGACAAAAGACCGGATGGCTTCTCACCAGCTGGATTCCGCGCTTCCGCGCTGACCCGCTGAAACGGCTCGGGTTGCGGGAGGAGGCCGACGAGTTGGGCGTGCACCGCTCCTCCATGCCGGCTCTCGATGCGTCGTCACGCGCGGTGGCGAACAAGGGCGTGCGCGCCTTCGCCGACACTGCTGCGCAGGGCCTGCCGACGAGTTGGTCCTCCGCGCTTTTCGATCACACCGAGGAGATCGTCGATGACCTCCCCGATCAGCTCGACCGTGCTGTCGCCCGCACAGAGCTGCCCGCTCAACCGGGTAAGGGCTGGGGAATCTTCACGTTCTTCCAGTGGATCGGCCTGCTCGCCGCACTTGTCGGCGTGCTGTGGTACCTCGTCATCGCCTTCCTTCCCGGTGTGATCGCACCGATTATGGAGCCCCGCATTCCCGAGGTGGAAGGCTGGCCGGTGCCGACGCTGCTTATCCTCGCCGGCCTCCTCATCGGCCTCGTGCTCGGGCTATTCACCGGCGCCTTCGGGTGGGCCATTGGTGCGGGTATCAAAAACCGCACCAAACGGGCCATCCGCAACGAGGTCGCCGAGATTTCCGAGGACAGCGTCGTTGCCCCACTCATGGAGATCCGAAACCGCTATATATCCTTCCTCGAAGCGATGAAGAAGGCAGCGAGCTAGCAACAAACGATGAAAGGCCACCGATTTTTTCGGTGGCCTTTTCCTATTCCGTAGTTGGGTCTTGATCATCCAACCACGTCATAAACCTATAGTTTTCCAGGAACCCCATGTACACCATGACGACGAAGAAAAGAGGGACAATGGACTGCCACAGCGCAGCAAAGTCCACACTCGCAACCACATAGGCGATGGAAAAACCCGTGTAACTGCCCTTCCAGAAATCCACAAGTGGAAGCCTGCGGGGGAACCACTTCACGAGGGTGACGGCCCAGATAGCAACACCCGCGGCGAGGGTGAGATATCGGAAACCTTGCACCGAATCGTCGACAAGCAATTGGATCGCCCCACCGACGGTGAGCAGAGTCCAAAAGCCTATCCACACCCACGCCCATCTCATGAGCGGACCTTCGGTGGCGTGTACTCCCAGTGCAGGAGCTTTGGCAACAGCGCGATGACCAGGCCGAAGAGAACCGACACCCAACCGAGGCCGGCCAGCCAACCGAACGCAAACGCCATCGGTGCCAGAATAGTAATACCGATTTCGAAGGGCGCGAACCCGACGTAGGCGACGCCATACTCGTTGAGCGTGCCGGACTTCAACTTCGGATCGACGATCTTCAGCAGCGCGATACCCGTTGCGACCGCAGCTGTTGCCCAGCCCCACGTAAACAGGCCGCGCTCCAACCAGCGCTCGCCGAAGTACATCGGAGCCTGGAAGCGGAAGACGAGGAAACAGTACACAACACCAAGGACGAACATGATGAGCAACGGCTGCCAATACGCGACAACCACCGACGGGGCGATCGACGCCACACCGAACGCGATGAGATAATCCGTCGCAGCACCCGAGTTCGCAGCAATGAGGTCCTTATCCAGGAAGTACGGGTGACGAACCACCTTGAGGAAGATGCGGCCCGCCAAACCCATGACAAACGACATCGCGAACAGCGGAATGCTCACCGTGGGGAACACATCCTTGATGACGTTCACCACGATATCGGATGCCAAAACCGTCAGCGTCACCACCGAAATGTGCAGCGTGATCGGCTCGATCGCCGACGGGTTCGTCGTCGCGTGACCAACCGCCGGGCGATCCTCCAAGTTCTCGATGTACCCCGTGCGCAGATCCCACGGCAGACGCTGCGGAATCGCGCTCGTGCGGCCCGTGCGGATACCCCACGCCGAAAAAATCATGCCGCCAACAATCGCCGCGACCGTTCCCACCGTCGCCGACGTGAAGCCGAGCGAGGCCGCATCGGGCGCGCCCGCTTCCTGAAGCGCCGAACCAACAGCCGCCGCCGTACCGAAGCCACCGACGAAGCCGACCGGTAGCATCATTCCGAACCACTCGCCCGTGTGGAAAATCGGATCCAGCACGTACATGCCCAGGACGATGAACAGCCCCCACTGGCCAAGGAACATCGACGTCGAATACGCCCACATGTTCCGCGCATTCTTCGCCACACCCCCGCCGAGATCCATCGAATAGGCCATCGACGCGAAGACGAAGGCGATGAGCAATGTGGTGTAGGTGCCCATCGAATCCGAGAACGGAATCCACCCCAAGACCTGCGGCCCCAAGATAAGAGCCAGGATGCCACCCGTGATCGAGGCCGGCATAAGCAGACGCTGGAAGAGGCCGACCCGCCTGCGAAGCGTGTTACCGATGACCATCAAAAGTGATATCCAACCCACATCCCACAACAACGTAAATGGGGTGAATTCTTCTGCAGACATACCAGCCTCCTTTTAACTTATGCCACCCAGACTCTCAAAGAACTACGTGTACACATTCTCCTTGTCCCACAGTCATCCACTGCGGACGCTTTTTGGTTTCGTTGAACACTTTGAGCTTACTCACCCTTTTTGGGCTAACCAAGAATAGGGCGATAGGTGACCACCCCCACACACCAAAACCACAGTGCATGTCTGACCTTTTTGCAACATACCCCCGTTATGAGTTAAAAAGATAGTTCAGTAGGGGAAATCTCTGTAGTTTAGGCGCAATTAGAGCGACTTCGTCGGGTCAGTGGTCCATATCTCCCCCTGGCCGTATGTTTCACACCATCCCTTACCTTGCGAGGTGCTAATGCCCGTGGCATAGGAGGTGGACAGCGAACACTCCCACCCCGGTTTTTTCACAGCTTGAATGTTTCCTCCCCCCTCGCCGTTGTTGAGTGCCTCCCCGTACTTGCGGAACGTCTCCAGGTTCGCCTCGCAGTTGCCTCCCTTCCTGCCGACGAAGAACACCCGGTCATCACCCAACGGCCCCTTGTCGCGCCTGCACACATTCCCCGGATCCAACCACCCGTTTGCATCCGGATGCTGCGACCAACTATCCGTGGTCAGCGTGCCGTCGAAGGTGAAGAACTGGGAACCCCTGCGGACCGTGACAACGTCATCCTCATCGACCGAAATCTCGTACCCCTGGATCGACGTCTTCTCCCCCGGATTCAAGGGGACGGGATAGCCACCAATATCGGGCATGGTAGTTAGTTTTGCTGGGGCAAAGCCCGATTGATCACCCAGGATAATATCGTCTTCCGCCCCAAACAGGACAGGATCCGACACCACATTCCGTGGCGCGTTCTCCCAGTTCTTCACTTGGCACAATGCCCCTGCCTGTGTCGAGTACTCATCAAACAGGCAGACCACATCGCCACCACGCATCTCCATCACCCACATCTGGGTTCCGTAGCTATTCGTCCTAGAAAACTTCTGCGGATCAACCTCAGTCTGCTTCTTCGGCTCAGTGGTCCTTGTAGACGCACTCGTCGACGTGGATTCTGCGGGCAATTCCCCACTTGTAACCGTCGTAGTGAGGGTCACCGGCTCCTCGTTTTCCGCATTCGTATCCGCTCCCGGCGCAGAGCAACTGACCAGCAGCAGCGGGATCGTCACAACTGCCCACATTTTCGACGCAATCTTCACGGTGGTTCCTTTCCCTGCCTTGGTCTTTACGGGGTAACTGCGACTTAATTAGGTGCGTGCAGCGAGTACATTTTTAAGCGGGAAGCGAGCGGACAGGCCGGTCTGCTCAGCAACTCACTTTCAACGTAGCACCTGCAGCTGCTCGTTTGCTACAGGCACCTTCACCGGAGGGATGCTGGATGTGCTGCATACTTTACCTCTTGCGCAATCAAACGGGGCCCGAGTTCCCGAGTATTCCGAAGGATCGGGCCGCAGCTCAAAGCCATCTGTGCAGAATCCATGAGGCTGCACACCTGCATAACTTTTTCTGTCACCACAATTTCGGATACTTGGAAGAAACTGTCGCCCACACATCTCCGTATTCTCCCAACTCACAGTGTGATAAACGGTCCACCCCAGAGGTTCCCGGAGCATAGGTGGAATCTCCAATACAGCTCCACTGGCCCCCACTCCAGCTTCCCGCGTTGCCTTCGACCTCACCGTTGTCGAACGCCTCGTCGTACTCTCGCATTGCCTCAAGCGCTTGGTCACAACTCCCTCCCTTTTCCCCAAGGAAGTAGATGATTTCGCCATTTTGACCCATACCTCTGCCACAATAGGCCCCAGGATCAGACCAGCCATTCTCATCAGGGTGCTGTGACCAGCTCTGCGTAGTAAATGTCCCATCAAAGGTGAAGAAGTTATCTCCATGTCGCACCATTACGGTATCGTCCTCATCAACCGCAATCTCGAATCCGTTGATAGTGGTTTTCTGGCCCGCGCTCATGTCCGGGTCCAAAGGCTGACCCCCCATCCGGAAGAATTGCAACCGCATGATGGGCTTCGAATGGTTCCTCGCCCCCACTAAGAGAGTTAAGAGGAGCTCCGAAGAAAAGCTTATCCGGCTCCAGATTTCTGGGCGCATCCTTCCAGTTCTTCACCAAGCAAGATCCACCATCTTTGCCCTGAAAGATACTGAACTGGCACACAAGATCGCCACCGCGGAACGACACGGACCACACTTCATTGCCGTACGCATTAACGGCGTAGAACCTTCCCGGATCTACTTCACTGGATTTCGGCTCAGACTCCTTCTGGGTGGTCTTCGTTTCTTTCTGCGGAGTACTCTCCGTCGGCGTTTCCCCGCTGGTGACCGTCGAGGTGATCGTAACTGCCTCCAGGTCTTCAGCGTTCTTATCCCCGTCTGGTGCAGAGCAGCTGGCTAGCAGCAGAGGAATCGAAAGCAGTGCAAGTATCTTTGATGGCATCTTCTTGGATCGTCCTTCCTGGGCCAGGATATGTTAGATCATTTGCTTACTTTTTAAAGTATCACGACCTCTAGCTATTTTTGCAGCGTTACGCCGTTGCCACTTCTTCAGGCGTTAACACACTTCATGGCCCAAGCCCTGCACGCCGGCTGGGAGACTCAGTGGGTTGGAACACAGACGAGACGAAGAAGTACGCAATGCGGCCCGAGGGGAATCCATCGTCGACAAGCAAGAACCGGACGGGCCGCAAAGCGGATGGGAGAAGCCAACGCGGCCCAACAGCGGACAAGAAGAAGGGGAACTAAACCAGCCGGGCCGCAATCTGGACGCACCCACAACGGAAAACGGCCC
>ERZ1031137.146-NODE-146-length-12820-cov-21.966627_pt1 | contig 12820 bp, 10 predicted proteins | sample MGYA00517293_ERZ1031137 | MGnify/ENA primary metagenome ERZ1031137 (study PRJEB33718, sample SAMN03159763) | human skin metagenome | collected 2014-05-20 | study: EMG produced TPA metagenomics assembly of the PRJNA266117 data set (Human skin bacterial metagenome...
CACCTTAACCGGTGAAACCACCTAGGTAAGTGAAGGGATCTGTCAATGCCGCTGACTCCAGCTGACGTGCACAACATAGCTTTTAGCAAGCCGCCGATTGGCAAGCGCGGCTACAACGAAGACGAGGTTGACCAGTTCCTCGACCTTGTTGAGGATGAGCTCGCCCGCCTCCAGGATGAGAATCAGGACCTCCGCCAGCGTGTAGAGGACCTGCAGAAGGAGGCTGGCTCCGGTGCCGCTGCCGGCAGCACCTCCGTTGCCTCCATCTCCCGCGCAGATGAGGACGAGATTCGTCGTAAGGTTGCAGCCGACTACGAAGCAAAGCTAGAGCAGGCGCAGAAGCAGGTGGCAAGCGCTCGCGAGGAGGCCGACAAGGCCCGTCGCGAAGCAGCCGCTGCCCGCAATGCTCAGCAGACCGCCAAGGTTGCCGATACGAAGCCCGCAGCCGAAGGCCAGGCCTCCGCAGAAACGCATATGCAGGCAGCCCGCGTCCTCGGACTTGCCCAGGAGATGGCCGACCGACTCACCAACGATGCTCGCAGCGAAAGCCAGTCCATGCTGGACGAGGCCCGCGCAGCAGCAGAGTCCACCATTTCGGATGCGAACTCCTCCTCGCAGCGCACGCTGGCAGATGCCAAGCAGCGTTCCGACAAGATGGTTCGCGAGGCACAGGAGAAGGCCGACCGACTCATCAGCGACGCGACGACCAAGTCCGAGACCCAAATCCAGCAGGCGCAGGACAAGGCCAATGCCCTCCAGGCAGATGCCGAGCGCAAGCACACCGAGATCATGGCTACAGTCAAGAGCCAGCAGGCCGCTCTGGAAAACCGCATCGAAGAGCTGCGTACCTTCGAGCGCGAGTACCGTACCCGCCTCAAGACTCTGCTGGAGTCCCAGCTGGAAGAGCTGCAGAGCCGTGGCTCCTCCGCACCGCGTAGCCCGCAGAACAACAAGTAGCCTCGGCTAGCTAGCAGGTGAGTGGGCTTGCAGCCCACGCACTGGTGCCTGACCGGTTTCGGTTTCCTATGTCCCCTCCCACGTTGTGGGAGGGGACATTTTTGTCGCGTGCACCATTTTTGGTGATATAGTTTCGTTCCAAGGCTATGACCCGGCTATCACCGGCGAGCTCCCGGAAGAAAGGCGTGAAAAACCGAGTAGAACCGGGCGGATATCAGATCGCCGATACAGATCCTTAAAAACTCGAGCGGAAGTGCGTAGCGCTTCAAGCAGGGTGGTACCGCGCAACGGAGGTTGCGTCCCTGCGTTAACAAAAAATGACAGTTTTTAAGGAGTGATCCATTATGACGGCGAAAAGCAACGTAGGGAATGTATACCCACGCGTCGACCTGTCCGGAGGCACCAGCACGTTCCCCACAATGGAAGAAAACGTGCTGGAGTACTGGGACAAGGACGGCACTTTTCAAGCCAGTCTCAAAAAACGCGAAGACGCCCCCGAATACGTCTTCTATGACGGCCCGCCTTTTGCTAACGGCCTGCCACACTACGGTCACCTCCTCACCGGCTATGTAAAGGACATCGTTCCCCGCTTCCAGACGATGAAGGGCAAGCTTGTCCGTCGCGTCTTCGGCTGGGATTGCCACGGTCTGCCGGCTGAGTTGGAGGCCGAGAAGCAGCTGGGCATCAAGGACAAGGGCGAAGTGGAGGCCATGGGCCTCGAAGCCTTCAACAAGTACTGTGGTGAATCCGTCCTCCGTTACACAGAGGAGTGGAAAGACTACGTCACCCGCCAGGCACGCTGGGTGGACTTTGATAACGGCTACAAGACGATGGACCTCAACTTCATGGAGTCCGTCATGTGGGCGTTCAAGACCCTCTACGACAAGGGCCTGATCTACCAGGGCTTCCGTGTTCTCCCGTATTCCTGGGCTGAGCACACGCCACTGTCCAACCAGGAGACCCGCCTGGATGATTCCTACAAGGATCGCCAGGATCCCACGCTGACCGTCACGTTCCCGATCACGGGTGCTGACGAGGGAAGCGCCGGTGCGAAGGCTCTGGACAGGCTTTCCGACGTCTCCTTCCTCGCGTGGACGACGACGCCATGGACGCTTCCGTCCAACCTGGCTCTCGCCGTTCACCCCGATGTTCGCTACGTTGTTGTGACTGTGGGAGAGGATGGACTCGAGGAGTTCGTTGGCCGGAAGTTCCTCCTCGCCGAGGAGCTTGTCAGCGCGTACAAGAAGGAGCTCGGCAGTGCCGAGGTCGTCGATACCTTCACCGGTTCTGAGCTGGAGGGCCTGACCTACAAGCCGCTGTTTGATTTCTTCCTCGACACGGAGAACGCCTTCCACGTTCTGCTTGCTGAGTACGTCACCACCGAGGACGGCACCGGTGTCGTCCACCAGGCTCCTGCCTTCGGTGAAGACGATATGAACACGTGCAAGAAGTACGGCGTAGGCCTTGTCATCCCCGTCGATATGGATGGCAAGTTCACTGAGCAGGTTCCCCCATACCAGGGCCAGCTCATCTTCGATGCCAACAAGAACATCATCCGCGATCTGAAGCACATCGGCCGTGTGGCTCGTCACCAGACCATCGTCCACAGCTACCCGCACTCGTGGCGCTCTGGCGAGCCGCTCATCTACATGGCGCTGCCCAGCTGGTTTGTTGAGGTGACGAAGTTCCGCGACCGCATGGTGGAGCTTAACCATGAGAAGGTTGAGTGGATCCCAGACCACATCCGCGACGGCCAGTTTGGCAAGTGGCTGGAGGGTGCCCGCGATTGGAACATCTCCCGTAACCGTTACTGGGGTTCACCGATCCCCGTGTGGGTGTCCGACAACGACGAGTACCCGCGCGTCGACGTGTACGGCTCCCTCGATGAGCTGGAGCGCGACTTTGGGGTGCGCCCGAAGAGCCTCCACCGCCCGTACATCGACGAGCTGACTCGCCCGAACCCGGATGATCCGACCGGCAAGTCGACGATGCGTCGTGTGCCGGAGGTTCTGGACTGCTGGTTCGAGTCTGGTTCCATGCCGTTTGCGCAGAAGCACTACCCGTTTGAGAACAAGGAGTGGTTCGACACCCACTCGCCGGCTGACTTCATCGTTGAGTACTCCGGCCAGTCCCGCGGCTGGTTCTACACGCTGCACGTGCTGGCCACGGCACTGTTCGATTGCCCGGCATACAAGCGCGTTGTTGCGCACGGCATCGTGCTTGGTAACGACGGCCTGAAGATGAGTAAGTCCAAGGGGAATTACCCCAACGTGAAGGAAGTATTCGACCGCGACGGTTCGGATGCCATGCGTTGGTTCCTCATGAGCTCGCCGATTCTGCGTGGCGGCAACCTCATCGTAACGGAGCAGGGCATCCGCGAGGGTGTCCGGCAGGCGATGCTGCCGATGTGGAATGCGTACAGCTTCCTGCGCTTGTACTCCTCCAAGCAGGCGACGTGGTCTGTGGACTCCGAAGACGTGCTGGATCGCTTCATCTTGGCTAAGACACGCGACCTTATCTCCGCCGTCGATGCCTCGTTGTCCGCATCCGACATCTCTACGGCATGTGATGAGATCCGCGTCTTCTGCGATGTCCTTACCAACTGGTATGTGCGTCGCTCCCGCGACCGCTTCTGGGCCGGCGACGATGAGTACCCGGAGGCATTCAACACGCTGTACACCGTGCTGGAGACTCTGTGCCGGGTTGCTGCTCCGCTGCTGCCGATGACCACTGAGGTCATCTGGCGTGGCCTGACCGGTGAGCGCTCTGTGCACCTCACCGACTACCCGGTCGCCGAGGACTTCCCGGCCGATGACAAGCTTGTCCAGGCGATGGACCTTGTTCGCGCCGTGTGCTCGTCCGCATCGTCGATCCGCAAGGCCGCGCAGCTGCGTAACCGCTTGCCACTGGACAAGCTCACCGTTGCCGTGCCGGAGGCGGACAGCCTGGCTGATTTCGCTCCCGTCATCCGCGACGAGGTCAATGTGAAGAATGTTGAGCTCACCACCGATGTCGACGCTGTCGGCTCGTTCAAGGTGAACGTCATCCCGAAGATCGCTGCACCGCGGTTGGGGAAGGACTTCCAACAGACCCTCGTCGCTGTGAAGAAGGGCGAGTATGAGCGCGATGGTGACACCGTGAAGGCTGCCGGCCAGGTGTTGCAGCCTGGCGAGTACGAGGAAGTCCTCGTCGCTGCCGACCCGGATTCCACCGCCCGCATCAGTGGTCACAACGGCCTTGTCGTCCTGGACAAGAACGTGACTGAGGAGCTCGAAGCCGAGGGCTGGGCTGCCGACGTTATCCGTGGTCTGCAGGATGCCCGCAAGGCGGAGGACTTCGAAGTCTCGGACCGCATCGCCGTTCGACTCCAGGTACCGGAGGACAAGTCCGAGTGGGCCAACCGCTTCGCCGAGCACATCGCCGAGGAGGTTCTCGCCACCGATTTCGCCTTCACCGACGAAACCGGCGAACACGAGATCATCTCTGGTGTGACCGCAACGCTCAAGAAGAATAACTAGAACCCGCGCGTGACAGGTGCCCGGGGAATTCCCCTGCATCACCTGATCACGCCATGGTTTTCGGCCCCAGGCCATCGCACGAAGATAGCCTGGGGCTTTCTCTGTGGTCGGAATCTGTGCCCGATGGCGGTGCTCTGGGGAAGCACCGCAGACAAAAGCCACGCGCAGTCCGACACGGATGTGGCACGTAGTTAAGATATTTTGCTGTGAATAAGCTCTACGTCCCCTTGCTAGTGATCCTGGCTGGTGCTTCCAACTATCTGGGGGCGACGCTCGCGGTCTATCTTTTCGATGTTCAATCGCCCTGGATCGTGGCGTGGATGCGCGTCGGCGCAGCGGGCATTATTCTTGTCGCGCTGGTGTGCCTCAAAAAGGAGCATTGGAAGAGCCTTCCTGCCCTGGTGTACGGTGTGGTGACACTGGGGATGAATACCGCGTTTTATGAGGCAATCAATCGCATTCCTCTGGGGATGGCGGTAGCAATCGAGTTCATCGGCCCCATCGCCGTGGCGGCGTGGGGTAGTAGAACCGTGCGCGATTGGGTAGCGCTCGTTGCAGCAGCGACGGGTGTCCTTGTCCTCAGTGGAACGCAGTGGGGACGAACACTGCGGGGATTATCTGGATCATTATCTCTGGCGTGATGTGGGGACTGTACATCCTCGCCTCCAACAGCTTGGCGCACGGGGAGTCAACATTGGAGTCCATGGGCGTGGGGCTCATCTATGCCTCCGTCGCAATGACTCCCTTCGTTGCAACTTCGTGGGAGACAGCGACGAATGGAGGATCAGGAAAGTTGGTGCTGCTTGTGGCGATGGCCTTCGGGCTCGGGTTGTTGAGTGCCGTCATTCCCTATGGTCTCGATCTGGTCATGCTGAAGATGGCCTCCGCTGATTACTACGCGGTGCTTTTGTCCCTCCTTCCCGTGACAGCTGCGGTCATCGGCATGATTGTGCTGGGTCAGATCCTCTCTGCGGTGGAGGTGTTTGGTGTGCTGCTCATCGTCGCGGTGGTGGCGCTCCGAAAACAGACAGCTTAGTTCACTTTATAGACCAAGCGGTATATAGTGAACGCGTGGACAAAATTAGAACGGAAGAAACGCAAGGATATAAAAAGGATCTCAAGCCACGTCACATCCAGATGATCGCGCTTGGTGGTGCCCTCGGAACAGGGCTGTTCCTCGGTGCCGGTGGCCGTCTGGCTGTCGGTGGCCCGGGTCTTGCCCTCGTGTACGCGGTCTGTGGGCTTATCGGCTACCTCATGCTGAGGAGCCTGGGGGAGATGGTGGTGCACCGCCCCACATCCGGATCCTTTGCCTCGTATGCGCGGGAGTTTCTCGGTGAACCGGCTGCCTTTGTTGCCGGGTGGATCTACTTCCTTGCCTGGGTGACCGTCGGCACGACGGATCTCACAGCCGTCGCCATTTATCTCAAGTTTTGGCCCCTGTTCCACGACGTATCCCAGTGGATTCTCGTCGCCGTAGCTCTCGCCGTGGTGCTCTCCGTCAACCTGCTTGGCGTGAAGGTTTTTGGTGAAGCAGAATACTGGTTCGCAGCGGTCAAGGTGGGGGCACTCGTCATCTTCCTCGTCGTCGGCATCGTCTTCCTCGTCACGGGGCGCGCGCCGGGTGGCACGATCAGCGCAACAGCGCTTGGCGATTGGTTCCCCCACGGCATCATGCCTCTCGTGATCCTCACCCAGGGTGTGGTGTTCGCCTACGCCGGTATCGACATGATCGGCGTGACTGCAGGTGAAACCGATGACCCGGAGCACCAGATCCCCAAGGCGATCAACACGACAGTCTTCCGGATCATCTTCTTCTACGTCGGCTCAATCCTGCTGCTCGGCTTCCTTCTGCCCTACACGGCCTACAGTGCCGGGGAGTCCCCGTTTGTGACGTTCATGAACTCCATCGGCGTGCCCTACGCCGGCGACATCATGAACCTCGTCGTCCTCACCGCCGCGCTATCCAGCGTGAACGCGGGCTTGTACGCCACAGCTCGCATTCTCCGGCCGCTGGCGCTGACCGGATCCGCGCCCGGCTACCTCGGCCGTCTATCTGAGCATGGCGTACCGAAGAACGGCATCATCACCACGGCGACGCTCATGGTTGTGGGCATTGTGGCCAACTACTTCGTTCCGGAACAAGCGTTTGAAGTCTTCCTCAACCTGGGCGCCATCGGCATCCTGGGCATGTGGGCGATGATTTGTTTGGCGCATATCGGCTTTGTGCGCTCCGGCATTGAGCGCCCGCAGTACCGGTCGTCGGCTGTCTTCGATGTGATTGTTCTTCTCTTCCTCTTCGGTGTCTTCATCCTCATGGCCTTTGACAAGCCGGTGGGCAGCGCTACCGTGGCTGTGACCATCTTCGGGCTGGTCCCCGCCTTCGCAATCGGTTGGTTCTTTGTCCGCAAGCGTGTAGGCAGGAAGCAGGAACCCGCGGAGGAAAAGGTTGTCACGCCCGCTGGTTAAGATGGGGGTATGCAGCGCTGGGTCCTTCACATCGATATGGATGCGTTCTTTGCGTCCTGTGAACAGCTGACCCGGCCGACGCTGCGGGGGAAACCTGTCCTCGTTGGCGGTGTTAACGGGCGTGGGGTAGTTGCCGGCGCCTCCTACGAGGCCCGGGCGTTTGGTGTTCACTCGGCGATGCCCATGCACCAGGCGCGGGCACTCGTGGGGTACACCGCCGTGTCCGTAGCCCCTCGAAAAGTGGTGTATTCGGCGGTGAGCCGCAAGGTCATGCGGCTAATCGAGGACGAAGTCGGCATCATCGAACAGCTGAGCGTGGATGAGGCCTTCATGGAACCGACAGCGCTTGTCGGGGCCAGTGTAGATGACGTTGTCGACTGGGCAAATATGCTGCGCGAGAAGATCCGCACCACCGTCGGGATCCCCTCCTCCGTCGGTGCCGGTGCCGGAAAACAGTACGCCAAAATTGGTTCCGGGCTGGCGAAACCTGATGGAACCTTTGCCATTCCGCGTGAGGAGCAAGACGAGATCCTCGGCCCCTTGCCGGTCCGTTCGCTGTGGGGAGTGGGGCCTGTGGCGGAAGCGAAACTGCGCGGGCTGGGAATTACAACGATTGCCGAGTTTGCTGCGCTCAGCCAGAAAGAAGTCGAGGTCACCCTCGGCAAAGCCGTCGGCGTCACGCTGTGGGAGCTGGCGCGCGGACACGATGATCGCATCGTCGCCCCTCGGGCCGTGGCCAAGCAAGTCTCGGCTGAACAGACCTATGCACGCGACCTCACCACGGTGGACGAGGTGGATCGCGCTGTTCGGCACGCCGCCGAGGATGCCCACGTGCGGCTGAGGAAAGACGGCCGCGGTGCCCGCACCGTGACAGTGAAGTTAAAGATGGCTGATTTTCACATCGAGTCCCGCAGCTACACACTCCCATACGCGACGGACGAATTCGATACGCTTTTTGCCGCTGCGATGCGGATCACGCGCTACCCCTCGGAGGTCGGTGCCATCAGGCTTGTGGGGGTGAGCTTTTCCGGGTTGGAGGAAGCCTTGCAGGATGTCCTTTTCCCGGAGCTGGATCAGGAAATCGTGCGTGAAGAGGTTGTTACCGAATACGATGCCGGGGTTGATTTCCCTGAGGTTACTGTCAATGCCGAGGGGGAGGCAGTGGTCTCCCGCTGGCGGGCAACACAGGATGTTTACCATCCTGACTACGGGCATGGGTGGGTGCAGGGGACAGGTGGTGGCATCGTCACCGTTCGCTTCGAAACACGCACGACAGGCCCCGGGAAGATCCGCACCTTTGCCGTGGATGACGAGGAGCTGCAACCGGCAGACCCCTTGGATAGTCTCGATTGGCCAGAAGATCCCCAGGAGCCAGAAACCGGCGACGAAGAGCTCACCGACGAGTAAGAAACAAGGGGAGGGTCGCCGCCTCCTGAACGGACCCCTGTGGTTGCCCTATCAGATGTTGCCCGAGTCGGTTATGGGTTGATACCGTGGTCGGAAACGTATTTCCTGAGGATGCTCGTGCACCCTCAAACCTTTATCGAGAAGGAAGGTAATCATGAATCTAGAAAATCCTCGCAAGGTAGCAAGCGGTTTCGTCTCCGCGCTGGCCGGCGTGTGGATCTACTGCTTGCTCGTCTCCCCAATCTTTTCCAGCAGCCCCTACAGTGAGGTGGCAGCGGAGCAGGCGCGCGAGATCGGGATTGGGTTCAGCGTCGTCATCGTCCTCGTCGGCGCGGCTTTCACCGCCTACTCGGTGTGGCGTGCCCGCAAGAACTCGCCCGAGGAACGCTAGTAAAAGGCAAGAATAGGGAGGCAGCACCGTGTGCTGCCTCCCTTTCTTTTCCGTGAAAAGAACCGAGTGCTAGAACAGGGTTGCCGGATGCCTGCCGGAGGCAATAGCAATTGCCAGGAGGATCCGGGATTGCCCCGCGCGGAAGTATTTGGAGCCCAGGGCACCCTTGTCCAGGAGTGTCTTGCCACCGCCGACACCGCCGTAGGTGCCGGACACATCGCCACGGGGGACGCGGGTGGAGATGACGACGGGGATGTCCTTCTCCAGGGCGTCGGCAAGTCCCTCGGCGAAATCGGTGCCCACGTTCCCGTTGCCCATGGCTTCCACAACAATGCCTTGAGAACCACTGGCGATGGCGTTGTCAATGAGGTCTCGTGGCGCGCCGGGGTAGGCGTAGAGAACATCGACGCGCGTGTCGGCGAGCGTGACCGGTCCGACAGGGTCGGCGCGCTCCGGCTCCTCCGGTGCGTTCGTACCGAAGGCGAGCTCGTCCGAGGTGTGGAACTTGAGCGCCCCGCGGGCGGGAATGACAGCGTGTCCGAAGACAATGAGCGTGCCGATTCCGCGGGCGGAGGGTTCGCCTGCCGTCATGACGGCTTCGAAGAGGTTTTGGGGGCCGTCGCCGTCGGGGTCGTCGAACGGGTGCTGGGCACCGGTGAAGATGACGGGCCGGGGATCGTCGATAAGCGTATCGACGGCGAGTGCGGATTCCTCCATAGAGTCCGTGCCGTGGGTAACGACAATGCCGTCGACATCAGCGTCCTTGAACACTTCGCGGACGCAGCCGACGATGAGATCGAGATCCTTCATGGTGAGCGACGAGGAGTCCAGCTGCGTAAGCGGGTGGGAGGAAACAGTAAGTCCCGATCCCTCAAGCATGGGCGTGATGGTCTCGATGAGGTCGTCGCCGGTCTTTGTAGGGACGAGGGCACCCTGCTCATCGGCCGTGCAGGCGATGGTGCCACCTGTGGTGACAATAACGATGTGACGTGGAGGAACGGCGTTAGTCATATACCAACTCTAACACCAGACATCGGATTTCTATGTGGGTTTGAAAAGTGTTTGTGGCACGGCGCTGGTGTGGGCTGTGGCTCGTCTGTGGCTTGTCGACGCCTCCACGTACGCGAGCGCTGTCGCGTCACCGTCCTGCGGACGGTTTTTCTATGGGCCTGGAACTTTGACTCACCGGTGGCCGTTGTGAATAATGGCACCCTGACAAAGGCTCCGGGGTTCGCGTTTGTGGGAACCGACCGGAAAACGTTTATTACTTTTTGGTAACGGTCTATGCGCGTGTACGATGTAGACAATTGTGGCCAGAGGGTAGAAAGTGGCCGAAGAAACAGCCGACAAACGGTAGCGACAGCTATCGGAAAAAAGGAGAATCGTGAAAACCTCGAAGATTGCACTAGCCGCTATGGCGATGGGCCTGTCCGTATTCGTAACCGCCTGTGGTGGCGGAGCCGAAGAGACAACGACGTCTGAGACGACTTCCGCCACGGCTGAGGCCACCACCTCTGAGGCTGCCCCCACCGCCGCAGCTCTGCCGACGGTTGCAGACCTCAATGGTGTCATCGCCACGGCCACCGATCCGGCTGCCACCGTGGAGGAGAAGATTCTCACCGTGCAGGGTGGCGAGACCGCTCCTGAGCTGTTTGAGACGATGACTCAGTCCAAGGCTGAGTCCGGCGCGAACTTCACCGTTGTGGAGCCGGTTCTCCCGGGCTACACCCCGGATTCCGTTCTCGCGACCGTGAACTTCACCCTTCCTGATATGGCACCGCAGACAGCAGAAAACGTTGAGTTCGTTTTCGAGGATGGGCACTGGAAGCTCTCCCAGCAGTGGGCGTGCACCCTCATTCAGAACACCGTCCAGCCCGAGCAGGTTCCGGCCATGTGCCTCGGCGGCGACGCTGCAGCTCCTGCCCCCATCGACCCGGCTGCCCCCGCTGAGGGCATTGACCCGGCACCGGCTCCGGCCGAGGCACCTGCTGAGGCCCCCGCACAGTAACTCTTCCGGGAACGTGCTCTGTACAGAGTCATGATCCCGTGAGCGAAAACTACGCGCATCCACCACACGGTGGGTGCGCGTTTTGTGTGTCACGAGCAGGGAGTACTTCGCACAGGCGGGGAGTGCACCGCCCCGTTTGAGAAGGCATGCTTATGTGGCTAGGAGTGGTTCTTCACTTCCACGAGGCCGTCCTCGTGGCTCATGACGAAGCGACGCCCCTGCCACCTGTCGCGGAGCCAGCGGTCGTGGCTTGCGACGATGACGATGCCGGGGAAGTCCGCGATAGCCTGCTCCAGATCCTCGGCGAGGGTGAGAGAGATGTGGTTGGTGGGCTCGTCGAGAAGCAAAATATCCGGCGGGGAAGCCAGCGTGATACCGATGGCCACTCGTCGGCGCTGCCCCAAGCTGAGCGCCCGCATGGGCAGCCGGGATTTTTCCTCGGTGAGTAGCCCCATGTCTACCAACGTGGGAGAGCCCGCGGGGACGGCAGCAGAAAACGTCTCGGCGGCGCTCAGCCCCATGTCGTGCCAGCGGGAATCCTGCGCCAGGTAGCCCACCGTCAGGCCCTCCTCGATGGTGAGGAAGCCTTCGGTGAAGGCGACAGTCCCGGCGATGACCCCCAGCAGCGTGGACTTGCCGGCACCATTGACACCTTGGATGAGCACGTGATCGCGGTCGAACACATCGAGGGCTACTTCTGGCATGCGATCCTCCACGGCTACATCGAAGAGGCTAATTGAAGGCGTGGATGCGCGGGTCAGTGTCACCGAATCCGTGTTACTGGCAACGAAGGTGAGGGGCTTCGGTGGCTCTGGCAGTGCTGTTCGCTCCAGCTCCTCCAACCGGTTTTTCGCGGCACGGATGCGGGTACCGGCGGTCTTGGCTGCGCGATCGGCAAAGAACTTGGCGGATTTGCGAACCTCCGACTTGTTCTCCGTCGAATGGAAGATGTCCTCCTCGCGCTTTTCCACCTTGTTTTCCAGCATGGCGCGCTCGTTTTCCTGCGCGTTGTACAGGGAGCGCCAGCGCTTGCGCGTCTTGTCGCGCTCCACCAAATAGTCAGAAAACGTTCCGGTGAAAAACGTCGCTTGGCGGGTCATCTCGCCGCGCCCACCCTCAGGGGCAAGGCCTGGGTCAAGGTCAATGATGCACGAGGCTGCCTCGTCGAGGTAGTAGCGGTTGTGGCTGGCCGTGATGACCGGGCCCCGGTAGTTCTTCAACTCGTCGATGATGAAGTCCGTCGCATCGTCATCGAGGTGGTTGGTGGGCTCGTCAATGAGCAAACAATCGGCGGGGGACACAAGCAACATGGCAAGAGCCAGGCGGCGGCGCTGCCCACCAGAAATCTCGGCAATGGTCGCACGTCGATCCAACCCCTCGACCCCCAGGCCGGTCAGCACCTGCTCGATTCGCGAATCAAGGGTCCACAGCTGGAACGCATCCGCGCGGGCGAGAGCCTCGTCATAGGCGGTGGACAGGCTGACGAGGTTGGGCGCTGCAGCAAGCTGCTCAGACAACTCAACGATTTCGTGCTCGATGGCCTGGACTTCCCCCACCGCGTGATCGATGAGGTCCTGCACCGTGTTATCGGGGCGAAGGCTTACCTCCTGCGGGAGGAAACGGGTGCGCTCCGGGACGTGGAGCGTGCCGGCATCCGGCTGATGCTGGCCGGCGAGAAGAGACAGCGTGGTCGATTTTCCCGAGCCGTTTTCGCCGATGAGTCCCGCTACCTGGCCAGCACCCACTGTGAACGTAATATCCGTGAGGATCCGCGCGCCGCCGGGGTAAGAAAAGCTCACGCCGTCGGCTTTAATGTACTTTTTCATGCCATCCTCTAAACGTCAGTGGGCTTATCCCGGAGGCGACAACGCCACCTGGATTCTGGTCTACAGCCCAGATAACCTTAACCTCTCTCATATTATTTCGCCCAGCTCACAAAACCTAACAGTGTGCGCAGCGACATCCCCCAGAAAGGACACGCATGAAAGCAGAGGGAAGAGCGGCGGAAGTGAGGCGGCTAACCGGCAGGTGTGAGACGTTCGTGCGCGAAGAGTAATGCACACGAGCGCG
>ERZ1031137.148-NODE-148-length-12524-cov-21.170342_pt1 | contig 12524 bp, 12 predicted proteins | sample MGYA00517293_ERZ1031137 | MGnify/ENA primary metagenome ERZ1031137 (study PRJEB33718, sample SAMN03159763) | human skin metagenome | collected 2014-05-20 | study: EMG produced TPA metagenomics assembly of the PRJNA266117 data set (Human skin bacterial metagenome...
TCCAATGTCCTCGTCGTGGATATCTCTCCGGCAATTGCCGTTCACGTGGGTCCTGGGGCGTGCGGAGTCACGCTTGTGAATACACGCGACCTGCCAGAACTTCCAAATTAGGAAAGTTATCCACAAGACAGCGTTCGAGTGCTCGCGCCTGTGAGGTTTCGGGTTTAGCCTCAGTAGCATGAACAACACTCGCGCAAACATCGCCGATCGCCTCGGCGAACTCCAGCAGCCCACCGGCACAGAAACTCACCTCAAGGTTCCCTTCCCCCGTATCACCATCGATCCGAAGCAGGCAATCCTCGCCGTCGCTGTAATCGCCGTCGGTCTATGTTTCTTCCTCGTCCGCGGTGGCACGGAGTCCTCGCCGCAGGACTACACGGCAATTCCCGTGGTGGAAACCTCCGCGCCACCTACTGAGGTAGTGGTGAGCGTTGTTGGGGCCGTCGAAAACCCGGGCCTCATCACGCTCCCCGAGGGCTCTCGCGTCGCCAACGCCCTTGCGCAGGCACACCCCCAGCCCGAGGCCAATCTCTTGGCCGTCAACCAGGCACAAAAGCTTATCGACGGCATCCAGATCACCGTCCCCGTCAGTGGCCCGGTAGGCCCATCGGGCGCGGAGGGACTTCCAGACATGGCGGCGGGTACTGGGATCTCTCTCAACTCGGCCACGGCAACACAGCTGGAGGAGCTGGACGGGGTGGGGTCAAAGACCGCCGCAGCAATCATCGCCCACCGTGAGCAAACAGGCGGATTCAGCTCCATCGAACAGCTGCAGGATGTGAAGGGCATCGGCCCCGCAACCTTCGACAAGCTAAAAGACAAGGTCACGCTGTGACAGAGCTCCGGCTGGTTCCGGCAGCGCTGGTGGTGTGGGCTGTCGTCCTAGCTACGATTCTCACCAGGAATCCCCGCGCCGGGGTGGTAATCATTCTTGTGGTGGCCGTCGGGTGTGCGATTTTGCGTCAGTGGGGTCAGACGCTTTTCGTCACGGGGGTTGGGCTGGCCGGACTCGTCACCTGTTGGCAGCGAATCGTTCGCAGCCGGGCGCTCGTAGATTTTGGGGGACAGGTGACGCTCAAGGTCCATGCTGTCCGCGAGACGCGGTCGGGGAGCTACCTCCTGGATGTGGGGCACATGCCGGTGCTGGTGAAGGAGAAGGTGGAGGCGGGATCGGTGATCGCCGCGAATGTCCACACGCTGCCCAGCGACCGCCCGAGCGTGGAGGGAGTATTGGGTATCGGGCGGGATGTCGAGGTGCTCCGTGGCGGTGGGTGGGCGCAAGGCATCCGCACAGACTTTGCAGCTGCCGTGGCACGAATTGCCGGTGAAGATACGCGCGGGCTCATCCCCGGCATGGTGCTCGGCGATACGAGCCTGCAATCGCCCGATGAGCAGGCGGTCTACATCGCCACGGGGCTTAGCCACCTGAGTGCGGTCAGTGGTTCAAACATCGCAATTGTCACCACGGTGGCGGTTTTGGCCCTCGGCTGGGCGGGCCCGTACGTGCGCACGCTGGGGGCTGCCACGGTCCTCATCGGTTACGTCCTCCTCGTGGGGCCTGAGCCGTCGGTGCTGCGCGCGGCAGTGACCGGTCTGGTGGGGCTTACCGCAGTTGTTGCTTCTCGACGCTCCGAGCCCGTCCATGCCCTGTGTCTTGCGGTCATCGGGCTCGTCCTGTGGGACTCAAATCTCGCCGTGAACTATGGCTTCGCGCTGTCGGTTGCTGCCACAGCAGGCATCGTTGGGGTGAGCCCACTTATCGCACAGGCTCTAGGCTTCCTGCCACCTCTCGTTGCACGGGCGCTCGCGGTAGCCATCGCAGCAGACGTGGTGACGATGCCGATCATCGCGCTCATGTCCGGGCGCGTGTCCCTAGTGAGTGTTCTGGCCAACCTCTTGGCAGGAGTCGCCGTCGCACCGGTCACCGTGCTGGGATTGTGCGGCGCCGTCGCAATGCTGCTTCCTGGCGGGGGAGAGGCAGTTTTTATCCGGTTGGCCGAACCCGGTGCGTGGTGGATCCACACGGTAGCCACGTGGGCAAATAGTCTCCCGCATTCGACGGTGGGAATCTCCGCGGCGTGGGCGCTCGTCCTGGCAGGGTGGATGACCTACTTCGTTCTCAGTGGACGGCCACGCCTTACTGCTGCTGTTGTGGCGGTGGTTGTCCTGTGGGGTGGCGGGATCCCCTGGCAGGCGAGAGCGCCCCAGGCCACGTTCGACACAGTTGTGGAGGCACCGGAATACGACGGCAAGGAGCATCTCGATGCGGACCTCATCATCGATCCGAGCCCCGGGCGGGCGCACGATCGGGGGACAATCACCCGCTGGGGACAGCCGGTTGTGTACCCGAACCGGGACGGCCGAGTCATCGTGCACGCTGACGGTACCCAGCACGCCACCAGCGGTGCGTTCTAGTTAGGATGGTGGGGTGGCTATGCATGTAATCGTGGGGGAAGATGACTTCCTCGTAGAGCGGGTTCGCGACATCATCATCCAGCGGACCGAGGGCAATCCCACCGTGGAATCACACCACTGCGCGGAGCTCACCGGCTCCATGGTGTATGGATTGGTCACCCCCACCCTCATGCGGGAAGCCCGCGTCATCGTTTTTGCTCACGGGGAGCTTGCCCGCAAGGAGGTCATGGAGGCCTTCATCGCGGTTTCTGCCGATCCCGTGGAGGAGATCACCATCATCCTCATGCACTCGGGCGGTGGCAAGCAGAAGAAGTTGCTCACGCAGCTGAAGAAGACGACTCAGGTCAACGAGGTGAAGCCGGTCAAGCCACGCGATCGGATGCGCTGGGTGATGGATGAATTCCGGAGCCACAATGCACGTGTGACCCCCGATGTGGCACAGGCCGTATTGGAGGGCGTCGGCAGTGATCTGCGGGAGCTAGCCGCAGCCATCGCGCAGCTTGTTTCTGATAACAACGGCAACGTCACGGTGGATAGCGTGCGCACCATGTACCAGGGCGTGGCCGAAGTATCTGGCTTTGAGATCGCAGATCTTATCGTGAGCGGTCAGACCGCGAAAGCGGTGGCAAGCACGCGACGGGCGCTGCAGTTGGGGGAGCCCCCCGTTCGCTTGACCAGCGCGATAGCCTCCAATATCACGGCGATTGCCTGCCTGTACTCAATGCGGGGTACGGGGGTGCAGGTCCCGGGGATGCCCCCGTGGAAGGCGGACAAGTTGGCTAAAGTTGCGCGGCGCTGGTCCGAGGATTCCATCTCCCGCGCGGTGGTCATCCTCGCGGAGCTGGAGGAAGCAACCAAGGGGTGGGGCAATCCGGAGTACTCCGTGGAGTTTGCCGTCCGCAGGCTCTCAGAGCTGGCACGCCAGTAAGAAGGCAATAAAAAACACCCTCCGAGGAGGGTGTTTGTGCTGATGGAACTTACGCCATCTTGTTAAAAGCCTTCGCCATGCGGGACTTCTTGTTAGCTGCGCTGTTGCGGTGGTAGACACCCTTGGTCACAGCCTTGTCCAGCTTGCGGGAAGCGACGCGGAGCTGCTCTTCAGCCTTGTTCTTCTCACCGTTGGCGACGAGCTCGCGGAACTTGCGGATCTCGGTCTTGACGGCGGAGCGAACGGCCATGTTGCGCTGGCGACGCTTCTCGTTGGTCTTAACGCGCTTCTTCTGCTGCTTGATATTAGCCATGGAAGTTTTCCTCTTTCTATCGTGTTCTCCTACGCAGACCCAAGGTCCTGCCTGCGATGATTGGAGTCGAGGAAGAAGAATACTCTACTTTGCAGCAGTGAGCAAATAGCCTACGACCAGCCGTACCGGGCACGCAGCCGGTGGGAGACACGTTCAAAACGGGCGCGGTTAATAAAGGCCCCCTTGCGGGTGATGGTGTTCTCGGGGACGCGCACCATGCGGTCGAGCCTCACCCACGTGGGCTTGCCGGACTCGTCCCACGGCCCCGAGCCGATCTCCAGCCAGCGGGGATCGTTTTGGTGCGAGGGGTCGCAGCTGATGACAAGGCCTAAGAGTTCTGTGCCCTCATGCCCGACAACGATGACGGTGCGTTCCTGGATGTCCTGGTTGGTACGGACCTGAATCCAGACGATTTCCCCCGGTTCTGCTTGGCCATCCATGTCGGGGGCGTAGACCACGCCGCGGGCGAGATCTCTTGTAGGGACAACCAGTTGATCGAAGTATTGCGGGGCGGAGGAACGCGGAGAATCGTCGTCAAGCCCCAGACGCGAGTTGAGCCGTGACATAGTGCGACTGAGGTCTGAGTCATCCTGCGGTCGGAAGTTGGCGAAAAGCCGTTTGAGCCACTGCACAGTGATTACTGTAGTTGGCTAGGTTGTCAAAGAGAAGGTAAAGTTACCAGCTTGAAGAGCATCAAGTACTAGTAAGGGGATTTTCGTGGCGCAGAATTTCGCAGAGGAGACATTTTCTAACCCGGAAAACATTAGGAACTTCTGCATTATTGCGCATATTGACCACGGGAAGTCCACCCTCGCGGACCGCATTCTGCAGCTGACCGGTGCTGTGGAACAGCGCGACATGCGCGATCAATACCTGGACAACATGGATATTGAGCGCGAGCGTGGCATCACGATTAAGGCGCAGAACGTCCGCCTGCCGTGGGTGCCTCGCAGCGGTGCATTCAAGGGCGAGAACATCGTCATGCACCTTATTGATACGCCCGGTCACGTCGACTTCTCTTACGAGGTTTCCCGCGCTCTGGAGGCCTGTGAGGGTGCTATTTTGCTTGTCGACGCTGCCCAGGGTATCGAAGCTCAAACGCTCGCCAACCTTTACATGGCGATGGAAAATGACCTCGAGATCATTCCTGTGCTCAACAAGATCGATCTTCCTGCCGCAGACCCGGATAAGTACGCCGAGGAAATCGCCTCCATCATCGGCGGCGAGCCGGAGGATGTGCTCCGCGTGTCTGGTAAGACGGGCGAGGGCGTCGAGGAGCTCCTTGATCGCGTGTGCGAGTTGGTGCCGGCACCGACAAGCGAGCACGGTGCCGATGCTCCTGCCCGCGCGATGATTTTTGACTCGGTGTACGACACCTACCGCGGCGTTGTCACCTACGTCCGTGTCATGGACGGCAAGCTCGAGCCCCGCCAAAAGGTGAAGATGATGTCCACCGGCGCCACCCATGAGCTGCTGGAGATCGGCATCGTTTCGCCCACGCCGAAGCCGTGTAAAGGCCTGGGTCCTGGTGAGGTGGGCTACCTCATCACCGGCGTGAAGGATGTCCGCCAATCCAGGGTGGGCGATACCGTAACGTGGACCGTCGATGGGGCAGAGGAGCCCCTCAAGGGCTACGAGGATCCGAAGCCGATGGTGTACTCCGGACTCTTCCCGATCTCCCAGGCGGAATACCCGGATCTTCGTGACGCACTGGAGAAGCTGCAGCTTAACGATGCCGCGCTGACCTTCGAGCCGGAAACCTCCGTCGCCTTGGGCTTCGGTTTCCGCTGTGGCTTCCTTGGCCTCCTGCACATGGAGATCACCCGGACGAGGTTGGAGCGCGAGGCGGGCCTTGAACTCATCTCCACGGCCCCCAGCGTGAACTACCGTGTGGTGGCAGAAGACGGCAGCGAAAAGATCGTCCACAACCCGTCGGACTGGCCAGAAGGCAAGAACCGGGAAGTGTGGGAGCCGATCGTTGATTCCACCATCATCGTTCCCAGCGAGTTCGTGGGTCCGGTGATGGAGCTGTGCCAGTCGAAGCGCGGGCAGATGAAGTCCATGAATTACCTGTCCGAGGATCGCGTGGAGCTGGACTACACCATGCCGCTGGGTGAAATCATCTTCGATTTCTTTGATTCGCTGAAGTCCCGCACGCGCGGCTACGCTTCACTGAACTACGAGGAAGCAGGCGAGCAGCAGGCCGATCTGGTGAAGGTGGATATCCTGCTGCAGGGCAAGCCTGTCGACGCCTTCAGTGCTATCGTCCACCGGGATAACGCCCAGTGGTACGGCAACAAAATGACGGTGAAACTGCGCAAGCTCATTCCCCGCCAGCAGTTCGAGGTTCCCGTGCAGGCGGCGATTGGTTCCAAGATCATTGCCCGCGAGAATATCCGGGCGCTGCGCAAGGACGTGCTCAGTAAGTGCTACGGCGGCGACGTGTCCCGTAAGCGTAAGCTGCTGGAAAAGCAGAAGGCCGGCAAGAAGCGCATGAAGTCGATCGGCTCCGTTTCGGTGCCGCAGGAAGCGTTCGTCGCCGCGCTGTCGACCGAAGAGGACGACAACTAGGCCGGAAAAGGATAGAAAAGGTGGTCTCCACTGCGGAGACCACCTTTGTGTTTTGGGAGACTACTGCTGCTGCTCGCCCTCCGGTGCGGGATGCTCAGCCTGCTCCCGTGCCTGCTCTTCACGGTCGGCGCCACGGTTACCGATGCGCTCGTCTGCCGCATCGCGTGCCTGGCGGATCTGGTCGGCCTTGTCAGCGCCGAGCTTGTCGGTAGCCATCTGCTCGAGCTTGTCGAGGCCCGCGTCGGAAGCCTTCTCAATGATGTCGTCCTTATTGAACATGCCCATGGTGTAATCCTTTCTTATTAATTCCAGAACTTCTCTGTAGCGTACCACCCACCGTTGCCGTCGGGGGCGAAACCGATGCCTACCTCGCGCGCATTGGGGCGCATCATGTTTTCGTAGTGTCCGGGGGAGTTCTTCCACGCTTCGGCTGCACGAGCTGGATCGTTGGAGGACGTCCAGAAGATGTTCTCCGACTCGCCGGGGCGCATCTGCGCGTGCTGGAACAGGCGGTTCGCAGCGAGCCACTCAGAATGAGCACGAGCATCGTTTGCTAGGCCCTCGTTCCACGTCACAGGAGCCAGACCGTGGCTTGTGCGCTCAGCGTTGAGCTTGTCGAAAATGGAGCGCTGCGCATCAGCGAGCTGCTGCTCATTAAGTGCAGGCGCAGGAGCCGAGGGGATGAGCTGGACGGAGCCGTTGGTGACCTGTAGCAGCAAATCCGAGGAACCGGGGATCTGGAGGGCGAGGTCGACCAGTGGCTGGGGAACGGTAATCGTGCTCGCGCCGGCGGTGGGCGCGACGGTCAGCGTCGCAGTCAGGGCTGCGGCGCAGGCAAAGGTGAGCGGGTGGCGCTTCATGGTGCTCCTTGGTGTAGGCATCGGTTTACCCCGCCAGCCTAACGCAGCTAGGAGCTCGCTGCAGCGTTCAATTCGTCTTCTGTTAGCGGATCGACGGTGATGGTACCGGGCTTAGCGGCGGGTTTGGTGGAACCGCGGAAGACTACGTACCACGAGCCAGAGTTGTTGTACTGGTAGAACGCGATCGCTCCGGACTGCAGCGTCGGCTCGAACATCATGTCCTCGCTCTCGTTTTCTTCCTTCCACTCGCGGTACGCCTTCGGCGCCCACACGGACGTGGTGGTGGATGCGATCTCCACCTCGGTGGAGGCCAGATCGTTGGGGCGGATAAGGCGCTTTTCCTTGGCTTGGTAGGCGGCCGAGGAATTCGCGGCCTTGAGTTGCTTCTCGTCCCACGTCAGAGGCTGTAGGCCCTTAGCTTCGCGTTCCTTGTTGAGGAGGAGGAACATTTGCTGGCCGTTCTTATCCTGGAAGCGGATGTCGGACGAGAGGAGGGAGGAGAGGTACTCGCCGGTTGGTTCGGGGCGGTCGGCCCACTTGTCGGCGTAGGCGATGAGGGCGCTGATGCCACTAGCGATGGAAACAAGTGCGCCGGCAACCGCTGCAGCCTGTGACGCGTCAAAATTGGGGTTCACCTCCGGGAGCTGGATGTCCGGAACCTCGATAGGCGGCAGGCCGGGGATGGAAATCTGCGCGGCGTTGGCCGGTACTGCGGGGGCGACAGTGGCGGTAACTGTGCAGGCAGCTGCGGTGGCTAGTGCAACGGCGCGAGTAACGCGGCGGTTCTTCACGTGCGGGCCTTTCTTTCCAGGGGCGATATCTGACTGACAATTGTAAAGGGTTGGGGAACGAGATGGGGGATTGGCGTGGGGGAAACGATGTGCTAAAACTGAACATACTAGTTCATTAAAACTAGACAGTATGGTTCATTTTTAGAATTGAGGAAACAGTGATTATTACCGGATTGGTGCTCGGCACCGTACTGGGCATCGTGATGCAGCGTGGTCGGTTCTGTGTGACGGGCATGCTGCGCGATATTTCCCTCGCCCACACGTGGCGGCCGTTCACGGCGCTGCTTATCGTCATCGCCATCCACGCGGTGGGAATCGCCGGTTTGACCGCGGCGGGTGTCATCCAGCCGGAGTACGACCCCTTTGCCCCCTACGCCGTCATCGTCGGTGGCTTTGCCTTCGGCATTGGCATCGTGCTTGCCGGCGGATGCGCGTCCGGTACGTGGTACCGCTCCGGTGAGGGGCTCGTGGGAAGTTGGTTTGCGCTCCTGTTTTATGGTCTGTCTGCTGCTGCCATGAAGTCGGGTTCCCTCGGGTGGCTCAACACCTGGCTGCGCGAAAAGACGGTGAACCTCACTACGATCCACGGATCGCTAGGCCTTTCCGTCTGGTGGCTGGCCATCCCGTTTGCCGCCCTTACCGCCGGTCTGGCTGCCTACTTTGTGAAGAATGAATCCACCCCGGTGACACTGCAGAAGGGGTGGAAGAAGCCGCTGCACCTCTACACCGCAGGCGTGCTTGTGGGCATCCTCGGTGTCATCGCCTGGCCGCTGTCTGCCGCTGCTGGTCGCAACGACGGCCTGGGGATCACAAGCCCCACGTCCAACCTCACCAAATTCATCGTCACGGGGGAGACCGGGCGCGTGGATTGGGGAGTCATGCTCGTTCTGGGTATCCTTGTCGGGTCCTTCATTGCTGCTAAGGCAACCGGTGAGTTCCGCGTCCGCGTTCCCGACGCCACCCAGACGGTGAAGTCCATTGCCGGTGGCATCCTCATGGGTGTCGGTGCCTCGTGGGCAGGCGGCTGCACGGTGGGCAACGGCATGGTGCAGACCAGTCTCTTCACCTACCAGGGCTGGGTTGCTCTTGCTGCCATCGCAGCCGGTGTGTTCACCGCCTCTAAGATCTGGCTGAAGCCCACGCAGAAGCCCGCAGGTAGTTCGGCTCCTGTCGCCACTGAGAGCGACGCTGCCGACGCGCTTTCCTTCGAGCTCAACGCCCCGATCCTCGGTGGTTCCGCCGTTGCTGTGAAGACCTCCACAGGACTGCGGGAGGTGGCGCCGGCCGTGTACGCGCTCGATACGCTCGGCTCGGTCTGCCCGTTCCCGCTTATCGACGCCAAGCAGGCCATGAATGAGCTCAGTGACGGCGATAGTCTGCGCATCGATTTCGACTGCACCCAGGCGACGGAATCGATTCCGCGCTGGGCCGCAGACGAGGGCTACGAGGTCACCGATTTCCACGAGGACGGAGAAGCCGGCTGGCAGATTACCGTGAAAAAGTAGTCGCTAGTCCTTCGGGGGATGTTCGTCGTACCCGTCGGCCCACGTGTCGGTGGTGAAGTCGTAATCGACGGGTTCACCGGCCTCGTTGGTCCGCTGGTACCAATCCGTGACGCTGGAGTCGGCAGAATCAAAGCCGGCACCGGCGCCACGGCCGTCTCGGGCAGATTGGATGGAAAGCTCGAAATCGTCTCCGTGCTCTTCCACACCACGGCGCACGGCGTTGGCCACAGCCGTCTTCGCGTAATCGGAGCGGATCGCCGCTGGATCATTGCGCAAATCCATGAGGAACGCGACCATCATGACAATGAGAATGGCGGAGAAGGGCAGTGCCATGAGGATGATGAGGGACTGCAACCCGCTGAGCGCTTCCTCGCCACCGGCGAGGAGCATGACCACAGCGATGCCCATCATGCACAGTCCCCAGAAGACAACGATGGCCTTCGGCGGGGCAGGGTTCCCCCTCGTGCTCATCGTCCCCATGACTACCGAGGCACTATCCGCCGAGGTGATGAAGAAGATGGCAAGCACCGCCATGATGATAAACGGGGTGATCTGGTGCAGGGGGAGCTCCCCGAACAAAGCGAAGAGAACCTGCTCACCGGTCTGGGAGCCGTCGAAAAGCGGATTACCCTCGCGCCGGAAGTTAATCGAGGCACCGCCGAAGATCGTGAATGCGAAGATGAGAATAGCGGTGGGGACAAGTGTTGCCACGACGGTGAACTCACGAATGGTGCGACCGCGGGAGATGCGGGCGACGAACATCCCCACAAACGGTGTCCAGGCGATCCACCACGCCCAGTAGAAGGCCGTCCACGATGCCTGGAAGGCGAGGGTGTCCTCGCCCCAGGACAGAGACCGGCTCAGCATGGGGAGGAGCTGGTCGATGTAGACGAGTGTGCCGGAGGGAATGAGGTTGAGCAGGAACAGTGTGGGGCCGGTGAGGAACACGAACACGATAAGCCCGAGCGTGAGCGTGATGTTGGCGTTGGAGAGGTAGCGGATGCCCTTGGATACTCCCGATACTGCGGAGATGATAAAACACACGGTCAGTACAGTCAGGATGAGGATGAGTACGGTGTTGGTGACCTCACTGGCACCGGAAATGATCTTGTAGCCTTCGCCGATCTGAATGGCAGACACACCGAGAGAGGTAGCAGTACCGAAAAGTGTTGCCCAAATAGCGAAGATATCGACCACCCGGCCAGCGATATTGCCGGCAGGGGATTCCCCAAATAGAGCGTGGAAACTCGAGGAAATGAGGGAGACTCGGCCCCGTCGGAAGCACGAATAGGCCATTGCGGCGCCGACGAACGCGTACAGCGCCCAGGGGGCAAGCCCCCAGTGGAAGTGCGACTGGGCCATCGCCATGTGGAGCGCTGCGGGCGTTTCTGCGTCAACGGTTTCCGGCGGCGGGCTGATGTAGTGGGACAGTGGCTCCGAGGGGCCAAAGAAGAAGATGCCCACGCCGATGCCGGCGCCGAACATCATCGCCACCCAGGAAAAGCGCGAGAATTCCGGTTCTTCGTCGTCTCGCCCCAGCTTGATGCGCCCGTAGCGGGAGCAGGCGAGGTACGCCATGAGCACCATGCCGAGGCCGCAGACGGCGTTGAGGAGCCAGCCCACATCCCGCATCGCCCAGGAAAATGCCGTTGAGGCTACGCTTGCAACGGATGCGGGGTTGGTCACGCCCCAGATGATGAAGGCGACGATGAGGACGCCTGTTACTCCGGCGACAACCTTGTCTACGCCGAATTTGTTGCGTTGATCGTCGATACTGATGCCGGGGACGAGGGCCGGATGAAGACCGTGCGGGTACTGGGAGAAATCTTTGCGGTCGGGATTCTCTGAGAAACCGGATGAGGTGGGCATGTGCTGAGCTCACTTAATGATAGAAAAATAGATGAGAATAAGTGTATCAATAGCAGCACACAAAAAAGCGGGGACGCGAAACCGCGTCCCCGTGGTTGGTGAATCGTTTGTTACTTAGGCCTCTTGACCGGTGGGGCGTCCGGCCAGGCGAGCGTCGATGCGCAGAATACCGGAGCCGTCGGTGCCGACGAGCTTCAACTGATCGACAATCTCGGACACTGTTGCTTCCTCCTCGATCTGCTCGTCGAGGAAGAAGTTAATCAGGGACCGGGAGTCCAGGTCCTTCACCTCATCGGCGATGAGGGCGAGATCGCGGATCATCGCGGAGACCTTCTTTTCATGGTCGCACGCGGCCTGGAAAGCGTCGAGTGCGGTGTTGATCGTCAGCTCGGGGACCTCGATGGTGTGGAGTGCTACCTTCTCGCCACGGTCGAGGAGATGCTGTGCGAACTTAGCGGCGTGGGCCTGCTCCTCCACTGCCTGGGAAGCAAACCAATCACGCAGACCTGGGAGGGACAGTGCGTCCATCTCGTAGGACAGCTGCTGGTAAATGAGGGCAGCCTGAAATTCTGCGTTGACCTGCTCATTAATTGCGGTAAGAAGCTTGTTGTCGATAGGCATAAATATTCCTTTACTGTTCTCGCAGGGCACGATCCTTTTGTGTCGTGTTTGTCTGCATCACCAAAAAGTTTACATAAGAAGGTAAAAGTAGAACAGGGGAAGTTAGGTCAGCCTAAGTTTGAGTTAGCCCCGTGGGGGTACTTCACCGGGGAGCTCATCGGCAACATCCGGGTAACTGTCTTGTGCCCCGTGGTGGGCGACCGCGAAGGCGGCAACGCGAGTGGCATGACGTGCGGCGTCGACAAGGCTATGGCCAGCGAGAAGCTTGGCGGCAACAGTACCCACGTAGGCATCGCCCGCTCCCGTCGTCTCCACCGGCTCGACGGCGATGGCGGGAATATGGGTGATGCCCGACTCGTCGCTCACAATGGAGCCGTGAGACCCCAGCGTGATAATGACGGAGGCGAAACCGGCATCGCGCAGTGCCTTTACCTGCTGCTCGGGCGTGACCTGGGCGGGCAAATCGAACAACCGCAAAATAGCCGCAGCCTCGTGTTCATTCGCGATGAGCGGGTCAGCGCGAAGAAGATCCTCCCGAGGTACCTCAATAACAGGGGCAAGGTTCACCACAACACGCCCCGTCGAGTGCGCAATCGCGGCCGAAAAACCACTGGCGGGTATCTCCCCCTGGAGGAGGATCATGTCACTTTC
>ERZ1031137.153-NODE-153-length-12255-cov-24.246475_pt1 | contig 12255 bp, 10 predicted proteins | sample MGYA00517293_ERZ1031137 | MGnify/ENA primary metagenome ERZ1031137 (study PRJEB33718, sample SAMN03159763) | human skin metagenome | collected 2014-05-20 | study: EMG produced TPA metagenomics assembly of the PRJNA266117 data set (Human skin bacterial metagenome...
TCTGCCTCGCGGTTACGCAGAGCGCGCTTTACTCGGTCCTGCCCTTCGGCGATGACGCGGTGGAGTGCAGCGGGATGCTCAGAATCGAGGACAACCTGGGCGGTGTCCACCGTCTCCTGCGAGGTGTCGTAATGCGGGAAGAGCCCCTCAACCATCTGCAGTGCGGTCTCCGAGCTGAACTCCTTCCACATCCGCGGTGCCAGTGCGAAGTAATCCTTGGCAAACGGTGCCAGAAGCGGGGCGGAGCCGGCGAAGGTGAGGCCCTCCAGCTTGTGACGGCGCTCCAGGTTACTCATGGACCGGTTCGTGTCCGTGAGCTCCTTCCACACAGCCGTCTTTACCTCCTTGGTAGGAATGGCAGCAGCGGCACGCCAGGCCGAATTCTGGCCGGAGGCCAACTTGTCTTCCTCACGCATAGCGCGGATCTTCTCCTCCGGATCCTCGACGTCACCGGAAGCGATAAGAGCGGTGAGTGCCTTCCACTTGAGTTCGGCATCAACTTCAACACCCTCAATGGACGGAGCGCCCTCGAGGATAGAGCGGAAGAACTCCTTGGCTTCCTCAGTCGGCTTCACCTGGAGCAACTGGTTGACAAAGGCGACCTGGTGGAAGTCGCGAGTGACCTTGGCACCCTCAAGAAGGGTGGTGGCGAGCAGCGCGTTGCCCTCTGCCTCGACCCAGTCAGAGGCCGAGTAGCGGTTCACGGCGGTGGTTGCCTGGGCGAGGATCTGGCCGAGGACGGCCGTTTCCTTCTCCACGGGCGCGCCGCGACGCACGAGCTCAACGAAGTCACGGCCACGCATCTTGCCGTTGCGGGCCATCTGCCATGCAGCAGACCAGCACAGAGCCCGGGCCATGGGATCTTCGATATCGCCGATGTGCTCCTGCACGAAGGCCAGCGATGCCGGGTCAAGCTCCATGATCGCGTAGGTGAGATCATCGTCGTTCACCAAGACGAGATCGGCAGCCTCCTTGCCCACGAAATCGGCGATGTCCTTGGTTGCGGAATCTATGTCTACCTCGACGCGATCGGTGCGGGTGACCTTACCGTCGATAAGCGAATACAGCCCCACGCCGATACGGTGCGTGCGGAACTCGCCGCCACCAGGCTGAGCGCCGTCCTGCTCGACAGCGAAGGACGTGTACTTACCGTCCTCCACAGTGAACGACGGGCGAAGAGCATTGACACCGGTGGTCTTCAACCATTGGTGTGCCCAGTCGGACAGGTCGCGGCCGGAGGACTCAGACAGGGACTCGAGGAGATCCTCGAAGGTGGCGTTACCGAATGCGTGGCGAGCGAAGTGTAGGCGCACGCCAGCGAGGAAGGCATCCTGGCCCACATATGCCGCCAGCTGCTTGAGCACGCTCATACCCTTGGCGTAGGTGATGCCGTCGAAGTTCTGCTCCACGGCCTCGATGTCGGAAGCATCCGTGGAAATCGGGTGCGTGGTGGGCAGTGTGTCCTGGGCGTAGGCCCATGCCTTTTCCACTGAGCAATACGTAACCCATGCGGTCTTGTACTTGGTGTTTGCCACCATTGCCGTAGCTGCAGACCACGTGGCGAAAGACTCGTTCAGCCACAGATCATCCCACCACTGCATGGTGACAAGGTCACCGAACCACATGTGGGCCATCTCGTGGAGAATGGTGTCGCAGCGGCGCTCGTAGCGGTACTCCGTCGGCTTGGACGTGAACACATACTCGTCGCGGAAGGTCACGCAGCCCGCATTTTCCATTGCGCCCATGTTGTACTCCGGGCAGAAGACCTGGTCGTACTTGTGGTAGGGGTACATCACGCCAAAGACCTGGTGGTAGAAGTCGAAGCCCTGCTTCGTCTGCTCAAACAGGACATCGGCATCCAGCGCGGAAGCGATGGACTGGCGACAGTAAATGGACAGCGGAATGGTGAGCGCGTCGGCCTGGCCCGGGTGCGGACCATACGGGCCTACCGGCGTCTCCGGGTACTTAGTAAGGGAACCCGTCCAGGAGTCCTTAACCTCGAAGTACGGGCCGGCGATGAGGGCAACGAGATACGTGGACAGCTTGTAGTCAATGGTGGAGGTATGGGTGGTCTTACCGTCCTTCACCTCGGTGGAAACCGGTGCGTTGGTGACGATGACGAAATCGTCGGGAGTGACGACGGTGAGGTCGTAGGTGGCCTTGAGGTCTGGCTGGTCAAAGCAGGCAAACATGCGCTTAGCATCGGCGGCCTCAAACTGTGTGTACATATAGACGCGGTTGTCTGCCGGGTCGACGAAGCGGTGCAGACCCTGGCCGGAATGGGAGTACACAGCATCGGCGGTGATCTGGAGGACATGCTCGCCCTCGGTCAGTCCCTTCAGAGCGAGGCCATGCTCCTCGTCGTAGCCGGAATCGTTGAGCTGCACGGCATCGCTGGTGATATCGGCACCGTCGAGGAGAACCTCGGAAACATTCTTGGCGCGCAAATCAATGAACGTGTCGCCGGGTTTCTTCACCGTGAACCGGGCCGTGGTGATGGAACAGAAGGTTTCCTCGCCCGTGGTGAGGTCGAGGTGGATCGTGTAGTGCTCGACATCGAGCATGTCACTGCGGTGCTGGGCCTCTTTCTTGGTGAGGTTAACCGAGGTCATATGTGTCCTTTCATTTCCAATATGAGCGAACTGCGGAGGTTATCCGAGTGCCGGTTGTCCTGTGGCTGTGCTGGTAGCAAACGCGCTGATGAGCTGGGCTTTGTGGGAGCCATCACGTAAACCTATCCAGATCCGTGCCATCCCTTTTAGGGTAGCGCCTAGATTGCCCAAAATAAGGAACTTGCGCGCCAGCTCTGGCGGAAGCGAAAACACGCCTTCAATGATGTCCCGGCGCGAATCGGCGGGCAGAGCTAGAAGCGTGGCTAGACAGCGCCGAGAAAGAGCCAGGTCAGCCCTGAAAGTTGGGGTCTGCCAGGGCAGCAGGGTAGGGGAAGCACGGAAGGGTTTATGCGTGCCATGGGCGGGTGACAGGTTATGTTCCCGCGCCTGCAAAGCGTCAAGAGTCTTGTCCGCCAGACGAAAGGATGTGGCAACGGAGTACCCCGTAAACGGGTGGATGAAGCCGGCACGCGTGCCGTACGGAACATGGGGCCCTGTATACGGTGCAGGCACAAGCGGAATGAAAACATCCGTGCCCCGATCCGGTGTGACTGTCGCAAGAATCGTGTTTTGCTGTAGGAAGCGACCGTCGCCCAGCGGAATGGTGTACGTGAAGCGGTCTGGGTCGGGTGAGCGGAAGTCCATGAACACGGTCTCTGACGCAACGGTGGTGTATCTATCGCATGCTACCTGCACAGGCATTCCTGGCGCGTAGGCATCTCGAGTCCCGCGTGCATCGACGACAATGTCGGCTCCTAGTTCTGCTGCGGTGACAGCATCAGCGTTGACAGGCTCGTTGATCACGGGGAAGGTGGTTAATTTCTCCCACACACGTTCGTTATCGAGTACGCGGTACTCCCGGTGGAGCGGTACGCGCGTGCCGTCATGGGTGTAAACCACGGGAGCTGAGATGGACCGGGAGGGAAGGTCTACCGCCCAACCGGGCAGCTCATCGGCAAACACGCTGAGAATATGTGCGGGTACCGGTTGTGGTTCCCAAGCAGTCACGTCGATACCCCGGACAGCTGCCCGGTGGGCGAGCGCCAGGCCGGCCGGCCCTAAACCGATGACTGCGAGCTTCATGGAAAAATTGTACGTCTTTGTACGTGCTAGGCCCACGCGGCGATCTCGTCAGCGATATCATCTTGGCGTCGGTGCCGGAAAATCGCCGCGGTGCGACGTCGTGGAGCATCTGCGCTCAGGCCCAACGCCCTATTGATCGTTTGCAGATCGTTATCGCCGGGTTCTATCCAGTCATCGAGTCCCAAGCGATTGAGGAGACCGCCGTCCAGAATCAATCGTGTTGCGGGTCGGATATCGAATGTCTGGTCTTTACCGAAATGCAGCCACACGCGGTCGCCTTCGGTGGAACCTACCTCATCCAACCACCGCCGGATGGTGGAGACGGTCACATTCGTGGTCCTCGTACTGCGTAGGTACTGTGGCCCGAGCCGTGACGAAAGCGTCACCTCCTGTAAAAAGAGAAGGCCGTAGCGCGCACCAATGGAGCGGTGAACGGCGAAGCTACTGCCTCGGAGGTGATCCTTATTCACAGTGAGGAGGGAGAAGTAGTCATCATCGCGGCAGTACAGGTTGGCGGCTTCTGCAGGGTTGCCGAGAACCGGCGCGGTGTCTGATCCGCGAGTCACCACCCCGTCGCGAGTGATGAATTCCCCGTTGTTGGCCAGTAGTCGAACGGTTGATTCGGCGACACCAAGCTTGTCACAGGCGGCAAGCAACGTTGACAAGCGAACGGGCTCAGAAGACTGTCGATGTGATCGCCAATCCAATCAGCGACGTTGGTGAATTCCTCCATGCCCCATTCAGAAAGTCCCCACGCGCTAGTAGACACCTTGACCAGCCGTGGATCCTTCGACAGCTGATCAGTAATGCTTCGAGAATGCGGTTCGCCGAGGGCGGTGGCCATGTCGAGGACGGTGAGAGGCGTCTCCCGAATGCTGAGCACCGCGGCACAGCGGTCTGCGTAGTTGCCGGTGACAGTGAGAACGTAATCTCCCAGGCGGATAAAGCCATGGCGATCCGTGCAATACAGTGCCAGGAGCTCTTCAGTTGTGCCGAGCGCTGCTGCCAACGAGGGCAGCCGGACCACTCCGTATGGGTTCGCCAATTCTTCTACCTGCTTCAGAAGCACATCGTCGAAGTCGCAGCTACGCATCCAGTCACAGGAAAACTCCCACCCCTGAGCGAAGAATCCACTGATAATGGCCAGCGCGCTCGGGTCGCGCTCGTCGATGCGGGGAATGACACCCTAGACATCGGACACGGGGGTTAGGGGGAGGAATTTCTTGGCCAGAACGTGAGCAAGTGCACCGTAGATGGTCTGGGTGGGATCACCAATGGCCTTTTTTAGCTTGGTCTCCAACTGGCGAACTCTCTCGCGGGTGATGCCGAAATCCTGCCCCAGGGACTGGAGCGATTCTGCAACGATGATGCGACGAAAGAAGATCGCGGAAAAGCGAGGGTCGTCCCGGAGGAGGTCAGTGAGCTCCCCGTACGCTGCGGTAAAGAGTGCACGAAGGTTGGCTTGTGGATCGTCGATGTAGTTGGCTTCCTTGATTGCTGCCAGTCGGGCAGGGAGGGAGGAGTCGCCCCCGGCAAGTTGATAGAACCCGATGAGAGGCTGGAGTGGGTTCCCCTCATCTCCGTAGATGAAACCGTAATCCCCGGCATCCTCGTACATGAGTTACCTCTCCCTCCAGATGTACCAATTGTTCTATCGTAACGTATGGCGCGGGGCTAGGACGCCGTTTTGCGGTGTTGTACACTGTATCGCCGTGATTGTTACGCAGGATTTAGAGGTACGTGTTGGTGCCCGGACGCTTCTGACAGCTCCAGGTCAGCATCTTCGTGTCCAGCCGGGGGACCGGATTGGTTTGGTTGGACGAAACGGTGCGGGTAAGACCACGACGATGCGTATCCTCTCCGGGGAAACGGAGCCGTGGCGGGGCAATGTTATGCGCTCCGGCGATATCGGTTACCTGCCCCAGGACTCCCGTGAGGGCAATATTGAGCAGTCCGCCCGGGACCGCGTGCTTTCTGCCCGCGGTCTCGGTGAGATTAAGACGTCGATGGAGCGCCAGCAGGAGATCATGGAGACCACCACGGATCCGAACAAGCAGGCCAACGCGATTAAGAAGTACTCGCGCTTGGAGGAACGCTACCATTCCCTAGGTGGCTATGAGGCTGCCGCTGAGGCCGCGCGGATCTGCGATTCCCTCGGTCTTCCCGCCCGGGTTCTCGATCAGCCGTTGAAGACGCTGTCTGGTGGTCAGCGCCGTCGCGTGGAATTGGCGCAGATTCTCTTCGGTTCCACCGCAGGTTCCGGTAAGTCGACGATGACGTTGCTTCTCGACGAGCCTACGAACCACCTGGATAGCGACTCGATTGCATGGCTGCGGGAGTTCCTCCGCAAGCACGAGGGCGGTCTACTCATGATTTCCCACGATGTTGAGCTTTTGAAGGCAGTCTGTAACAAGATCTGGTTCCTCGATGCCGTGCGTGCCGAGGCAGACGTGTACAACATGGGCTGGGATAAGTACGTCGACGCGCGTGCGACAGATGAGGCTCGTCGCCGCAGGGAACGCGCCAACGCCGAAAAGAAGGCTGCCGCTTTGCTGAAGCAGGCGGACAAATTGGGTGCGAAGGCGACGAAGGCAGCCGCCGCCAAGCAGATGCGCGCCCGCGCGGAGAAGATGGTGGCACGCACCGACGAGGTGCGCCAGCACGATAAGGTGGCACACATTTCCTTCCCAGACCCCGCACCATGTGGCAAGACCCCCCTCAACGCGACGGGTTTGACTAAGATGTACGGCTCTCTGGAGGTCTTCGCTGGTGTTGACCTCGCCGTGGACAAGGGTTCCCGCGTGGTCATCCTTGGCTTTAACGGCGCGGGCAAGACGACGCTCCTCAAGCTTCTTGCTGGCGTTGAACGCACCGACGGAGAAGGCGGCATTGTGCGCGGTCACGGCCTGAAGATCGGGTACTTTGCGCAGGAACATGACACCATCGACCAAAATGCAACGGTGTGGGAAAACACGATTGCTGCCTGCCCGGACGCTGATGAACAGCAGCTGCGCAGCCTTCTCGGCGCGTTTATGTTCTCCGGTGAGCAGCTGGAACAGCGCGCAGGCACTCTTTCCGGTGGTGAGCAGACCCGTCTTGCCCTGGCAACGCTTGTCTCCTCCCGCGCCAATGTGTTGCTTCTCGACGAGCCGACGAACAACCTGGATCCCATCTCCCGCGAGCAGGTGCTTGATGCTCTTCGCACCTACAAGGGGGCGGTCGTCCTTGTCACCCACGATCCGGGCGCTGTGCGCGCACTCGATCCCGAGCGTGTCATCATTCTTCCCGATGGCACCGAGGATCTGTGGAACGACGAGTACATGGAGATCGTGGAGCTGACGTAGTCCGCTTCGACGAGCTGCAAAAGAGGCTGTGACCGAGGAATCAATCGGTCACAGCCTCTTTTTGTTGTATCGGTTATCGTGCCACTGGACGTTCACGTGCCGTGGGCCGGTGCGCGTGAGCGTTTATACGAACGCTAGTTGCGGAAGCCGTGGACGGGTGCGGGGATGAAACCACCGCGGGAGACGAACGCATCTGCGGACTTCTGGCCCACCTCGATGACGGGCGCATAGCCTAGAAGGCCACCGAAGTCGACGTCGTCGCCTACCTTCGCGCCCGGGACGGGGATGACGCGCACGGCAGTTGTCTTATGGTTCATCACGCCAATGGCTGCCTCATCGGCAATCATGGCAGAGATGGTCGAAGCCGTGGTATCCCCGGGGATGGCGATCATGTCGAGGCCCACCGAGCAGATACAGGTCATAGCCTCCACCTTCTCGATGCACAGCGTGCCCGCACGGACGGCATCAATCATGCCCTTGTCCTCCGAAATAGGAATGAAGGAGCCGGACAGGCCGCCGATGCGGGAGCACGCCATGAGACCACCCTTCTTCACGGCATCGTTGAGCAGGGCCAGCGCTGCTGTGGTGCCGTGGGTGCCGACTTGCTCCAGGCCCATGTGCTCGAGAATGTGGGCGACGGAATCGCCTTGTTCTGCGGTGGGGGCAAGCGAAAGGTCGACGATGCCGAACGGCACGTTGAGGCGCTCAGAGGCCATCGTGCCCACGAGCTGTCCGGCGCGGGTGATCTTAAACGCAGCCCGCTTGATTTCGGCGGCAACCTGGTCCAGTGTGGCACCTTCCAGCGTGCCGATGGCGCGATCGACAACACCCGGGCCGGACACGCCGACATTGATGACCACGTCGGCTTCCTCCACACCGTGGAAAGCACCCGCCATAAACGGGTTGTCGCTTACCGCATTGGCAAAGACAACGAGCTTGGCGCACGCAATTGCGGATGCATCCTTCGTGGCCTCGGCCGCGTCTTTTACAACACTGCCGAGAAGCTTCACCACATCCATGTTGATACCTGCGCGCGAGGAACCCACGTTGACGGAGCCACAGACGATATTCGTCTCCGACAAAGCGCGTGGCATGGACTCGATGAGGCGCTTTTCGCCACTGGTCAGCCCCTTGTCGCACAGTGCGGTGTAGCCACCGATAAAGTCGACCCCGACCTCGGCTGCTGCCTTATCCAGAGCCTCGGCGATGCGGACAGGATCGCCCTCCACAGCGGTGGCAAGGATGCCTACCGGAGTGACCGAGATGCGCTTGTTGACGATCGGGATGCCGAGTTCATCCTCGATTCCCTCACAAACAGGAACGAGGTCGCGGGCCGTTTCCACAATATGGTCGTAGACGGCTGCAGCGGTGTCCTCCATGGTACTGCGGATGCAGCCCAGGAGGTTGATTCCCATGGTGACGGTGCGGATATCCAGTCGCATCCGCTCGACCATGTTGATGGTCTCCAAAATATCGGAGGTGTTGGTAATCAGGGGTGAGGCGTTGAGTGGAGTGTTCATGCGCAAACGACCCCTTAAATGCGGTGCATAGCGGTAAAGATGGCCTCGGACTGCACGCGGATAACGAGCTTTTGCGCGTCCTCCACGCTAGCCATGTGCTCTTTGAGGTCAGCGATACTCGTGCTGTCATCGCATTCACCGTGCAAGATCATGGTGAAGTAGCCATTCATAATCGTCTGGCTGATATTCAGAATGTTCACGTTTTTTTCTGCAAGTGCCGTTGTGACGGCGGAAACGATGCCCGTGTGGTCTGGGCCCGTGACGGTGATGATCGCGATCATGGATACTGAGTATATCCCCTTGGATTGAGTACTATGCATTCGCAACCGGGGAGGGAAGGCCACGAACGAGAGAGGGGCACAAATGAGGGGAGCAGGAACGATTCGGGGCTTTTCGGTTTGGCTTCACTATGGCCTTACTGTGGCTTGGCTGTGGCTTACCTATGGCTGGGTCTGACAGTGGAAATAGTGACCTATAAGATGGTGTCCCGTGAAGGAATTTGATGATCTCCCAGTCCAGAAGGATGAACCGGTAACCCAGGCCAGACAGCGCTGCGGCGGTACCTCGCGCACGCTTGCTTGGCTGCTCGATGACCTCATCACGATCCCCGGAACGAACCGCCGGGTAGGACTCGACCCGCTCGTCGGGTTGGTTCCGGGTGCCGGCGATGTTCTCACGATGGTCGCCACTGGTTCCACGCTTTTCGACGGCCTTCGCTACCGCGTGCCCCTTCTCGTCCTGCTCCGGATGATTCTCAACATGGCTGTGGATTCGTTCATCGGGTCGATTCCGCTAGTCGGCGATGCCTTCGACTTCGTCTTCAAGGCCAACAGGAGAAATGTCGCGCTGCTGGAAAACGCCATTGCTGATGGGACGCAGGCCAAGATGAACGCAAAGCGCTACTTCATCGTCGTCGGGATCATCGTGCTCGTTGTTTTCCTCGCCGTCATAGCACTGATCGTGTGGCTCATCGCGTACATCGTGGGGCAGATCGGCTGGTTCTAGTCCATAACAGTTCTAGCCCATACCTGTGACGGCACAGAAGTAAAGCTGTAGACGAAAGTGTTGCCCGTGATGATCAAAGAAGATCATCACGGGCAACACTTTTGGTTATCTACACGTGGGGGAAACCAGCGGGCGGAAAATGCTTCACACTTTCCTCACAGAAGTAACGGCTCCAGTGTATGGAGGCAGTTTCCCCGCTGGTAATTTTCAGCCGTTACCAGTTCTTGTTGCGCTCCAGGTCGGCCTCCGCTGGATTGATGGCCGGCAGCTTCGTGACTGCCTTGTGTCCACCCCACAGCGCCAGGAACACGGGGATGCCGAGGTAGGGGGTAAGGATGGCGAGGAAGTCCTCGCCGGCGGCGACGGGGCCGATGGCCTGGCCGATGACCACGCCGAAACACAGCACAAGCGCCACGATGGCACCAAGCGGGAAGAACGGGCTCTTATACGGCAGCGAGGACAGTGGCACGTTTTGGGCTCGGAGAGCCAACCTGAATTTGTAGTGGGACCAGGAGATGCCGATCCAGGTAATAAACCCGGCCAGTGCGGACAGCGTAAGGAGGAAGGTGTAGGCCGTACCATCCCCGACAATCGAGGTGATGAAGCCGGTCATTCCGACGATGGTCGTCGCACACAGTGCCCGAAGTGGCACGCCGTGAGAGGTGACCTTGGCAAAAAACTTTGGTGCCTGTCCCCCCGTTGCCAAGGCGTAGAGCATACGGGTGGAGGCGAAGAGGCCGGAGTTACCAGCGGAAAGAACAGAGGTCAGGATAACCGCGTTCATGAGTGCTGCGGCAAAGGCGACACCCACGCGGTCAAACACGAGCGTAAACGGGGAAATCGCGATATTGGATTCGGATGCGTTGAGCAGGTTCGGATCCGTGTAGGGGATGAGGAAACCGATGACGGCGATAGCACCGATGTAGAAGATCATGATGCGCCAAAAAATAGTGCGGATAGCCTTCGGGATTGTCTCCTCCGGATTCTCGGCTTCGCCTGCGGCAACACCGACAAGCTCCGTTCCCTGGAATGAATACCCGGCGGCGATGAAGACCATGAGGATACCGAACCCACCGTTGACAAACGGGGCCTCACCCATCGTCCAGTTCTCAAGAGCTGATCCCGGGCTAAAGAAAATGCGGATGATCATGAACGTGCCCAGTGCAAGGAACACGAGGACGGTGACCACCTTGATGAGCGCGAACCAAAACTCGCTTTCACCGTATGCCCGAGACGACAGGGCATTAATGAGGAAGATGGCGGTGAGGAAGGCGACAGACCACACTATGGAAGGCACGTTGGGGAACCAGTACTTCATCACGAGTGCAGCGGCGACGAGCTCCGCCGCCACCGTAATCGCCCAGTTGAACCAGTAGTTCCACCCCATGGCAAAGCCGAAGCTGGGGGAGACAAATCGGCGTGCGTACTCTTGGAAGGAGCCGGCGACCGGCAGGTAGGCGGCCATCTCTCCGAGGGATTGCATGATGAGGTACACCATGATGCCGATGAGCGCATAGGCAACGAGCGCACCGCCAGGACCGGCCTGGGAGATGGTGGTGCCGGAGGCAACGAAGAGCCCGGTGCCGATGGCGCCACCGATGGCAATCATATTGAGGTGCCGGGCCTTCAACCCCCTCTTCAGCTCGCTTTGCGACTGTTCAGTCATAGTCGTGTCACTTTCCGCGTGAGTGTAGATAACTTATCGATTGTCAGTGTGTTTGCCCAAAATGTCAAAGAGCGCCGACCTACTACCCGGGCTCGGGCATGATGACAGCCAGAGCGGTAGAGGAGGGCGTCGACAAGCAGAAAAACGCTACAGACAGTAACGAACAAAGGAAGCCAGAAGACCGTTTGAGTAGGTCGTGTCCACAGATGGGAGCGTGGCGACGATTGAGTCGTAGTCTTCCTTATGGAAATACCCGTAATCCATGTAGAAGTTCATCCGGATCCGCATCGAGGTGGGATCCATCTCCGCATGGAACTGCGTGGCCCACGTGTGCTTTCCGTAGCGGAAAATCTGCACCGGGCACGTGGGGCTCTGTGCGAGAAGGGTGCACGAGGGATCCAGGTATGTGATGTTTTCCGTGTGGCCAGTGAGCGCCTGGAACGTCTCCGGGAACGACTCCAGCAACGGATCCTTCTTGCCTTCCTCCGTCAGGTGGACCATTGTGCCACCGGACTCCTCCGGATGCGTGCGCCCGACGGTACCGCCTAGTTCGGAGGCGACGAAACCGGCACCAAAGCAGATAAAGATGGAGGGGAGCTCGCACTCGATGAGGGTGCGCAGCTGTCCCATGATGTGGATCTGCTTAGGCGTGTGCAGCTCGTCGGTGATGTTGAAGGGACTGCCCCCAACGATGATCCCGTCGAATCCGTCCAGGGAGGGGAGAACATCCTCGGCGCTATCCAGCTGCACCTGGGTCAACTCGTCCTGTTTAAGGCCGGTGGCCTGGAGGAAATCTTTATACTCCTGGGCGACGACATCGTCACCGGTGCGAGGCGACACTAAAAGGAAGGAAGACATGCAGGATATCCTACTTGCGCGGCTCCCGCGCCCTACCTTTGGGTGAACTAATCCTCCCGTACGGAGCGTTCGGCGAGCCCCAGTACTTCCCGCAAAATCTCCGGATCCTCCCCCATAGAAAGACGGGAAATGAGCCCATCCAGGATCGTCTCCAGGAACGCCCGGTG
>ERZ1031137.157-NODE-157-length-12013-cov-10.350393_pt1 | contig 12013 bp, 12 predicted proteins | sample MGYA00517293_ERZ1031137 | MGnify/ENA primary metagenome ERZ1031137 (study PRJEB33718, sample SAMN03159763) | human skin metagenome | collected 2014-05-20 | study: EMG produced TPA metagenomics assembly of the PRJNA266117 data set (Human skin bacterial metagenome...
AGATGCTCAGGAGTCTCGTGGGCTCGGAGATGTGTATAAGAGACAGGTTCAGCGCTTTAAAGATAATTCTATTTCCGGCGTGCGCTGCAGAAATGACGGCGTTATTATCACTTCCAACAGAAAATTATCCGTAGTTTCCTGAAGGGGAGGGCGGGCAAATCATGCTCCTAGAAATGGGGGCGTAATTGGCCGTAATTTAGGGATGCTCACGGACCTAGCGGTGGCTTGTACAGCTAGCTTTTGGGTCACTGAGATGTCAGACCACGACATCCTCAGCGTTAGTTTTTCTGTCTGCCGGGTCACCCCATTTCGGCAGCCTCGCAGTCTTAAAAAGAGCGGGGGTATTGGAGTCTGCTTTTAGAGAATCCAGTAAAAATACGGGCAGCCCCTCGGTGGCGAGAGGGGAGGTGGACGCACCTTCTCCGCAATCGTCACTCGAGGAGCTGCCCGATGTTTTTGTTGTTTTAAAAGCCACTCCGAAAAGCGTATGTGTCTATTTGCTCCACTTGGCAGCCTGAACGTCGTCACGCGTTGCCTTACGCGACTGCACCGTTCCGATGGCGTAGCAAATCAGGTAGAGGACAAACGCGATTGTCGTCACTAGAACGCTGACCGGGATGCCCGGTGCGAGCGAGAGGACGATGCCGCCGACAGCCGCGACCTCGGCGAAGATGGTCGACAGGATGATGGCCTTCACCGGCGAGGCAGTGACGAATGCGGCCGCGGCACCCGGGGTGATAATCAGGGCGATGACGAGCAGGGAGCCGACAATTTGCACGCCCTGGGCGGCGACGAGACCGGTGAGAATCGCGAAGTAGATCGATAGCGCCTTGACGTTGACACCACAGGCGGCGGCCATGATGGGGTCAGCGGAGGCGAATAGCAGCGGCCGCCATTTCCAGGCAACGCCGCCGACGACGATGACCGCGACGATGGCCATCGTCCATAGAGAAGTGTCAGTCAGACCAATGATCTGGCCGGTGAGAAGTGAAAACGCGGTACTTGTCCGGCCAGGGTAGAGGTGGATAAACAGCACCGATAAGCCCATGCCGAAGCTCAAAACCACGCCCACAACCGCATCTTGGCGCCCTCGAAGCGACAGTGCTGCCAGGACTATTGCGATGAGCACCGAGCCGATAATGGCGCCGCTGCTGACACTGACACCCAGTAATAGAGCCGCGGATGCGCCCATGAGTGCCAGCTCACTGGTGCCGTGGACCGTGAAGCTCATCTGCCGCATGACAATCAGGGGCGAGATGATGCCGGAAATCAGCCCAAGCAGTGCCGCTGCAATGAGGGCATTGTGGACGAAGCCGACCTGGAGTAGAGCGGCGGTGTCGGAGAAATACTGAGCCAGTAGGGTCATTAGGCGATAACCAACTTTCCCTCGACACGGGCAACCACAATTTTGGTTTGGTAGAGCTCCGAGAGCGTCTCTGAGGTGATAATTTCCTCGACCGATCCGACCGCATGTCCATGCGGCGTCAGGTAGAGCACCCGGTCACAGACGCCCAGGATGGGGTTGATGTCGTGGGTGACAAAGACGACTGCCGTGTCATTTTCCCGGCGATGCCGGTCCAGGCGCTCGACCGTGGTCCGTTGTGCCGCAGGGTCGAGGGAGAGCAGAGGCTCGTCGCAAAGCAAAAAATCCGGTGCCGAAACGAGCGCCTGCGCCTGGCGCACAAGCTGTTGCTGACCGCCAGAGAGCGTGCCGACACGACGGTCCGCAATACCCGTTGCGCCGACAAAGTCCAGCATCTGGTCGGTGGCGGAGCGGTTCTTGCCGGCCGCCAGCTCGACGAGGTCGCGAACCCGAATGGGCAGCGAGGGCTCGAACATCCGCTGCTGCGGAATGTAGCCCAGGTTTCCGTCGACTTTTACTGAACCGTGAGTCAGCCGTCGCATGCCAAGGGCGGTGGTCAGCAGCGTGGATTTGCCGACGCCGTTCGGACCCAGGATGGCCAAGAACTCGCCGGGCTCGATATTCAAATTCAGACCGGACCACAGCGGTTCGACGGCTGCGTCAGTAAAAGTCAGTGAGGGCAAAGTTATGCGGACTCCATATCGGAAAGGGTTTGCTTGTAGAGGTCAAAGAACGACTGGTCAGTGCTGGGTGACTCAAAAACATCGACGATTTTAACGCCCTTTGCTTTGGCTGCCTCGACGAGTCGCTGCGAGACCTGGTCGTGGGTCTGTGGCGAGTCGATGAGGTAGTCCAGCTCGCCGGACTCGATCAGCTTGAGCATTTCATTGACATCGCTTGCCGACGGCTCGGACTCATTCAGCGTGGACTGACGGTAGCCCTTCGGGGTGATGTCCTTGATCTTCGTGTCCTTCAGGATGTCATCGGCCAGCGGGTGAACCTGAGCAACCTTAGCGGCCTCGAGCTTGCTCTTGGCCTCTTCGATGTCCTTGATTTCCTTGTCGACAGCCTTGGTGTCGGCCTTGGCGCCCATCTTGGTCAGAGCTTCGGCGAGCTGCTCTGCAGTTTCTTCAACCGCATCGGTGTCGTACCAGACGTGTTCGTTGGCTTCGCCGTCATGGTGGTGGTGCTCGTGGCCTTCGTGGTCGTCGTGACCTTCGCCATCATGCTCGTGGCCTTCATGGTCGTGCTCGTGGCCCTCGTGATCATGGTCGTGACCTTCGTGGTCGTGGTCGTGGTCGTGGCCCTCGTGATCATGGTCATGTTCGTGGTCATGGCCTTCTTCCTGCGGCAGCGCAGAGATAATGACCTTGTCCTTTGCGTCACGCAGAGAGGAGGTCAGCCATGCGTCGTAATGCCCGCCACCTGCGACGAGAATATCGGCGTCCCCTACCTTTGCCATGTCGGCTGCGGCCGGTTCGTAGGAGTGAGGGTCGATGTCGTTGGACGCGATAATCGGGTCGATGGAGACCTTCTCGTCGTCGGTGACTGCGTCGGCGACGTCTGCCCAGACCTTGGTGGAGGTGACCACCTTAATGGTGTCTTCGGACTTGCCCGCGGACGTAGCGCTGTCATCATTGCTGGAGCATGCGCCGAGACCTGCGACGAGGCCGGCGCTGGCGACTAGCGCCGCGATGCGCGTGGAAAAGCGTGCCTTCATATATGTATCCAATCCTGTTGCGGGCTGAATTATTCCTTTTATTCAGCTCCTGAGCATTAACCGCTATTGAAAACAGTTGTCTTTTAGTTCAAATAACATAGTAGGGGCTGCGGAGACCCAGTCACAAGGCGGGCCTCTGCCGGAGTGGCCGAAATGACAGTCGCGCACATTCGTTGGGTAAAGTTGTCCGCGATTAGATGCGTGTGATGCTCGTTGTAGTTCTTTTCCATAAAATCGAGGTTTTCTACCTGAGGTAGCTGGACGAAGATATCTGAGCGGGCAGTCGCTGTTGGTTTTTCAAGAAGGGTCGGTATTCCGTGCAAAGTCGGCGTCGTCGTGGCACCTTGGCTTCCATCGCTGCAGAACTTGGGGTCTCGCGCACGACTGTGTCTAATGCTTACAACCGTCCTGACCAGCTCTCGGAGAAGTTGCGGGAGCACATCTTGGAAACTGCGGAGCGGCTTGGCTATCCCGGGCCGGACCCAATGGCTCGCGGTCTGCGCATGCGCCGGGTTGGCGCCATCGGCGTGCTGTTCACCGAGCACCTCCCGTTCGCTTTTGAAGACCCTGCGTCGGTGGATTTTCTCGCCGGCCTCGCAGAGGAGCTCGGCGAAATGGGCGACTCCATGTTGGTCATTCCAGCTTCCTCCGAGGAGGGCGGGGACGTAGATCTCAATCTGATTCGGCAAGCGGTGGTCGACGGTTTCGTGGTCTACTCCGTCGCGGACAACGACCCGTTCCTCGCTGCCGTGCGCGCCCGTGGCTTGCCGACGGTCGTGTGCGACCAGCCTGCAGATGCGGTGGCTCTACCGTTTGTGGGCATCGATGACCGTGAGGCCATCAAGCCCGCGGTGCGACACCTGACTGAACTGGGACATCGCAAGGTGGGAATCTTGTCAGTGCGATTGTCGCGTACCCCGAACTCGGGATATGTCACGGAGAAGCGGCTGGCAGAAGCTCATCACCAGGTGCAGAAGAACCGCGTCGAAGGTGCGCTGGAAGCGCTTGCCGAGGCTGGTATTCAGCAGGTGGATGTGCCTATCATCGAGCGCCACCTCAATGACCGCGAGAATAACCGCGATGCGGCTCGCCAGCTGCTGACCGACAACCCGGATCTCACGGCGGTGGTCTGTACCACGGATACTCAGGCAATTGCGGTCTTGGAATATGCCAAGGAGAACGGAATTCGTGTTCCGGAGGACCTGTCCATCACAGGCTTTGACGGAATCGAGCGCGCCCTCTTCCACAAGCTGACCACTGTAATTCAGCCGAATAGGCAGAAGGGCATTGCCGTCGGCCGCGCGCTGGCCGAGGAGCTTGAGGCCGCACGCGAGGACAGCGGTCGCGCTCCTCGCGTCTTGTTGGAGACTGAGTTTGTCGTTGGATCGACAACCGCAGCGCCGTCGGCACCGTCAGCCGGGTAGCGGGCCGACGAGGGTAACAACATCGTGGCGCTATCGGGGGCTCTTGGGGTGGTAAACCCCACCTCGTCTTTACTGTGTTCGGATTCAGATTAAGGTCTATTACATGACAGATTCAACAAATTCGAGCACCGACCGATCAGCTGCGGCTCTCAATAGTCCGGAAGCTACCCGCGACGACCATGTCGAACTTGGCGGCCCCGTCGAATTGGATGAAATGTCTATCCGTGGCGCGATGAGTGAGTTCACCACTGGCGTGACCATTATCGCCACCGAGGATGAAGGCGAAGCGTACGGTTTCGCCTGCCAGTCTTTTTCCTCGCTGAGTCTCACTCCACCGATGGTTCTGTTTACTGTCATGAAGACCTCGCGGTCCTGGCCGCATATACGGAACGCTGGACGCTTCTCCGTCAATGTGTTGGCCGAGGATCAGGAGGATATCTCGGCAGCCTTCGGCCGCAGTAATGGCGAAAAGTTCAAGACGGGGAAGTGGACCCGCTCTGAGCTGGGCAACCCTTTATTGCACGGCTGCTCCGTGTGGATTGATTGCACCGTCGTCGATGTTTACGAAGGCGGCGATCACTGGATTGTGACGGCGGATATTGTGGCTATCGGCAAGCGTGAAGAAATCAATCCGCTCATTTACCACCGCGGTTCTTACGCACGGGTTTCTCACCCCGGCACCGATGCGCCTGTCGATCAGAAGTGGCGTCAGCGCCCCTCGGTGTAACCCGAAGTTGTCGCAGTCCAGCCACGGCGATCCTCGCCTGGCTTGGGGTCTTTCATCTCTCGCATGCGCAGACCATTGTTGTCCTGCGTGTAGACGAATTCGCCCGCCACAATCTTGTGGAAACGCTCCGAATAGGTCTGCGCCTGGTCTGAGCAGTCCAAACTGCGAGTCTGCTCCGGGGTACCGAATTCGACCGCCTCGCCCTTCCACTGCAGCGAACCAGAGCCGTTGCCACAGGAATCAGCGAAGGTATATGTTGTCTGCCCCAACGTAATAGTCGGCGCCTGAGTTCCGTCCGGCACACCGTGGGGCAGGTTTGGGTCATCAAAGATCGCGGTTATCTGCCATTGCTTGCCGACGATCTCCGCTGCCGGCTTTGCCTGGCATGCGGTAGCCGTCATGGACACTGCCGCAACGACAGCTACTGCGGCAACCGCTTTTTTCCCGCTCCGACCCATGCTGCGTGACCCCGTTAGTTAGCTGCCTTCTTGGTGGTCTTCTTAGCAGCCTTCTTCGTCGTCTTCTTAGCGGCCTTCTTGGCAGCCTTCTTCGCCGTCTTACGAGTGGTCTTCTTTGCGGCCTTCTTGGTCGACTTCTTCGCAGTCTTCTTAGTGGACTTGCGTGTGCGCTTTGCGGTCTTCGGAGCGTTTTCCTTCTCGTATTCCTCGTGAACCTTCTTGAAGCTCAGGCCTTCCTTCTCCACTCCGAGCATGCACATCAGAGTGACGGCATCGTAGAAATCCTCGGCGAAGGTAGCAACAATTCGCCGTGCGCCAGCAGCGGTCTTTTCTTCGACCTTGTGAAGAGCCTCGTTCTGAGCAGTGCGAGTGTCTGTGACCTTCGGTGGCACGAATCCTCCTGGCAAGCATGGCCTTAATTGCGCCCCATACACCTACTTCTGCCAGCCATCTCGCCACATGCTCCCGGCACTGAGCTCAACCGAGTTCAGTGAAGAAGGAATGGGATTGTGATGACGCAGTTTCAGCTTTAAGCGCTACTTACAATTCAAAAACCTTATTCTACCACGTTGTTGATAGGTCGCGCGGTGTGGATAATGCTCCCATGGATACGGCTAGTCCACGCAGCGGCTGTCCCGCGGATTGAGCAGTGGCTGCCCCGCGGAATGGCTAGTCCACACGCGGGTTCATACCGCCCTTGAAGCGGTAGTTGCGTGGACGGCGAGGCTTGTTCCGCGGATTCACAGGACGGATGCGACGCATACCGGCCCGGATTGGACGGGTCAGGCCACTGTCTTCGCGCAGTGCGCGAGGGCGACGGAGCCTGCGCGCCATCCATTCACCGAGGACAATACCCGCAGCTAGTGCCGTCGCAATGCCTAGCGCTGAGGCTAGCGCCGTAAACCCCTTGGTCGGGTGGTCGTGCAGCAGTGCGTGCATACCGCGGTAGATCGTCATACCCGGAAGCAGCGGGGTTACGCCTGCCACTGCCGTAATCAGCGGCGGGATGGACCAACGTCGTGCCAGCAGGCCACCGATGAGACCAATCAGCGTTGCTGCCGCGCCTGCGCTGGTCACCGGATGAACTCCCAGTGGAGTCAACACGTAGTAGTAGGTCATCGACCCCAGCAGAGCGACCGTTCCGGACACTGACAACGCGGTGAACCCAGCATTCGAGGCCAACGCAAATGCGATTGAGGCGGTAGTTCCCGCTATCACCCTCACTGTCGCCTGTGCCAGGTTGAGGTCAGAACCCGCGATGACGTCGGGAAGCGGAATGCCCAGCATTCCGGAAAACTCGATGCCCATTGCGATGCCAGCGACGATTCCGCCGGTCAACAACATGGTGTCGAAGAAGCGCGCGGAGCCAGTCACAGGTGCGCCGGTGATGCCGTCTTGCAGTGCTTGCACGAGGGTTAGGCCGGCGAGCATCACGATAATTCCCGAGGCGATCAGCCTGGATGGCTGCATCTCAAAGGGGAGATACGCCTGCGCCGCATTGAGCACAGCAGCGGAGAGCGTGGCAATGAGACCGCCGACTGCATTCTGAAAGAATGTGGGCAACTCGCGGGCAGCGAGTTCACCAATCACGATGACGATGGCCAGTGTGACCGCAGCCGCGATAAGGGCGACCTCGAAACTCGAGCCGAGCAGCACTGTCACAGATGAAGCCAGCAATGCCCAGCCAGTGTAGATGACGCGGAGGCGGTATTTTGCGGGCTCACGCTCGACCTTGTCGATAGCCTCAATAGCCTCCTCCAAGCTCAGGTGGCCCGCGCGAATTCGGCGGATGACACGGTCGGTGTGACGCAAGCGCTCGAAGTCGGGCACTGGTGCGGTGACAACGCGCATCGCGGTAATAGGGGTACGGCGCGCGCCGATGAGGTGGTAGACCGTCACGGAGGTCAACGTGATATCGACTTGGATTTGGGTGAGGCCATAGGCTGAGGTCACGGCCTTAATTTGTAGCTCGGTATCGCGGTTGCCCGAGCCACATGCCAGCAATAGCCCGCCGATGCGAGCAGCGAGATCGAGTACGGCCGTGACCTGACTCGGGTCGGAATAATCGATCGGTGCCAGCGGCAGCGGGGTAGTAGTCGAGTGCACTAGGTCGACAGTTGCCGTTGGGCCGGAAACGAAATCAATCACGCGCTGCTTGAAGGTGGACTGACCTTCGATTGCAGGAAACTGGGTCTGCGGAGTGTCGTCGTAAGAGACAGTGGCTTCAGCGTCGTAGAGATCATTCTTCGCAGCGGAGTTTTCTCCGGCGTTGGAATTGCTGTCACCAGCGAATGACATGTCGACACTTCCTTTCCCCGATACTGCCTGGGGTGCATTGCAGTGATGCTGCAAAGACGCGATGCGGAGACGTTGCAGAAACATAGCCCCAGTGATTTAGCGATAGTCACACTACCCCGTCAGTGACCGAGAATCTTAATTCGTTTTTGAGGCGGTGAATTTGCCTATCTGAGCGGGGCTTTTAGCGTGTGGAAAAGTGTTCAAGAAGTGCGGTTGCAGTTTTCCTGTGGTGTCGTTTTTAACTTCTGCTTGCCAACCTGTACAATCGCCTGTCAGCGGCACAGCTGAGTTCGATTCTCAGGTTGACTCTGATTCTTTCGAGCCAGCGACGGCTAACGCCAAAAGGTCGCTTTAAAGTTGCCGGGATGGCGCAATTGGTAGCGCAACTGATTTGTAATCAGTAGGTTACGGGTTCGAGTCCCGTTTCCGGCTCCAAAACCCCAGTTCAGGAAGTTTTCTGGCTTGGGGTTCTTTGGTTTGAGAAGTGCTCGCAACATCAATGCAACATTTTTCGTCACCGCACTGTAAAAAAAATGCCCCCGCACCGAGAGGGTGCGGGGGCAGCGGCAGGGGTGTAGAAGCTAACCGAAAATTTTTAGCGCGTCAGCGACAAACGGTTCGAGGATTGCGGAGTTGTCCACATCTCCGGCGCGGTTGATGTAGGCCGCCTCGGTTGTCGAGGCCGACGCATGACCGAGCTGCAAAGTCGCCAGGGCGGCATTGCCCGTTGCAGCCATAGCAGTCGCCACCGTGTGACGCAGGTCGTGGTAGGAAATCACCGCAGGCAGCAGCTCCCGGTCAGCCTGCGCAACGTCGTCGCCGGAGCGGTGCGGCAGCCGCGCCCACTCCACAGCCGCGGTGAAAGTCTTCCCCGACCGGCTCATGTGGCGGGTCGGGTCACCACGCATGGGCAGCACCCATGGGGAGAGGAGCTGCTGCTGGGAGCGCCAGCGCCGCAGCACCGGAATAACCGACGGCGGCAGGGCTATCCGCTCCACCGAGCCGGAGCGGTCACGCTTCTTGCGGCGGTGCGGAGTCACCCACCACAGGCGTGGGTCGGAGGTGTCAATGTCGTCCCAGCGCAGTGCGTTAACCTCGGAGATACGCAGCCCAGTGGTCAGCAACAGCGCAAACTGCGGTATCAGCCACTGCGACCGTGGCGGGGGAGTCCGCAGAGTCTCCGTTTCCGTGTAGGCCTGCAACACCCGCATGAGCGCGGCGACCTGCTCACCCCGCAACACCCGCGGCTCGGCAGGCTGCGCCTGCGGGGTTTTCGGCTTAGAGATTTCCCGCATGGGATTGTGGTCGATGACCCCATTGTCGGCCAGCGTCTCAAAGACACCGCGCAGCACCACCCACGCCATTTCGGAGCGGGACGGATACAGCAGTGTCTCGGGGTCTACGTCCTCAATCGCAGCAGTCACATCGTCCGGTAACGGGTAGACCGGTAGACCGGAGGCGCGTCGGGCAGCCGCCCACCGCTCCCAGTCGGCGAAAATCTTTTGTTGTTTCTTCCGCCGTGCCTCGACGGCTTCCTGCTCCCGGGCAATGTCGTCGGCAGTGGGGCGACGCTGCAGGTAGATAAAATCGCGTGCCGCCTTGTGGTTTACCTCGCCAACGGCGAGGTGCAGGCCGCGCTCGATGTAGTCCACCACGTAGCCATAGACACGCTCGGTCTCACCATGCACACGGGTTAAATCCTCGGGGTTATCGGAGGTGCGCATGTCCAGCCAGGCGCGAGTTGCGTCTGCTAGCAGTGTGTCGGCGGTCACGCCCGCCCATGCGGTTCCTGTACCCCGCGACAGCGCCGCGTCTACTGCGGCGGCACATTCGGCGATAGCGTCCGCCTGGCGGGTGGCGGTGGCAGTAGCGCGGGCCTGCTCACCGTTGTGGTGGCGGTACACCGTCACGACGCGCCAAGCCGCCGGTCGCATACCTCCCGGGCCACGCTGGTCTTTTGGTACAGCCGTGCGCCGGTCAGCCTGCAGCGGGGTCACTACCGGCTCGCCGCGTTCACCTGGGGCTAGTCGTCGTCTGGGCATACACCTATCTTAGTAGGTACAGCGGATACTACCGACAGGCACGCAGCCACGCGGCAGTCTCCACGCACGCGGCGGCATGTACCCCGGCGAGAGTGCCAGCGGGCACGCCGAGCAGCGCCTCGGCCTCGGCGGTTGAGATACCACGCGCGGCAGAGTGGACACCTGCCAGTGGGGCGGTGCCTGCAAGAATAGAGCGGAGCTGCTGCATATTTGCCATGCGAGGTCTCCCCGCCCCGGGCGCGGGGAGGGGGATTGCGCCCGGGGCGTTTTGAGTCTAAACCGAGTTGAGCCAGGCCGCGCGTCGAGGGCACCCGGGGGCTAGTAGAACGGCACCCGCACCGTCCTCTGGTGCGGGTGCCTTGCCCAGGGCCGACCCAAGAGGGCGACCTGGCACCTAGCCTACCGTCTCGCACGGGCGTGCGAAAGTGCCAGGCGCGTAGTCCGGGGTGCCCGATACTGTAGCCGCGTATATAGCCCAGGACACCTAGGAGTGACCAAATGATTGACCTCGATAGAGCAGTCTGTAATAACAAGACTTTGATGATTACTTTTCCGGAGGCGGTTTTCTGCTACGACGACCGCGAGCAGTACACGCAGGCGGTTCTGAAACTCAACATGATGTTGTATGGCTTCGCCTCGGGTATCAGCGACGCTGTGCCGCAAATGACACTCGAAGAGTTAGAGGCGTATCTGCCAGCTCCGCAGCAGCTGGTGACGCTCTAAGCTTCGCAGCCCCGGTCGCCTTGACCGGGGTTTCTCATGCAACCGTGCCGAACAGCGACACGGTTGCTTTTCGTACCGCCAGCCGCCGCAGTGCGACCAACCATGGTCGTCACGACCATGGTTGCCCAGGACTTCCCACTGAGGCGCTTATGCTGGCGGCTGTAGTAGAGGCGCACGGCTTCAGTCGTCCCCCCCCCTAGGGGCACAACTGGCCGCCACCTGCACGGCCACCATGACCGTGCAGGTATGGTCATTATGACCACACCTCAGCCAACCAAGGGCATAAGGCCCATGGTTGGCTGGGGTTTTCTCATGCCGCCAGCCGCCGTAGCGCGGCCACTGTCGCCGCCTCTTGCTCCGTGGCCGGGCGCTCGTGGCCGTTCAGTAGCGCCGCGAGGCGGTAGGCGGCCTGCGGGCCGCTGGCACCAGCTACAGGCCGCCCGACGCGACTCACCGTTCCCTCAGTCAAATCTGCAACGTACATTTTGGGTCTCCCTGGGCATAGAAAACTAGTGTCAAAACTTGCCTCCAATTCTACCGTTACCGCAGGTAAAATGGGGTGCATGACACAGGAAATCGCAATCAATATCGACACAACGCGGCGCGCAGCGGAGGAGACCCGAGCGATTGCCGCCGACCTCCGGCAGCTGGCAGACGACACAGTGACCGAAATGCTTGCAGCAGTAAAGGCCGACTTCTCCCAGGCTTCCGTGGACGGCAACGTCTCTCCGTTGTTCGCCGAGCCGCTGGCTGCCGTCGAGGTTGCCCTGGAACGGTGGCGGGCAGGCCACTACGCTTACGCGGACAACCTCGACCGGGCAGCCGCCGGGCTGGACGCTACTGCCAACGGGGCAGAGGCAGCCGAGACGGACGCGGTAGCTGCCGCCGGGCGCGTGGAGCCGGGCACGGTGACCAGTCCAGACCGCGGCCCGGACTACACCTATCTGGTCGAGCACAGTGTGCGGGAGCCTGACCGTGGCCCTGACCTCACGCAGCAGGTCGAAAGCAACGTGTGGGAGCCGGACAGAGGGCCTGACTTGACGCACCTGGTGGAGGGAGCCGTCAGGGAGCCTGCACCTGTTGACTACACAGCTAAGGCAGAGGGGGCCGTCCGCGGGCCACTGAAGCCCGGCGACGATGTGCCGCACGAGTGGGAAAACAGCGAGGCGATAGCGGCTCACGCCCGACGCGGAGTGGACACTTCCGAGGCTGTCTCTTATACACATCTCCGAGCCCACGAGACTCCTGAGCATCTCGT
>ERZ1031137.158-NODE-158-length-12009-cov-9.503513_pt1 | contig 12009 bp, 13 predicted proteins | sample MGYA00517293_ERZ1031137 | MGnify/ENA primary metagenome ERZ1031137 (study PRJEB33718, sample SAMN03159763) | human skin metagenome | collected 2014-05-20 | study: EMG produced TPA metagenomics assembly of the PRJNA266117 data set (Human skin bacterial metagenome...
GATCTACACCTCTCTATTCGTCGGCAGCGTCAGATGTGTATAAGAGACAGCAATCGGGTGGTGCGACGCCGCTTCCACCGAAGCGGCAAGTGGCAGCAGATTTTCGGGAGTGGGAGGGACCTCCGTCACCTCCATCACACCCGTAGTCACCGTGCCGGTCTTATCCAGCACAACCGTGTCGACCTTCCGCGCCGACTCCAGCACCTCCGGGCCACGCAGCAGCACACCAGCCTTGGCGCCTTCACTCGTGCCGACCAGGAGCGCTGTGGGCGTCGCTAAGCCAAGCGCACACGGGCACGCGATGATGAGCACGGCGACCGCGGCCGTGACCGCCTCACTCGCGCCGTGCCCCGTAAACAACCACGCGCCCAGCGTGACCGCGGCGATCACGATGACGGCGGGCACGAACACTCCCGAAACCCGATCCGCCAGCCGCTGCACCGGCGCCTTACCCGTCTGCGCCGCCTCGACCATCGCCGCCATCTGCGCCAACTGCGTCTCCGAGCCCACGCGCGTCGCCCGCACGAGCAGCCGCCCTGACGTATTGATTGTCGCTCCCGTCACCTCATCGCCAGGGCCGACCTCGACAGGCATCGGTTCGCCGGTCAGCATCGACGCATCCACCGCCGACGCGCCCTCCACGACAACGCCGTCCGTCGCGATCTTCTCACCAGGCCTAACGACGAACACCACTCCCGGACGGAGCTGCTCCACGGGCAGCCTCTTCTCCACTCCCGAACTTTCGAGAACGGAGACCTCCTTGGCGCCGAGCTTCATCAACTCCCGGAGCGCCTGACCAGCATTGCGCTTAGAACGCTTCTCGAAATAACGACCGAGCAGCACAAACATGATGATGCCGGCCATCGCCTCGAGGTAGATGTTCATATCAGCATCGCCGGGAGTGACCGTTAAGTGGAACTCGTGCTTAAGCCCCGGCAGCCCGGCGCGCCCGAAGAACAACGCCCAGACGCTCCAGAGGAACGAGGCGGTCGTACCCATGGTAATCAGCGTGTCCATGGTGACTTCACCATGACGCAGGTTCTTCAGCGTCGCGCGATGGAACGGCCAGCCGGCCCACACAAAGACCGGCGCCGAGAGCGTGAGGCACAGCCACTGCCAATTAGTGAATTGGAGGGCAGGAATCATCGACATCGCGATGACGGGAACCGTGAGGATGACAGCGCCGACGACGCGATTGCGCAGGTCCTGCAGCTCCCGGTCTTTTTCTTCGGGAGCAGCTCCCGGTTCCTCTGCGGTCTCTTCCCTCGGAAGCTCAGCGGTGTAACCCGCCGCCACGATCGTGTCGATGAGTTGCTGCGGGTTGATGTCCGCCGGCGCCTCCACATGCGCCTTCTCGGTCGCATAGTTCACGCTCGCGTTAACTCCATCAAGTTTGTTCAGCTTGCGTTGAATACGGTTTGCGCACGACGCACACGTCATCCCGCCGACGGGGATATTAAGAGTGAGAAGTTGCTGCTCGGACATCTACTTTCCTCTTTTTTTGGGAGTTAGTTTGCGACCGCCTTGTAGCCAGCTTCATCCACTGCTGCGATTACGGCAGCGGTGTCAATGTCTGCATCCGAGGTCACGGAAAGGAAATTCCGGGAGCGGTCAACCTGGACATCGGTGATTCCCGGGAGTTCAGAGACTTCCTCCCGCACCGATGCCTCGCAGTGTCCGCATGTCATGCCAGTAACAGTAAAAGTTTGATTAGCCATACCCCAAGATATACCCCCTATGGGTATTTCTGTAAAGCTATTCGCGTTGACGGTAGCCCGAGTAGGCCCGCCCCGCGAGAGCTGTCGGGAAGGCAAGGTTGAATTCGGGCGGCGCGTGCGGAGACGGCGGGTGGCGGTAGACCGCGCCGGAGCCGTCGTCACGCTCGAGGTGCCCGTTGAGGCCTTGCCTGTCGTCATCGTTGGCGGCGTTGTGTTCTTTGCAGGTCATGACCATGTTTTCCATAGTCGTGGCGCCGCCGTTTTTCCTGGCGACCAGGTGATGGGCCTGCCCGGCGTGGGCGGGGCGCGGGCACCCGGGCCACGCGCAGATGGGATTGTCGAGGATCATCGCGATGCGCTGTTCCTCCGTCGCCAGGCGCGGGTTGTGCATCGGGAGTAGGTCGGTCGGCGTGTTGTGCTCGTCGTAGACCAGCACCCAGCCGGTTTCCGCGAGCAATGCCTCGACGAATTGCCCGGGAGTGAGGACGGAGCCGTTGGAGGTCGCCGCAAACCGCGGGCTGTACTCCACGATGTCTTGCGCGGTTACGATGAGCGCGGGCTGGTAACGGAGCTTATCGACGTCGTCAAGCGGCCCCGCCGACCCGTGCGCCAGGCGTTCTGCCAGCGCCTGACCGACACACCGATCCCGGGTGTAATCCTCGTGCGCTTTGGCGATTTCGGCTGCGCGCACGGTCAGCGGCGCGACCAGGTCGTCAATCATGTTCGCCGGACCGGTGACCTGCAGATGCTTCATCCCACGGATGTCCGGATTCCGGGAGACGTGGGCGCGCAGGTGCTGCGGCGGCTCGTCGGTGCGGTTGAGATCCTTGACCTTGGTGCGCATGTAGGTGTCGAGGCCCTCGAAGTCGTAGGCCGCGGCGGCGCGGGTGAAGTCCAGGCGGTAGTACTCCCGGATTTCGACATTGTTGAGCTGCCCGGAGCGCTTGTCGATCTGCATGACCGTGTCCAGCGACAGCTTCAGCTCCCGGGCGATTGCGACGGCTTTGTCGCGGGATTCGACATCAACATCGCCCTCGACGGTGCCGAACAGCCGCTCGGCGCAACGCAGCAGGCGCTTGAGCCGGAAGGGATCGAAGCCGATACTGGCTGCCAACTCCCGGTGCCCGGTGGATTTTTCCGGGAGTGCGGCGCGCAGGTCGGCGAGCACGTCAATCCCCCGTGTCGCCAGCGCGCTGAGCAGTCCCAATGCCGTCATGGGGCTAAGGCTAGCGTCCGGGAGGGGACGGCTTCAATCGCTTTTTGGCGTTGTCCACAGCCGTCGTAAAGCATGCACAATCTGCACAAACGGGCTTGACGACGCACTCCCGAAAGTGCCCTACCGGAACGCGACCTCTCCCACCGGCCGACGTAACTTCCGGGAGTGGAGGGTGTCGGGAGCCGCGGCCATGTCCTCGCACGCGCGCACGGCGGCCATGAGGTGCTCTTCCTTGGAGGACTGGTAGAACTCGCGGGCGGATTTCGGGAGTTTGGGTTTGTCGTGCAGCGGCATGTCGGAGACGCTGAGCAGCGCGCCGTAGGGCACCCGGAAGCGGTAGCCGTTGGCGGCGATGGTGGCGGATTCCATTTCGACGCCGATGGCGGTGGATTTCTGCAGCTCTCGGTAGAGGTCGGCCTGGGAGCGCCACTCCCAATTGCGGTCGGAGGTCGACAGTACGGTGCCGGTGCGTAGGCGCTTTTTCAGCTCATCGCCGGTGAGTCCGGAGACGCGGGCGAGCGCGTTGGTGACGGCGAGCTGAATTTCCGCAATTGGCGGGATGGGTTTTTCCAGGGGCACGTAGTTGTCGAGGACTCCGTCGGCGCGGTCGTAGCCGTTGGCGAGAATCATGTCGCCGATGCGCATGCGACCGTCGAGACCGGCGCAGTGTCCGACCATCATCCAGCAGTGCGGTCGCGTGACGGCGAGGCAGTCGGTGATGGTTTTGGCGTTCGAGGGGCCGACGCCGATGTCGATGATGGTGATGCCGCATTGGTCGTCGCGGAGCAAGTGGTACGCCGGCATCTGCGAGGCGTGCGCGTGCTGACGGCAAACTCCGGGAGTGGGGATGGCGCCGATGTCGTAGCGCTGCCCACCCGGGCACGCCAGCGCCGTGTACCCGTGCGGATTTCCGGGAGTGAGGGTGGCGGCGTATTCGAGGAACACGTCCGTGTGCAGCTGGTAGTTGGTAAATAGCACGAAGCGCTGGATGTTTGCGGCGTGCGACCCGGTGTAGTGCTCGAGGCGCTGGAGGGCGAGGTCGATGCGCTGGGCGGTAAAGAGGCTCAAGGGTTTGATGAGCAGGCCCAGGTAGTCGGCTTCGCCGTCGGCGATGGTGTCGTCGATGCTGGCGGAGTCGATGGGGGTAAACGTCTTCTCCACTGCCGCCAGCATGCTTGCCGACGCCCCTTCCCTCCCCGCCGCTTCCTCGGCAGCCGCATCGAAGCCGCGGCACATCCGGAGTGGGATGGGCTGGTCGGAGACGCGCACCTCGACTTCGCCGCCGTGATTGGCGAGCAGGTCGTTGATTTGCTCGATGAGGTAGGTGCGGAACATCACCGGGCGGGTGATGGTGGTGGCATACACTCCCGGGCGGTCGACGAAGCCGTGCGACAGGGAGGGGTCGACATCCTCGACGGCGCTGCCGGCCGGGACGGTGAAGCGTAGTTCGGGGTAGTAGGCGCGCACCGGCCCACTCCCGGAATTTCCTTCGGTGGCGGCGGTGTACTGCTCGACTAGGTAGGCCATTCCCGCTCGGTGGATTTCGGTGAGCCGGTCGACGGCTGCGGCGGCGTCGGTGTAGAAGTCACCTTCGCCTTCGGTGGGCCAGAACGGGGGTGTTGCGGAGTCTCGTACCTGCATAGTCCAAGGCTAGGTGGAGAGGTTCCCGTTCGCATCCGCGCCGCGCTCATCCCACCAGACGCGCCACGCTCATCCACGCAACGCCGCGCTCATCACCACGCTCATCCACGCAATGCCGCATCCATCACGCCGCGCCCACCAAGCCAAGCTCAGTGCCGACTCCACACTCCTTCGCGGCTGCGGCGGACTTCAAAGACCTGGTGCACGTGGTAGCCGCCGACGGTGGGGATGGTGAGGAAGTGGCGGCCGTCGTCAAGCTCGTGCCAGAGGATGCGGCCGTAGCGTACGCCGTCGCGGACGTGGGCGCTGAGGTAGTCGGCGCGTTGTTGGCCGCGGAGGGTGGCGTAGAAGGCGGGGTCGACGGGGAGTTGGACGAGATTCCGGGAGTGGGGGTCGATGTCGGCTTCTTGCAGCCGGATGGCGACGGGTCGGCCGTCGACGAGGAGGTCAGCGGTGTGACGGCTGAGGCGGATGATGTGGACGTCGCTTATTGTGGTGTGCATTTTGCGCTCCTATTCGCTCTTCCCCGCAGGCGGTCTGTGGGGCTGATCTTCCTTTGGGGCACCGGGTCCGCGAATCGGGCGGTTGCCTATCGACGCTGTCAAAGGCCATTTCTCGTCGATATCTTGTGATCGTGTCGCCCACCCTAACACCAACTAGACAGCTTTGTCTACCATCTCCCGCACGCTTTACGACGAAGCCCCCACCTCCCACTCCCGAAAGTTACCGCCTTCACCCCGTCCGCTGACTATCCCTTCCCCATCAGCACCAGGACCACCAGCGCCACGTTGAGCGCGATAATGAGCCCACAGATAATCCACGCGACCCGGCGCAGTAGTGGGGTGTTGGCCCAGATACCCATCTCGGCAGACGAGGAGGTCATGCGCACCAGCGGGACCAGCGCAAACGGGATACCAATCGACAGCACCACCTGGCTGAGCACCAGCGCCCACGTCGGCTCCACGCCACTGGCGATAATGAGCAGTGCCGGAATGATGGTGACTATGCGGCGCACCAGCATCGGCACGTGCACCTTCAGTAGGTCGCGCATAATCAGGTCGCCGGCGTAGCAACCGACCGAGGATGACGCCAGCCCGGAGGCCAACAGCCCAACGCCGAAGAGCACACCCACCACAGGACCAAGTGCGCTGGTCACGGCAGCGTGGGCACCTTCGATGGAGTCAGTCCCCTCCACTCCCGGAAGCGCTTCGGCCGCAAGACACAGCATGCCGATATTCACCGACCCGGCCAGCACGAGGGCACCGAAGACATCGATACGCGTGGCACGCAGGTGTTGGCGCAGCGAAGCGTCATCTTCCACCTTGTACTCGCGGTCGCGCACCAGCCCGGAGTGCAGGTAGACCGCATGCGGCATCACGGTCGCGCCCAGCATGGACGCCGCCAGTACCACGGTGTGCGCGCCTTGGAAGCGTGGCAGAATTCCGTTGGCCATCTCCCCGAGGCTCAAGCCCGTAACAAACAGGCCGGCCAGGAACCCCACCGTAATGACCAGCAGGAACGCCACAATCACGCCTTCAAAAGTGCGTTGCGAACGCCCACCCTGCAGCAGCAACAGCCCCAGCGAGACCGCACCAACAATGACACCGCCGAGCAGCATCGGTGTCCCGAAAAGCAGATACAGCGCGGTGGCACCACCAATAATTTCCGCCACATCCGTCGCTGCCGCCACGATTTCGGCCTGCACCCAGTACGCCAGTCGCCCCGGCCGGTTCGGACCAAAGCGGTCGGCAACACCTGCAGTCAGCGACCGCCCCGTCACCAGGCCGTACTTCGCCGACAGGTACTGCACAACCATCGCCATGAGGTTGGAAACCACCAGCACCCACAGCAGTAGATACCCGTAGCTAGCCCCCGCAGACAGGTTCGCAGCCACATTTCCGGGGTCCACGTAGGCAATCGCCGCCACAAACGCAGGCCCCAGCAGACTCATCATGGGCTTGCGGTTTTTCTCGCTTGACGACGTCACCTGCGACCCCTGTGCCCCAAAATTTTTCACCAGGCCATTATTTCACGGCCCCGACACTAAATCTTCAATCAGCCCAAAATTTGGGCAGCCATGGTGCCACCGAGATTTACTAGGCGGTCGGAGATGTCGTCGTCAAGCGAACCGACAAACACGACGGGTTCGGCCGCAAGCTCCCACTTGTAGCCGGTCGTGATGGTTTTCATGGCGTTTTCCGCGCCGGTGGTGTCGAAGCCGCCGCGGATCCAGTAGGAAAATGGCAGCCCCTTGGTGACTTCCTGCGCCTCCCGGAAGGTGGTGTCGAAGAAGTGCTTGAGCGCGCCGGAGATGTAACCGAAGTTGGCGGAGGTGCCGAGCAGGATGGCGTCGGCGCTGGTCAGGTCATCGATGGTGGCGTCGAGAGCCTCGACAACCTTGACATCCACGCCCTCCAGCGCGGGGTCGTTGGCACCCTCGAGCGCGTGGCTTAAGACTTCCTGCAGAAGCGGGGTCGGGGAATGGTGGACGACAAGAAGAGTAGGCATGCCCCGAGGGTAACGGCAGTGATAGGGTAAGCGCAGGTTTCAGCAACAATCCAATGTTTATCAATTCGAGTAAACGTGGCGTCCAGTAAGAAAGCCTCAAATTCGTACTGAACTAGGTGGCAATCTAAGAACGGGAAAATAGATGGAACCATACATCGGAATTGCAGTTTTTGAGTTAACAAAGCAAAGAGATTCAACCTCAGTGAATGAGAGCTTCTTCCGTGAGGACTTATACATTGTCTTTGCCGATTCTGATAGTGCCGCATACGCGCAGGTCGAAGCATTAGCCCACGAAAATGAATTAGCCCCAGAAGAGCCTTCCCACTCGGGAGGATCTGTCACGTTGCGCCACATCGTAGATGTCGCCCCCGCTCTTTACGGTCGCGTCGATACAGACATCGACATCTATTCTCGCCACTTCGCTTCCCTCGAGGATTACAAGCGCTTCGAAATGAAATTAGGTGGCAAAGATCCTCTAGCGGAGTCCTAGGCCTCGTACCATGAATCGCTTCCGCAATTTCGCAGCCGCCACACTCCTCCTAGCCTTGGCTTGCTACATTGGACTGTTTTTCGTCAGCACTACACTCTCCGATGCCTGGACAATACCCCTCGCTGCCGGAGTCTTTGGATTCGGCCTAATCGGCTTCCTAACAGCGCTAAAAGCCCGATCAAACTGTTTGGTAATCGTGGCGGCACTAGTTGCATTCGCACTCTTGCCCCTAACGTATGCGCTTGCCGTAGTTCTCGGCAGACCCTAGAAAATCACCTGTCCGCGAGGAATTTCCAGACCCGCACGCAGAGCTTCCGGGAGGTCAGCGATGGAGTCAAGTTCTGCGCCGCCATCACTACCATCGCCACCATCACTGCCGTTACCGCCACCGCCACTCAGCGAACCCAGAATCCACCGCTGCGCTGCATCCGCGGACACCTCGCCGAGAGTCACGTCGCCATCACGCTTGGACAGTCGCCGTCCTTCAGAGTTCACCACCAGCGGCACGTGCACGAACGAAGGTGCGGTGCGACCGAGCAATCCGGCTAAGTACGCCTGCCGCGGGGCCGAGGACATCAGGTCATCGCCACGCACAACCTCGGTGACACCCTGCTCGGCATCATCGACGACGACCGCCAGGTTGTAGGCCCACATGCCATCGGCACGCTGGAGGACAAAGTCATCGATCGGAGCGGCAATCTCGCCATACAGCTCATCGGTCGCGGCCCCCTCACTCACCTGCGATTTCAGGCGTATCGACGGCCTTCTCCCCGCCGCCGCAAATTCGGCCTTTTTCGCGGAGAGGTGCTCGTCGTCAAGCGAACGGCACGTGCCGGGATACTGCCCTGGCACGCCATGCGGCGCGGAGGAGGCGGCGAGGATTTCACGGCGCGTGCAGAAGCAGGGATAAGTCAGGCCGCGTTGCGTGAGGTCGGCGAGCGCGGATTCATACAGGTCAGAGCGTTCTGACTGGCGGACCGGGGCGCCATCCCAGTCTATGCCGATGGCCTCGAGATCGGCGAGCTGCTGCGCCTCATACTCGGGGCGGGAGCGCTGGCGGTCGATATCTTCGATACGCACGATGAAGCGACCGCCCTGCGCGCGGGCGTGCGCCCAGGCGAGAACCGCGGTGCGCAGGTTTCCCAGGTGCAGCCGACCGGTCGGCGAAGGGGCGTAGCGGCCGGTGGGTAAAGTGGAATTAGTCAACCGTTGGGAACTGGTCACAGGAATATGTTAGCGAGACCCCAAGATGATAGTTGAAATCTTGGGGAAAGATCTCCGGTTGAATAATTCAAATCATCTTGGAGGAAATTCATCTATTACTCGAAAGGCATTCATGACCTCTCAATAAAATCAAGGGTTAATGTATGCGTGACTTTTTGTAAGCGGATCTTTTAGAGGAGAACAATGTCATCACGTTTGCGCGTAAATTGGCTAGCATCGATTTCCATTATCGGACTAGTCGTGAGCCTCCTCTGTCTCCTGGGCATCGCAAATGGGATGTACACATTGAGCAAACTAGCTAACCAGACTGCCGTTATGAGTACAGCAGCTATTACGGCAAAGACAGATCGCGCGCTGCTCTACTGCTTAATCGCTCTTGCCAGCCTGATTGTAAGCTGTTTTACATTTATTGTTAACGGAATGCGCAGTAAGCGTGGAGCTAAGAAAACAAATAATTAAACCCGCTCATCCTCTAACTCCTGCGGACTCAAACCCACAGGAGTTAGAGGATGAGAGGCAGAGTCGGCCTCGAAGACTTCATCGGCACTCGCTTGGAGCCCTGAGCGGCAGGTAACATTCCCTCCCGTGACAAATAACGAAAACCTGCCCAAGTCTGGGCCGGGCAACGCCGAGGCTGCCGCTGTGAGCACCTCGCACGCGCCCGAGAACGCAACTAAGTCCGAATCCACAGCACACACGCCACGCCACATCCCGGTACCGAAATCGCTGTACCCGATGTTCACGGCCATTTTCATCGGCGTGCTGATCGTCTCCAACATCACCGCCACCAAGGGCGTGGAAATCTTCGGCCTGGCCACCGACGGTGCCTTCTTCCTCTTCCCCTTGAGCTACGTCATCGGCGACGTGCTTTCCGAGTGCTACGGCTACAAAGCCACCCGCCGCACCGTGTGGACCGGTTTCGCCATCCTCGCCGGCGCAATGCTCTGCTTCTTTGCCGCCATCAAGCTCCCAGCGGCACCGTGGTATGAAAATCAGGAAGCATTCGCCACTGTGCTGGGCACCGTCCCGCAGCTTGTTCTCGCAGGTCTGGCCGGTTATGTCGTCGGTCAGCTGCTCAACGCCTGGTCGCTCAACGCCATTAAGAAGCGCACTGGCGAAAAGGCTCTCTGGGCGCGCCTGATGGGCTCGACTGTGGTTGGTGAGTTCGTCGATACGCTCATCTTCTGCTCCATCGCCGCCACCGCGATCGGCATCGACGCCTGGGGCACCTTCGTCAACTACGTCATCGTCGGTTTCATCTGGAAGACCGCCGTCGAGATTGTAGTCATGCCAGTCACCTACGCCGTCATCGCGTGGGTCAAGCGCCGCGAAGGCTACTACGACACGCACGTTCCCGCTTAACGACGAAAAAAGTGCCGCGACCTCGCCTGAGAAGCGAGTAGTCGCGGCACTTTTCTGTTTTACTTCACATCCCGTTTGGCATTGACCCACTGCGCAACGCCAACCGCCACAACAATCCAGGCCACCAGCACCACGATGTTGAACCACATCGGCTGCGTCATGCCGGCCTCAAACCCGATGCGTGGATTCTCCGGATTTGCCATCAGACCGCCCAATTGCGTCGACAACTGCTGAATGCGTGCACCCGGCGTGACCAGCCACAGTGGCCGGAAAATCGCATACGCCAGCGCCGCGAACTCCAGCATGCTTTCCACCACCAGAATCCACACCAGCGGAATAGCGACAGCGGCCACGCGCGAACGCGTCAACACTCCCAGCGACATCGCAATCAGCCCAAACACAACAAAGCCAAGCACTCCAGCGAGCATGTCCGGGGCCGCGTTGCCGCTCTCGAACTCCACGCGCGGCGAAACCGTCACCGACAACCAAGCGAGAGCCACACCGATGACCCAACAGACAGCAATCAACACAAGCGTCAACGTCATCCGCGCGGACAGCCACAGGCTCCTTCGGTCCTGCGTCAAGAACGCATGCGCATTCATCTGATCGTTGTACTCACCCGCCAGGGTAGAGCCGCCAAAGGCAATCACAATCATGTTGAAGATCACCGTCCCCAACAGCAACAACGACCAATCGGCGGTCGAGCCATCATCGGCCGCCATGCTGAAAGCCGCCATAGGCCCAGCTATCGAGCCCACCAACAGCACCACATACACCCACGTGCCACGCAGGCTGGCTAGCTTCGTCCACTCCGACCGCAAAGCGTTTCCAAAACTCATCTCAGTCACTCCCCTACTGCCCAATCGCCTGCGCGCGGTATTCCTGCGATTCCTGGGTCGCAGCCAGGAACTTCTCCTCCAAGTTGTCGCGCTTCGTGTGCAACCGCGTCACCAACAACCCCTCACGCAGGGCAGCGGCCGCAATGTCGCGGCGGAGTTGCTGCTCGCTGATGCCGTCGTAAAGCGGAATGCGCAATTGCTTATCGACGTCAACCCCACGCGCCACCGGCCCCAACGCCTGCAGCAGCCGAGCCGGATCGTCGACCTCCACTTCGATGACCGTGCCGTCGGCGAGGAATTCGTCCATGCTGTATTCGCCGATCATGCGGCCGCGGCCGATGACGACGATGCGGTCGGCGGTGAGCTGCATCTCGGAAAGAAGGTGCGACGACACGAGAACCGCGCAGCCCTGTGCGGCCAGGGCCTTGATGGTGTGGCGCATCCACGAGACACCCTCGGGGTCGAGGCCGTTGACCGGCTCATCCAGGATCAGATGCTGCGGCTTGCCGAGCAGAGCCGCCGCCACTCCCAGACGCTGCTTCATACCCAGCGAATAGCCGCCGACCTTGTCCTTCGCCGCCTCGGTCATACCGACCTGCTCGAGGCACTCCTCCACACGGGTGTCGGGGATGCCGGCGCCGCGGGCGAGGGCCCGCAGGTGAGCGCGGCCCGAACGAGCCTTGTTGTGCCACGTCGCATCCAGGATTGCGCCCGCGACGCTGGGCTTATTCTTCAGCGTGGAAAAGGACTGATTGTTGTACGTATTTCCCTGCGAATCCGTGCCGGTGAACAAGGCCTGGCCCGTGGTCGGGGCATCGAGGCCCAGCATGCAGCGCATGGTGGTGGACTTGCCGGAGCCATTTGGACCGAGAAAACCTGTCACTACACCGTCGGGAACGGTGAAGGACAGGTCATCGACGGCTAATTTCGAGCCATACTTCTTGCTGAGTCGTTCAACCGTGATCCTGTCTCTTATACACATCTGACGCTGCCGACGAATAGAGAGGTGTA
>ERZ1031137.159-NODE-159-length-11926-cov-20.984837_pt1 | contig 11926 bp, 11 predicted proteins | sample MGYA00517293_ERZ1031137 | MGnify/ENA primary metagenome ERZ1031137 (study PRJEB33718, sample SAMN03159763) | human skin metagenome | collected 2014-05-20 | study: EMG produced TPA metagenomics assembly of the PRJNA266117 data set (Human skin bacterial metagenome...
GGGTTGCGCAGGGCGTTTGGGGAGTTGAAGATGTCGCCAAGGTGGAAGACGGAGGCGCACAGCGCTGCGACCATGATGGGGCCGAGGGCGTAGAGGGCCGGGTCCGAGACGCGGTCGATCGTCTTCGTGTCGTACTTGCTGCGCGCGAGGACCTGCACGAAGCCGAGGACGATGAAGCCGCCGACGGCCATTTGGGCCAGGATAGTAAAGGCCGTCAACGGCCACTCACTCATATGCATTTAGATCTCCTCCACGTTGGTGATCTCACCCGTGCGGTTATCCCACGGCTGGGCGTCGAGATGGGGGGGTGATGACGAGGTTGGGGCGGGTGATCGTCGGATCCGGAAGCGGCGCGATGCCGGCCTCCGTGCCGTGCTTCTCGCGCAGCTCATCGATCGGGCCGAAATCCAGCGCGCGGGACGGGCACGCGGCGACGCAGGCGGGGGTTTTGCCCTCGGCGCGGTAATCGCGGCAGAGGTCGCACTTGGTCATGTGGCCCTCCTCGGCGTTGAACTGCGGCGCCGAATAGGGGCAGGCCCACTCGCAGAACCGGCAGCCCACGCACTTGTCCGGGTCGACGGCGACGATGCCGTCCTCCTCCTTGTGCATGGCTGTTGTGGGACACACCTCCACGCAGATCGGGTGCTCGCAGTGGTTGCAGGACATCGACGTGTAATAGGTGAACACGTCCTGGTTGAAGGTGCCGTCGGGGTTCTCGTTCCACGTGCCGCCCGAGTACTCCACCACGCGGCGCCAGTTCACGCCGATGGGGGTATCGTGCTTGTCCTTGCACGCGATCTGGCAGGCCTTGCAGCCGTTGCATAGCGTCTGATCAAAGTAGAAACCTAGTTGCGTCACTTGTCGATCCTTTCAACCTGCACGAGTGCGGTGTGCTGGGCGTTGCCCTTCGCGAGCGGGGACGGGTGCCAGCTGGTCAGCGTGTTCATCGAGGCGCCCTGGTCAATGCCCTTCTCATCCGGGTTGTACCAGCTGCCCTGCGGAACGCTCACGACACCCGGCGCGATGCGCGGGGTGACGCGGGCGGTGGTGTGGATGTGGCCACGGTCGTTGAAGACGGCGATCTTGTCGTAGTTTTTGATGCCGCGCTTCTTCGCGTCGATGGGGTTGATCCAGGCGGTTTGGGGGTGGGCGTCGTCGCGTAGCCAGTCGACGTTGCCGTAGGAGGAGTGCGTGCGGCCCTTCATGTGGTGGCCGATGCACTGGAGCGGGTACTTCTCGTTGCGCTTGGCCTCCTCGGCGCCCTCCCACGTGGCGACGTATTCCGGCAGGGGCGTGAGCTTGTCGCCTTCCGGCAGTTCCCATTGCTCCGCGAGCTCAGCGATGCGGGAACTGTAGATTTCGATCTTGCCGGAGGGGGTGTCCAGTTTGTTGGCGACGGGATCGTCGCGGAATTCCTTCAGCGGGATGACCGATTCGCCGACGGTCTTCCACACGCCCATGTCCTTCAGGGTCTGGTAATCGGGTAGGCCCTCGACCTCCTTTTGGGATTCGGTGATGGTGCGCTCCACCCACTGCTGTTGGGTGAGGCCCTCGGTGAACTGGTCGCGGACGCCGAAGCGGTCGGCGAGGTCGGCGATGACGTCGTAAATCGGGCGGCAGTCATAGAGGGGTTTAATCGCCTGGGAGGCGAGGATGGAATAGCCCATGTTGCCGGACGAGCCCTCCTGGATGACATCCTCCTGCTCCGAGGTGGAGCAATCCGGGAGAACGTAGTCGGCGTAGCGGGCAGACACGGTCATCTGGATATCGGAAACGACGATGAGCTCGGCCTTCGTGTCGTCGCGGAGGAGCTCCGTCGTGCGGTTGATGTCCGCGTGCTGGTTGGTGAGCGCATTGCCGGCGTACTGCCAGATCATCTTGATCGGCGCGTCCAGCTTGTCCTTGCCGCGCACGCCGTCCTTGTTCTTGGTCATCTCCGCGCCGTGGTCGACGGCATCGGTCCAGCCGAACACGGAAATCGACGTCTCCACGGGGTTTTCCGTATTCGTGTTGAACGGGTACTCCATGGACAGGCCGTAGGAGGCCTCGCGGCCACCCGTGCCGCCACCGGGCACGCCGATATCGCCGCACATGGCGGCCAGCGTGAAGATGGCGCGGGCCTGGTTCTCGCCGTTGGCGTGGCGCTGCGGGCCCCAGCCCTGGTTAATCGCAACCGGCTTGGCGTTGCCGATCTCGCGGGCGAGCTGCGTGATGGTCTGCGCCGGGACACCCGTGATGCGGGCTGCCCACTCCGGGGTCTTCGGGACGCCGTCCTTCTTCCCCTCCAGGTAGGCGCGGTACGAGCTGTTCTTTGGAGCGCCCTCGGGGAGGTGCTCCTCGTCGAAACCGGAGCAATACTTGTCCAGGAATTCCTGATCGTGCAGGTTCTCCTGGACCATTACGTAGGCGAGCCCAGCCACGAGGGCGGCGTCCGTACCCGGGCGGAGGGCGACCCACTCGTCGCCAAGCGCAACAGAAGTCTCAGAAAACCGGGGGTCGATGACGATGGTCTTGACGTGGTGCTTCTTTTTCGCTTGCTGGGTGACGAAGGTCTCGCCGCCGCCCGACATGCGGGTCTCCAGCGGGTTGTTCCCGAAGAGGACCTGGAGCTTAGAGTTCTTGATATCGTCGAAGCTATTCGACGCCACCCACTCGCCGTAGTGGCAGGGGTAGGCCGCCGTGATCTGGGCCGTGGAATAGTCCGCGTAGTGGTTGAGGTAGCCGCCGATCAGGTTCATGAGGCGGGCAAACGGGGTCTCGGCCGGGGGCCAGGAGCGGGCGATCGTGCCACCGAGCGTGCCCGTGCCGTAGTTGATGTAGATGGATTCGTTGCCGTAATCCTTGATGAGCTGCTTCATCTTGTCGGCAATTTCATCGAGGGCCTGGCCCCAGGAAATCTCGATCCACTCGCCGTCGCCGCGCTTCGTGCCCGGCTTGCGCTTCAGCGGCTTCTTCAGGCGGTCCGGGTTGTAGATGCGGTGGCGGATGGAGCGGCCGCGGACGCACGCGCGGATCTGCTGCGTGCCGAGCTCGTTGTCGCCCGTGTTATCGGACAGGACGCGGGTGATCGTGCCGTCCTCCACCACGAGGCGCAGCGGGCAGCGGGAACCACAGTTCACGGTGCAGGCCGACCAGACGATTTTCTTGTTGTCTGGCTTTTGTTCGGGGGATTTTTTCGCTCCCGGGAAGGCCTGCGGGGCCTGGGAGAAGACCAGGGCGGCGCTGCCGGCAGCCGCCGACCAGCCGAGGAAGCTGCGCCGGGAAAGTTCAGGGGCTGTCATTCCTGACCCTTTCTGTTAATCGTCATATGTATCTGTCTTTGAGTGTATCTTTTGGGGTGCGAAATTGCGATTTGCGCCACTTAAAGTGGATTAGGGTATGCTAAGTCACATGGTTGAGAAACGGGCTTCGACGCCCTGGTCCTGGCATCGAAACCCGTTATTCTCTTTGACTTCCCTGCGTATCGCCCGGCGCACCGGCGAAAGGCATGTACTCTGGTGCGGCTGGTTGACAGTGCGGGAAGCTTTTTGACCTTCTTAGAAGGTGGTTCTTAGGACGAGAGCTGGGAGCTCAGGCTGGCGAGCGCGCCGCCGTCGCTTTGCGTGGCCTCGTACAGGAGCTGCGTGTTCTCGTTGATCGTCTGGAGATCCTTAAGAATCTGGACGGAGCGCGGAATCTCGACGGGCGGGGCGGTCGTGTGGAAGATCATCGTGTCGTCGGCAACGCCCTGCACGCCGGAGACCGCCGGGGTGGCGATGCCCGTGTTCTCGGCGATCCAGTCGTAGTGATCCTGAACCGGAACCCACCAGCCAAGCGCGCCGTCAAGGCGGCTGCCCTTGGCGGCGGAGTTGGCAAGGGAAGCAACGCCGGCGAGCTGGCCTTCGACAAACAGCGGGCCGCCCGAATCGCCCTGGCCGAGGTGGCCATTGTAGACATAGCCCTCGTAGAAAACATCCGCCGGGTTAATCGCACCCGCCACATTGGTGACGCGGCGCTGCACCTCGACATCGGCCTGCTGGATGATCTCCTTGCCGTTTTCCATGACCGAGCCCCAACCCATGGAGTAGCCGGCCGTTTTCTCGCCCGTGTAGGACGTTGCCAGAGGAGCAACCGGGGACTGCATGCGCTTATTCGTCTTCACGAGCATGAGGTCGCTGGACGGGTGGACAATAACCTTGGCCACGCGGGCCTTCTCGCCATTGGCCGGAGTCCCGACGGAGATAAAGGAGTAATCCCCCACGCCCTTGCAGTGGGCCGCGGTGAGAATCCACTCAGAAGCGATGAGCGTGCCCGTGCAGGACTTGTTACCGACCTGCACGCGGGCCGTACTATCGGCAACGGTGCCGATGCGGGCGTCTTCGCCCTGGGTGATTGCGCTTGCTGTAGTAGGCGCAACGACAGCAGCTGCTGCGATTGCGAGAGCTGCGACGGTGTGCCAAAGCTTTCGAACTACGGAGCTCATTTTGATGTATGCCTTTCACTAACTGCAGGCTTTTCCTCCCTGCACCTTTAACTGTATTTGCCCAGGTCAGGGGTGTAAACGGTGCTGGTAGACAGGCCCTTTTAAGCTAATTTTCAGCGTCGGTAAGCACTTATAATGCCTGGTGAGAGGCCATTTCTCAAGAATTTTTACAATTTTCCTGTGGGCCTGAGAATCCGGTGAATATACGGCTCGATTCCCATATTTTGGGACAGTTTTTGGGTGGTCCGGAACCTATATTTATGGCATTGTGAGCCACTTAAAGAACCCTTTATATTGTGATGCTCGCCACCGTTTTTCGTTGAACATTTAGTTTCGTTTGCTAAGGAATTACATACTCGCGCGGTGCGTGGTTTTTGTTTGCGCAGGTAGTGGCTGTTTGATGATGTCATTATTGAGTAAACCTCATTAAAAACTCTCACCAACAGGTAACTGTGAATACATAAATGTATCTAAGACTTTTTCTGTGCGTTTTGCGGGTGTTTGCGCAGGTCGGTTGCGATTTTTGGGATATGGGGCGGGGCCTGGGTGCGGGAACTTAAAATCCTTAGACTGCGCGTGCCTAAGATGAAGAACGGACGGAAATGGGAGGTCAGGTTCATGGACGCCTTGGAACGCTACGACCGCATGGCGCGGCGCGCATCGCGCCAGGTCATCGGCACATACTCCACGTCATTTGGGCTGTCTGCGACGCTGTTGCCGCAGGCGATGCGGCGCGACATCGCGAACCTGTATGCCGTCGTACGCGTGGCCGATGAAATCGTCGACGGGGCGGCACCAGCGTGCGCGTCGCGGCTGTTGGATGCGTACGAGGAGCAGATCTGCGCGGCACCGGGAGTGCGCTTCCACACCGACCCCATCGTCCACGCCTACGCGGCCACCGCCAGGAGATGCGGGTTTAAAGAAGAACACCTCCGCGCGTTCTTCGCCTCCATGCGGGCAGACCTCACGCCCAGGGCCTACTCCCCCGCCGAACTCGCACAGTATATATACGGATCCGCAGAAGTCATTGGACTGTTGTGTCTCGCCATCTTCTTTGCCGACGAGCCGTGTCGCTGCGACCGGGAGTACCTGGAAAACGGGGCGCGGCATTTGGGGGCCGGGTTCCAAAAGGTGAACTTCCTGCGTGACCTGCGCGACGACAGTGAGCGGCTGGGACGGGCCTACTACCCGGCGACGGTGACGGTGGAAGAAAAGGCCGGGATAGTGGCGTCGATAAGAAAAGACTTTGCGATCGCCGAACCGACGGTGAGACTTCTGCCCCGCAGCGCGCGGGTGGCCGTAACCGCAGCGTACGGGATATATTCGCGGCTGACCGAGCAGCTAGACGCGATGACACCGGAGGAGCTGCTCGCCCGGCGCGCGAGTGTGCCGACGTGGGAAAAGGCGGCGATTGTGGCGCGGGCGGTGGCGCGGGGATAGAATCTCAAGCGTCCCTATACCTATAGAAAGGTTTCGACATGACACTTTATTGGCTGTCCATCGCCGCTGGCTGCGTCGTGATGTTTGCCCTCGGGTACGTCCAGGAAAAGAGGTACTCATGATTGCGGGAATTGGCGGCGTCGCGCTCATTATCGGAAGTTATTTTGCCGGCCGGTGGTACCGGAGGTTCCGGGCCGGGTAGGCGGCAAAGGAGGGCTGCTGAGATGATCCCCGTGGGCGGATTTCGCTGCCATCCTTGGATGTCCCACAGAATTTGTTTCTGAGATTGTGAACTGTGGCTGAACCTGCAGAATTCGTATCTGCTGTGGAAACAGAGTGGGAACACAGAAGCTGAAGGAAAACTCAGCCCCAGTCCGACTCCTTGCCTAGATCGGTGTCATGCTCGTTGGCGAAACCCCGTCATTGGGAACCCGCTCTCCCAGGGCGCCCAACGACATGGAATCCCTGCGCTGTAGTTAGTGCTGGTTTTTCCAGCAGAAGAGGAGGCGGGAGACGAGGCGGTCGCGGACGGTTGGGTCGATAAGCGAGAGGGTGTGGGATTGGGGGCGAGTGACGACGAAGAGCTCGGCGGCGAACTGCTCGGCCCTGAGGTGCGGGGGGACGAGGCCCTGGGTGGCGGCGCGGGTGAGGAAGGTGTCCATCTTTTCTAGCAGCTCGGCGCGCTTATTGACGACTTCTTGGGGGATGGCGTCGGGATCGTCGGGGACGAGGACGGCGACGAGGGTGCCGATGCCGTTGTGGACAAGCGCCCAGACGAAGGTGTCGATGGTTTTTTCGGGGTCGGCGTCGAATTCCTTGTCGAGGGTGTCAATGGCGCGGTCGAGCTGATCAAGGAGGTCGAGGCCACAGGCGATGTTGAGGTGCGTGCGGGTGGGGAAATTGCGGTAAAGGGTGGCGATGCCGACGCCGGCCTTCTTCGCGATGAGGGTGAGGGTGATGTCTTTGGAGGGGACGGTACGGAACACCTCGCACGCAGCGTCGATAATCGCTTGCCGGCGTTGCACGGCATCCGCCCTCATGATTCCTCCTACTTGACAGACTTCCTGGACCGGCAGAATTACAAAACACCGATGAAGTGATAGCTAGACCTCCGGTCAAGGGGGCGAGACGAGTGTACCGGTTCTCGTGAGTCACGAGATAGGTGTGGCCAAGGGACGGCGCACCGTGGGCGACGGGCTGACCGCGCTGCTCCACGAGCGCGAATCGCACGCGACGGCGCTCGGCCTGATTCTGGCGGGCAAGGTCGGCGGAAAGCCCGTGGGTAAGGAGCTCGTGGCGGACGATATAACGACGTTCGGGACCGGGCTGTCGCCGTTTTTCCTGTCGCTATCGCTGTGGCTCGGGTCGTTGATTATGTACATGGTGTTCAAGCCGCTCAACAGGCGCGCGGTCGACTCCGGGGCATCGCCGCTACGGGCGGCGCTGACCGTCGCGGTGCCGGGCTTGCTGATGAGCTTCTTGCAGGCCACGTGGCTGAGCCTCGTGCAGACGCTGGCGATTGGGATCACGCCCGTGTCTTTGTGGGGCTACTACGCGGCGCTTGTCGGCATCGGGTTCGCGTTCAACATGGTCGTTTTGGCGATATACGCGTTCTTCGGGGCGACGGTCGGGCGCGTTATCGCCATGGCCCTATTGCCCCTGCAGCTCGTGTCCTCCAACGGCATCTACCCGCCGGAAGTGCAGCCCGCATTCATCCAGTGGGTACACAGCTGGGACCCCATGCGGTACTCCGTTGACCTGCTGCGACACGTGATGGTCGGCTCGTTTAGCGGGGACCCGCGGCCCGAGGTGGCGATTGTCGTTTTGGCGTGCTGCTTTGTCGGCGGGCTCGGCGTTGTCGTGCTGGCGAACTGGCGAGAGCGGGTCATGATGCGGAAGGACCTGCACCCGGAGCTCGTCGTATAGCAAGAAGGAGACCGATACCGGCGACAACCTGGCCGGGACTGAAAGCGAAGGGAAGGAAGAGGAGCTCCCAGCCGTCGGCGGCGTTGACGAGCATGACCGTCTGGGCGATGAGGCCGGCGAGACAGAGCAGGTGGCCGGCGGCCATGAATTGCAGCGCGAGCGTGGTGAGCTGGCGTTTTACCAGGCAGTAGAACGTGGTGCCGATGGCGACGAGCTCCAGGGGGATGCCGACCAAGAAGAGCAACAGGTACATGGACTCGATGCGAAGCCCGATGGGGGCATCCAGTTGAAAGACGAAAAGGGCGAGGTAGCCGAGCGTGGCGAAGATGGCGGGGAGGGAAACGATAAACGTAAAGATCGTCAGGTTGTGCAGCAGCTTCACACCCATCATGCTAATGGCTAAAGTTTCATTTTTGTGGCGAAACGTATTCATTGTGCTTACCGTCATCGCCTGCGGTGTGGGCGCAGTGGCGGTCCGTTCCCCCGGCGCTCGCGGAACTGGAGGTGCGGGAGCCGTATCTGGGGACGTACTCGCGGGACGCCTTCGGCCAGAAATGGTCCGACGATGTGAGCGTCGAGGGAGGCCACAACGGGTGAGACACCCGCAATGACGTCCTACGGACGCAACTAAGGAAGGTCGTCGTAAAGCCAGGAACGCGGGGGCGCTGAGCGGGACGCTGACCGACCCCTACAGCGGGGAGCGGGTGGGGCTGCCGGACGTGCAGATTGACATGTGGTGGCGCTGGCGAACGCGTGGCAGACGGGGGCGTTTAGCTGGGACGATGAGAAGCGGCGGAACTTGCTCGCGGTGCAGGGTTCGTTGAATGAGCAGAAAAAGGCGGCCGATGCGGTGTCGTGGCTGCCGCCGCAGGGGCGGTGCGAATACGCGGCGCGGCAGGTCGAGGTGAAGGCCGCGTACGGGCTGTGGGTGACGGCGGAGGAAAAGGAGGCGCTCAGGCGCGTGCTCGACGGGTGCGGATGAGGCCGCGTCACCATTGCCTCCGCGGATCCTCCCTCACAATTTTCCGCACCTGACTCCCCTTCATCACCCATTCCGGATAGCTTGCATCGATCGCGCTCAAAACGGAGAGCATGTCATGCAGGCGACTTCTCACGTTGGTCTTCAGAAGATTTTCCTGATGAGCAACACGGTTACGGAGACGAGTTAAGCGCTCAACCTTTCGCCCTATGTCCTTTCTGGATTGGTCATCACTGCTGGCGTTCGGGAACGCTCGATGCAATCCAACCTTCCACAAAACCTTGGCATTCGACTTGTGAACGGGAAGAGCTTCTCCCAGCAAATTGGACCAATTTCCCATCGTGAGCTGCGCAAGAATATCATCGTGACTCACCCCTGTACGTAAGCCTCGGCGTTTCGACTCTCGTAGCGCTCGTTTTCGCGCCTGCCTAAGCGGGGTACTCATCATTTCATAGAGAAGCCCCGCAGTTTGACGCTCCACACACCAATCCCTATGACCGCACTCTTGAAAGTTCCAGTCCCGAAGCGCACTGTCCATAGCGTTTCGAAGAAGTATCTCGAAGTACGAAAGCTGAGCGTGAAACTCCCCTGCAAGACGAGTGTTCCACCTGTAAAGATCAACAGCCCTATCTACGTCCTGTGCAGCCGCTTCATAATACTTCTGGAACCGTGCAGAGCCCAGCATCGCTTCTAATCTATGCTTGTCTGCCATCGACTCAAATGCTAACCTTTACTACCGAGCGCTGGTGTAGACTAGCGCACTTTACCCCACGACCCCGGATCTCGCGTCCGGGGTCGTTGTATATCCAAAAGACTACGGCAATAATCCAGCACCGGCATTTTTTCATGAACCCGACTTTCCCGAAGCAGCGCGCGTTGCCAGTCGCGATGACGGTGAGAGGGGCGCTCAGGCGCGTGCTCGACGGGTGCGGATGAGGCCGGCGAGGACGACGAGTTGGCCAGGGCCGAGGGTGAGGGGGAGGAAAAGGAGTTCCCAACCGGTCGTCGGGAAGCAAAGAAGGACGGTTTGGATGAGGAAACCAGCGAGGCAGAGGGCGTGGCCGACGGTGAGGAGGCTGCGGTGGCCGTGGCGCAGCGCGTTCGCGGCGATGACGATGGCCGCGAGCTCGACGGGGACGGCGACGAGCAGGATGAAGATGAAGCTCAGCGACGCGAGGCCGCCGCCGAAGGGGATGACCGAATTGGTGACAAGCGCGGCGAGGACGAGGAACGTCCAGGCGATCGCCGGGATCGACACGATGACCGAGGCGATGCTGATGCGGGTGAGGAGCTTCATGGTGGCAAGCCTACCGTGGGCAGGCGTTTTGGTTTTGGGCATGCTAAATGGGGCCCGTGGGCCCTATTTGAGCTGTGGTTTCTTACCCTGGTGGGCTGGGGTCTATTGGGATGCCGAGTTGTTTTCGGGCGATGCGGATGGCGCCGCCTTGGGCACACGGTGTCATGTTCAACTGGAGGGGGCCGCCGAAGGCGGGTTGCCAGTATTCCAACCCGTCTTTTTTGATCATCCGACCGTATTTGGGTTTGTCCGGATCATCGTCGTTTCTTCCGTTGTGGAAGGCGCATAACACCATGAGGTTGTCGTCGGTTGTTTTCCCACCGTGTTTGAACGCTTTCGCATGATGGATCTGGGACAAGTCAGCGGGGTGGGAACACCCCGGCCACGCACACACCGGATTACGCAACGCCTGGAAAAACCGTTGCACCCCGTTGGCGAAGCGAGCACCTTCTGGAAACTCCACCTCGAAAAGCCCAAAGTTTTCCGGACCCAACGGGTTCACACACGCAACAAGAAGCTTTTCAGTAAACTTCGCCTCCACAATCTCCTTCGCAGTCATGGTCGCACCGTTAGTCAAAGAGAACACGTACTCACCGTCATCTGTTTCGGTGAAAGGTAGATCAATACCAAGAATCGCACACGCGGTAGCAACAGGAGGCAGTTCACCATCGTTTGCTGACAGTGCCAGCTTAATGAGACCATCGGCAGCGTTGGGGTCTGTGGCTTTAGCTCGTTCCACGATCTGCTGAATACGTGCAGACTCGGCAACCAACGTCAGCGAAGCAAACGTAGAGTTTTTGATCTGCCGCTTTATAAGCCTCTTTTCCGGGTTGGTGACCTTATGAGGATCCAACTCCTGCAACAGGCGGGCGCCTTCGGCGTTGATGGCGGTGATATCCCGGCCAAAAGGCACCAAGGCTTCGCGAACTTTCCACGCATGCTTTTTCGGCAGTTTCGCCACATACCGTTCGATGGCTTTCAGTGAGGCAAACGAGCAGCCGACGTCTGTGGCTTTGTTACGGGAGCGTTCTTGTCTGCGGGGGTTGTTGGTGCGGCCGTAGTAGATGCCGGCAAGGTTTTTGATGTCGTGGGCGGTTGTTGGGTCGTAGCCGGCGTGGATAATGGCTTTTTTGGACATGCCGAATGCCTCCCCCAGGATCACCATTGCCTGGGAAAGGAGCGCGGCACATTCAGTAAAAGCTGTCATGCCACACACAATAAACCGTCGAAAAGCTACGTCAACACCAGCGACCCAAACCTGTGGATAACTCGGACGAGCAAAGCAAAGTTATCCACAGGATCAACAGGTGCAGTTGACGGGACGGGGCCGTTGTGCGAGGGTCAAGGAACCTCAGCCGTAAGCGGATATCGGTAATCCGTTTTATACCGGGGTTATGAAATACGTGAAGCTTGGGAAGACTGATGTTGAGATTTCGCGCGTGTGCGTGGGCGGGACGATGCACGACTGGACGCTGGATGAGGAGGCGACCAAGGGTGTCGTGAAGACGGCGCTTGAACTGGGGATTAACTTTTTTGATACGGCGAATGGGTACTCGGCGGGGGCGGACGCTGCTGAAGTATGTGGCGCGCGAGGATGTGGTCATCGCAACGAAGGTGTACTTCAACCCGGGGAGGCTGTCGCGCGAGGCGATCATACGGGAGGTCGAGGGGAGCCTGCGCAGGCTTGGGACCGACTACCTGGACCTTTATATCATCCACCGGTTCGATTATGAGACGCCGATCGAGGAGACGACGGGGGCACTGAATGAGCTGGGGGCGTCGGCAATGTATGGGTACCAGTTCCACAACATGAACCTGGTGG
>ERZ1031137.160-NODE-160-length-11834-cov-20.402751_pt1 | contig 11834 bp, 14 predicted proteins | sample MGYA00517293_ERZ1031137 | MGnify/ENA primary metagenome ERZ1031137 (study PRJEB33718, sample SAMN03159763) | human skin metagenome | collected 2014-05-20 | study: EMG produced TPA metagenomics assembly of the PRJNA266117 data set (Human skin bacterial metagenome...
ATCTACACCTCTCTATTCGTCGGCAGCGTCAGATGTGTATAAGAGACAGGCCCATGAGACGGCGGCGAGTGCCAGCGGGGTGGCGATGATAAGGGAGAGGAGGGAGGGGAGGTAGTTGGTGAGGTAGGGGCGGAAGTCGGCGAGGCCGTCGGTGAGGATGGTGCGCCAGCGGGCGGACTGTTCCTCCACTTCGCGGGGGTCGCGGCGGCTGAGGATGGTGAGGGTGCGGGTGCGGAGCGTGTCGAGGATGTCGGCGGAGGCGGCCTGGGCGGAGGAGGTCGCGTACCAGGCGGCGAAGGCGTGGAGGAGGACTGCGGCGATGGCGGCGTAGACGAGGGGGAGAAGCTCTGTGAGGGGAATACCGGCGATGACGCGGGCGGCGACGATGCCGATGAGCCCGCCGCGGGCGATGAGGGCGGCGCTGCGGAGGGCTTCGGCCAGCCCCGCGCGGACGATGAGTCCGCGGACGGGCGGGACGAGCTGAAGCAGACGGCGGTCGACGGGCACGCTACACCGTGAGCTTCCGGCGGGGGTTCTGCGTGCGCTTGGGGGCGACGCGGGCGCGGAAGCACCAGTAGGTAAATCCCTGTGCGATGAGCACGACGGGCATCATGACGACGGCGGCCCACGTCATGATCTTCAGCGTGTACGGGCTACTCGACGCATTGTCGATGGTCAGTGTCAGTCCGCCGTCGAGTGTCGACGGCAACACGTTGGGGAAGAGGCACCCGAACAGGAGCACCGCAGCGGAGACGATGGTGAGGCACGTCAGCGCGAAGGCGAGGCCGTCGCGGGATCCGGCGGCTGCGATGATTGCGGTGATGAGGCTCACAGCAGCGACGGCGAGGGGCACCCACGTCCACGCGTGGCCGTGGCCGAGCTGGACGACGACACCGAGGGCAGCGACAGCAAGTACTGCCGGTGCGGACAGGAAGCGCACCGCCAGGCGGTGGGCACGCGAGCGCACCGGCTCGTGGGTGCGCAAGCCGAGGAACAGCGCGCCGTGGAGGGCAAACAAGAGGGCAAAGGCGAGCCCACCGAGGATTCCCGCGGGGTTGAGGAGGCCGATGAAGCCGTCGGAAAGCGAATTAATAGAGCCCTCCGCGTCGATGGCCACGCCACGGACGATATTGGTCATTGCCACGCCCCACAGGAACGCGGGAATGTAGCTGCCGATCGTCGTGCCGAGGTCGCAGCGCTTGCGCCAGGCGATGGTGTCCACCTTGGCGCGCCACTCGATGCCCACACCGCGGAGAATGAGGCCGACGAGGATGAGGAGAAGCGGCAGGTAGAAACCGGAGAAAAGGGTCGCGTACCAGGCGGGGAAGGCGGCGAAAATGGCGGCGCCGCCGGTGATGATCCACACCTCGTTGCCGTCCCACACCGGCCCAATCGTCGTCATGGCGGCGGTGCGGCGGGAGTCATTTTCCTCCTCGTCGCCGCCGAGGAAGGGGAGGAGCATGCCGACACCGAAGTCGAACCCCTCAAGCACGAAATAGCCTGTGAACAGGAACGCAATGATAAAAAACCACAGTGTTGCGAGATCCATGGCGCTACACCGATGCCTTTCCAAAACTCAAGAGGGTGGGTTCGGACTCGTCGTCCGGGGCGTACAGCTCGTCGATGTGCGCCGACGCGCCGGGCTCCGGCACGCCGGTCAAGACGTGGCGCTTTTGCAGCCAGAACCAGGCCACGGCCAGTGCCCCGTACAAGATGGTGAACACGAGCATGGAGATGAGCACGACGGCGGGCGAATGGTCGGACACGCCGAAGTCAACGAGTAGATGAATCTGGTCGCGGGCGAGCGCGTCGCCGGGTTCAAACGCGGGGTTCGGGGCAACAATCCAGGGCTGGCGGCCCATTTCCGTGAAGATCCAGCCGAAAATGTTGGACAGGTACGGGGTGACCATCGTCGCCAGGAGGACACCGGGCAACCAACGCCAGCGCGGAAGCGGTGCCTTCTTACGGGTAAACCACAGTGTGAATAGTGCCAGGATGACCGGGACGGCAAGGAAGCCGATCATGAGACGGAAGGACCAGTAGGTGACAAACAGGTTGGGGGAGTAGTCGGCCATGCCGTACACCTGCTCGTACATCGCCTGCAGGTCGGTGACACCGCGGAGGGTGACACCGGTGAACTGGTTCGCGGCCAGGAAGGACAAGACGTAGGGCACGCCGAGGAGGTGGCGGGCTGTCTCGCAGTTATTGAAGGTGGCGATGGACAGGATGGAAAACTCCGGATCCAGTGTCGTCTCGCATAGGGCCTCGGCGGAGGCCATCTTCATCGGCTGCTGGCTGAACATGAGCTGGGCGAGCAGGTGGCCCGTCATGGACACGCCGACGGTGCCGGCGAGGATGACCCACGCGCCCAGTCGTGCCGAGGCGCGCCACAGGAGTGAGTCCTGGATGCGGGCCTTTTCTGCTGCGCCTGCTTCTGTGTCGGTGGTTTCTGCGGTTTGCGCATCGGCGGGCGTGGTCGTGGTCTGCCTCCTCTTTCGGAGTGCGAGGTAGAGCGAGACGGCGGCGACAACGGTACCGGCGGTGATCCAGGAGCCGAACACGGCGTGCGGGAAGGCGGCCAGGGCTGTCGGGTTGGTAAGCAGCGCCCAAAAGTCGATGAGCTCCGCGCGTCCGGTGTCCGGGTTGAAGCGGGCGCCGACGGGGTGTTGCATGAACGAGTTGGCCACGATGATGAAGTAGGCGGACACGTTGACGGCGATGGAGACGATCCAGATGCTCGCCAGGTGGAGCGCCTTGGGTAGGCGGCCCCAACCGAAGATCCACGCGCCGAGGAAGATCGACTCGAAGAAGAAGGCGGCCAGGCCCTCAAAGGCGAGCGGGGCACCGAAGACGTCACCGACGAAGCGGGAGTAATCGGACCAGTTCATGCCGAACTGGAACTCCTGCACAATGCCGGTGACAACGCCCATGGCGAAGTTGATGAGGAACATGGTGCCGAAGAACCGGGTGGCGCGGTACCAGTGGTCCTTCCCCGTCTTGTGCCATGCCGTCTGCATAATCGCGACCACAGGGGCAAGGCCAATGGTCAGCGGGACGAATATGTAGTGGTACACGGTGGTGATGGCAAATTGCCACCGTGACAGCTCTACGAGGTCCACGGAAACTCCTAGCTGCGTCGTGGCGGGGCGTCACGTGTGGCGCCCCGCCGTGGTAGTGAGGTTGTAGGTGAGGATGCCGGGCAGGCATTCCCTCTCACCTTATTGGTCGGATGTTTCCTGGCAAAAGTTCCATAGGGGGGTAAGCGAATGAATAATCGGGGGTGGCTAAATTATTGAAACCCGGCCGGCGACGAGCGTTCGTCGCCGGCCGGGGTGACATGGTCGGTTTTGCCGTGCTGCTAAGCCGGGTTATTTACGCCGGGCAGTTGACCTTGACCTCAAACGGGATGGCGGTGGACTCGTCATCGTCGAAGTGGCCCTCGCCGGTGATCGTCCAGGTGGAGCTGTCCTTGGACACGGTGGCGGCGTTTTTCTGCTCGTCGGTGAGCTCAAACTCCTCGTCGTTGGCGCGCTCCACAGAGAGGCCACCGAGGCGCGGGGAGCCCTCCGGATTCTTGATCTCTACCTCGAGCTCGTCGTTTTCGGCGTTGTCATCCTTGTTGCCGGCGTCGATGTTCAGCTCTGGCTCGCCGTCGTCGGTCTCGTTGGTGCAGTGTACGGGGGTGAAGACGCCGCTGACCGCTGCGCCGTCGATGGTGATCTCCGGGGCCTCGCTGCCGGCGGCGCTGTTGGCGGTGGAGGTGTCATCGGCATCATCGCCTGCATCGTCATCGTCCTTGACAGTGGTGGTGCTTTCGGCGGTGGCTGTCGCGGTGGTGGCATCTGCGGTCTCCGTCACCGTCTCTGTGTTTCCGCCACAGGCAGTCAGGCCGAAAGCCAGGGTGGCGGAGGTGAGGACGGCTGCCATTTTCTTGGTTAGGCTCATGGAGTCAACTTTCTATTGGCCGGCAAAAACTATTCCTCACCAATCTATAGAAGATACCTTCTCCCAGCAAAGAAAAATGTGTCCTTTGGTGCGCCTATGTTGGCAATGTGATGTGCATTACCGTTCTATGCTGACCGTATTTGTCCGGTCATTTGCGGAAACTCTTGGAAATACCTGGGAGGTGGAGTAGTCTAACCCCCGAAGTGTTCGTTTCACGGCAGTGAACGGGAATTCTCGGTGGAACCCGGGAGCGATCCTCGTCACTGTGTGGCTTCAACGCGGGGCCTGTCACCCCGCGCCTGAGACCTTGGAAACGGTGTGCGCACTGGTGTGCGGGGCATCGTTGGTCACTTCGGCTGAAAACGCCGTGGGAAGGCTGAAAGGGATCGGGTCCACGCGCTGCGCTGGTGCAGTGGGTGGGGAGAGCTAAGCCAGGAGACCGGCTGCCAACGAAGGGCGCTTTGGGTAAACAAAAAATTCAGTTTGTAACTGGCGAGGTACTGGTTACCGGAATTCATAAAGGACGTCAATCCTATGCATATTGCAGAGGGCTTTTTGCCTGTAGAGCACTGCGTTGGATGGGCCGTAGCCGCAACTCCGTTTGTCGTCTACGGCGCATACAAGGTGCAGAAACAAATTAAGGAAAAGCCGGAAACGGCCATGCTGCTCGGCGCAGCCGGCGCATTCAGCTTCGTGCTGAGCGCCATCAAGATGCCGTCGGTGACGGGCTCCTCGTCCCACCCGACCGGCACGCCATTGGGGGCAATTCTCTTTAAACCGCCAGTGATGGCGGTGCTTGGTGCCATCGTGCTGCTCTTCCAAGCGCTGCTTCTCGCACACGGCGGCATCACCACCCTCGGCGCAAACATCTTCTCCATGGCGATCGTGGGCCCGTGGGTGGCCTACGGCGTATTCGCGGGCTTGCGCAAGTGGAACCAGGATGTAGCTGTGTTCCTCGGCGTGTTCCTCGCCAACGTGGGCACGTACTCCACGACGGCGCTGCAGCTCGCGCTCGCACACCACGAGGGTGGTCTCCTGCAGTCTGCAGGCACCTTCCTGGCGCTGTTCGCCCCGACCCAGGTGCCGCTGGCCCTCGTTGAGGCCATCGTTACCGTCATCATCATCAAGACTTTGGAGAAGGTCGCCATCCCGGAGCTCACCTCGTTGGGCTTCCTCCGTCCTTCCGCAGCAGCCGCTTCGAAGCAGGAGGTCACGGCGTGAAAACCAGGAATCTGATCATCTCGATCATTGCAATTATCTTCCTTGTCGTCCTGCCCTTCTTCGTGGCAGGTGGCGACGCCGACTTCGGCGGCGCTGATGACAAGGGCGGCGACCTCATTGAGCAGGAGAACCCGGGGTACGAGCCGTGGTTCGAGTGGCAGCCGGAACTCCCCGGCGAGGTTGAGTCCGGTCTCTTCGCCCTCCAGGCAGCCCTCGGTGCTGGCTTCGTGGGCTACGCCCTTGGTTTCTACAGGGGTCGCCGAAAGAACACCGTTGAGGCACAGGCGGCAACTGTTGCCGGTAACGGTTCTCTCAAGACTGTGAAATAATCCTATGTTTGAGCTCGAAGCGGCGGCTGCGAGCTCGCCAATTTCCCGCGTGCCAACGGCGGAGAAAATGCTCTTGTTCGTCGGGCTCACAGTCTGTGCTGTCGCGGTTAATCCCACCGTGGTGGCGGTGCCGTTGATCATTAGCTTCTTCTGGGCGAAACCTCCGCTGAAGCTCTATCTCCTGATCCTCGGTTTCAACGCAGTCTTCGTGGGTGTGGGCATGCTTGCGCTGGTGTGGAACCTAACCAGCCATGGCATCGTCTACGTCCCGGGCGGAGCAACTCACGCCGTATCCGTGTGGTGGCGTTGTGTGGTGGCAGCTTCCGGAACTCTGCTGTTTGCCTGCACAACGCCGCTTTCGGACATCATTTCTTGGGCACGTCGCGTTCACGTCCCCGTCAGTCTCACCTACGTGGTACAGATCATCTATCGAATGGTCGGCGCCTTGTGGCAAACCGCGGTGAACATGCGGGACGCGACCGCGCAGCGCTTGTCAGAGCGCACATTTTCCACCCGTGTTCACTCCACGGGGCTCATCGGGGCATCCCTTTTCGTCGTTGCGTTCATGCGCGCCCGCTCCATGCAGGAAGCTTTGGAGCTTCGCGCTGATCCGCTGGACATCAAAACATTCCATTCCTACGCGCCAGCCCGGCCCAAAAACCTGTTACTCATTGGGTTGCTGCTGGTTGCGGTGATCGTGGTAGGTGTTATTGTATGAGCCTTCAAGGTACCAGCATTCTTGTCGACGCCGTCCTCAACGGTCTCGACGTTTCCGTTGCGGTGGGCTCGCGGCTGGGCATCGTCGGCGCTAACGGGTCGGGTAAAACGACCCTCTTCCGCGTCCTCGCCGGTGCTCTCAAGCCGGCCGGTGGTACGGTGACCGTCGACGACGAACCCCTGAACTATTCGCGTAAGGGGCGCACCGCCCACCGGGAGAAAGTACAGCTTGTCCTGCAGGAACCGGACGCGCACCTGATTTCCACCTCGGTGGAATCCGACGTCAGCTTCGGCCCCACCAACCTGGGGCTCAGCCAAGAGGACGTCACCTCGCGTGCGCATTCGGCCATGGAGCAGCTGGGTATTGCGGATCTCGCCCACCGCGTCCCGCACCAGCTCTCCTTCGGGCAGAAAAAGCTCGTGGCACTCGCCGGCGCTCTTGCTATGCAGCCGCGCTATATTCTTCTCGACGAGCCGACGGCCGGCCTCGACTACTACGCCGCGGATCTTCTCACCAAGGCGTTGGGCAGGATCGAGGATGTGGGGATTATTTTCACCACCCACGAGATCGATTTTGCCTACGAATTCGCAGATGAGATCCGCATTCTGTATGAGGGTATGCTTCATCCGTGGAACTTGGATTTGCTCCCAGCCGCCCACCTTCGCCTTCCCTGGGCGCCGGTGGTCAGTAAACAACTTGGTCGTCCGGTTCGCAGACCGGAGGACGTATAAAAAATGGCCGCAGATTGTAATCTGCGGCCATTTTTTCGTCCTTTTTACTTCATGAGTGCGCGTTCGCGCTTGCCGACGATCACCATGAGGATGATGGCGACAACCACCACGCCGAGGAGGAACATGTAGGTCACGTTCCAGCCGAAGTTGTGGATGAGGATGCCGACGCCGGAGGACGCCAGCGTGGCACCGAGGAGGTAACCGAACAGGCCGGTAAAGCCTGCGGCGGTGCCGGCGACGTTCGCGGGCGACAGGTCGATGGCCTGCAGGCCGATGAGCATGACTGGGCCGTAGATGAACCCGCCGATGACGGCGATGAGCAGGTAGAACAGCCACAGCGGAGCGGTCGGCGGCAGCTGCCAGTAGGCGAACAGGGCGACACCCACGACGGCGAGGGCGAGGATGCCCGCGCCGGAGCGCCAGCCGTGGAAGACCTTGTCGGACAGCCAGCCGACAAGCAGCGTGCCGAGAATGCCGGCGAGCTCGTAGATGGCGAAGCCGATGATGCCGTCGGAAATATCGGCGGAATCGGTACGCTCAGCCAGGTAGATGGGGATCCAGTTGAGGACGCCGTAACGCAACGTGTAGATAAACACGTTGGCCAGCGCCAGCATGACGATAATCGGGTTGGTAAGGACGTGGCGGGTAACCACCTGCAGCCACGTACCTTCTGCTGCGTCGACACTATCGACCTTGGCCGGGTCGTCGTGGTACTCCTCGATCGGGGGCAGGCCGATGGCTTCCGGCCGGTCGCGGATGAGGAGGAAGGCGATAACGGCGATGCTAAGGGCGACGATGGCCGGCACGTAGAAGGCCGGGCGCCAGTCTGCCTCGTTGGTGGCGAAGTGGCTGAGAGCCCAGGCGGACAGCACGCCGAGTCCGCCACCGCCGACGTTGTGGGCGCAGTTCCAGATGGAGGTCTTCCAGCCACGCTCACTGGTGGAGAACCAGTGGACGAGGACGCGGCCGGACGGCGGCCAGCCCATGCCCTGGAACCAGCCGTTGATGAACATGAGGGTGGCAAACAGTGCAATGGAACCGGTGACGGCCGGTGTCGCTGCGATGAACAGGTTCATGATGGCGGACAGGGCGAGTCCCAGCGGCATGAAGTAGCGCGCGTTGGACCGGTCCGACAGCATGGCCATGAAGAACTTGCTCAGGCCGTAGGCAAACAGTACCGCGTTGGACACGATGCCGATGCCGACGGCGTTCATAATGTCGTGTTCTTTGAGGATCGCGGAGACGAGCGAGACGTTGTTCCTGATGAGGTAGAACGCCGCGTACCCAAGGAAGATCCCCATGAAGACGTTGAAACGCCACGTCTTGTACGTTTTGTCGATGCGCTCCTCGGGGATGCGTGGGGCAGCCGGAGGGGCTGAAAGGAATGACATAAAGCTCCAATCGCCTAAATAAAACTTACCTACCGGAAAGTAGGTTACTGACCCGTAGTTTATTTTCAGGCGACATTATTGGAAAGTAATGGGGGTGATCGTTCCGAAAGTATTCTGCGTCATGTGCGGCAAAGTCCCAGCACATTACAACTAAATGTACTTAAGGTTAAATCGAGGTAAATCCCCCCGTCAGACCCCAAAAGCTGTTCGTGAGGCGAAGACGAGTGCGAGAAGTCCGCCCCCGAGGTGCGCCCCCGCAAACCGGACGAGTGTGCGCCACTGCCGTTTTTGTATGAGAAGGCCTATTTCTTTGGCAAGGGTTGACCATGTAGACAACGCTCCGGCGAGCCCCGTGGCGACCAGGGCCGGGTGGAACGAGAGGAACGTCGACAAGCCAAGGACATAGCAGGCAACGAGGTTGGCCACGAGCACCCCACCGCGACTACCCAACCACTTCGTGCAGAGGTAGCGGATGAGCCCGCCGATGGCGCCGCCGACGAATACCTGAAGCGCGGTTACCATGCGCGCCTCCGCAGCCAATCGCCGGCGAACCAGGCGGCGACACACACGATGCCGGTGGCGAAGAAGTAGAGGGCCGAGCGGTCGGTGTAGCTGATGAGCATGTAGGTGGAAAAGGACGTGAATCCGCCGAGGAAACCCGTCGACCACCACGCAGGCGACGGCTTCGCGCCGATGAGCAGGCAGCCGAGGGCGTTGACCGCAAGGAGCGCGAGCGCGCCGTCGAGGGGCAGCGCGGTGAGCGCGTAGCGTGCGAGCGCGCCGAAGCCTGCAGCAAGCGCGATGGTCAATTTTTCCACTCTGCCAACCTACCACGGCGCGGCGAAGACCCCACCGAGGTAGGCAGCGAGGTTGCCGAGCGCCAAATTAGCCACCAAATAGAACGTAAACAGCAGGTAGCGGCCCGATTTTAGTTCGTGGCCGAGCTCTGCGGCCAGCGCCGGCCACGTGGATAGCGCCGCAGCCACGCCCGCCGTAATGACGAGGTTTAGCGCCCCGTGCGTCGTGCCCGCGCCAACGAGGAAGCAGGCGAGGGCGTTGGCCGTCGCAATGCCCCACAGGTTGCCGAGCAGGCTCGTGAGCACGTAGCGGATGATGCCACCGATAAAACCGCCGGCGGCGACGATGAGGAAACTGAGGCCCACCACGGACTATGCCTCTGCCTTCTCGTGTGTGCGGCGCAGATGATCGTGGACAACATCGCCCAAAAACCACGCACCGAGGCAAAAAATTACCTCGCTTACCAGGTAGATGGCACTTTCTGCTTGGTAGGTCATGACGAGGTAGGTCGAATAGGACGAAAACCCGCCGAGGAACCCAATCGTCCAAAAAGGCCCCGGCTTGATGGCACCAATGGCAAAACATCCGCAGATGTTGATGAGTGTGATGGTGACAAAGCTGGGGCCAAAAAGCAGGACGGTGCCCTGCCTCGCCATGGAGCCGAGGGCTGCGCCGCATCCAACAATGAGGGCGTTTTTGAGGCTCATGGCGGGGAGAAAATCACGACCAATCTGGTATGTGGCGGGCGTTGAACTCCTCCACAGACGCAGGTTCCTTTCGGAGCTTGGGGTCGAAGTTCAAGTACGCCTTGGTTTCTTTTGCTACAAGTCCAGATAGTAGCAGTAGACCGATGAGATTCGGAATGGCCATGAGTCCGTTGGCGATGTCGGCAAGGATCCAGGCGAGCTGGATTTCGGAGACGGCGCCGACGAAGACGACGCAGGTGAAGATCATGCGGTAGGGGAGGGAGCCGTGCATGCCGACAAGCGCGATGAGGCAGCGTTCGCCGTAGTAAGCCCAGGCGACGATCGTGGAGAAGGCGAAGAACATGGTGGACACGGAGACGATGGTGCCGCCCCAGTGGCCGGGTAGTCCGCGGGAGAAGGCCTCTGCGGTCATGGAGCCGGCTTCGCTGGCGCCCATGGTCCAGGTGCCGGTGGTGATGATGGTGAGCCCGGTGAAGGTGACCACGACGAGGGTGTCGATGAAGGTCTGCGTCATGGAGACGAGGCCTTGGCGCACGGGGTGGTTGGTCTGTGCGGCTGCGGCGGCGATGGCGGCAGAGCCCATGCCGGACTCGTTGGAGAAGATGCCGCGGGCGACACCCATTTGCAGAGCAACCATAATGGTAGAGCCCACAAAGCCGCCGGTGGCTGCGGTGCCGGTGAAGGCGTCGGTGAAGATGAGAGCCAGCGCGCCGGGGATGTCGGCTGCGTTGGTGATGAGGACGATCGTGCCGCCGAGGATATAGATGATGATCATGAGCGGGACGAAGGCGCTGGTGACCTTGCCGATGGTTTCGATTCCGCCGAGGAGCACCATGCCGATGAGGAAGAAGAGAATGACACCGGTGGCCACGGGTTCGAGGCCGAAGGCGTCGTTCATGGCGCTGGCGACGGCGTTGCCCTGGGTGAGGTTGCCGATGCCAAAAGAGGCGACGACGGCAAAAATACCAAAAGCGATGGAGAGCGTCGCGCCGAGCTTTCCGCCGATTCCCTTACGCAGGTACTTCATGGGGCCGCCGAGGATGTGCCCGGAGGAGTCCTCTTCGCGGAAACGGACACCGAGGAAGGCCTCGGTGTACTTGCTGGCCATGCCGACAAGGCCGGTGACCCACATCCAAAACAGTGCGCCGGGCCCGCCGAGCGACAGTGCGGTGGCGACACCGACGATGTTGCCCACACCGACGGTGGCGGCGAGGGCGGTGGTGAGTGCTTGGTAGTTGGAGATGTCGCCCTCGCCGGTGGGGTCATTGGGGTCAATGAGCCCGTGCCTAAAGGCGACGATCATTTTTCTAAACTGTAGGCCTCGTAGCCGAATGGTGAGCCACAGGCCGGTTCCGAGTAGCAGTGGGATGAGAAGGAAGGGGCCCCACACCACTGAATCCACGGAGCTGAGTGTGTCCATGATGGATTCCATTTGAGCCCTCCTAAATATATTGACTGCTGTGCGGTTTACCTTTTCTTGGGGGAGAAAAGATTGGGGTTATTTTCCAGTGATATGCCCGGTTTGCCAATTAGTTGAACAAGTTTTTCCCTCATGCGGGGGTGCTCTGCGTCACTGTCGGGGCACCGGTGCGAGACCGTTTGGATGCAAAACGGACGGAAACAGGCCAAGATGGAAGGTAAGTAATCGGCACGCCTGACTAAACGTGAAGGAGAAACGACGATATGGCACACGAAAGAGCAGGACAGCCCGCCCGCGAGGAGGACCTCATCGATGTGGAGGCCGTAACCAAGGCCTACTACAGCGGTAAGCCGGACCCGGAGAATCCGGACCAGCAGGTCAGCTTCGGTACCTCTGGCCACCGTGGTTCCAGCTTGGATACTGCGTTCAACGAGGATCACATCCTCGCCACCACGCAGGCCATCGTGGAGTACCGCGCCAAGGAGCACATCGAGGGCCCCGTCTTCATCGGCCGTGATACCCACGCTCTCAGTGAGCCCGCCATGCTTTCCGCCATGGAAGTGCTGCTCGCCAA
>ERZ1031137.162-NODE-162-length-11291-cov-24.314258_pt1 | contig 11291 bp, 12 predicted proteins | sample MGYA00517293_ERZ1031137 | MGnify/ENA primary metagenome ERZ1031137 (study PRJEB33718, sample SAMN03159763) | human skin metagenome | collected 2014-05-20 | study: EMG produced TPA metagenomics assembly of the PRJNA266117 data set (Human skin bacterial metagenome...
ATTGAACGTAGTTGCTGATTTATCCGCAAGTCTGCAGCTACACAAACCATTTCCCCATTAGTTTTACGCAAGGAGAAGACTTCCATGGCACAGAACAACACCTCGAAGGCCGTCGCACAGGATAACAAGGACGCTACCAAGCCCGTCACCCAGAACGCCGACTTCGAGTCTGAGAACGCCAAGGCAACCTCGCACGGCTACACCGCCATCGAGGACTCCGTCATTTCCAAGATCGCCGGCATGGCTGCCCGCGAGGTTTCCGGTGTGTATGCACTCGGCGGCCAGGCTGCCCGTATGGTTGGCGCACTGCGCGACACCGTCGGCGCTTCTACCAACATCCAGCAGGGTGTTTCCGTCAACACCGACGAGAACTCCGCTGATGTCGAGGTTGCCATCGTCGCCGAGTACGGTGTTGCTATCCACGAGCTGGCCGAGGCTATCCGCCAGAACATTATCAACGCCGTTGAGCGCATGACCGGCCTCACCGTTAACTCCGTGAACGTTACCGTCCACGATGTCCACCTCGAGTTCGAGGAGGAAGAGCCGGAAGAGACCACCGCCATCGAGGGCACCAAGAGCTACCGCTAAGGAGCACGACACGTGACCCAGTCTGTTCCGCTAGAGGTCGCTGAGGACCTGGTGACGGAGATTACCTCTGTCACGGGTGTCAGCGACATGCACAGTGGGCAGTTCGGCGAAGTTGCGTTGCTCTACCCCGGCACGCGAGTGCAGGGACTCCGCGTGAAAGATTCTCGTCTCGAGGTGCACCTCGTGTGCGACTATGCCGCAGGCGAGGATCTGTACCGAGTAGCCGAGAAGGTTCGCGCAGTCGTAGCCCGACACGTTGATCTCCCCGTAGACGTAATCTTTGGCGATGCCCAATAGTTCGACTATCTAAAGAATGATGCATACATGATGAACAAAACATTCATTGGACTCCTCGCCGGCTTGCTGCTCGCCCTCGCTGCACTCACCGGCGGCGTGGGAGGATTTTTCCTCGCTTTGGTGTTCGCCATTATCGGCGGCCTCGTAGGAGCCCAACTAGACGGTACTTTCGATATCCGAACCTTCGTGGATTCACTCGGCAACCGTGGCAGGGGGTAACCTGTGACGACCCCCGAGAAAGCCAAAGCATTACCGTCGGCAGACCTGCCGAAGGTGGCTGAGGTGCCCACGGACTTTGCAAACAAGCGTGGCTTCAACCACTTCACGGAGCGCGCCTTGTCCACCATCGTCCAGCAGGCGATTTTGTCTGTGCCAGGCGTAGTACAACGCTCCTCCGGCCTGGAGAAAATCACCGGGCGCTCCTACCCACGGTTCAACATCGATTCCGACGACACCAACGGCAGCGTATCGATCGACTCAACGATCGCCGTGACCTGGCCCTCGCCTGTCACCGCCGTCGCCGAGACTGTTCGCGATACGGTGCGCACCTGGATCAGCCGTTTTACTGGCATTGAAAACGTCACGGTGAACGTGGCGGTCGGCCCCGTTGTTAACGTACCGACCCGTGTGACGATGAACAATCTCCTGCAATTCGGCCTTGACCCGGTCATCACTCCCGTCCGGTACACGGAAACCAACCCCGTGTCCCCCACGGTGAAGGAGCAACAGGCACTTCGCCCCATCGATCGCGGACACCTCCCCGAGTTGCGTCCCATCGATCGTGGCCGCCAACCCGTGCTCCGCGCCATTAATGCGGGAACGATTCCAGAGCCCTGGATTCCAGAGACACCCGAGCCCCGCTTCGTGCGTCCGACTTCCCAGCCGAACGCGAAGCCGGTCATGTCGATCCGTGCCCCGAAGCCGGTTACCCCCGCCTCCCCGCGCGTGAACCGCACCACTCGTGTTGTCTCCCCCACGACTCCGCGCCCCGTGCAGGCCATTTCGCCACAGGTGAAGAAGCCCCGGCCGCTTATTCACCCGACAACGGTGCAATCCCGCGTGCGAAGCGTTGCCGCGCTGCCACCCATTCAGCCCGTTCCGGTTCGTACACCTCCGCCCATTCGCGTTGTGTCTCCCCAGATTGTTTCTCGCGGGATTCCAGCCGTTCGGCCGCAGGTCGTACACCACCCGCTGAAACCCATTGACATTAACAAGAACCGCGTGAAGGAGGTGCTGAGCAATGAACGAGGTCGACACAATTTCCACTAGTTCGTACCTTGGTTCTGAACCTGTTCGCGATCCCGGTGCCAAGTGGGTGTCTGTCATCCTCGGTATCCTCCTTATCGCGTTTGCCATCATCATCGGCCGCGAGTTGTGGGTACTGTACGGGAACACGTCAGCATATAGCTGGCTTGAGCCCGTGTACTCCTGGCTCGGCAACCTGACCTACCAGGAGTGGATGTTCCCCGTGGGCATCCTGCTGTGCGTCATCGCCCTCGTGCTCTTGTGCGTTACCTTCTGGCCACGAAAGAGCACCCACCGGAAGATTGAATCCGCCACGTCGCTGTGGATGCGTCCGATCGACATCGCTCGCCTCTGCACCGCGCAGGCGGAGAAGGTTCCCGGCGTCCTCCACGCACATTCGACTGTGACCCCCAAGCACATCACCGTCAGCGTCAACGGCGATACCGCCACCGCGGAGGACCTGACCCGCCGCGTAACGGATCACCTCACCCCGCACCTTGCTAACGTTGCAGGTGCACCGACCCTCACTGTGCATGTCAAGGAACCGGAAGGAGTGGCTGAGTAATGAATAAAGGCCTAGCCGCATTCAACCGCATCGTCGCTTTCCTCGGCTTCCTGCTCTTCGCCGCAGTCGGCGCCCTCCTCATCGCTCTGCATTTCAACAACCCGTACGCCCAGTACGCCACCGAATTCGCAGACCAAGAGGCCTGGCGCACCCTATCCGACGCCCCGGCCTACCCATGGATCCTCGGTCTCATCGGCATCGTTGCCATTATCCTCGGCCTCTGGCTGATCTTGAGCAACTTCACCCGCAAGACCGTAAACCGCGTCCCGTCATCTGCATCCAACAAAGACGGCAACATCACCCTGGCTCTCGGCCGCGTCGCTGATGCCATTGCCGAAACCTTCGAAGATATTAACTTCGTGGAAAATGCCGGCGCCTCGGTCAAGGAATTCCGCGATCGCCCCATCATGGACTTCACCATCACCGCCGACCCGCGCGTGAACTCAGTCCAGATCCGCGAACGCATCGAGCAGGCAAACCTCGACCTCCGCGAAGCAATCCGCGACGTCGATGTCGACTCCCGCTTCCGCCTCCACATGGAGCCCGTACAGCGCAACGCCGACTAACTGCTCTACGCAACAGAGCGCAACCGTTACCGCGGTTGCGCTCTTTTTGTATCTCGGCCCGCAGGTAGAATGCGGCCCAGGCGGATCCCCGCGTCTTGGCTTTGGAAAATGCTGGGCCGCAAAGTGGGCGCCTGTACCCACGGCGTGTCCCAGGCAGAAAAGAACCACGAGTTCTCAGTCAGGGGTGGGACACAAAAGAATCTCCCCTGCCGCACCCAAACGGAAAACGGCCCATGGGCTTGGATAGTCCCGGGTGTCCAACGTGGATGGGCCACATTGCGGATGGAGCGGAATGCAAAGTGGCCCAACAGGTAGCCCACTCACGTTAGACGGCAGGGCACGGGCCGCAAAAGAACCTCCGGAATCCCAAAGGCAGCCCAGCCGGAACAGAACCCCGAGAATCTCAGAACGGATGGGCCGCAAACGAGTAGGGGGTACTAGAGCAGGATGTCGATGAGTCCCCAGAGTGCGAGAACGTAGGCAGTGATGGTGATGGGGACTTCCCACATGCCGATTTGGCGAGCGGTGAAGGTTCGCCCCTGATCCTGCAGGCTGGGAACACGAATTGCACGGTAGAGCGCGGCGGCCATGACGACTGGGCAAAGGAGCACGTAGGCCTTCGGGCAGAGGAACGCGGCGACGAGGGCTGCGACGAGGCAGGCGACGTGGTAGGAGACGGAGGCGATGCGGAATTTTTTGTCGCCGCGTTTGCGGATGACTGATTTGACGTACATCGTCGTCGAGAAGTGGTAGAGGGCGATGAAGATGGTGACGGCGAATATGGGACCTGCGGGGCGGGTGACCAGGTGGAGGACCGCTGGGATGATGAAAGCGGAGGCAACGGTCGTCGAAAAGCCAGAAAGGAGGGAGCGGGGGCGACCGCGCCAGGTCTCGAAGACCGCGACTGAAATGAGGATGGCGAAGGGAATGGCCCAGACCATGAGGCGCGGGTAGAGAAGTACCGCGATGATGCAGGCGACTGCGCAGATCGGGCCGTAAACCTCCACCGGCTTGGCGTAGAGGTGCCGGCGCTTGGGGTTGCGGGCTTTTACCCAGAGACCGAAGGCGAAGAAGGTGAAGTAGCCCATGAGCCAGGCGACGATGATGCAGATGAGGGCGATGACTGCGAGTCCGGGCTCCGGGGATGCACCCTTGATGAGGGCGACGAGGAGTGCAACGGTGGCGACGATCGCCGGGCCGATGAGCATGGACCAGGCACCGTGCTGGTTGGGAGCCCACGGGGAGACGTGGGGTTTGCGAGCGGGAGTCGAACTTTTCGCGTTCATGCTATTCATACTAATTGATGATATTTAAGGCACAAGAAAACCCCCGACCAAAAGGCCGGGGGTTTTGCTAAGAGCTAAAAGCTAGTGTTACTTGATGATCTTGGTAACACGGCCAGCGCCCACGGTGCGGGAGCCCTCGCGGATAGCGAAGCGCAGGCCCTCGTCCATAGCGACGGGCTGGATGAGCTCAACGGTCATGTCGACGTTGTCGCCAGGCATAACCATCTCGGTGCCCTCAGGGAGCTTCACAACGCCGGTCACGTCAGTGGTACGGAAGTAGAACTGCGGACGGTAGTTGTCGAAGAACGGCGTGTGGCGGCCACCCTCGTCCTTGGACAGAACGTAGACAGAGCCCTCGAAGTTGGTGTGAGGGGTGTAAGCGCCGGGCTTGATAACAACCTGGCCACGCTCGACCTCTTCGCGCTTGGTACCACGGAGAAGCAGACCACAGTTGTCGCCAGCCTCGGTGTAGTCCATCTGCTTGCGGAACATCTCGATACCGGTAACGGTGGTGGCGATTGCCTTGTCCTTGATGCCGATAATCTCAACGTCCTCGTTGATGGTCAGCTTGCCACGCTCGACACGGCCGGTAACCACGGTGCCACGGCCGGTGATGGTGAAGATGTCCTCGATCGGCATGAGGAACGGGTGGTCGATGTCGCGAACCGGATCCGGGATGGAGTTGTCGCAGGCATCCATGAGCTCCAAGATGGAGTCTTCCCACTTCTTGTCGCCCTCGAGAGCCTTCAGAGCGGAGATGCGGACGATCGGAGCTTCCTCGTCGTAGTCCTGCTCAGCCAGGAGCTCGCGAACCTCCATCTCGACGAGCTCGATGAGCTCCTCATCGTCAACCATGTCGCACTTGTTCAGAGCAACGAGGATGTAGGGGACGCCCACCTGGCGGGCGAGGAGCACGTGCTCGCGGGTCTGCGGCATCGGGCCGTCGGTAGCGGCAACCACGAGGATTGCGCCGTCCATCTGAGCAGCACCGGTGATCATGTTCTTGATGTAGTCAGCGTGACCCGGGGCGTCAACGTGTGCGTAGTGACGCTTCTCCGTCTGGTACTCCACGTGGGAGATGTTGATGGTAATGCCACGCTCCTTCTCCTCCGGAGCCTTATCGATGTTGTCGAACGGGGTCGACTCGTTAAGGTCGGGGAAGCGCTCTGCCAGCACCTTGGTGATAGCAGCGGTGGTGGTGGTCTTACCGTGGTCAACGTGACCAATGGTACCAATGTTAAGGTGCGGCTTGGTACGCTCGAACTTCGCCTTTGCCACTTCTTTGTCCTCCTGGACTCGCGGTGGCCACGGATCTCGCAGCCACAAGTTGATTAATACTTACATTGTCTATGCCCGCCGCCGTCAATAGTTACTGGCAGGCAGAGGGCACAGAAAATTTTTGTGCCAGTTACATAATCCTAGGTAGTTCCGTGGACATTTTCAAACTAGCACGTCACTGTTGGCCTTAGGAGTAACGGCCAGCTCACCCGCAAGCACTAACTCTTGTAGGTCAGCAGACCGTTACCCCGTTTGCCTTTCCGGGCAGGAGATCCCTCCCCAGAAAGGGCGGCCGTGATGGAGTTCTTAGTTGCCGGTGCGCTCGGCGATGATCTCCTGCGCCACGTTCGAGGGAACCTCGCCGTAGGAATCAAAGATCATGGTGTAGTTAGCGCGACCCTGCGTCTTGGAGCGCAGGTCACCAACGTAGCCGAACATCTGGGACAGCGGCACCTTAGCCTTGACCACCTTAGCGCCGGAGCGATCCTCCATTGCGCTGACCTGGCCACGGCGGGCGTTCACGTCACCGATAACTTCGCCCATGTACTCCTCAGGCGTGATGATCTCAACTGCCATGAGGGGCTCAAGAAGAACAGGCTTTGCCTTAGCAACAGCTTCCTTCAGAGCCTGGGAACCAGCAATCTTGAAGGCCATCTCAGAGGAGTCAACCTCGTGGTACTGGCCGTCGAGAACGGTTGCCTTGATGTTCACTAGCGGGAAGCCGGCGAGGTAGCCGTACTGCATAGCGTCCTGAATACCGGCGTCGACAGACGGGATGTATTCCTTCGGGATGCGGCCACCGGTAACAGCGTTCTCGAACTTGTAGATCGGGGACTCGCCCTCTTCCAGGGTCTCCGGATCCGGGTTGTACGGCTCGATGGAGATGATGACCTTAGCGAACTGGCCGGAACCACCGGTCTGCTTCTTGTGGGTGTATTCCAACTTCTCCACGGGCTTACGGATGGTCTCGCGGTAAGCAACCTGCGGGGCACCCACGTTAGCCTCAACCTTGAATTCGCGCTTCATGCGGTCAACAAGAATGTCGAGGTGGAGCTCGCCCATGCCACCGATGACGGTCTGGCCGGTCTCCTCGTCGAGCTTCACAGTGAAGGTCGGGTCCTCTTCAGCGAGCTTCTGAATAGCGGTACCGAGCTTCTCCTGGTCAGCCTTCGACTTCGGCTCAATGGCGACCTCGATAACCGGATCCGGGAAGTCCATGGACTCGAGGATGATCGGATCGTGCTCGTCACACAGCGTGTCACCGGTGGTGGTGTGCTTGAGGCCGATGAAGGCGTAGATGTTACCAGCGTGGGCAACGTCAACCGGCTGCTCCCTGTTCGAGTGCATCTGGAAGATCTTGCCGACGCGCTCCTTGGATTCCTTGGTGGAGTTCAAGGTGGTGCTACCGGGCTCGATCATGCCGGAGTAGACACGCACGTAGGTCAGCTTGCCGAAGAACGGGTGAACCGCGATCTTGAAGGCCAGAGCGGAGAACGGTGCGGACTCGTCAGGCTTACGGGTCAGCTCGACGGACTCATCGCCCATCTTGTGGCCGTGAACCTCGCCGATGTCGAGCGGGTTAGGCAGGTAATCAACAACAGCGTCGAGCAGCGGCTGGACACCCTTGTTGTGGTAGGCGGTACCGCAGTAAACCGGGTAGATCTCGGAAGCAACCGTCATCTTACGGATAGCGCCCTTGATCTCGTCCATGGTGAGCTCTTCGCCGGAGAAGTACTTGTCCATGAGAGCCTCATCGGACTCAGCGACGGTCTCAATAAGCTTCTCGTGGTATTCCTGAGCCTTGTCCTTGAGATCGTCCGGGATCTCCTCAATGGTCGGCTCTGCGCCCACGTCCACCTTGCCGCGCCAGGTAATGGCCTTCATCTCGAGCAGGTCGACGACGCCGTCGAAGGCATCCTCGGCACCGATCGGGAGCTGCATAACCAGCGGCTTAGCACCCAGACGGTCGATGATGGTCTGAACGGTGTAGTAGAAGTCTGCACCGAGCTTATCCATCTTGTTCACGAAGCAGATACGCGGAACGTCGTACTTAGCAGCCTGACGCCACACCTGCTCGGACTGGGGCTCCACGCCCTCCTTGCCGTCGAACACGGCGACTGCACCGTCGAGGACGCGGAGCGAACGCTCCACCTCCACGGTGAAGTCCACGTGGCCAGGGGTATCGATGATGTTAATCTGGTGGTTATTCCAGAAACAGGTCACGGCGGCGGAGGTAATCGTAATGCCGCGTTCCTTCTCCTGATCCATCCAGTCCGTGGTGGAGGCACCGTCGTGGGTCTCGCCAACCTTGCGGTTGATGCCGGTGTAGAACAGGATACGTTCGGTCGTGGTCGTCTTACCAGCATCGATGTGAGCCATGATGCCGATATTGCGGACCTTGTGAAGATCTTTAAGCACTTCTTGTGCCACAGTAGTTCCCCAAATCGTATTGTTGCGGCAGTTCCCCACCGACAGTACCGTTTGCCGGCCACAGCGGAGAAAATACCGTTTTGGATAATGTACGTTTGTCTATCTTGCCATCACAGGCGCTTCCTCGCATGACGGGAAGCGGATGACCGAAAAAATTTCTACCAGCGGTAGTGAGCGAAGGCGCGGTTGGCCTCTGCCATCTTGTGGGTATCCTCGCGGCGCTTCACGGAAGCACCGAGGCCGTTAGCGGCATCGAGGATCTCGTTAGCCAGACGCTCTTCCATCGTGTTCTCACGACGCTGACGGGTGAAGCTCACGAGCCAGCGAAGAGCCAGCGTGTTAGCGCGGCCGGCGCGAACCTCAACCGGGACCTGGTAGGTTGCGCCACCGACGCGGCGGGAACGAACCTCGAGATCCGGGCGGATGTTGCCCAGAGCCTTCTCCAGGGTACCGACCGGATCGGTGCCGGTCTTCTCACGGCAAGCCTCGAGGGCGCCGTAGACGATGCGCTCGGCGGTGGCCTTCTTGCCGTCGACGAGAACCTTGTTAACCAGCTGGGTAACGAGAGCGGAGTTGTAAACCGGGTCCTTTACCAGCTGGCGCTGGGGTGCCTTACCTTTACGCATTGTTTATTACTTCTCCTTCTTCGCGCCGTAGCGGGAACGTGCCTGCTTGCGATCCTTCACACCCTGGGTGTCGAGGGAGCCGCGGATGATCCTGTAACGAACACCCGGGAGGTCCTTCACACGACCGCCACGAACGAGCACCATGGAGTGCTCCTGGAGGTTGTGGCCCTCACCGGGAATGTAAGCGGAAACCTCAATACCGGAGGTCAGGCGAACACGAGCGACCTTACGGAGAGCAGAGTTCGGCTTCTTCGGGGTGGTGGTGTACACACGGGTGCACACGCCGCGACGCTGAGGGGAACCCTTCAGAGCAGCGGTCTTCACTTTCGACTTCTTGCTGTGGCGGCCCTTACGGACCAGCTGCTGAATTGTTGGCATTAACCGTCTTTCCTCAAAAAAATTGTCTTTTTTAGCCTGACGCTCGACGACCCGACTTTCGTGAGCCCTCTTGCGATAGGCCGCGGGCGACGGCCCCTGCAGACCGTCCGACATGAAACTTCAAGCTATTGTGCGAAAACCCAAGGTATTTTAACCATGCGAAACCCAGTCAGCCGCTCTCGCTGGCCTACTGGGTGACTCTCGCTCCCGAAACTTAAACGGGACTGGAATAGCACACTACATTGTCAGTGGAAAAACTCCAAACCCCGCCTACTAGACCTGCAGCTTTCGCACTTCAGCGTCCACCGTGTCCAGTTCGTGCAACATCTGTCGCGGGCTCTTTTGCTCAATAGTGCTCAACTGCCCCAGAAGTTCGTTCAGTTCCGTCACCATCGAGCCCGTGGACTCGATTTCTGCAGCCACGGCGCTAATGAGTTCCGGCATCTCAATGGAGGGACCGAACTCCTTCACGTTCTTCCACCAGTCCATGATCATCTGCTGGGGAATCTCCACGAGGCTAAGCACGGCGCGCAGGCGGCGCTCGCACCGCGCCAGGTTCTGGATATACGCCTCCACGTCCTTACCCATCGCCTCAACCTCGGTGTTCAGGGCGCTGGTGAGGGTCTTCATGGACGGAATGCCCGGGTAGCCGTCGGCGGTTTCGCGGACGAAGCTGGCAAGGGAGTGTGTCTGCACGCGGGCAAGCGCAATGGTGTACCGGGCCGCTTCGATGCACGCCTTGAGATCAGCAAGCTTGGTGGTGAGGTCATCGACGTATTCGGAAACGATGCTGCCCATAGATACGGCGACATTCAGCGGGATGGATTCCATCGGCGTCAGCTTGTCGCTCCAGGCATCGGCCTGGGACTTGAGCTCCGCGGTGTGTGCGAGGGATTCCTTCGTCTTCCCCGCGACCTCTGTCAGCCGATTGGCCAGCTCCGCCATCGCATCTTGCCTACTTGACCAGGATTCTTCCTCGGTGCGCAGCTGACTGACCGCGCGCGACAGCGGGGCAAGATCTCCCTCGGTGACGTCGGTAACGGAGGAATCGCCGAAATTCTTCTCCCACGCCGCAATCTCGTGCGGAAGGATGAAGCGCTGCGCCTCCTCGTAGCTAGCGAAGTCGTAGTCACCGACCTTCTGGTCGATGAAGTGTGCCCCCATCTCCGCCGCTTCTCGACGGTTCTTTCCGTCCCCCAGAAGCTCATCTTCCTTGGCCCGTGTCTCGCCGTACAGCCACCAGATCTTCGAAGCGAAGTCCGGAACGCTCACGCGTGTACGCACCGAGAGATAACCGCCCTCGACCAGCGGCGTCACAGTGGAAAGCACCTCGTAGGGCAGCCCGTCCTTCGCCTGGTTGCGCACATAGGCAACAAAAGGCTTGCCGGCCTCCAGGTTGTCCCACATGAGTCGGAACGCGCCACCCGGCATTTCGGGGTTACGAATAATGTTGTGCGGTGAACCGTTGAGCTCCTCGCGGGGGTAGCGGGAGATGTTCACGAATACCGAGTTGGAATCGGTGATTACGCCTTTATCGTCAGTGACAGAGAAAAAGATCTGCTGCGGGCCAACGTCATGCTTCTGGTCAGTCATGGTGCAATATTTTCCACAATCGCTTCTCTTGGGGACAGTCACCCAAAAAAGGAGTGACCTCGAACTTTTTCACCTTATCACCAGCACTTGTGATTTCCTTAGCTTTGCCGCCGAAACCTCCCCCGTTTGGCTACACTGGAGCCGTGACACACCCCGATCGCCGTGCGACAGATAAAGACCGCGAATCCACCCTCGAGATTCTTCGAAGCGCCGTCGAAACTGGCCAGCTCAGCATTTCTGAGTTCGATACTCGCTGTTCGTCGGCTTGTTCCGCGAGCACGATGGGAGAGCTCGTCTCCCTTGTCGACGACCTTCAGGAGCCCGAGGTCTCCACTCCCACTCCCCCAGCCCTCACCGGTCGCACCACCGACCTAGCCATTTTCGGGGGTACCGTGCGCTCCGGCGTATGGGCATGCGGAAAGCGCTACACCCCCGTTGC
>ERZ1031137.165-NODE-165-length-11191-cov-23.683549_pt1 | contig 11191 bp, 12 predicted proteins | sample MGYA00517293_ERZ1031137 | MGnify/ENA primary metagenome ERZ1031137 (study PRJEB33718, sample SAMN03159763) | human skin metagenome | collected 2014-05-20 | study: EMG produced TPA metagenomics assembly of the PRJNA266117 data set (Human skin bacterial metagenome...
CATGTGTGTATGCCATGCCGTAGCGTAGGAGGCATGAGTAACCCAGTAGCTAAGGGGAGCGCCCAAGAGCTCCTCACCCGAATCGCCGGCCCCACCGCCACGCTTCGCGACGACCAGTGGCGCGCCATCGACGAACTCGTCAACAACCACAAACGCCTCCTCGTGGTGCAGCGCACCGGGTGGGGCAAGTCCGCTGTCTACTTCATCGCCGCCAAACTCCTGCGTGGCAACGGGCACGGCCCGACCCTCATCATCTCCCCTCTGCTCTCGCTCATGCGAAACCAGGTGCAGGCAGCCGCCTCCGCAGGGATCCGGGCAGAGACCATTAACTCCTCCAACATCAGCCAGTGGGAGGAGATTGAAGACGCCATCCGCAGCGAACAGGTCGATGTCCTCCTCATCTCCCCCGAGCGCCTCGTGAACCCGGATTTCCGCGAGGCGATCCTCCCCCAGCTCATCAAAGGCGTGGGCATGGTCGTCGTTGACGAGGCCCACTGCATTTCCGATTGGGGTCACGACTTCCGGCCCGACTACCGCAGAATCCGCGAACTTCTCAACAACGATCTCGCACCAGACACTCCAGTGCTCGCCACCACAGCAACCGCCAACGACCGTGTCGTCGCCGATGTTGTCGCACAGCTCGGCCCAGATACCGGCCTCATCCGTGGTGGGCTCGACCGCACCTCGCTCCACCTCAGCGTGGTTCATCTTGACGATCCCTCTGCCCGAGCTACGTGGATCGCCGACATCCTTCCCCAGCTTCAAGGCTCCGGAATCATCTACTGTCTGACAGTCTCCGCAGCCGAGGACCTCGCTGCCGCTCTGCGGGCGGCGCACATCCCCGTGGAGGCCTACACCGGTCGCACAGATGCCGATGAACGCCTCGAGCGCGAGCAGCAACTCCTGGACAATGAGGTGAAGGCTTTGGTTGCGACAAGCGCACTCGGCATGGGTTTTGATAAACCAGACCTCGGCTTCATCATCCACCTCGGCGCTCCGAGCTCCCCCGTCAGCTACTACCAGCAGGTCGGTCGCGCAGGCCGTGGCACTGATCGAGCTGACGTCATCCTCCTGCCCGGCCCGGAAGATCGCGCCATCTGGGACTACTTCGCCAGCACCTCGATGCCCTCCCAGGAGGTCGTGGATACTCTCCTCGGTGCGCTGGGAAGCTCGCCACTATCCACGGCGAAGCTGGAAAAAACGGTTGATCTCTCCCGTTCCCGCATTGACCAGACCCTAAAAGTCCTCGCGGTTGAGGGCGCCGTGGAACGCGTTGCCGGTGGTTGGGTAGCAACCGGCGAGAACTGGACCTATGACGAGAAACGCTACGTAGGTATCACTGCTGCACGCCAGCGGGAACAGCAGGCCATGCTCGACTATGAGCACACCGACGGCTGTCGCATGGTGTTTCTGCGAAAGCAGCTCGACGACCCAACTGTTACCCCTGACGAGAGATGCGGGCGCTGCGATAACTGCACCGGCACCCACTACCCCACCACTGTGGACAGCACCGACGCTTCGGCTGAAGTCACTGCATCACTCAACGCCCCCGGTGTGGATATTCAGCAGCGCAAGAGGTGGCCCACGGGCGCTATCCGTCGCGGAAAGATCACGGGTACGGCTCCAGGCAAGGCGCTGGGGAGGATGAACGACATTACCCGTGGCCCCGCGCTACGCGCACTGTTTGCCGATCCGACCTGGGTACCGAACTCGAACTGGAAGCAGGATCCCTGGCTCAGCAATTTTGTCCGTGTTCTCGCTTCGTGGAACTGGGAGGAGCGCCCGCACACTATCGTTGTGTTGGAACCGGAGGATCCCGCCCGCCGGGACATGCTCCTTGTCTGTGGCCAGGCACTAGCTGCCATCGGGCAGATGGAGTTTGGCGGGGTGGTTACCACCCGCACGGCGCCGGTCACGTCGATGAACTCCACCTTCCGCGTCAACGCGCTTGATGCGCACTACGACTACGGGCAGGTATCCATTACGGATACTACTGCTCCTGTTCTGCTGCTGACCGACATCGTGGACACCGGTTGGTCAGTCACCGTTGCCGGTAGCGACATTGCCGACAGGTTCGACACAACAGTTCTGCCCCTCGCCTTCGCCACCGCGTTCTAGCCCATCGAGTGACCGATCCACTCCACTAGAAAGCAACAGCGGGGTGCCCGGCACGACCGGGCACCCCGCCACTTCGCGGAAGCGTGAAGTTTTTAGATCGGACCGTTCGGGTAACCGTAGGTCTTGTCACCGTATGCGAACACGCGATCGCCGATGTTCAGCTGCTCGAAGAACACCTTTGCATCACCGTAGTTCAGGTGGATGCAGCCGTGGGACAGGATGTACGGGGAACCTGCGTGGAACGCGATGCCGTTGTACGTGAAGTAGACTGCGTACGGCATCGGGGCGTTACCGAACTCGCGGGACACCTCGTCCTTGATCTTGCGATTCACGGTCATCATGCCCTGCGGGGTGTCGTGCCCATCAGCGCCTGCAGATGCCGGCACCGGACCGTAGGTGATCTTGCCGTTTTCCTGCAGCCAGGCGCGGTTGCCCTCGATATCGATGCAGGCCTTTGCTTCCGGCGGGCAGACTCCCTGCGGAATGTTCAGGGCATCGCGACGAGCGGCCTCAGCCTGCTCTGCCTCAATGCGGGCCTGCTCGGCTGCGAGGCGCTCTGCCTCTGCACGAGCAGCGGCTTCCTCAGCCGCACGCTTCTCCGCAAGTTTCTGATCCACAAGGCCCGGGAACAGAAGGTTCATACCGCCATCAACCATGTTCTTAACGTTCTGGTTGTGCGGTGCAGGCAGAACGGCGTCGGCCTGGTTCACCAGGTTGTTACGCGTCTGCCACGCGTTGTTGCGAATGTCATTATTCAGCTGGTCCAGCCCCGCAGTGATGTTGGACGAACCAAGATCCTGCGCGGATGCAGCTGCAGGCTGCGCGAGCAGTGCGCCTGCCGTCGCAGCGGCTGCCAGTGCAGCCGTGGAGCGACGTGTCGCAGTGCTCTTCAAACGATGCTTCCCACTCATACCGGGCATTATAGGTTGCGGTGCTATCGTTCTCTAAACCAAAACACAGCTATTCCGATAGTTTCGGGAATATACCTTTACGGACATGCTGGTCATAGGTGACATTTCACCAATCCTGATTTTTTGCTTAATTTTTTCGCGGGGTGAGGATTCGGGGCCCATCAGCCGTGGCAGCAACCGTGTGCTCCCAGTGGGCAGCCCACGAGCCGTCGATGGAGGCAACGGTCCAGTCATCGTCGAAAACCACCGAGTCCACAGAACCCAAGGTCAGCATCGGTTCAATGGCTAGAACTGAGCCTTCCTGGATGATCGGACCGCGGCCACCACGGCCTTCGTTGGCCAGGTACGGATCCTCGTGCATTTCGTGGCCAATGCCGTGGCCACCGTAGCCATCGACGATGCCGAAGTTGTAGCCCCACTTCTTTTCCGCTGCGCGCGTTGCCATCTCCAGCGCGTGGGAGACGTCGGTAAGCCGGTTACCGGGAACCATGGCCTGCATGCCTTCCATGAGCACCCACTCGGTTGCTTCATTGAGGGCCTTTGCATCTGCTGCGACGGTGCCCACCTCGATGGTGAGTGCAGAATCGCCAACCCAGCCCTTGTACGTCGCACCGCAGTCAATGGAGATGAGGTCACCGTCCTTCAGCACCGTCTTCTCGTCCGGAATGCCGTGAACGATGATGTCATTAACCGAAGCGCAAATGGAGCCGGGGAATCCCTCGTAGCCCTTGAACGTCGGCTTGGCGCCCGCTGCGCGAATCGTCTTTTCCGCAATCGCGTCGAGCTCCAGGGTGGACACCCCCGGCTTGGCGGCTTCACGGCAGGCGATGAGCGCCTCGCCAACGATCTCGCCGGCCGCCTGCATGGCATCCAGCTCCTTCGGTGTCCTCGCGACAATCTTCTTGTTACGCCTAAAACCCACTGTTTTCTCCTTTACCGTTTCTGGCACCCAATCGTACTACCGCACCTGCTGCGCGCTGGGTCACCTGCCCCACCGGTAGAATCGCACACATGCTCATCATTCTTCCGCCCAGCGAAACTAAGGAACCAGGTGGGGAAAATGACCCCATGGAGGTCTCCTTCCCCTCCCTCAACCCCATTCGGGAGTCGCTGATGGATGAGCTCGCCTCCATCCCCGCCGAGGAACAGCTCGGGTTCCTCAAAATCAGCCCGCGTCTCATCGACCAGGCAGAGGCGAACCTTGTACTCCGTGAGGCTCCCACCATGGCCTCCATCTACCGCTACACGGGTGTGCTTTTCGACGCCCTCGACGCCGGCACGCTTCCCGACTCCGCTTTGGACCGCATCCTTATCGGCTCCGCCCTCTTCGGTGTCACCCGCGCAACCGATGTCATTCCCGCGTACCGGCTGTCTGGCAACACGACCCTGCCCGGCAAGAAGACCGTCAAATCTTTCTGGGGAACAGCCCTCACCACCGTGCTGAACGAGCTCCCCGAATTTATTGTCGACATGCGCTCCGGCGCCTACCACTCACTCGGCCCGGTGAAGGATCCTGCCGTGGGCGTGTGCACCGTCCGGGTGGAAACCGAGCAGCCCGACGGGACGCGAAAAGTCGTTAGTCACTTCAACAAGCACTACAAGGGCGAGCTCGCCCGGTGCCTAGCCACCTCCGCAGAAGATGCGCACTCCATCGACGAGGTTGCTGAGATCGCCGCATCCTCCGGTTTCCGCGTGGAGACATCCCCCACGCAGCTGACACTCATCACTTCCTAGCCAGCCGTCATTTACCGAATGCGGCCCATCTGCTGCCGATTGCCACCGCACCGCCAGCGGTTGGGCCGCGTTCCGTATCGCGGGTGCACGCACTGCGGTCCAGGAAGTGTTCTATTCTTGGCTACTTCATGTCTCTGGGCCACCTTTCTTTGACGAACATCCGTATTGCGGCCCATCTGTAACCAATACTCAATGCCCCGGTAACGATTGGGCCGCATTCTGTATCGCGGGTACACGCACAGCGGCCCAGGCGGTTGTGAAAGCAGGGAGCGCGGTCACCATCGGGCCACTTTCCGTTGCAGCCGTCTTCTTTTGCGGCCCAACCACGGCGATCCTGCTGCGGATTGCCACCGCATGGGCCGCATTCGGTGCGTGCGCATTCAGAGTGCGGCCCGTCGGTCTCTGAACGCCATGTCCTCGATCGGGGATGGGCCGCATTGCGTCCCGGCGCGCACCCGATGCATGCAAAAGCGCCCTCCCGGATGCTTCCGGGAAGGCGTGTGCGACTATGTAGAGGTATTTACTTACCCAGTGCCTTCATGGCGCGCTCGTTGATTTCCTCAACGTCGCCCTCTGCGTCGACGGCGAGGAGCTTGTCGCCGTAGAAGTCTGCTACGGGCTGGGTCTCCTCGTGGTAGACCTTGAGGCGGTTGCGGATGGTGGCCTCGTTGTCGTCGTCGCGGCCACGGGCGAGCATGCGCTCAACAACGACGTCGTCGGAAACCTCGAAGCTCAGGACGGCATCGATTTCTTCGCCGTTTTCTGCGAGGTGATCGCGGAGGAGCTCGGCCTGCTCAACAGTGCGGGGGAAGCCGTCGAGAAGGTAGCCATCCTTGGCATCTTCGTGGGAAAGACGATCCCAGAGCATGCGGGCGGTAACGTCCGTGGGGACGAGGTTGCCGGCATCCATGTAGCTCTTGGCTTCCTTGCCCAGCTCGGTGCCTTCGCCGATGTTGGCGCGGAACAGGTCACCGGTGGAGATGTGCGGGATTCCCAGCTTGTCCTTCAGCAGGGCGGCTTGCGTGCCTTTGCCGGCACCGGGAGGTCCAAGGAGAACTATTTTCATTTGAGAATTCCTTCGTAGTTGCTTTGCAGGAGCTGGGACTCAATCTGCTTCACGGTGGTCAGGGCCACGGAAACGAGAATGAGGAGGGCGGTGCCACCGAACGGGGTGCTGCCCGCGTTCAAGTTGCCGACGCCTAGATCAAGCATAATATTCGGCAAGATCGCGATGATACCCAGGTACAGCGAACCAACGAAGAGAAGGCGGTTCATGACGAATCCGAGGTACTCTGCGGTGGGGCGACCGGGGCGGATGCCAGGGATGAAGCCACCATACTTCTTCATGTTCTCGGCCTGATCGTACGGATCGTACTGGACGGAGACGTAGAAGTAGCTGAAGAAGATGATCAGCACGAAGTACAGGACAATGTACTGCCAGGAGCTCGGAGCGCGCAGGTAAGCGATCACGTTACGCATCCACCAGTTATCCGGCGGAGTCGGCGAACCGGAGTTCACAATCTGCGTGATGAGAACCGGGACGTAGATGAGCGAGGAGGCGAAGATGACCGGGATAACGCCACCCTGGTTCACCTTCAGGGGCAGGTAGGTGGAGGTGCCACCGTACTGGCGACGGCCGATCATGCGCTTTGCGTACTGCACCGGAATACGGCGCTGACCCTGCTCAATGAAGACCACGCCGACGACGAGGATAATCACTGCGACCATGACGGTGGAGAAAACGACCGGGCCCGAGCTCTGGAAGATGTTGGCACCATCGCGCGGAAGGCGCGTAGCGATACCCGCAAAGATGAGGAGGGACATGCCGTTACCGATGCCCTTCTCGGTGATGAGCTCGCCCATCCACATCACGAGGACGGCGCCGCCGGTCATACAAATAACGAGGACGACGAGGTCCCAGATGTTGTGGCCTTCACGAAGCACCCGCACAGATGGTCCGAGAAGCTGGCCACGCGCAGCAAGGGCGACGATGCCCGAAGACTGCAGCAAAGCAAGCGCCACGGTGAGGTAGCGGGTGTACTGTGTCATCTTGGTTTGACCCGACTGCCCCTCCTTCTTCAGTTCTTCAAACTTCGGAATCACGACGGTGAGCAGCTGCACGATAATCGACGCCGTAATGTACGGCATGATGCCGATGGCGAAGACTGACAGCTGCAGCAGCGCGCCGCCAGAGAACAGGTTGATCATCGAGTAGACATTGGACTGTCCTTCGGTGAGCTCATTCAGTTTGCCCGCGATGGAGACGTAATCCACGCCGGGAGACGGGATCTGTGCACCTACGCGGTACAAAATAATCATCACGAGTGTGAAAAGGAGCTTCTTCCGAAGATCAGGGTCCTTAAATGCCTGAAGGATGGCAGACAAACTAATTTCCTCCTACCCTCCCCGACCACCGCGTAGGCAGATCCAGGGGGATGTTTATTACATAGTCGACTTTGCAACAATACCAGTTCGCACTTTTCTTGTCGATGTCAGCCCCCCTTGATGCATCCACGCGGAGGTGGATAGCCAACGTGGCCGGACAGGCGACGGCTACGAGGGGGCGTCGACAAGCAAAAATGCCCCCGCACAACGCGGAGGCATTTCAGAGATGAAAGAAGATTAGTCCTCTTCCTTCAGGCTACGGCCAGTCTTGTCAGCCTTGGCAAAGTAGACCTCGGTGACGGAGCCACCGGCAGCCTCGATCTTTTCCTTAGCGGACTTGGAGAACTTGTTAGCCGTGATGTCGAACTTGACGCTGAGGTCACCGTCGCCAAGGACCTTGACGGGACGACGCTTCTTAACGATGCGACGATCCTGCAGATCCTTGATGGTGATGGTGCCACCCTGCGGGAAGTACTTCTCCAGGTCTGCGACGTTAACTACCTCGTAGACAACCTGGTTGTACTTCTTGAAGCCCTTGAGCTTAGGCAGGCGCATGTGAATCGGCATCTGGCCACCCTCGAAGCCGGCGCGCACGTTCTTACGTGCACCCGTGCCCTTGGTACCGCGGCCAGCGGTCTTACCCTTCGAACCTTCACCGCGACCAACGCGGGTCTTAGCCTTGTTGGAGCCCGGTGCAGGGCGAAGGTCGTGGAGCTTGATTACGTCTTCGCTCATTTTTTACCTACTCCCCTGCTACTTCCTCGACCTCAACCATGTGGTCCACAACGCGGATCATGCCGCGAACAGAGGTGTCATCCGGGCGGACGACGGACTGGTGGATCTTACGCAGGCCGAGAGCTTGCAGCGTGTCTTTTTGCTTCTGCTTGGCGCCGACGACGCCCTTCTTCATTGTGATCTTCAGAGCCATGGGTTACTGAACCTCCTGACCAGAGCGTGCACGAAGAATGTGCGGCGGGGCAACCTCGTCGAGGGACTTGCCACGGCGTGCGGCAACTTCCTCGGGGCGAGCCAGAGACTTCAGGCCCGCAACGGTTGCGTGGACAACGTTAATGGCGTTGTCGGAACCGAGAGACTTGGAGAGGATGTCCTGAACACCAGCGCACTCCAGCACCGGACGAGCAGCGCCACCGGCGATCACACCGGTACCTTCGGAAGCCGGGCGAAGCATAACCTTGCCTGCGGCTGCGCGTCCCTCAACACGGTGAGGAATGGTGCCACCGACCAGCGGAACGCGGAAGAAGTTCTTGCGAGCCTCTTCAGCACCCTTCTGGATTGCGGCGGGAACTTCCTTAGCCTTGCCGTAGCCAACGCCAACCATGCCCTTGCCATCGCCAACCACAACGAGTGCGGTGAAGCTGAAGCGGCGGCCACCCTTGACCACCTTGGACACGCGGTTGATGGTAACTACGCGCTCAATGTACTGATTACGCTCGTCCTGAGCGTTCTTGTCCTTGCGGTTGTCGCGGCGATTACCGCGACGCTGGTTGCGGTCGTTCTTGCGGTTGTCGTCATCGCGACGTTCACGTCCCGGCATTACGCTTCCTTTCCTTCGGTCTTAGTAAACATTAGAATTCCAGACCACCTTCACGCGCGGCCTCTGCCAGCGCAGCGACGCGGCCGTGGTACTTGTAGCCACCGCGGTCGAAAACGACCTTGGTGATTCCTGCCTTCTTGGCGCGCTCAGCGATGAGCTCGCCAACCTTGGCGCCACGAGCCTTCTTGTCACCCTCGACAGCGCGCACCTCTGCCTCGATGGAGGATGCGGCAGCGAGCGTGCGACCAGCGATATCGTCGATGATCTGAACGTGCATGTGGCGGGAGGAACGGTGGACGACAAGCCGCGGAACCTCGGCGGTACCACGGAGATTCTTGCGGATGCGGAAGTGCCTCTGAGCGCGAGCCGCCCGACGACGGGTGGACACGTCCTTGCCCACAGGCAGACGCTTCTGATTGTTCTCGTTGCTCATTACTTACCCGTCTTTCCGACCTTGCGGCGAATCTGCTCACCTGCGTAGCGGATGCCCTTACCCTTGTAAGGATCGTCCTTGCGCAGACGACGAATGTTAGCCGCGATCTGGCCTACCTTCTGCTTATCGATGCCTTCGATGGAGAACTTGGTCTGGCCATCGGTTGCGAACGTGATGCCTTCCGGAGCCTCGATGAGGACGGGGTGGGAGTAGCCCAGGGAGAACTCCAGGTTGGAGCCCTTCTGCAGGACACGGTAGCCCACGCCGTAGATCTCCATGCTGATCTTGTAGCCCTCGGTCACACCAACAACCATGTTGTTGATGAGGGAGCGGGACAGACCGTGGAGTGCGCGGTTCTTGCGGTTCTCGTCGGGGCGGGTGACGACGATCTTGTCGTCCTCAACCTTGGCCTCGATCGGCTCGGGAATGTTGATCTCGAGCGTGCCCTTCGGGCCCTTTACAGAAATATGCTGACCATTGATGGTGGTCTCGACGCCCTTCGGCAGAGCGACCGGGTTCTTACCTACACGTGACATTTAAGTCTTCAGCCTCCTTCTACCAGACGTAAGCGAGGACTTCCCCGCCTACGCCCTTCTCGTGAGCCTGACGGTCGGTGAGCAGACCCTGGGACGTGGAGATGATAGCCACGCCCAGGCCGCCGAGGACCTGCGGCAGGTTGTCGGACTTAGCGTAAACGCGGAGACCAGGCTTGGAAACGCGCTTAACACCTTCGATGGAACGCTGACGGTTCTGGCCGTACTTGAGATCAAGCGTGAGCGTCTTGCCAACGCGAGCATCCTCGACCTTGAAGTCAGAAATGTAGCCTTCCTGCTTCAAGATGTTCGCAATGTTCACCTTGATCTTGGAAGACGGCATAGACACGGTCTCGTGGTAAGCGTGGTTAGCGTTACGCACGCGAGACAGCATGTCAGCAATAGGATCAGTCATAGTCATGAGTGATCGACATACCTTTCTCGTTGCGGTTCCCATTACACCCGGTTCCCCAGGCTTGTCGACGATCACTCGTCACCACCCAGCGTTATCACAGCGCCTCGACGGCCACTAGCCGCTTGACTAATTCAATAACCAGAAAGCTCGCTGCCGTATAAAAAACTGTGGACGCTTCTGCACACTCATCAGTGCACAAAGGCGGAGGGCCTACAACAAAGTTGATTCTTCGTTTTACAAAGGTCACTCACTTTTCTTGCGAACCGTAAAAACGGCGCACAAAATCAGCGGGCGAACCCTGGGAGCCAAGGGTACACGCGTCACACCAAAAACCCAAATCTCCGTTTTTAAGCCGGTTAACTGCCGTTTTTCAGCTCCGCCACAACCCTACCCCGCGCTGTTTTTCTTACCATCAGCGCGGTCGGGGCAATGTGGCCCAAGCCTCTCCGCGCACTTGGGCATTGAGAACGGTCGGGCCGCAAAAGCTTCCTTTGGGCGGGACCACTTACGGAATGCGGCCCAGGAGGATGAGAAGCACGAGTCTCCTGCCGGAAGCGGGCCGTAAATCGTTCATCAGGAATTGCCACATGTACCGAAAGCAGCCCATGCCCCTCCACGCACTCGGGCGAGGGAGTTGGCTGGGGCGCAAAGTAGACAGGCACGTATCACATGTGGCCCGGGTTCGATTGAACCTCGAGGCATGTGATCGAACTGGGCCGCAAAAGTTCTCATTGGGCGGAGCCACGTACGGAATGTAGCCCAACTCGCTGCCCGCCTATGGAGGAAAAGATCTGTTGTGCCGCAAAATAGATGTGGTGGAGCGGGTGGGCGACGGAGGGGCGTAATTCGGTTTACACTGTTATCCATATATGGAGAAGGCGTGAGAGGATCTGCACGTCGAAAAGCGAAAAGGAAGGATAGACCATGGGCGACTTTGAGGTGTGGCTGCGGGAAGCGGCGAAGCAACTGGACGTTGACTATGAGGTGCTGCAACCAAGGATCAACGACCTGCTCGACCTGACGAAGCACGTGGCGCACGGGCCGTCGCGACCGGCAGCACCACTGACGGCGTTCCTCGTGGGGGTGTCCGCAGGCCAGGTGGGTGCA
>ERZ1031137.166-NODE-166-length-11158-cov-24.820499_pt1 | contig 11158 bp, 9 predicted proteins | sample MGYA00517293_ERZ1031137 | MGnify/ENA primary metagenome ERZ1031137 (study PRJEB33718, sample SAMN03159763) | human skin metagenome | collected 2014-05-20 | study: EMG produced TPA metagenomics assembly of the PRJNA266117 data set (Human skin bacterial metagenome...
CTGCCACCGCAATCGGAGCAGGGGGCGGAGAAACCGAACGCGCCTTTTTGCTCTGAGGTGAATCCCGCCCCATGACACGTGGGGCACGTGGTGGGATTCCCGGATTTCGAGCCTGACCCGTGGCATGTCCCGCAGGGGGCATCCCCGGTCAGTTGGATGGGGATGACGGTGCCTTCAACTGCTTCGCGGAAATCGAGGGTTATTTCGGTTTCGACATCGGCCCCCCGCGACGGCTGCGCCGTGCGAGAAGCAGACCCGCTGCGGTTGAAAAGACCACCGAGGATATCCCCAAAGCCACCATCTCCAGCAAATCCCGATCCGCCTTGGGCGAAGAACTCCGAGAACCCGCCGTCCGTCGACGAGCGAAACCCGCCCGGGAAGCCCGGGCCTCCGTTTCCGCCAAAGAATCGGCCGGAGCCAACCATGGCTTTGAACTCGTCGTAGTCTTTACGCTTCTTGGCGTCGCCTACTACGTCGTAGGCCTCGGCGGCTTTCTTGAACCTTTCTTCTGCGGCGGAATCGCCGGGGTTGGTGTCCGGATGGTTCTCACGTGCCAGCTTTCGGTAGGCCCGCTTGATCTCATCCGCGCTTGCGGACGAGGAGACCCCCAGGTCCGCGTAATAGTCTTTATTAGCCCATTCGCTTTCTGCCACTGGGCATCTCCTCCTTTCCTATTTCTTTATTGTTCGTCCTGCTCTGGGGCAGGTTCTTCAATGTCATCAATGATGACCATGGCGGTGCGGAGCAACCGATCGCCAATCATGTAGCCCTTGCGAAGCACAACGCCGAGGCGCTTGTCGTCGCCGGAGGACAGGTCCTGTACGGCCTCGTGGATCTCCGGGTTGAACTCGTCGCCCTTCTCGCCGAAGGGGGTGACCTTCAGTTCGCCGAGGATGCCGGTGAGTTTGCCGGCGAAGGCCTTGAGGGGGCCGTCGGCAAGATCTCCGTGCTGGTCCGCCAGGTCGAGGTCGTCGAAGACGGGGAGGAACTTGTGCACCACGTTCGATGTTGTCTGGTCGATCGTCGTCTGCCTCTCCTGCGCCACACGCTTGCGGTAGTTGGCGTACTCGGCGCTGACGCGCTGGAGGTCATCGGTGCGCTCGGCAAGCAGCGCGGTGAGCTTGTCTTCCTCAGAAAGCTCGGGCTCCGCCTGAGGTTCGCTCGCCTCAGCGCTGGTTGCGGATGCTGCCGCCGCGTCTGCGGCAGTGTCTGCAACGTCGGCCTCCGGCGGGGTCGCCGCACTTTCGGTGGCGTCAGCAGCCGACTCCGGCACCTCGGGCTCCTCGGGTATGGGGTGCTCGCGGTTCTCGGGGTCCATCACTACTTGTCACCGTCCTTGTTGTCCGCGTCCTCGTCAACGACCTCGGCATCAACAACGTTGTCGTCGCCACCGGCTGCACCACCGTTGGCGCCAGCCTCGGTCGTGCCCTGTGCGACCTCCTGGGCGTAGATGGCCTTGCCCATCTCCTGGGACTCGGAGGACAGCTTCTCGACGGCCGTCTTCACAGCCTCGATGTCATCGCCCTCGAGTGCCTTCTCGACCTCCTTGGCTGCATCCTCCACCTTGGTGCGGATGTCCTCGGAGACCTTGTCCTTGTTCTCGTCCATGAAGGAGCGAGTGGAGTACACCATGGTCTCGGCCTGGTTGCGGATCTCGAGCTCTTCACGACGCTTCTTATCGGCGTCGGCGTGCTCCTCCGCATCCTTGATCATGCGGTCGATTTCCTCCTGGGACAGGCCGGAGCCGTCCTGAATGGTAATCGTGTTCTCCTTGCCCGTGCCCTTATCCTTAGCGGTCACGTGGACAATGCCGTTGGCATCGATGTCGAAGGTGACCTCGATCTGCGGGATTCCACGCGGTGCAGGGGCAATACCGCCGAGCTCGAAGGAGCCGAGCAGCTTGTTGTGGGCTGCGATTTCGCGCTCGCCCTGGAAGACCTGAATCTGCACGCTCGGCTGGTTATCCTCAGCCGTGGTGAAGGTCTGCGTCTCGCGCTTCGGAATGGTGGTGTTGCGCTCGATGATCTTGGTCATCACGCCGCCCTTGGTCTCAATGCCGAGGGAGAGCGGGGTGACGTCGAGAAGCAGGACATCCTTGACGTCGCCGCGGAGAACACCAGCCTGAAGAGCAGCACCGACGGCCACAACCTCGTCCGGGTTCACGGACTTGTTCGGCTTCTTGCCGCCGGTCAGCTCGGTAACGAGGTCGGCCACGGCGGGCATACGGGTGGAACCACCGACGAGCACAACCTGGTCAATCTCGGACGTGGAAATGCCCGCGTCCTTCACCACCTGGTTGAACGGCTGCTTGGTGCGATCCAGCAGGTCCTTGGTGATGTTCTGGAACTCAGAGCGAGACAGGGTCTCATCCAGGAACAGCGGGTTCTTCTCCGCATCCACGGTGATGTACGGAAGGTTAATCGTTGCGGACTGGGAGGAGGACAGCTCGATCTTTGCCTTCTCCGCAGCCTCGCGCAGACGCTGCAGGGCCATCTTGTCCTTGGTCAGGTCAATGCCGTGGGAAGCCTTGAACTTATCAACCAGCCAGTCAACGACGCGCTGATCCCAGTCATCGCCACCGAGCTTGTTGTCACCGGCGGTGGCCTTCACCTCGACGACACCGTCGCCGATTTCCAGCAGGGACACATCGAACGTGCCGCCACCGAGGTCGAACACGAGGATCGTCTGATCCTTGTCGCCCTTCTCCAGGCCGTAAGCAAGAGCTGCAGCCGTCGGCTCGTTCACAATACGCAGGACGTTGAGTCCGGCGATCTGGCCAGCTTCCTTCGTGGCCTGACGCTGTGCGTCCTCAAAGTATGCGGGGACGGTAATCACGGCATCCGTGACATCCTCGCCGAGGTAGCTTTCCGCGTCCCTCTTCAGCTTCATGAGCGTACGTGCCGAAATCTCCTGCGGCGTGTACTTCTTATCATCAATATCTACCGTCCAGTCCGTGCCCATGTGGCGCTTGACGGAGCGGATGGTGCGGTCGACGTTGGTGACCGCCTGGTTCTTGGCGGACTGGCCGACGAGTACCTCGCCATTCTTGGCAAAGCCGACCACCGACGGGGTGGTGCGGGAGCCCTCAGAGTTGGCGATAACGGTGGGATCCCCACCTTCCAGAACTGCTACAACAGAGTTGGTTGTACCGAGGTCAATACCTACTGCGCGTCCCATAATAAAATCTTCTCCTTTTTCGAAATCCGTTTGTCATGTCTTCCGGCCTGGCCTGTCACCGCCTAGCCGGTGTGACTTGATTGAGTCTCACTCAACTTCAAGAGCAACTATACCAGCCGCCTTGAGCGTGTGCCACTCAATCTCACACTCAGTACAACGCAGACTCTCCAAAGTTATTCCCACCCGACTCAACTTTTTGCAAGCTTCACCATCCGCTGGTGGTACATCTCCGGCAAACAATGCGCCTCCACCAGGCGCGATGCTACCTCTTTATCGCCCATCGCGCCGGCAAAAACATCCCCCATCGTCATGCCGTGATCCGGCGTATGAAGGACGATGAGCTCGTCGCCGGTGTGCACAACGCCGGGTACAACGACGCGTAAATAACTGCCCGTGCGGGCGTGTTCAGAAAACTTCTTGATCCAGCCTGGGACACCCATCCAGCCAGCAAACGTCCGGCAGGGGGTGCGGGACACCGACACCTCCAGCTCCGCGGAACCGACCCGGAAACGCTGGTTGACAATGGCCTCCTCCCACGCAATACCGGAAGTTGTGAGGTTTTCGCCAAACGAGCCGTCGACAAGCGTGGTGGAAAGACGAGCCTCCCAGTAGTCGAGTTCCTCGCGCGCGAACGCATAGACCGCCTTCTGCGCGCCGCCGTGGTGCTTCGTGTCACCGACCGTCTCCCCCACCACGCCGGGGCCGTCGCCATAGCTGGGGCCGGGGGTGAAGAGCTCGAGCGAATCGACGGGAAACTTGTGCATCCCGGAAACGCGCGGCGCACCGCCCGGATCCTCGCGCGGGATAGCTTTATTGCAGGACAACACGTAAGCCATGCCCCAAGCCTATCTGGCGTGTCACAATGGGGGCATGGATTTCGACGTCATCATCTTCGGCGCGACCAGCTTCGTTGGTCAGCTCACCGCACGCTACCTGCACACCACCTACCCTGACCTGCAGCTTGCGCTTGCCGGACGCAACCGCGACAAGCTGGAAGCGCTCGGCATCAACGCCACCATCATCATCGCCGACGCCAACGACCCAGCCGACATGGACTTCCTCGCCGAGCACGCCCGCGTCGTGATCTCCACCGTCGGCCCGTACACGCACTACGGTGAACACCTCATCCGGTTTTGCGCCGAACGCGGCACCGACTACGTCAACCTGTGCGGCGAGGCGCCGTTTATCCGGCGCATGATCGACCGGTACCACGCGCAGGCGGTGTCGACGGGTGCGCGGATTGTTAACTCCTGTGGCTTCGACTCCGTGCCGAGCGACATGGGCATGTTCGCGCTGTCCGAGGCCGCCGGCGAGGAATTCACCCGCGTGCAGATGGTGGTCACCGACTTGAAGGGCGGGCTCTCCGGCGGCACCATCGCCTCTATGAAGGTCGCGCTTGCGGAGCAAGACGGCGAGAACGCGCTGCATGGGAAGTACTCGCTGTGCCCTTCGCCGGAAGCGGAAGCGAACCTCGACGGGCAGAAAGACATGGACATCGACCGCACGCCGGAGGGCTGGGCCGGCCCCTTCTTCATGGCCAGCTTCAACACCCGCGTCGTGCGCCGCTCTAACAGCCTCCTCGACCACGCCTACGGTTTTGACTTGCGCTACACGGAGCGCCAAAAAACCGGCTCCAAGCTCGCCGCCTACGCGCTGGCCGGTGGCCTGACCGGTGCGTTCAAGCTGGTGAATACCGACGGCCCGTGGCAGAAGCTCATCCCCGCGCCCGGCGAGGGCCCCAGCCCGAAAGCCCAGGACGCCGGCCACTTCACCACCGTCCACCACGGCCTGACTGTCAGCGGCAAGCACGTCACCGCCACCTTCCACGGCGACGAGGACCCCGGATATAAAGGCACGGCGAAATTCCTCGGCGAGGCCGCGATGACGCTCCTGAACAACGTCGACGAAGCCGGCGGCGACGAAGTCGACGCGGGCGGCGGCATCCTCACCCCCGCCTCCGGCCTCGGCGCCCCCTACCTCGAGCGGCTCCGCGGCGCCGGGTTCACGATTACGACGCGGACGGTGGTGTAGGCCCCGTCTCTTCGTGCTCCTCATCGCTGCGACATATGCTGCGCAGGTTGGAGCCAGGATGCAGGCTAAGTTTCGTCATTCTCCGGGGTTCCATAGTGTGTCCTTTTGGAAGCCTAACGGGGAGTCCATTTCCATCAGCCACGCATCGTCAGCACGTGATAGAGAATCTCGTAGCTCACCCACTACGTCGGTGTTGAGTCCAATTTTCTGAACGATGAACACAGTGATAACGAGAACGACGTAAATCGACCCATAATCTGCCCCCCTCTAACGGTTGTTTTAGTAACTCAGCCGCCCTCGTAAAATCCCATCCCTTCGAGAAAAAATGAATTGATCCGAACGGATAGCTACGGTGGTGGCCTCTCAAGCACAAACCCGCCGAACCGTAACTGACAGATTCACCACGCGAACCGGCTCTTGCGAAGACCCGTTTGGCTCCCCCAGCATTGGATTGGCGGGCCCGGGCCGACATCACTTACACACCAGCCGCACAAATGCTCCCCACCCGTTGAAATTGCACTTTGCAATTCAACTGATGGGGAGCACTTCAACGAAGAGTACAACCGACGCATTCTTGGGGTCGTTGCAAAAACGACCGGTTAATTAGGGTAGATGACACCGGTTTGTTGTAATGCGCCGGCCATGACTTCTACGGAGAGTGAGCCAGCCGAATGTTTTGCATGGTTTGTGGTTGCGAATACTTGCGTCCTTTCGCTTTATTGAGCCTCTACAGGCTGGAAAGTGAGGTCGTTTAACGGAATGAAAAGCGAGCTGGTCTTGGATTCCTTCCCTTGCGCAGGTTCTTCTCAACCCCTTGTCTCGAACTATAGTTCGGTTGACTCGAGAAATCTTCCCAACTAGTGTCTTAGACACTGTTCAATTCCAATTGTCATGAAGGTAGGTCATATGATTATAAAACGTACAAGAGATGCTTGCTTGGCACTGGCCTTCGGTACTGTTTTAGCTCTTACCGCTCCTGGAACTGCGTTTGCACAGGAAACGGAAGTTGCCCCGGACAGCGTTACAGTTTCTGCCATAAACACAGAAACCGACTTTGAGCTGTCTCCCGGTGAAACCAAAACCGTAGACCTGTCGTCTGCCGAGTCGAAACAGTCAGCGGAAATCAGCGTGAATGACGAGCCAACAATGGCCTTCTACGATGCGGCGAACACCGCTCCCGGATGTGTGTCTGCTGTACACCGTCTAAATGTGATCAAAGTCCGAAATAACTGCCCTACCCCTATTCGAGTGAAGGTTGTTATGACTGGCCCCGTCGGAGCTCAGGATACTGCATGTAAAAGCGTCGATCCGGGAGCTGAAGAGACCTTTGCTCGGTTGATGGTTCCCGGTGTTACTCGCATCGATAGAGTGGAGAATTGCTAATGAAGAAATTACAGGCTCTGGCACTTGCACTCGCCTTTCCTTCTATAGCGCTTACCCAAACTCAGGCTGCTCAGGCGGCTGATGTTGTCAAAAATGAGTTGGGCATGATCACCGTAAAATGCCAGGTAGTAGAGAATGCCCCCGGCAACCCTATCGTAGGTTTCGTAGTTGGAAACCACCTTTCAAACCCCAATGCCGCCAAAGACGACGCACATTTGTACGAAAACAAGTTTAATAATGCCCATAAGAGGCATTGCTACCCCCAAAGGAAATATCGGCCATCAGGCGCCTATGACACGAATTGGAATCCAAAATAATGTCCAGTGACATTACTCTGACCAGAACCTATTTCCTTGCAAAGGAAGAGGATTTGCCTCGGTGTTATCAGCGCTACCTCGAGCGGGTGGAGCGTGTGAAACAGTTCACTACCGTCTATCTAATCGCTGATTCGGAGTTCCATGAGGTGGATTCACTTGTGAAAAAGAATCTGCTTGATGATCTCCAGGCTCAGAGCAATGAACCGGTTGACGGGGACGAATGGGAAATGTACAGCTACTCCACCGCACTAGGAACGATAGATGAACCCATTGAACCCGGGGCAACAGTGTCACGATTGTGGGAGGACATGCTCCTGACCGATGATGAAGAGTGGCCACGATCCTTCATCAGCTCCGTTGACTTCTCGTCATTCATGTCACGGCCGAAGTAACAAGCGAACGCAGCTCGACGCAGCAGTGAAGACTGAAAGTAACCGGAGTAGATGCACAAGCTTTTTCTCCCCGGTGCCCTCATAAGTAGCTCCATTGGGCAACCAGGGTTACCGGTTTGTTTTCGTCCAGCGACCAGAAGCCGTCGCGTGTTCTGCCCCACTCACATGTCTGCCACAGCCGGACAAGATCCGGAAAATGAAGTCTCTTAATCTGGTGCTCACCAAAATTAGGGGACGCTCGGGAAAAATCGGTCACGATAGACACGCGGACAATACGATCGGGCTCAGCCGCCCTCGTAAAATCCCATCCCTTCGAGAAAAAATGAATTGATCCGAACGGATAGCTACGGTGGTGGCCTCTCAAGCACAAACCCGCCGAACCGTAACTGACAGATTCACCACGCGAACCGGCTCTTGCGAAGACCCGTTTGGCTCCCCCAGCATTGGATTGGCGGGCCCGGGCCGACATCACTTACACACCAGCCGCACAAATGCTCCCCACCCGTTGAAATTGCACTTTGCAATTCAACTGATGGGGAGCACTTCGATTAAGAAGGCAACGCCGACCACGTCGCCGCTGCTTACAAAGCGCGACGCTAACGCCTGCGCTTCCACACCACCACCGCCGTGGAGGCGGGAACGTGGACGAGTTCGCCGCCACGACGGGGGGCGTGCTCGAGCTTCTGGCGAAGCTCCTCGTTTTCCTCCTGCAGCTCTTCCAGGCGCCGCTCCAGCGCGGATTTCTCCTCCTGAAGCCTCGTGATCGCCTTTATTCCTGCGAGGTTGACGCCCTCGTCGTGGCTGAGCCGCTGGATTTCTCGCAGCTGCTCCACGTCCTGCTTGGTGTAGCGCCTGCCACCGCCGCGCGTGCGGCGCGGGCGGCGGCATCCTAACCCCCGCCTCCGGTCTCGGCGCAGCGTACCTCGACCGACTGCGCGCAGCCGGGTTCACGATTACGACGCGGACGGTGGTGTAGGACCTCGTCCGTACGTGCTTCTCATCGCTCTGCATGCTGTGCGCAGCAAACCTCGATGACAGCAGCGATCAGTGTGGACACGGTGCAGGCTAGCACAACGTTTCCGGGAGAACGCTCGAAGGGTGACAGCTGGAGTTTGAGCTCATTCCATTTACCGAGGTTCGACTCCAAAGCTTTGAGCCATCGGCATGGCGCCGACAGTAGGAAAAAGCCCGCCTATTTCAGAGTATTCGTCATTCGAGCACTAACCTTGGCGGGTCTTGTTGCAGACAATGTATCACACGATTTCGTCATTCAATTGACCGGAAGTCTTCCTCCACGCAACGGACCACACGTAGCGACGGGGATGGTCACGACTCCACTCAGACTCGAATCACACCCGAATGGCGACAAGACCGGAAAACTGGACGCACTGGGCAGCCTGAAGCACGCTTCCAGGTACACCGATAGGGCAGCCATTCATTTACATGGATGGCTGCATGAATTACTTCAATAGCGATTTGAGGATTTTGTAAATCCCGTACAAGATCGCAACCGGCAAACCAATGATCACTCCAATGATCACTAAGATCAGCAGGGCTTCAACAATTCCGATGCTCATATCTACTCCTATCACTTATGGTTTGATCTGCACGCAGGCGTAGCCAGACCACATGCGCCAGCACCAGGCCGCAGATCGGGCTGACATCGATATGTCGCCCAAAATCTAACCCGATGAAGCTAAGCCCCAGCCCGATTCAGAGCCATGCGTCTCAGACCTGCGACCGCCTCCGTCATCCCAAAAAAGTTCACATTGGTCTGCTGTCGAATTGTCCTGTCCTGCATCGAGATAATTTACGAAAGCGTTTTCGACGTACTGACCCGAACTGTTCACTTTGATTCCGACGAAGGACCCGCGGCTTCCAGGTGCTGCAGTAGCACCATCTGCGCTCCGCTCCGACTGAATACGGTCGCCGTCAAATGAAACAAAGTCGGAGTTTTCTGGTGTGAATTCTCCCTGTTCTTGCTCCATTACCACGATCGGGTCGGCCAGCACATCAGCCTCTACAGCTTGCGCAACGGTGCTCACGCGGTAACCGCCGCTAGAGTTGCGACAATTATTTTTAATCTCCATTTTTCACCTTTCATTTTGGAGTTTTGGGTATACGCGCAGTTTTCGTTACTGCTCTTGCCACACTACAGATCAGCCTTCCGGAACCACTGCGTGTTCATCATGATTTATTTAGAGATTCTTTACCTATTTCGTAAACTATTGGCCTATAAATTTTTCCAGACAATAGTTTTCAAACGAGCGTTACATCTGGCCTTCCACAACCCTTCTCCACCACGCATCTGCGAATTCCCAGCTACGGCAGTTTTCATGAGCGGCTTTTCTTCCTCGGCTGCTTGTCAGGGGCCTCCGTCAGCAAGCTCAGCAGAATCCATGGCTTCCGAACTGTATCAATAGCGCCTTTTGCGTTAGACTTCCAGCGTTACTGATAATTCCGAATCCCCTGAAAGTAGTTATGAGTTCAAGTAGGAAAGTTACGACTGACGACAATGTCGACGGCCGCACCCGCGAGGACCTGCGCGACGCCATTGAGGACTCCCTCGAAGAGGCCAATGACGCCGATCCGCGCAAGGATCCCTTCCCGGAATCCGGCGCTGATGGTGCCGATCGCTCCGTGGTGTTAAGCGCCGACGCGAAAATTGTTGCTGCCTGGGCCTGGCGCTTTATCGGCCTGGCCATTGCCATGTGGATTTTGGGCAAGGTTATCGGCTCCGTGTGGGCTGGTATCCTCCCCATCCTGATCGCCGTTTTGCTGTGTACGGTTTTGTGGCCACCGACGAAGTGGATGAAGGATCACAAGATCCCGATTACGCTATCGGTAATCCTCACCCTCCTCGGGTTTGTGGCGATCTTTTCCGCCGTGGTCGCCGCCATCGCTCCGACGTTTAGCACCCAGGGCAAGCGCCTGTTCGAATCGGGTAAGGAAGGTGTGTACCAGCTCGGCGACTGGATCCAAGGCCCGCCACTGAACGCCCAGGCGGAGCAGGTTGACCAGGTCATCGACGAGGTCTTCGGCTGGCTCCAGGACCAGGCGTCGAACATCGCCTCCGGTGTGTTCAGCGGTCTGTCCGCCGTTTCCTCGGCTGTGGTTACTTTCGGTGTTGCGATCATCTTGTGCTTCTTCTTCTTGAAGGATGGTTCCAAGCTCTTGCCGACGATCCGTGGCGTCGTCGGCCAGAATATGGGCTGGCACCTCTCGGAGGTCCTCACCCGCACGTGGAACACCCTCGGTGGGTACATCCGCGCGCAGGCCGCAGTCTCGGCCATCGATGCGGTCATCATCGGCCTTGGCCTGTGGATCCTCAAGGTTCCCATGGCTCTCGCCCTCGCCGTCATCACGTTCTTCGCCGGGTTTATTCCGATCGTCGGTGCGTTCTCGGCTGGCGCTCTGGCCGTATTGATTGCGCTTGTCGACGGCGGGTTGAAGACCGCGATCTTCGCCCTCATCCTCATCGTCCTCGTCCAGCAGCTGGAGGGCAATATCCTCTCCCCGATGCTGCAGTCCAAGGCGATGGATCTGCACCCGGTTGTCGTGTTGCTCGGTGTCACCGTCGGTGGTGGCCTGTTCGGCATCATCGGTGCCTTCCTCGCCGTCCCGGTCGCTGCTGCCGTTGCCGTGTGGATCCGCTACCACCAGGAAATGGTCTCCCTGCGCACAGGCGAGATTACCTACGACGACATCAAGATCTCCACGGCCGACGGCGATCCGTCGATTAGCACGGAGGAGGCCTTTGCCAACGTCCGCGCCCGCTTCAAGCGCATGGGTGGAGGCCGGACGGAGGCCCGCACGGTCGTTGACTCTGCCGTCGAAAAGCAGCGGGAAGGCGACGAC
>ERZ1031137.167-NODE-167-length-11144-cov-22.296240_pt1 | contig 11144 bp, 8 predicted proteins | sample MGYA00517293_ERZ1031137 | MGnify/ENA primary metagenome ERZ1031137 (study PRJEB33718, sample SAMN03159763) | human skin metagenome | collected 2014-05-20 | study: EMG produced TPA metagenomics assembly of the PRJNA266117 data set (Human skin bacterial metagenome...
CCAGCGGCGATCTCGTCGTCGTTGTTCACGCCGTCGCCGTCAGCATCCGGGTCGAAGCGGTTCGGGATGCCGTCCTTGTCCTTGTCTGAAAGCTCGGAGGTCACGAGCGCGGAGTCAGCAGCAATGGTGTTCGGGCCGGAGATCAGGGTTGCGGTGTAAAGTTCCTTGCCCTTGAAATCCTTCGGAATCTCCAGAGAGCAGCTGTCTGCGTCCTTCAGTACCTTGATCTCGCAGGTCTTCAGCTCTTTACCATTACTGTCGGTCCACACAATCTTGTTGGGGAAAATCGGCAGCGTGCCGTCCAGCTTCACCTCAAGGGTGTCGCCACCGGTGGCCGGGTTATCCGTCACGTTGTAGTAGGGAATATCAAGCGTGATGGCCTTGTAATCCGAAATAGCAAAGTGCACGTTGAACCAACCGGGGACCACCGGAGAAGCGGTAGCCGCCGGCGTTACGGAGCCGAGGCGGTTCGGGCGGTCGAACACCGGGGTGGTGTAGGAGCTGTATGTCTGGACGATCTCACCAGCGGGGTTCTTCACCGCGCCGTAGATAGCGTACTTGTCGGTACCAGCCGGAAGACGCAGCTCATACCAGCCGTCGGCACCCGTCTTGGCCGTAGAAGTGCCGGTGACGTACTCCGGGTGCTCCTTGATGATCTTTTCCGTGATGGTCACGTACTCATCGCGGGACACGTCCTTGGTGGCAGCATCAATGGCCTTAGAACCGGCCTCGGTCAGGCCAGTGAACAGGACCTCATAGCCATCGGCAGCAATGTCGCCACCGGTCGTAGAATCCATTCCCGGGCCAGTGGAGAGGTTCGCATCGCCGGCCTCGTGCCACACGCGACCCTTGATGCGGGGGCCGGAGGTATCGACGTTGACCTTGTCGGAGAACATGTGCTCGCCGGGGAACTCGTACATGAAGATGCCGACGTTCTGGAGATTGTTCTTGTTCATGTTGAACGTAGAGCCAGCCACGCGCTTATTGGCCGGGCTGAAGCTCGGGTACCAGCCCGGAGCGGTGCGCATCATTTCCAGCTTGTTGCCACGCTCGTTGGTGAACGGTTCGATCCAGAACTTGATCTGATCGCCCTTGCCGGGATTGAACTCGTGGTGTTCCCCGAGGGCATCCTCGTACGGCGGAAGGGAGACGGCGAAGGTACCCTTGCCACCCTGGGTGCCATTGCCCCAGGTGAGGTCATGAGTTTCCGTGTAGTAAATAGGCGATACGGCGCCACCCTTGCCGTCGATCCACTGTGCGTAGACCTTCGTGCCCTCAGGCACGCGGGTATTCGCCGTCGCGTCGTTCACGCCGCCGTAAGAGGCAGTGGTGGAATCGAGTGTATAAGCGTGACCGGAAGCAACAAACGTTCCCAATTGCATGTCGTAGACACTGTTGACCTGGCCGTTAGCAATCGCATCGGACTTGATAGCCGTTTCCATGGAGGTGCCCGGAGCGGGCTTCTTCGTATTGGCGGGCTTGGCCGGGGCGGAAACTGCGGTTTCCTGTGCGCTCGCTGCCGGAGCGTTGTCGACGGCGTAGACACCCGAGACGGTGAGCGCGGTGGCTACACCGAGAGCGGTAATGGTCCGGAACATACTCGATGCTCCCAGACCGGACATGGCAGAGCCGGACACGCTCCACCGAGAATTCTTGCGTATTTTCATCGCCTGGTCCTTCTTTATGGATTTTCTTGATGTTTGCGTCGGGGTCCGACCGCCATGAGGTGAACGAAACCCTTTGCTCAGACTTTACTCAGTTTCTTTTAAGGAGCAACGGAAACAACCCCCACCTTTGCCCGCTTTCAGAGCTTTTACCTGCTACTTTCGAGCATTTGGGCCACACCTCCCCGCAATCTTCCCCCTATTAAAAGGCAGGCTTTCACCGAATTTCTGCAGTTCATTCCCCACTTTTAAGGTGCTAACTGTGTGAAACTCAAAGGCTTCTTTCTTAAATTTTATTTTTTTCTCAGGCTAGCCCTTTTGGGGGGTAAACCAAAAGGCTAGATGTCTTATTTGCAAGACATCTAGCCTGGTTCCCTTACTTCTTGTATCTTCCCGTGGCGTAGTAGCGCGACATGAACTCGTCGCGATACTCCTCGAACGTGCTGTTTTCCAGGTGATACCGGATGTTATCCACGAGTTTCACCACGAACAGCAGGTTGTGCATCGTGCACAGCGTGCCGGCTAAGAATTCCTTAGCTTTCAATAAGTGGTGAATGTAGGCGCGCGTGTAGTTCTCGCTCACATAGCCGCCGAGCTCGGCGTCGATAGGCGTGAAGTCCCGCTTGAAGCGCGCAGCCTTGAGGTTGAGGCGACCGTCGAGAGTGTAGACGCCACCTCGCCTGCCCAGGCGGGTCGGTGCCACGCAGTCAAAGGTGTCCGCACCTGCCGCAACAGCGGCGAAGATGTCGTCGGGCTCGCTGATGCCGAGGAGGTGGCGCGGTTTATCGTCCGGCAGCTCCTCCGTCACCCAGCGGACAATCGTGCCCAGCTGGTGCTTTTCCAGCGCGCCGCCGATACCGAAGCCGTCGAAGCCACGACGCCCCGCGTCGCGGGCCTCGCGGTCCAGATCCATGAGCCCGCGGGTGGCCTGCCTGCGCAGATCCTCGTACTGGGCGCCCTGCACCACGCCCCACAGCTGCTGCTCCGGGCGGTGGGTCCGCTCGTTTGAGAGTTTTTCGTGCGCCTCCAGGCAGCGCTTTGCCCAGCGGTGCGTGCGGGCGACGGATGCCTCTTGGTACTGGCGGGTATCCACAAGCGTGGTCAGCTCGTCGAAGGCGAAGATGATGTCCGCACCGAGCTGGTGCTGGATCTCCATTGACTTTTCCGGGGTGAAGCGGTGCTTGGAGCCGTCGATAACTGAGCGGAAATCAACGCCGTCCTCGTCGACGCGGGCCATCCGGTCCTTCTTGGCGGCGCGAATATCCTGCTCCGTCAGGTTGGCGGTATCCATGGCGAGGACCTTCTTGAAGCCCACGCCGAGGCTCATGACCTGGAAGCCACCGGAATCCGTGTACGTGGGGCCGTGCCAGTTTTCGAAGGCAGCCACTCCCCCAGCCTCGTCCACGATGTCCGGCCCGGGCTGCAGGTAGAGGTGGTAGGCGTTGGACAGGATCGCCTGCGCACCCGTCGTGCGGATCTGCTCCGGCGTCAGTGTCTTCACCGTGGCCTTCGTGGCGACGGGAATGAACGCCGGGGTCTGGATCTCGCCGTGTGGCGTGGAGATCACGCCCGTGCGGGCAGCACCCGCCGTGTGGTTAATGCGAAAGCTCATATTCCCTTTCCAGTTCCTCACCCTCGATATCGATGGTGGGGAGAATCTTATCCAGCCACGTGGGCATGTACCACGTTGCCCTCCCCAGCAGGAACATAGCCGCGGGGACTAAAGCCATGCGCACGAAAAAGGCGTCGAAAAGCACTCCGAAGGCAAGGGCGAATCCGAAGACCTGAACGAACGGCAGGGGCTGGTCGATGGCGGCGATGAAGACCGCGATCATGATGAGGGCAGCGGCGGTGACCACCCGGGCGCCGAGAGTGAAGCCCTCGACCACGCTGGCCTCCGTCGGCGTGTAGGCGCCGTGGTTGTCGTGGCGGTGTTTGACGTAGTGCTCGCGCATGCGAGTGACGAGGAAGACCTGGTAATCCATCGCCAGACCGAAGCAAATGCCGATGAGGAAGATCGGCATGAAGCTGATGAGCGGGCCGGGCGTGCCGACCAAGCCCCATAGGCCTTCCTGCCAGACGAGGATCGTCACACCGAAGGCGGCGCCCACGGAGAGAAGGAAGCCGAGGCCAGCGACGACGGGGACCGCGATGGAGCGGAAGACGATGAGGAGCAGGACGATCGCAAGCCCCACGACAACCAGCAAGTAGATCGGCATGGCCTTCCCCAGCTGCGTGGTGATGTCCTGCATGATCGGCGTGAGACCCGTCACACCCATGCGCACTCCCGTCGTGTCCTCGATGGCCTGTTGCTGGCAACGGACAGATTCGAGGAGGCGCGTCGTGGCGTCGTCGGCAGGGCCTGTGCGCGGGGTGAGGAGGAGCTGCGCGCCCGTGCCGTCCTCGTTCATGCCGGCGATCTGGACGTGCTTGACCTCCGGGTGTGTCTTCAGCTGCTGGACGATGTACATGTAGACCGCCTCGCGTGGCACCTCACCGTCGACGTTGAAGGGCTGCAGGGCCGGCGCCGACGTATCCACATCGTTCGCGTCCACAACCACGAGGAACGGGGCGTCGATGCCGGGACCGAACGCCTCCTGCATGAGATCGGAGGCCTGGCGCTGTGTCGTGTCCTTGTTGGCGACCGCATCGACAGGCAGTGCCATCTGAAGGTTCAGCACCGGGGTAGTGAGAAGCCCGAGAATGACCACCACACCGGCGAGAATGAGCCCCGGCGCGCGGTGGACCGTCTCTACCCAGCGACGGCCCAGCGTGCGGGTTTCCGGATCCTGGAGGTGCTCCTGGCGACGGCGAAGGAAGCCCGGCTGCCAGCCGAAGACCTTGTGCCCGAATACCCCCATGATCGCGGGCAACAGCGTGAGCGCCACAAGAACCGCGATGAGCACGGTGAACGCGGCGGTGATGCCCATCCAGCTGAGGAACGGGATGCCCACCAGCGTCAGCGCGACGAGTGCCACAAACACCGTCGTACCGGCAAACACGATGGAACTGCCGGCGGTGCCCACGGCCATGCCGGCGGCCTCATCCCACGGCATTCGTCGCTTTTCCGCGCGGAACCGCGCCAGGATGAACAGGGCGTAGTCGATGCCGACGGCGAGACCAATCATCATCGCCAACACCGGCGTCGTGTTGTTCAGGCTGACAAAGTGCGTGGTGAGGAGGATCGCACCCATGCCGAGGCCGACGCCCGGCAGCGCTGTGAGGATGGGAAGACCCGCGGCGATGACGGAACCGAACGTGACGATGAGCACGAGGAGGGCGACGACGACGCCGATGGCCTCCGAGGTGGTCTTAATCTTGATGGGGTCCGCGAACCCCGGGCCGTTGGCCTCCACCCGGATGCCGGCGTCTTCGCCGAGCTGAATCGCCTCGTTGATGACATCGCGATGCTCGTTGGTCACATCGCCGGTGGAAGGCACGTCGATATTGAAGCTGGTGTAAGCGATGGTCTTGTCTTCGGACACGCGCCCGAGGTTCGCCGCATCCTCTTTCGCCGTCTCCTCCGGCAGCCCCGCGGACACCATGCCATCTATGACCCCCTGCTTGAGCTGCGGGTCAAGCTCGATGGGGTTAATGAACATCTCCGTGCCGGAAATGGGCGTGAGGTTGTCCTTGATGTAGTCGATGGCTTTATCCATCGCCTCCATGTTCTGCGGCTCGTCCAGGGTCTCCCCCTCCGGCGCCTGGAAGACAATGTTCACCGACGAGGCCGCCACCGGGTTCGGTTGCCCGGGCCACAGCTCCTCGATCATCATCGCCGCGTTGTACGACGGGGTGCCGGGGATGTTGAACTCATTGGAGAAACCTTTTTGGAGGACCCCGGCGCTGCCCAGCACGGCAGCGAGGATCATCGTCCATGCGGCGATCACCCACCACTTCTTGCGGTAGGACCAGCGGCCCACCTTAAAAAGGAACTTAGCCAATTCCTTCAGACTCCCATCGAAAACGAAACGCGATATCTAGCACTAGTTATAAAAGCATATAAAGGCTCGGCAACACCGCGTTACGCATGCCCTTTCACCCTGGTGGGGAGCCTTTTTGAGGCTGCCTTTTGGGGCCTCTCTGGGCTGTCCCAATAGGGGTCGCGTAACGCGGTAAATAAAAAAGGTCTCGATGCGCGCATCGAGACCTTTTACTGGCGGTGGCGAGGGGATTTGAACCCCTGGTTGGGGATTACCCAACACTCGCTTTCGAGGCGAGCACCTTCGGCCGCTCGGACACGCCACCGTTTACAGAGGGTAATTGACGGGTACCCGAACGACCAAATCGCACGCTAAATACGAGTTACTTCTTCTCGTCCTGGAAAGCGCCGAGGATCTTGTCGCCAGCTTCCTTCACCTTGTCGCCGAGCTCCTCGATGCCCTGCTTAATGTCGGACTTGGTCTGGTCGGCCTTGCCCTCGTTCTCGAGCTTCTCGTTATCGGTAAGGTCGCCGAGGCCTTCCTTAGCCTTGCCGCCGAACTCTTCTGCCTTGTTCTTGATGTCGTCCTGAATGTCACCCATGACAATTCCTTTCTATTTTGGTTCTCGTGTTAATACGTAAAAATGAGTGTACGCGAATTCCTTAGGCCTCGCCGTGGGTCAAACGCTTCTTTTGGAAGAACTCAATAAGGAGAGCTGCGCATTCGTCCTGCAGCACGCCACCTGTTACTTCGACGCGGTTGGGCAGCGCCGGTTCCCTGATGACGTCAATAACGGAACCCACCGCCCCCATCTTCTCCTCAAAGGCACCGAAGACGAGGGAGGGGATCCGCGCCGCGAGGATCGCTCCCGCGCACATCGTGCACGGTTCGAGGGTGACGACCAGTTCGGTGTCCTCCAGGATGTAGTCGCCCCGCGCGCGAGCCGCCATCCGGATCGCCTGCACCTCCGCGTGGGCGGTGGGATCCACCGTGTCCGTGCGCTCATTTCTCCCCCAGCCGATAATCTGGCCGCCTGCATCGAAGACTGCGGCGGCGACGGGGACATCGGTAAAAGGCGGGGTCAGCAGGTTAAGTACCGTGCGCATCCGCTCCTCGCGCCGCTTTTTTGGAAGATTGCCAAGCACCATAACCCCTAACTGTGCCACACTTACCCTATGAACGTTCACACAATCTCTCGTCCCATTTGCATTCTCGGTCTCGGGCTCATCGGCGGTTCGCTGCTGCGTGACCTCCATAGCGCCGGGCATCCGACCTTCGGCTACAACCGCACAAAGTCGCGCGCCGACGAGGCCCGCGAGGAGGGATTCGACGTCTCCAGCTCCCTGACCGAGACGCTGGCGCGCGCCGAAAAGGAAGGCGCCCTCATCGTCATCGCCGTCCCTGTCCCCGGCTTCCCCACCATCCTCGATCGCATCTCGAAGGAGGCTCCTAGCTGCGGACTCACCGATGTCACCTCTGTTAAGGGCGCCATTTTGAAGGCCGTCAAGGAGCGTGGCATGGAGGGCCGCTACGTGGGCAGCCACCCCATGGCCGGTACCGCTGATTCTGGGTGGAAGGCCTCCAAGGAGGGGCTTTTCCGTGGTCGCGCCTGGGTCGTGTGTTACGACCAGCTGGAGGAAGGCGTCACGGATGACTCGTGGGCTGATCTGTGGGCTGATGTGGCGCACATGGCCGGGCTTGTCGGCGCGGAGGTTATCCCGACCCTCGCTGATTCCCACGATGCTGCGGTCGCCCGCATTTCCCATCTCCCGCACATTCTCGCCGAGGCACTGAGTGTGGTAGGTGACAATGGTGGTGCTCTCGCCTTGTCTCTGGCTGCTAGCAGTTACACCGATGCCACGCGCGTCGCTGGCTCGAAAGCCTCGCTTGTCCGTGCGATGTGTGAGACGAACGCCCCCAAACTCGTCGAGGCCCTCGATGAGGCGCTTGAACTCATCACCCAGGCTCGTAACGATCTCGCCGGCGATCAGCCGTCCATTGAGGAGCTTGTCGACGCCGGGTATCGTTCACGCATCCGTTTCGACGCACGTTCCGGTCTCCGTCCGGTCCTCCGCCTGCACCCCGGTGCCGACGGCTGGCTCTCCATCTTGCGCCAGGCAGAGGCAATCGGCAGCCGCGTCGAAGTCTTCTAGCTCTTTTCTTTAGCTCCAGATGGCGTTCGGGTTGGGAAGTTCCTTCCCGTTCGCCTTCTTCACCGGCTTATCCATGACGATGTAGTAGCACAGCATGGCCGTCACCGTCGGCGTGATCACCGTGTGCAAAATCGCCGCCACATCCGTGTTCACAAGGTTCAAAGCACCCGTCAGGAACATGATGATCTGTGCGATGATGAGCAGCGGGAACCGCCTGGCGACGATAAACACCGTGGCCAAGAACACCGAGGACAACAGCGCGTGGATTATGGGGATCCACTCCATAAGGTCGAAGTGGATCCTGCCCAGCCACGCGTTTTCTCCCATCGCCGTGGTGAGCGTGCCCAAAATGACAACGACCTTGTACTGGATAATGACGCTCAGCATCCCCCGCGTCGGCGACGACATGCGTCGCGGCGTGAGATACGCGCCGGCCAGGCCAACGACGAAGAGCGTGGCCAAATCATGCACGACGAGGAAGAACAGCCCCCACGGGACATCCAGCACGACCAGCGTCAGCGATACCGCTTTGAGCACGGAAAACATCATCATATACCTGGACAGACGGAGTTCCGTCCCCGTGCTCCCCGTGGCCATAATGCCACTGATAACTACGCAGGCTGCGCAGACAAGAAGCGTCACCCACAGCATCCAGGAGAAATCGAACGACCTCCACATGCTGTTAGCGAGTGAACTCACCGTAACAAGCGCGATTACGGTGATGGCGAGCTTCTTCATAGTTAATACTTTAACCGCACATCGGTCTTTCATGTGAGTCGGCAACGCAAAAAGCACCCTCACGCACATGCGAGAGGGTGCTTTTCATTCGTGCGCCCGAAGGGATTCGAACCCCCAACCTTCTGATCCGTAGTCAGATGCTCTATCCGTTGAGCCACGGGCGCAACGAAGAAAGAGTTTACTCAAAGTTCAGAATTTGGCAAATCCCCTGCCCATCATACATTTTATGGGTGCATTTTCCAGCTATTTAGCAAGCCATGCTCCGGCGGCAGCGATAGCCGCCTGCGCGCCACGATCAAGCGTCGGCTGCAAGTCAGGGGCAAAGGCGGGATTGTGGTTGCCGGGCGCGCTTTCCTGATCAGCAAAACCGCCAAAGGCCCAGTAGGCGTACGGGGTGTCGACCTCGTCGGGAACGTAGGAGAAATCCTCTGATGCCGACTGCAGGGTAATGTCGATCGGTTCCTCACCGAAAACCTCGTCGAACGCTGCGCGCACCTTGACGGTAAGTTCCTCATCGTTCACGGTCAGCGGGTACACGTCGTAGTACTCGATCTCCGGCTCCTTGAGGCTGCCGGCCACCTCACATTCCGCCTTCACGATGCGCTCAATGGCGGCGTGGACCTTCTTCTCCACGTCCTTGTCATACGCACGCGTGTTGATAGGCAGCGTCGCGTTGTCCGGGATGATGTTGGACTTCGAACCCGCCTGGATGGAGCCGACGGTCACCACCGCGACGTCACTCGGGCCGATCTCCCGGGACACGATCGTCTGCAAGCGCATGACGATGGACGAGGCAAGAACCACCGGATCCACGCCCAGCTGCGGCATGGAACCATGAGAGCCCTTACCGAAGACCGTGACCTTGATGGAGGCCGCCGATGTGAGGAAGACACCCGGCTTGGTTCCCACATGTGCCCCCGGAAGTGAGCTGAGCACGTGCTGGCCAAGGTACACATCCAGTTTCGGAAGCTTATCCGCAACACCGTTTTCCACCATCGCCTTCGCACCCTGCGCGGTCTCTTCGCCCGGCTGGAACACGCCGACATATGTGCCCGACCATGCATCCTTATGGTCATTGAGCGCCTTCAGCGCCGTCAGCAGGCTCATAAGGTGGAAATCGTGCCCGCACGCATGGCTCTTCCCTTCTTCCTCGGAGGCGTAGTCCTTACCCGATTCCTCCGGCACCGGCAGCGCGTCGATATCTGCACGCATAGCCACAGCCGCCCCCTCCCCGTTTTCGATCGTCGCTACGATTCCCGTGTCCCCCACGTACTCGTAGGAAATTTCCGCCTTGTCTAGCTCCCCCGCGATCCGCTTTGCTGTCTCCGTCTCTTCCATGGACAGCTCCGGGTGCCGGTGGAACTCCTTATACAGCTCCTCCCGTTCGCCCCTGTTTTCTTCCAGATCCTTGGTTACAGCGTTAACGAAGTCCTTTACTGACATTGCGATTCTTTCCCAACACGAGATGTATTGCCCACGCAATGGTAATGCTAAACGCGGATGTCTACCGTCCGAAGACCCCGACCCCCGCCCCTACCAAATCTTTAGAAGCTTCTAAACGCGTGGCCTACTTGTCCGGAAAGACGAGTGTTCGCGGTTCCGGTGGTTTTGAGACAACTACCCCCTCAGCAGCGCTGTCTCCTGACCTCTTCGGCAGGATCGCAGTCTTCTGGCCACATATCGGAAAGGATCCCCTTAAAGCTGCGGGACAAGGCAGGCTTTTTCCCCACAGCTCGCTGAAGGCCTCTGACGTGCACTTCGCTTACCTGCTTATCTTCAGGATTGCGCGTGAGCAAGCCCCGCACAATAACCGTCGCTTCTTCTTTGATGCAGGCGAGGATATCCGGGATAAATTCGTTATCGAAAACGAGCCTAACTACTTGTTTCTTCCCGGAGATCTCAAGCTTTGCAGTAGATTCTCCTTCCCGATTGGAATAGGAATAAATACGCCCTTCCACTGCCCCAAGAGAAAGCCGATCCGCAGGCATCGCGTTCTTCGCGTTGTCCAGCAATTTTTTCTCAAGCGCTGTGAATCGCTGATTCGCCCCCAGGCGGATACGTTCGACCCCTGGGCGACCGTAGCAATTCTCCATACCGTGCAGGGCTTCCAAGGACTTCCTTGTCCACCCAGGTGGAATCTCATTATGGGATTCCAGAAAATCCAATCCGTCTAGCACAATGTCGATCGTGGGTTCAGGGGCAATGATGCCTACATGAGCGCTACCCATGGACAGGTTCCCTATTGTGCAACTGATATTCCCATCAGACACAGAGCGCAGGAGTTTTTGCCCCTCCTGAAGCATCGTCGTCAGCGTGCTGACATCGATTTTTCCGCGAGGACCTTCAATAACAAGCTCAAACTCACTCATGAAGCTCCGCCTCCAACCTGCACCAACGTAACTACTTCGCGAGCATACCGAAGGGGATACACACAAGCGTGCTGATTACGGCCTAAGCGCCAGGTGTGCCCCGTCATGCATCCATTAATGCGGACCCCAATCGGCCTAGTTACCTTCAATTTGGTGCTAATTGGGCCATTTTAGGTCCCGAGTCCAGACACACGTTTGGCGCTTAACCGACACGCCATGATCATCGTCTTTTTAGAGCGACGCGAAAGCACCCTCCCGCAAGTGCGAGAGGGTGCTTTCCATTGGTGCGCCCGAAGG
>ERZ1031137.168-NODE-168-length-10964-cov-20.963425_pt1 | contig 10964 bp, 10 predicted proteins | sample MGYA00517293_ERZ1031137 | MGnify/ENA primary metagenome ERZ1031137 (study PRJEB33718, sample SAMN03159763) | human skin metagenome | collected 2014-05-20 | study: EMG produced TPA metagenomics assembly of the PRJNA266117 data set (Human skin bacterial metagenome...
GCTTTCAAGAACAGATGGGCCGCTTTGTGGATCCCACCGAACCGAATGCGGCCCATGCCCTATCCAGCACCCGGGGTTCGGGAACAGACGGGCCGCAAACCAAACCGGAACATCCCGAATGCGGCCCATCCCCTGAGCGAATCTCCGCCTTCGAAAACAGATGGGCCGCTTTGTGGATCCCACCGAACCGAATGCGGCCCAAGCTCTATCCAGCACCCGGTGATCAGGAGTAGACGGGCCGCAAACGGGATGAGAGAGCGCAGCAAAAAGCCGCCGGGGAGGCCGGCGACGGATGAGGGAGGGACTAGGCCTCGAACTTGTAGCCCAGGCCGCGGACGGTCACCAGCTGGGTGGGGCGGCTGGGCTCGGCCTCGATCTTGGAGCGGAGGCGCTTGACGTGGACGTCGAGGGTCTTGGTGTCGCCAACATAGTCGGCACCCCAGACGCGGTCGATGAGCTGGCCACGGGTGAGAACGCGCCCGGCATTGCGGAGGAGGTACTCAAGGAGGTCAAATTCCTTGAGGGGCATGGCCACCTGCTTGCCGTCAACGGTGACGATGTGGCGCTCGACGTCGAGGGAGACGCGGCCACCTTCGAGGATTTGGTCGGCGGCGGCACCGTCGTTATCGCCACCGCGGCGGAGGACGGCACGGATGCGGGCGATGAGTTCTCGGGAGGAGTAGGGCTTGGTGACGTAGTCGTCGGCACCGAGCTCCAGGCCGAGGACCTTGTCCAGTTCGGTATCGCGTGCGGTCACCATGATGACGGGGACGCTGGATACCTGGCGGAGCCGGCGACAAACGTCGGTGCCGCTCATGCCGGGGAGCATGAGATCGAGGAGGACGAGGTCAATGTCGTTCTTGTTGAATTCAACGAGTGCGGTCCGCCCATCGGTGGCGATGATCGCATCGAAACCCTCTTTTTTGAGGAGGAAGGCGAGAGGCTCAGCGAGCGATAATTCGTCCTCGACGATGAGCACTGTTGCCATAATATCTCCTACTGCTTCCTTACTTTGTCGTCGCTTCCACGGAGGCCACGGGAATCGATAGTCCTGTTGACATCTTGTTTCCGGGCCGGGTGCGGAAGCTCTTCCCTTTCCTCGCCGGGGCGATAGATGGGCAGTTCAATAGTAAAAGTCGACCCTGTAGAGAGCCTAGACCATAGTTTAACCGATCCCCCATGATTTGCTGCAACATGCTTAACAATCGCTAAGCCTAAACCTGTGCCGCCGGTGGAGCGGGAGCGAGCCTTATCCACGCGGAAGAAGCGCTCAAACACGCGCTGCTGGTCCTCCGTGGAGATGCCGATGCCACGGTCGGTGACGCGGATGTGGATGGTGTCGGCGGAGACGACCTTCTGCGTCACGGTCACCGGTGTTTCTGCAGGTGAGTAGTTGATCGCGTTGGCGATGAGGTTGGTGACGGCGGTGACGAGGAGGTTGAAATCGCCAAGCACGTAGACGCCGGTACGCACGCCGCGGTTGAGGCGAATGCTGGCGTTTTCGGCCTGGACGGTGGTGCGGTGGATGGCTTCGTCGACGACGTCATCGACGAGAACGGGGGTAAGGTCGGGCAGTGCCTCTGCCCCCTGCAGCTTAGAAAGTGAAATAAGTTCGGTGATCATATCGCCGAGGCGGCGGGATTCGCCGTACAGCTTTTCGCCGAAGTAGTCCACGGATTCCGGATCATCGATGGATTCGAGCAATGCCTCCGCGAGCAACGCGATGCCGCCGACGGGGGTCTTCAGCTCATGCGAAACGTTGGCCACGAAGTCTCGGCGGGCATGTTCCATGCGCACGGCCTCGGACTGGTCGGTGGCGTAGACGATGACGAAACGGTCGTCGGTAAGTGTGAGGGGCGCGACGACGACGCGAATATCGGTGACACGGCTCTTCCCTGCTCTGCGCGGCGCGCGCAGATCAAGACTGTGCTCTTCTTTGTCCGCGAGGACGTCTTGGGCAAGATCCCAGATTTCCTGGGCGACGCGCCGCTCATGGATAAGCCCCATGGTGTGGGCGGAGGCATTGGAGAGGACAACCTCACGGTTGGCATCCACAATGGCCACGCCCACGGGAGCCCCCTGGATCGCGAGGTGCAACACCTGGCTGACGGTGGTGACTCGCGGTTCACTGAGCGTCCGGGCGATACGTGTCCGGCGCGCAATGGCCTCACCTGCCCGGTACACCACCAACCCGATGAGGGTGGCGATGATACCGGCGATGAAGGTGAAGATGTAGGACAAGATTTACTTGTTACCCTGGTTGGCGACTGCCTTTGCGCCAGCCTCGGCTGCCTCGGGGTCGAGGTAGGTGCCGCCGGGGTTGGCTACGGAGCCGTCCTCGTTTAGCTCGTAGACCAGCGGAATACCGGTGGGGATGTTGAGTCCGGCGATGTCCTCGTCGGAGATGTTGTCCAGGTACTTCACCAGTGCGCGCAGGGAGTTGCCGTGTGCTGCGATGAGCACGTTCTTGCCGGCGAGAGCCTGCGGTAGGATCTCCTCCTTGAAGTACGGGATGAAGCGGGCAACAACGTCCTTCAGGCACTCGGTACGCGGAACCTGGTCGAGGTTGGCGTAGCGCGGGTCGTGCGCCTGGGAGTACTCGTTGTTATCGTCGAGCTCCGGCGGCGGGGTGCCGTAGGAGCGGCGCCACGTCATGAACTTCTCGTCGCCGTACTTTTCCTTGGTGTCGGCCTTGTTCAGGCCCTGGAGGGCGCCGTAGTGGCGCTCGTTGAGGCGCCAGTCGCGGGTAACGGGGATCCACAGGCGGTCGGCCTCGTCGAGGGCGATGTTCGCCGTCTGGATGGCGCGACGCAGGAGGGAGGTGTAGAGGACATCGGGAAGGATGTCCTTTTCCTTGAGGAGCTCGCCACCGCGCTTAGCCTCGGCGCGACCCTTTTCGGTCAGGGCCACGTCGACCCAGCCGGTGAACTGGTTGGATGCGTTCCATTCGCTCTGCCCGTGGCGGAGCAAGATCAATTTTCCTTGAGTCATACTCCTCAGTTTGCCATGACTTTTACTGCTTGTCGACGCTCGGTTCCCCGGTCGCGTCTCGGCCTACGCACCGCTCAACCTCCCGACCAACGTATTCCTGGTAGAGGTCGTAGAGTCGCTCAGCGGTCTTTGACCAAGAGTATTGAGATGCATGGGCCACAGCATTTTGACCCATGTTAATCCGGGTCTCATCGTCGACAAGCAACGAATCGACGGCCGAGGCCCACTCAGCGGGGTCGTGCGAGCCAACCAGAACCCCCGACGTGCCGTCGGCGACAGCGATGGGCAAACCGCCCACGTGAGCTGCAACAACGGGGGTGCCGGCGGCCTGCGCCTCGAGGGCGACGAGACCGAAAGACTCGTTGTAACTTGGGACCGCAACGATATCGGCGGCCTGATAGATGCGCACGAGATCCTCCGGCGGGCGCGGGGGAGTGAACCGAACGTAACGGGAAATGCCGAGGTCAGCGACGAGAGACTCGTACTCGCGCGGGGTCGCATTCTGGCCGGAGGGGCCACCGCACAAAACTGCGCGCAGCGTGTAATCAGGATCACGCTTAATGATCTCCGCCAATGCCCGAATCAGGACATCCGGGCCCTTAAATTTCTGCAACCGGCCAACAAACGCGACCACCTTCGCCTGCAAGGGCAGACCGAGCTCGCGTCGCGCCCGCTCCGTCGCCCGGCCCGTACCCGGCGTAAACAGGTCGGTATCCGCGCCCGGATTGACCACGACGACCTTGCTCATGTCCGCGTCGTAGTGGGCAACGAGGTCGGCGCGCTCCTCCACCGTGTTCGCGGTGATGACATCGGCATTATCAATGATCTGCTGCTCGCAAATGCGGCGCGCCTCCGATTCCTTCGTATCGTCCAACGTGCGGTGCGCGTTCTTCACCGCAGCCAGCGTATGTGCCGTGAACACGAGCGGAACATTCCACAGATCGCGCAGCAGCCACCCGACCTGCCCCGACAACCAGTAATGGGCGTGAATGAGGTCATAGGAGAGATTATTGCAGCGGGTAAAACTCAAAATCCCGCCCGCAAAAGCCGCCAACTGCGTCGGCAGCTCCTCCTTCTCCAACCCCTCGTACGGGCCGGCGATGATATTAACTACCCGCAGATTCTCCTGCACGTTCACGATCTCCCCCTGGCTCGGGCTTGTCGCGCGGGTGAAAATATCCACCGTGACGCCCTGCGCAGCGAGCTTTTTTGCCGTGGACATAACGTAAACATTTAGACCTCCGGCATCGCCTGTGCCCGGTTGCATGAGGGGGGAAGTGTGCATGGAAATCATGGCGATACGCATGCCACCATTGTACGGATGGTATGATTTTGCCCTAAAAAGTATCTATCAACAGGTGTAGTCTACTAAAACGTAACCAAACTTATAGCCAGCGGAAGGAAGCATCCCGTGTCTCAGGCATACGAAACAAAGGCGTGGCTCAAGCATTACGCCCCTTGGACCCCACACGAGCTCGACTACGGCGATACCACCATCGCGTCGCTCTACCAGGACAACCTCGAACGCAACGCTGACAAGCCAGCCACCTACTTCTTCGGCCGCACCATGACCTTCGCCGAGCTGGACAAGCAAGTCCGCCGCGCAGCCGCCGGCCTCCGCGCCTTCGGTGTGCGCCCCGGCGACCGCGTCGCACTGTGCATGCCGAACTGCCCGCAACACATCATCGCCTTCCACGCCGTCCTACAGCTCGGCGCTGCCGCGGTGGAGCACAACCCGCTATACACCGCCCACGAGCTGGAGGATCCCTTCAAGGACCACGGCGCCCGCATCGCCATCTGCTTTGACAAAACCAGCTCCACCCTGGAAAAGCTACGCGACACCACGCCGCTCGAGACGATCATCTCCGTCAACATGATCAACGCCATGCCGCGCTACATGCAGCTCGCCCTCCGCGTTCCGCTGCCGCCACTGAGCAAGACGCGTGAGCGTCTCACCGGCTCCGCTCCCAACACCGTCCCCTGGGAGACCCTGTGCTCCTCCGCCATCGGTGGCGACGGCTCCGACATGGAATTCCCCGAGGTAAAAACCGACGACACCGCCGTCATCCTGTACACCTCCGGCACCACCGGCGTTCCCAAGGGCGCGCAGCTCACCCACGCCAACCTGTATTCCAACGTCAAGATGGGCGCCGCCTGGGTGCCTGGGTTCCCCCATGAGGAGGAGCGCATCCTCGCAGCTCTCCCCCTCTTCCACGCCTACGGCATGACTTTCGCCGCCACCCTCCCGTTCTACGGTGGCTCAGAGATGGTCCTCCTCCCCACTCCGGACCTCAAGCTCATCATGCAGGTCATGAAGAAGCACAAGCCCACCTTCGTCCCCGGTGTCCCCACCCTCTACGAGAAGATCCTCGAAGCCGCAGAGCAGACCGGCACCGACATTTCCGGTGTAGCAAGCGCCTTCTCCGGTGCCTCCACTCTTCCCATTTCTCTCGTTGAGCGCTGGGAAAAGTCCACTGGCGGACGTCTTGTCGAAGGCTACGGACTCACCGAGTGCTCCCCCATTCTCACCGGCAATACGATGGACGGAAACCGTCGCCCAGGCTGGATCGGCGTCCCCTTCCCGGACACGCTCATCCGCATCTGCGACACCGAGGATCCCTCCCGCGTCGTTCCCGATGGCGAAGAAGGCGAGATCCAAGCCAAGGGCCCGCAGGTGTTCAAGGGTTATCTCAACAAGCAAGAGGCCACCGATGCGAGCTTTGTCGACGGCTGGTACCGCACCGGCGACATCGGCGTCATGGACGACGAGGGCTACATCAAGATCGTCTCCCGCCTCAAGGAAGTCATCATCACCGGCGGCTTCAACGTCTACCCCGTGGAGGTGGAGGAAGTCCTCCGCAGCCACCCCGACATTGCCGATGTCGCCGTCGTCGGACTCCCCCGGCGCGACGGCTCCGAGATTGTCACCGCCGCCATCACCCTCAACGAAGGCGCTGCCCTCGACCCCGAAGGCCTCAAGGAATACTGCCGCACCCAGCTCACCCGCTACAAGGTGCCGCGCAAGTTCTACCACTTCGAGGACATGCCCCGCGACATGATGGGCAAGATCCGCCGCCGCGAAGTCCGCGACCAAATCATCGAGCGGCACGACCTGAAGCCGGCCGAATAGGCTCCCGGTTTCCCCGCTAGCACAGGTTGCCTTTTGCGGCCTGTGGGCTTTAGCGGTTTTCGCGGTTTTCGCGGTTTGAGCGGCCCACCGACTTTTCAGTCCGTGGGCTGCTTTCTTTTTGTGTGTGGCATTGTCAGCTTTGTGGCCCGTCGGGATTCGGGGACTCGGGCTGCTTGGAGGGGCTGGGCCGCCTTCTGGACTCAGAGTGTCTGCAAAGCGGCCCATCCGGATCCGAGCACGCGGGCTTCAGGCGCGCTTGGGACGCAAACGGTATTCAGCACTCAAACGCGGCCCGTCCGAAGCCTGGAACTCAGGCTTCCACAGGGACTGGGCCGCAAACGGGATGCTGCGCTTGAACGCGGCCCAGCCGGTTCGAGGAACTTGGGCCTCAGGAGCAGACGGGCCACCTTCTAGAGCCACCAATACGGAATGCGGCCCATCCGGTTCCGCGCAGCCGAGCTTGAGAGGCGCTTGGGCCGCATTGCGTTTGACCGGTTCCCAACACGGCCCGAGGGGATGCTGGAGTAGGGAAATCGTATGGGTGGGGCCGCAAACACGACGAGTTGATCCCGAATGCGGCCCGAGGGGTGCCGCCAACGCGAGTTTCTCACATGATGGGCCGCAAAAGGCGGCAAGTGTCTCGCTATGTGATATTTTTGTCTCATTTGTAGCGGGGTATGGACTTTTTCACATTCAACCCGCGAACCGGAACAAGGGCGTAAAGGTAAGGTATGACAAATTTGAAGCATGGACCACGATTGGTAGTTATCGGCCTCGGCCACGTCGGCTCACAAGTGCTGACGGAGGCTGTGCGGGCAGGGATCTTCGCGGAGATCGTCACCATCGACAAGAAGGATGGGACGGCATACGGCGAAGCGCTCGATCATCACCAGGCATCGGCGCTGCCCGGCAACCCTGGCGTGAAGCTCCGCAGCGGTGATTACGAGGACTGCAAGGACGCGGATGTCATCATCTGTGCGGCGGGTCCGTCGATCACGCCGGACGGGTCTGGTTCGCAGCCCGACCGGTCGACGCTGACGGAGGTGAATGCGAAGGAGATCCGCCAGGTGATGACGGACCTGACGGCTGTGACGCGGGATCCGGCGCTCATTTTTATCACCAACCCACTGGATACCATGGTTTTCTTGGCGGAAAACGAGTTCGATTACCCGCGGGCGTTTGGCACGGGCACGATGCTCGACTCCTCGCGTCTGCGCCGCATCGTTGCTGATCGGGTGGGGATTTCCCCGGAGACGGTGTCGGGCTACATGATGGGCGAGCACGGCACGACGGCGTTCCCGGTTTTGTCGCGCCTGACCGCCTGCGGCATCCGCGCTGACGAGTTCAAGGAGCACTTCGGTGTGGAGCTCGACCCGGAGGAGGTCCGCCAATCGGTCGTGTCGGCGGCCTACGACGTGTTCAACTCCAAGGGGTGGACCAATGCGGCTGTGGCCAGGTCTGCTGTGCTCCTCGCCCGTGCGGTGCTTTTCGACGAGAAGTCGGTGTGGCCCGTTTCCTCCACGCTGCGCGGGGAATATGGGTATGACGGCAACGTGGCGTTCTCGATCCCATCGGTGATCGGGGCCAATGGCGTCGAAAAGCGGTTTGCTGTGTCCCTCAACGAGTGGGAGCAGAAGGCGCTGGAGGCGACGGCTGCAGATATTCAGCACACCATCGCCGACGCGAAGGTCACATACTAAGACCGACCCAGACGGGCTCGGGGTGAAGCTCGATGCCCGTCTTGGAGAACACGCCGTCGCGGATGGTGCGGGCAAGCTCGACGATGTCCGCGGCGGTGGCGCTACCCCGGTTGGTCAGTGCCAGCGTGTGCTTGGTGGATAGCCGGGCGGTAGCACCCTCGCCGGGGTAGCCCTTGTTGAAGCCCGCGACCTTGTCGATGAGCCAGGCGGCGGAGAGCTTCACCTGGCCGTCGTCGGCGGGATAGCGGGGGGCATCGGCGGGGAGACGATCGGCAACCGCGCTGGTGACGATGGGGTTGGTGAAGAAGCTACCGGCGCTCCACGTGTCGTGGTCGGCGGGGTCGTAGACCATGCCTTTTCCGCGTCGCAGTTCGAGGACGGCCTCGCGGACCTCGGCTGCGGGACGACGCTCGCCACCGTGGGAGGCACCGAGTTGCTTGGCTAGTTGACCGAAGCGGAGGGGGTGGGACAGGCCGTCGGCAAACAGCTCCAGTTCGATTTCAAGGACAACGGCACGGCCGGTGAATTTCAGATTGGAGTAGCGGTAGGAAAGGTCGAGGGATTCCGCATCGACCCACTCCACCTCGCCGGTGTGGCGGTTAAAAATTTTCACCCGGCGCAGGACATCGGCTATTTCTGCTCCGTAGGCGCCGACGTTTTGCACGGGAGTGGCCCCTGCGGAGCCGGGGATTCCACTGAGGCATTCGATGCCGCCGAGGCCCGCTTCTACCGTGGCGCAGACGACATCATCCCAGTGGGCCCCGGCTTCTGCGCGGACGGTGGTGCCGGAAATATCGACACGGTCCATGCCCATGATGACGGCGGTGAGGTCGAGGGGGCCGTCGGCAACAAGGAGGTTGCTCCCGCCACCAACGATGAGGGCATCAGGGTGCGCTTGTACTGCTTCCACCACGGCTTTTTGGGTGGTGCAGCGGTAGGCTGCGCGCGGGGAACCACCAACGTGGAGGGTGGTGAGGTCCGCGAAGGTGACGTCGATTTGCTCGGTGCCGGCAGTCTGCGTGGAATCAAACACACCTTTAACGGTAGTCTTAAACCTATGACTGCACGAAATGAAGTAACCGTAGCTGTCCCCCATTCCAAGGAAAAGGTGCTCCAGGCATGGCGCACCCAGGAGTTCTGGGATTTTGACACGAAGAACCTGTCCACCGAGCCCGGCGAGGTGCACGAGTTCACCGGGGCCGACGGCAAGGTCGACGTCGCCCTGTACGAGGTCATGCCGATGTCTCTCCTTCCCGAGGCAGTTCAGGGCATGATCAGCCAGGATCTGAAGATCAAGCGCACCTTCCACCTCGAGGACGAGAACACCGCCAATTACCACAGCGATGTGAAGGGCACCCCGGTCGACTTCGGCGCGGATATCGCCGTGTCCGGCGAGGGTGAGTCCACGACGCTTACCTACTCCAACACCGTGGACGTGAAGATTCCGTTCATGGGTGCCGCCATCGAGCCGAAGGTGGCCGAGGCACTGGAGCAGATCACGCAGCACGAGGCTGAGCTCCTCGGGCAGTGGATCTCTGAAAACCTGTAATGGGGAAGCTGGGCAAGGCCCTCATCGGGATTCTTGTCGTGGTCGCCGTGCTGGCGGCTGCGGCGGAGTTCGGGCTGCGCTGGTATATCGGCAATCAGCTGGAGACCTCCGTGCGGGCGCAGAGCACTGTGCCTGTGGATGAGGAGCCGTCGATTGCTTTTGGCGCTACCCCACTGTTGTTCAGTCTGGTGACCAAGACGGTTCCGGAGGTGGATCTTTCTGTCCCCTCCACACTAAATATCAGTGACGGCGGCGACGCGCCGGTGATTAGCGGTGCGCCGGCGGCAGACGTCGCGCTCACCGATCTAGATATCTCCGACCCGGAGGTTATGCGGGCAGGCCACATGGTCGCCCACGTGGAGCTTCCCGACGAATTCCTGCTCGCCACGATTCAACGACAGATGGCGGACAGCCCGCCGTCGACAGGCAGTGCGCTCGGCGACGCCCTCATCCAGCAGTTCCTGCGCATCAGCAATGTGACGAGCCACGCCGACACGCAGACGGTCGACATCGAATTCGCCGACGGTATCGCTACCCTCGCGCTCGAGCCACGAGCCACGGACGGGCAGCTCTCGTTCACGGCCAACGCTGCGGAGCTGCTCGGTTTCGACGTGCCGCAGGAGGTTGTCGATGCGATCTCCGAGTCCCTTGCCTCGGCGGCACAGGATGCGGCCGGTCAGATGAGCGTCGACAAGCTAGACGTGCGAGATGGACTGATAGACCTCACGGTGAGCCAAGACAACCCGAGTTTTGCTACGCAACAGTAACCCACGCGGCGGGCAACGTACGTGCCACCGCCTCCTCCCCCTGGGCAACACGGATGCCCAGGGGGATTTCCTCACTCACGGCCTCCTTGATGGCGATGAACTCGCTGAGCAGCGCCGACTCGTCGGTGAGGTAATCGCGGCGCGGAACATACTCAATCTCCGTCGCCCCCATCGCCACCGCGAGGCGGGCCTCGGCGGCCTTCACCAGCGTCTGCGAGGCACCGAGGGGGTAGCCAACGACGCAGCGCACCGTCGGCGCCTCAAGCGGCAGGTGGGTGGGCAACACGGCCACAGGCACGTCGGTTGTGGGATGAGCGAGCGGGTCCAAGAATTCACGCATGGCACAATAGTAGAATGAGCACCCGTTCGGAGACCACTAAGCGCCTGCGTGAGGCCACTCGCCGCATGATCGTCAGCGACGGCATCGCCGGCTGCAGGATCGACCGCATCACCACAGAAGCTGGGCTATCCCGCGGGGCTTTCTACTCTAACTTCGGCAGCCTCGACGAACTGCTTTTTGACACGCTGGCTGAACACCTCACCGGACTCACCAACCGGGCACTCGCCCTCGACGACCGCTGGTCCGACTCCATCACCCGCTTCACCCCCGAATACTCCTCGCTTTCCGACGCCGACAAGCTCGCCACTCTGCTGAGCAACGCCGCGGTGGCCACCGGACTCGACGGCGACACCCAGATCATCAACGCCGAAATCCTCGCCGCCACCACCCGCGGCACATTCAGCGACCTGCCGATGGACGACTTGGAAGAGGCCCTGCACCTGTCTCTTATACACATCTGACGCTGCCGACGAATAGAGAGGTGTAG
>ERZ1031137.169-NODE-169-length-10918-cov-11.701648_pt1 | contig 10918 bp, 7 predicted proteins | sample MGYA00517293_ERZ1031137 | MGnify/ENA primary metagenome ERZ1031137 (study PRJEB33718, sample SAMN03159763) | human skin metagenome | collected 2014-05-20 | study: EMG produced TPA metagenomics assembly of the PRJNA266117 data set (Human skin bacterial metagenome...
GCTCGGAAAACCGAATCGGTTTTCCGAGCCATTTTTAGGCTCTTACGAGGACTTATTCAGGCTTCGGTGCCTCCTCAGCATCGGTATCCTCGACCCAGCCGTAGGTGCGTTCAACGGCACGGTTCCACTGGTGGAACAGGCGATCGCGCTCTTCGGCCTCCATCTTCGGACGCCACTTCTTGTCAATCGTGATGTGGGCCTTGACCTCATCCAAGCTCGACCAGAAGCCAACGCCCAGACCTGCACCATATGCAGCGCCGAGAGCAGTGGTTTCAATGTTGTTCGGGCGCGTGACAGTGACATCTAGGATGTCGGACTGGAACTGCATGAGGAACTCGTTCATGGTCATGCCGCCATCAACGCTCAGCGTCGTGATGTCCGTGCCGGATTCTGCGACCATGGCATCGAGAACCTCACGGGTCTGGTACGCAGCAGCCTCCAGCACAGCGCGGGAGATGTGGTTGCGGTTAACGAAGCGAGTCAGGCCGACGATGACGCCACGGGCGTCCGGCTGCCAACGAGGAGCGAAGAGACCGGAGAATGCCGGCACGATGTACACGCCACCGTTGTCCTTGACACTCTTTGCTTTGTTCTCGATGGAAGCGGCATTTGGAATCATTTGCAGCTCGTCACGCAGCCACTGAACAAGTGCGCCGCCCATGGAGACAGAGCCTTCGAGAGCGTAGACCGGCTTCTCGCCCTCGACCTGGTAGCAGACGGTGGAGATGAGGCCGTGCTCGGACCACTTCGGGTTCTCGCCGGTATTCATCAGCATGAACAGGCCAGTGCCGTAGGTGTTCTTGGTGTCGCCCTCGCCGAAGCAGCCCTGGCCGAACATGGCGGCCTGCTGGTCGCCGAGAATACCTGTAATGGGCAGGCCGGACAGCGCATCGCGGGCGCGAACGCGGCCGAAGTCGCCTACCGACGGGCGGATGTCCGGCAGCATCGACATTGGAATGCCAATCTCACGGCAAATGTCCTCATCCCACTCGAGGGTCTTGAGGTCCATCAGGAGAGTACGGGATGCGTTAGTGACGTCCGTTGCGTGAACTGCAGATTCGCCGTTGTCGCCCTCTGCGCCGCCGGTGAGATTCCACAGCAGCCAGGTGTCGATAGTGCCGAAGAGTAGGTCGCCAGCCTCAGCCTTTTCGCGAGCGCCCTCGACGTTGTCGAGAATCCAGCGTACCTTTGGTCCAGCCGGGTAGGAGTTGATACGCAGGCCCGTGGTCTCACGCCAGCGGTCCGCGCCTTCATCCCCCATGAGCTCCTTACAGATGGTGTTCGTGCGGGTGTCCTGCCAGACGATGGCGTTGTAGACCGGTTCACCAGTGTTCTTGTCCCAGACGACAGTGGTTTCGCGCTGGTTGGTGATACCGATTGCCTCAATGTCCTGGGAGGAGATGTCGCCATCAGCGAGAGCTTCACTGACTACGCGACGGGTGTTGGTCCAAATTTCCTGGGCATCGTGCTCGACCCAGCCCTCTTCCGGGAAGATCTGCTTGTGCTCCATCTGGGCGACAGTGACGATCTCTGCGTCATGGTTGAAGATGATGCAGCGGGTGGAAGTAGTTCCCTGGTCAATGGCGAGGACATATTTGCTGTGCATCATGGGGGATACTCCTAGCGAAATTGTGTGTAAATGTGAGTTTTCGGACTTGCGCTATTTTATTGTGCGTTTACTCTCATATTCCCGTTATCCGATGGCAAAGGCAAGAGCGCCTGCAGCTACGGCAGCCAGCATCGGTGCGACAATCGGAACCCATGCATATGCCCAGTTCGCATCGCCCTTGCCCTTGATCGGGAGCACGAAAGCGTAGGCCAAACGGGGGCCGAGGTCACGAACAGGGTTGATAGCGTATCCAGTCGGGGAACCAAGGGAAAGACCAATCGACACAATGATGAACGAGACACCGAAGTAGGTCAGCGGGCCAAGCTCGCCGCCGGCTGGGCCGAACAGGATGAATGCGAGCAGAACGAAGGTCGCGATGAACTCGGTGACGGCATTCCAAAAGTTATTTGGATGAACCGGCGCGGTGAAGAAGTTGCCACCAGTTTCGGCATTCGCATTGGTCGGATTGCCGTTGTCGTCAACGCCATTGGCATCGAACAGCTGCTTAAACGCGGCCCATGCCAGGATTGCACCTACGAATGCGCCCAACAGCTGACCTGCGGCATAGTAGGGGACCAGGCTCCAAGCCAGGCTGCCTTTGACTGCCAGGGCAACGGTTACCGCTGGGTTCAAGTGCCCGCCGGATACGTCGGCAATAGATGCGCCAGCGAAAACGGCCATACCCCAACCGAAGGCAATGCCCAACCAGCCTGCATTTGCAGCGCGGGTAGTCCGGAGGTTGATAGAGGCGCAGACTCCGTTACCGAGCAGAATCAGAATGGCGGTTCCGAAAAACTCCCAGAGGAATGCCTGGGATCCTGTGATTGTCTCCATGAGATGTAGAAAACTCTCTGTGAGTCGTGACCGGGCAAGGTCACGATGAATCTTGCAACGTAGAATTCTTTAGGTATAAGAAATGCCGGCGAGAAACTATTTTTCGCCGGCACTTTTATTTCGACCCCATCAGCCCTTTGAAGTGCGAAGCCGTTTTCCCGAGAAGGAAGCTATTTCGTTGTGGCTACAGCGCTGGTGGCCATTCAAGAGCTAACTCGTATGGCCACCTAGGGGAGGGTGGGAAATGAACTAGCGGTCGAGGCTGACGTCGACATCCGCGCGAGTCTCCACTGCGTGAGCAGCAATCTCGTTAGCGGCCTTGTCGGTCAGTTCATGCTCAGCTGCCAGGGTTGCTTCGACGCGTTCGATGAAGACCTTGATTTCCTTCTCCATCGTCTCCTTGTCCCAACCCAGAGCTGGGGCAACCAGTTCCGCGGTGGCCCGGGCACTGTCGACGCCACGGTGTGCGTACTCCATGGAGACACGCAGGCGGCGCTCCAGAATATCGTCGAGGTGCATTGCGCCCTCGTGGGTCACTGCGTAGAGGACCTCAGCGCGCATGTACTGCTCAGCGGCCTCCAGTGGCTCGAGCAGGGACTTGTCCTCAGCTGCCGGAGCCAGAACCTCGTAGATGAGGGAGCCGTAGCGGTTGAGCAGGTGCTCGACCTGCTTTTCGGTGATACCGAACTGCTTGGCCAGCTCTGCCTTCTGGTTGTTCAGTGCGTGGTAACCATCAGCACCGAGTAGCGGGACATCAGCGGTGACGGACTCCGGTACCTTACGTGGGACATCCTGGACTGCAGCGTCAATGGTATCGGCACCGATGACGCGGTAGGTGGTGTACTTACCGCCTGCGACGGAGACCATGCCCGGAGCAACGTGGGCAACAGCGTGGTTACGGGAGAGGTTGGTGGTGGAGTCGGAGTCGCCTTCCACCAGTGGACGCAGACCCGAGTAGACACCGACGATGTCGTCGTAAGTAATCGGACGGCGAACCTTGGCGTTGACGTGATCGAGGATGTAGTCGATGTCAGCGCGGGTAGCTGCCGGGTTTGCCAGGTTCATGGTCCAGTCGGTGTCGGTGGTACCGATAATCCAGTACTCACCCCACGGGATAACGAACAGGACGGACTTCTCAGTCACGAAGGTCATTGCCACCGAGCCCTCAAGAGCGGACTTCGGAATAACAATGTGGACACCCTTGGAGGTGTGGACGCGGAACTTGCCGGTGACGCCAGCCAGCTTCTCAATCTCATCGGACCAAATGCCGGTGGCGTTGACGAAAACGTTGCCGCGGATAGTGGTGGTCGCGCCAGTGTCGGTGTCAAGGAGCTTCGCGCCGACGATGCGCTCGCCTTCCTTCACGAAGTCGACAACCTGGGTGGAGGTGCGGACGTCAGCGCCGAAGTGAGCAGCGGTGCGCAGGACAGTCATGGTGTGACGGGCATCGTCAACCAGAGTGTCGTAGTAGCGAACGCCGCCGACCACGGCATCTTCCTTCAGGCCCGGAGCCTGCTTCAGGGTTCCCTTGCGGGAGTAGTGCTTCTGCATCGGAACCTGCTTGGCGCCACCCATGACGTCGTAAAGGAAGAAGCCCGATGCCATGAACGGACGCTCCCATACGCGGTGAGTCAGAGGGAAGACGAAGCGCAGTGGCTTAACCAGGTGCGGTGCCAGATGCGACATGGACAGTTCGCGCTCGCGCAGGGATTCAGCTACCAGGCGGAAGTCCAACATCTGCAGGTAGCGCAGACCGCCGTGGAACATCTTTGAGGAGCGGCTAGAGGTGCCGCCTGCGAAGTCACGAGTTTCAATGACCGCAGTCTTCAAACCACGGGTTGCGGCATCGAGCGCAGCGCCAGCGCCTACAGAACCGCCGCCGATAATGACGACGTCGTATTGCTCGGTACCGAATTTCTCCCAGGTCTTTTCATGCTGTTCCTTGTTCAGAACTGCAGATGGGGCGAGAGATGAAGAGGACGACATTTTCCAATCCTTCCCGGTGGGGGCGTTGATTTTTTCGTCGAAGAGAATTTCTCGGCTCACGGCTCAGGTTACCAAAACTCGGCTTACTTGTGAGCGCCAACCTACGGTTACGTAGATATAAATAATGGGGCAAAAAGTCACGAAAATCGCGCCAGTAATGTTGTCCGATTTTCCGCAGGTAGATGGCTATGTTAATAGAGGTTTTCCACTTTTAGACTGAAAGTCGGCTGGCAATGAACCCCCCATAATGGGGGTATCAAAGATGGCTGATGGGTGGGCAATGGGTGCACGGCGGGCGTGTGGCGTATTTGAGAGGCGATGACTGGAACTGCGCTCGCATTTACACATGAATATGAGCCTGTAACGACATTTATTCACGAGTCTCAGATACCAGTACATATTGCCCCGCTAAGGGGTGCGAAAGATTGTAGAGTAAAGGCCATGTTCAAGGATCCTGTGTACTTAACGATTATCGGATTGGCGCGCACCGTCTTCTTTGCCCAAGGTTTGAAGTTCACCGTTAAGGGCTGGGAAAACGTGCCGAAAGACTCTGGGGCCGTTCTCGTTACTAACCACACCGGATACATGGACTTCACCTATGTCGGTCTTCCATTCCGCAAGCACCGCCGTTTTGTCCGTTTTATGGCGAAGAAAGAAGTGTTCGACCACTCGGTCGCCGGACCAATCATGCGTGCTTGTAAGCACATTCCGGTCGACCGCACTGACGGCTCCAAGTCTTTCGAAGAGGCCTGCGCGAAGCTGGAAAACGACGAGTTGGTAGGTATCTTCCCGGAGTCGACTATCTCGCGCAGTTTCGAGGTCAAGAATTTGAAGTCCGGCGCAGTGCGTATGGCGCAGCGCACCGGCAAGCCCATCATCCCCGTGCTGATTGTGGGATCCCAGCGCGTGTGGACGAAGGGGCACCCCAAGCATCTCGGCCGCAGCAATACTCCGATTCACATTACGGTTTTGCCACCGTGGACACCGGAGGGGGATCCGGCAGAAGCCACCGAGAAGCTGCACGAAATCATGGATCAGGGCGTTCGTCAGCTCTGGGACGAGTACGCAGCTGAAGAAGGTCCCCTGCCGAAGGGCGCCTACTGGGTGCCGGCTCGTCTTGGCGGTGGCGCACCGACTTTCGAAGAGGCACAGGCAGAGGACCTGAAAGTCGAAGAAGAGCGCCAGCGTATCCGTCATTTGCGCGGTGACCTGGCTGCATTCAAGGAAAAGCTAGCCGAGTCGGCGCGTGAATTCGGCGATAACGCGCGTGAATTCGGCGATCAGACCAGGCAGCAGTTCCTCGATGCCTCGCACACGATGAGCGCGGAGTCTGCTCGTCGAAGGGAACAGACGACCGCGCTGTTGGCGCAGTTCCGTCAGTCTGTGGAACAGATGGCTGATGATGTCGTCGCCGGCGCCAAGGAGAGCAAGGAGTCCGTGCGTACTGCCACGGATTCGATGCGCGTGACGTTCCGCGAAGCGTACGTGCAGCTCGAGAAGGCCTCCGCCTCTGGTGTTGAACAGACGCAGCAGACCGTTTACCGTCTTATCGGCCAGTCGATGATGATTCGCGACAAGCTTCCACAGCGCTTGAACAAGCTCATCACCGCTCAGCCGGAGACGTTTATCTTCGATTACCCCGCATCGCTTGCCGACGACGCGGGCACAATTAGCGAAGAAACTATCAAGGCCTTGCAGCAGCTCGGTGATGTCGGAGCCACAATCGTTGTTCTGCACGAGTCGGGAGATAAGCCGAATCTATCGGCTTTGGAATCGGTTGACCTGCAGGTCGTGGAACTTCCGGAGGGCGCCAGCAAGCTGGACGTCACAAATGCGGTGGTTAGCACGCTGCGCAAGCAGGCTCGCAAGGAAGAAACCGCGATTCTTTTCGCCGGTCGCTCGAACTTTGAGGAAGCTACACAGCGTGTCGGCATGCCGGTAGTTATGGCCGATGCGGACTGGGCCTTGCTGAAGAACGCGGACTGGGTAATTGACACTGTCGAGCATGGGGGAGTAGCTGCAACGCTGCAGCTGTTGCACGATCGGTTCTGCGATGACGGTGAAGATGACAACAGTGAGGACGGCAAGTAGTTCGAAGTGACCGAGAGACTACATCCACTACTCGTAGCTTCGGATATTGACGGGACGTTCATCGACTCGCGGGAGCGGGTAACTCCCCGCCTGCGACAGGCCGTCACGCGAATGCTACGCCGCGGCACCCCGTTGGTGCTGGCCACGGGAAGGCCGGCCCGGTGGTTGCAGCCAGTGCTCGAGCAGCTGCCGGTTCAGCCGTTGTGCGTGTGCGCCAATGGCGCCGTGATTTACGACTCCGGCCGTGATGAAGTAGTTGCCGCCAACACACTGAAGCCAGAGACGCTGCGATACGTCGTTAAGCATGCGCGCGAAGCGACGCGATCCATCGGTGGAATCGGCATTGCGGCAGAGCGCGCTGGGACATCGGCGAATGATGCCATCGATGAGCTTTTTGTGGTGGCACCGTCCTATGACCATGCGTGGGAATCGGATGAGCACGGTGAGCTTGCTGAAGAGGCCGTGTTGTCAGAACCCGCGACGAAACTCTTGCTGCGAAACTCAGATGTGAACAGTGCCCAGCTATATGAACTGGTCGCCCCCGCAATTGACGCGAGCCTGGCGCACGTGACCTACTCCATGCCGGACGGGCTTTTGGAGGTGTCCGCGCCGGGCGTGACTAAGCGCGCCGGGCTTGAATACGTATCTGAACTGGTCGGAGCGACCGCGAAAGATGTGGTCTGCTTCGGTGACATGCCGAACGATATCGAGATGCTGTCGTGGGCGGGCACGGGTGTGGCCATGGGCAATGCGGCTGACAACGTCAAGGAGATTGCAGACGAAATCACCGCCACCAATGATGATGACGGTGTTGCTCGTGTGCTGGAGCGCTGGTTCTAGCTAGCCTCGAGGTTTTTCCCCGCGCCAGCTGGCTGACCAGTGCTCGACAGCGTCTGCTTCGGGTTTACTGCAGCGTTTACTTCAGCTCGGTCTTGACTTCGCCGGTGGTGCGGTCGAAGGTGATTGAACCGTTCTGGAACTCAGCGCGCTCGATGTTTCCATCGACCACCTGGGTCTTCGTCGGAGCGCCCAGCTTGCCGACCTCGAAGCCTTGGCGGGCCCACTCATCAGCAATCTTGCCCCAGATAGCGTGAGCGCCGGTGGTGTCGGAGTCGGTGATTACGCCGTTGGAAAACTTCACGTAGCGCAGGGCATCGGCCTGGCCAGCATTGTTCGCCACGGTAGAACCGCTCTGGATACCGGACATTGCGTAGCCGAGAACCGAGCCCATTTCCTCGGAAACTTGGCGCCATTCGGCAGCCAGGTCGTTCTGCTCATTGATAGTGATGATCTGGTCAATCAGAACCGGCAGGTCAGCAATCGACGGTCCGTTTTCAATCGAGCGTCCAACCGCACCCAGAATGGCATCGGCGGTCTGCCCCAGACCCGGTGCGCCGAGCATGCCCAGCGCCGAGGCCAGCATCGAACGTGCACCCGAGACTGTCTCCAGAGCCTGTGCCTTCTGCTGCTCGTCGGATGCGCTCGGCGAGGAGGAGTTGCTCTGCTCGCTTGCCGACGGTGCGGAGGAGTCAGCCGTAGCAGTGTCACTGGTGTTCGTGGCGTTGGTTGGCTCCGAGGTATTCGAAGTACCCGAGGTGGTCGAGTCGGAGCTCGACGTTGTCGACGAAGTGGTGCTCGATGCGCTCGAGGACTTCTCGGAGGAGGAGGTCGTGGACGTACCCGTGGATGCCGAGGTGGTCGAAGTGGTCGAGGTCGACGTGCTCGACTCGGTCGATTCGCTCGACTGCGAGTCTGTGTCCTCGGCGGTCTTATCGTCCTTTTCATCCTGCGGAACGAGGAGATCAATCAAGCCGTCAGGGCCCTCATTATCAATCTTTCCGCTGGTGAGAGAGTTGTACTTCTTCTCGGCAATCGAGCGGATCTTGCTCATCTGGGCGTAGCCAGCATCACCTGGGCAGGTGGTGTTACCAACGTCGCGGTGCGCGAAGATTGTCGGCAGAGTGACCTGCTGGCCGTATCCATACTTGGCGTAGCTGGTGCCACCCGAGGTCATCTGGATCTGGCCGGTCGGCTTAATGCCGGCGACCTTCAGGCGCCAACCAATCATATTGCCCACCGAGTTCAGTGCAGCCTCACTGGGAGCAACCGAAGAGTAGTTACCCATCATGGAGATTCCGAAAGTACCGGTGTTGAAGCCACCTGCGTGTGCGCCCTGGACATTCTTATCCAGCCCACCGTAGCGGCCCTCGTAGATGTTGCCGTACTTGTCGACAAGGGCGTTGTATCCGATGTCGCACCAGCCCAGAGTCTGTGCGTGGTACTGGTAAATGCCGCGGACGATACCAGCGGACTGGATCTCGGTGTAGTTGTTTGAACCAGCGGTGTGGTGCACGGTGGCACCGACAAGCTTGCTGTCGTAGTCCGCGCCCTTACAGCGGTTATTCTCGTTGGCGCCCCAGCCGGCACGGGTAATGACCTTCGGCATGCCCGTGACATTCTTGGCATCCACAATTGGGTCGATGCCGGATGCAGCAGCCTGGCCGTCGATTAGCACTGCGTCGACCTGGTCGATCGGCAGTTCATCGGCGACCGGCTCGATGTCCGTCCACTTCACTGGGAGGTTCGGCGAGTCCAGATTTGCAGCGTCGTTAGCGTTCGGAGCAGTCGGGTCATCGAGTGCGTCCCCAGGAGCTGCATCCGGAGTCTGCTGGTAGTCGGAAGCGGCCTCGGCGACATCCTTGGCCGCATCCGTAGCGGAATCCTTTGCATCCTCCACGGCCTTCTTGGCGCCCTCGGCATTAATCTCGTCGAGGTTGAGCTTGGACAAATCCAGCTTCTCAGCGCCCTTGATGTCCTTCAGATCCACGCCGGAACCCGGACCGAAGATGTTAAGTCCGTGGGTGGAAACCTGAACGCGCTTGGTTGGCTCGATGTAGATGAGCTCCGTTCCGTTCAGGCCGTTGCCATTGCCTTCAGCGGGGTAGTCCGGGTCAACGCTGAACCAGTCGGACCAGGAGCCGTCTGCTCGCTCGGCGCGGACGAAGCTGGCGATATCAGGGTCACCGGCCCACGTCAGCGCAAACTGGGAAAACTCAGTATCGGAGGTAATTTCCTTGACGACACCGCGGTTGGGATGAGCTTCGTCGGCAAGCGACTGCGTTGCGATTGCTGCATCTTCGACGAGAACGGAGACGCTGTCTGCAAGCGACTTGCTCTGGACAACCGGGTCGATGGGGCCGGCGCCGTTTTCCTCAATGAGGTCATAAGCGGCACCTGCGCCGACAACGGCAACGGGTGTCAGGGCAAGGGTCGCCACGGCAGCGAGTACCAAGGATTGCTTGGCACCTGCGCGGCGATTGATGCGGCGGCGACTAAACACGGTAATAACTCCTGGGTGATTACGAAAATCTGGTGTTACACCACAAATGTGATGTGGTTATGCCTGGATTAGATAAGCGGGGGCTTAGTTCTGAGGTGCGAACCAGGCCTGCGTAGCTTCGGCAGGGTTGGTTGGCAGGGATTCAGTTAGAAACTCACCAACAACCTCGCCTGGCGTGGGCGTTTCCACGTTTCCGAGGGAACCGCCGTTGTCGCCCGACTCGCCGGTGCCCGGAATCGGCGGAATGCTGGCGGCCTCTCCGTCCTGGTTGTTCGGATCCGTCGAGCGGCCGGCGATATCCGCTCCACCGGCACCATCAAACTTGGCTTTGGCTGCAGCGCGGATGGCATCCATCTGCTGGTAGCCGAAGGTGCCCGGGCAGGAGGTGTAGCCGGTGTCGCGGTGACCGAAGATGGCCGGGAGGTTCACGGTCTGGCCGGAGCTGTAGCGTGCCTTCGAGTAGCCGGCGCTGGTCAGCGCGGCGGTGGACATCGGATCGACGCCACCGACCTTCATGCGCCAGCCGACCATCTCGCCGAGTGCGGTGACGGCCGCATCCGGAATCTCCAGCTGGTCGTGATTGCCCATCACCGAGATACCGAAGGTGCCGTTGTTGAAGCCACCTGCGTGTGCGCCCTCGATGTTCTTGTCCAGGCCACCGTAGCGGCCCTCGTAGATGTTGCCGTACTTATCGACCAGCGCGTTGTAGCCAATATCGCCCCAGCCCAGCGTATTTGCGTGGTAGGCATAAATGCCACGGACAATGGCTGGTCCCTGGGACTCTGAGTAGTTATTGGAACCCGCGGTGTGGTGGATGCACGCGCCCTTGAAAGTGCTGTAGGAGCTCGAACCGCTGCGGATGGACTCATCTGCGCCCCACGCTGCACGGCTGATTACATTTGGCGCGCCGGCAATCGACGACTCGTACGCAACTGGCTGAATAACCTCGCCGACCTGCTCTACGCCGTCGATGAAAACTGCCTGGACAGCGTTGAGGGACAATGCGGCCGCTGTCTCTTATACACATCTCCGAGCCCACGAGACTCCTGAGCATCTCG
>ERZ1031137.172-NODE-172-length-10753-cov-20.571041_pt1 | contig 10753 bp, 6 predicted proteins | sample MGYA00517293_ERZ1031137 | MGnify/ENA primary metagenome ERZ1031137 (study PRJEB33718, sample SAMN03159763) | human skin metagenome | collected 2014-05-20 | study: EMG produced TPA metagenomics assembly of the PRJNA266117 data set (Human skin bacterial metagenome...
GGCAGCACCACTGACGGCGTTCCTCGTGGGGGTGTCCGCAGGCCAGGTGGGTGCATCCGCCGACGCGAAGGTGATTAGCGACCGTGCACTCGAATCGATCAAGACACTGGTCAAGGTCATTGAAGAAAAGTACCCTTCTGAGGAAGAGTAGGAAATAGACCTGGGTGGGTGGCCAGAACACACTGGTCACTCACCTATTTTATTTATAATTCCGCATCGTTTGTCTATACCTATACAATGGTGGCATGACTAAGACCGTGGACAATAAGCGCCAGCAGCCGCGCAAGCAAAATCGATTCGATAACCCTAAGATTGAACGCCCACACCGTCTAGCCGCAGGTATTCCCGGTGTGCTTACCGCCATGAAATTCGCCGTACCGGAGAACGCTCTTCTTCCACTGCTGACGATGAACCAGCCCGGTGGCATCGACTGCCCTGGCTGTGCTTGGCCGGAGCCCCCGATGGGCGACCGCAACATCGTCGAGTTCTGCGAAAACGGCGCAAAGGCCGTGGCGGAGGAAACCACCCGCCGTCGCGTCGACCCCGAGTTCTTCGAGCGCTACTCTGTGTCTGACCTGCGTCAGAAGACCGATTACTGGCTGGGCCGACAGGGTCGCATCACCACTCCGATGATGTACGACGGCACCGACGATTACTACCACCCGGTCAGCTGGGACACGGCCTTCAACACGATCGTCGATTACCTGAAGACGCTGGATGACCCAAACAAGGCCATCTTCTACACCTCCGGCCGTACCGCAAACGAGCCGGCATACATGTTCCAGCTGCTGGCACGCCGCTACGGCACCAACAACCTGCCGGACTGTGCAAACATGTGCCACGATTCCACGGGTAAGGCTCTTGCCCCCACGGTGGGCCTTGGCAAGGGCAGTGTCACGTACGCTGACTTCAAGGTCACTGACCTTGTTATTTCCGTCGGCCAGAACCCGGGTACTAACCACCCGCGCATGCTGACCGTGCTGAAGGAGATCAAGGACCGTGGTGGCAAGATCGTCACGATCAACCCTCTGAACGAGACGTACACCAACAGCTTCCAGGAGCCGCAGAACCCTGAGCACGTCCTCGGCGGTCGAACCAATATTTCCGATCGCTTCCTGCAGATTAAGTCTGCGGGCGACCACGCTTTCTTCCTCGCACTGAACCGCGAGCTCATCCGTCGCGACGCGATTGACCACGAGTTCTTGGATAAGTACTGCGTTGGTGCAGAAGAGGCCATCGAGAACATCATGAGCCTCGATGACAAGGATTACCTCCGCGCAACGGGTCTGACCATGCACGACGTGCAGGAGGTCGCCGATATGGTCGAGCAGGCAAAATCCGTCATCGTGTCCTGGACGCTGGGAGTCACCCAGCACAAGAACTCCATCGAGACGATCCAGGAGATCGCCAACTTCCTGCTGCTCACCGGCAACATCGGCAAGCCCGGCGCGGGTACTGCTCCGCTGCGTGGCCACTCCAACGTGCAGGGCGACCGCACCGTTGGTATCGCCGAGGAGATGCCCGAAACCTTCTACGAGGCACTGGAGAAGGAATTCGGCTTCACCTGCCCCCGCGAGCCCGGCTGGTCCACGGTCGACGCGCTGCGCGGTATGAAGGAAGGCAAGGCCAGCTTCTTCTGGCAGCTCGGCGGCAACTTCGTCCGCGTCACCAGCGACACCGGCGCGTGCGAACATGCGATGGACTCCATGGACATGACCGTGTCCGTGTCCACCAAGCTGAATAACACACACGCCCACCCAGGCAAGGTGTCGCTTATTCTGCCGACCAAGGCCCGCACGGATCTGGACGAGCAGCTGTCCGGACGCCAGGTCGTGACGGTGGAGGATTCGCAGGGCGCGGTTCACGCGTCCGGTGGTAAGTCCCGCCACAACGAGGATCTCGATCTGCGCTCTGAGGTGGAAATCCTTGGCGAAATCGGTGACCGCCTGTTCCCGGAGGACGGCTACTGGCGCCCGATGATTGATGACTACTCGGTGGTCCGCAACCACATTGAGGCCACGATTCCTGGCTTCGACGATTACAACGAGCGCATCAAGCACCCCGGTGGTTTCCTGCTCCCCAACGGGCCACGTGAGCGTAACTTCACTACCCCGGATGGCAAGGCCCACCTGACGGTGAACAAGTTTGAGGTAGTGGAGATCCCCGAGGGGTACTTCTTCCTTAACACGATCCGCTCCCACGACCAGTACAACTCCACGATCTACGGCCTCAATGACCGCTACCGTGGTGTGAAGAACGGTCGCCGTGTTGTGTTCGTGAACCCGCAGGACTGCTACAAGCTCGGCCTCAAGGGTGGCGACCTGGTAGACCTCGTCTCCATTGCTCCCGACGGCGAGCGTCGCGCACCGAACTTCCGCGTGGTGGAGTACGACACGGCGATGGGCTGCGTCGCGGCCTACATGCCGGAGGCCAACGTGCTCATCCCGTTGGAGAGCTTTGTGAAGAAGTCGCACACTCCGGTATCGAAGTCCACCCCCGTCCGCCTCGAGCCCCTGGGAGTTTCCGCTCACGATTTTGACCAGGACGCTGATTAAGGGGTTATGGGTCGGATCACCACTGGTTTCCCCGTCACCCAAGTTGAACTAACTGGTGACGGGGGCTATTCGACGGACACTCGTGCGGATACCATCATCGTCGAGGAGCCGCTGGAACTGCGCGTCGGGGGCACGGCGTTTACTACGACGATGCGCACGCCCGGCCACGACATCGAGTGGGCCCACGGGTTCCTTTACTCCGAAGGGCTCATCACCAGCAAAGACGACGTGTTCTCCGCCCGTTATTGCGCCGGTTCCACCGTTGACGGCGTGAACACGTACAACGTGCTGGATATTGACCTGCGTAGCGCCACTGCGGCGACGACGGTCACGCTCGATGCGGTCTCCAGGAACACATTGACGACGTCGGCGTGTGGGGTATGCGGTACGGCATCCATTGAGCAGCTCTCTAAGCGGTTACCCCACCCGTTTACACCGCACCCCTTCGCACCTGCAGAGGTGGCGGCACTGCCCGCCCAGCTGCGGAAGAAGCAGCCGGCATTTAGGAAGACTGGCGGGTCCCACGCTGCGGCGCTTTTCACCGCCGCTGAGGACGGCCTGGAGCTGCACGCCGTGCGGGAAGACGTGGGGCGTCATAACGCCCTGGACAAAATCGTCGGTTCGCTCCTTTTGGAGGAGCCTGAGCCACGCATCCCCGCCCGCGACTCCATCCTCGTTATGTCCTCGCGCGCCTCCTTCGAATTGGTGCAAAAGGCTCTCATGGCCGGCATCCCTGGCCTTGTCGCGGTGGGCGCGCCCACCTCCCTTGCCGTGGATCTTGCCCGCACGCATGGCATGTTTCTTGCCGGGTTTGTGCGACCGGATAGGTTTAACCTCTATTCTGGCGAGCTTTCCTGACACTTTTCGCGTGAGCGTTTGCGCGCAGGCTTGGGAGATAAAGCTTGCGCGCTGTTGCATTCTCAGGGCATGCGGCAGCTTCCTTGGGCCGTTTGGCGTTCCCCAAGCAAACGTCAGACCACACCTGTTCTAGGTCAATCATTATCCCTAATCAGAAAATAATGCGTCTCCGATTACAGACTTACCACCCCCACGGGTGGTGATTTTTCCGCCAATACAAATCCGGTTTCCGTGCAAATTTTGAGAAACTGGCAGGTAAACATTAGCTAAAATACGACTCTCGGTATACTATTACCCACTGGTTATTATATTCATGTGTTGAACAACCCCCCTGAACAATCACTGTGTTTTACGATTGTGACAACACCCACAAGAGTGGGCCTATTGATCTTGACCAGACAGTGACGCACAAGAGGTCGCCTGTCAGACAGGCGGCTGAACCGAGACTAGCAAGGCAGAAACATGCTGAAATACATGCTAAAGAAGGCGGCCAGCTGGTTCGCCATGATCTTCGTCGCCGTGAACATTACGTATTTCTTGGCATCAAGCTTCCTCAATCCACGCTCTAACTACGCGGGCCGTCGCCCGCCTGTGCCAGAAGAACGCATTGACGCGATCCTTGAACCACTGAACCTCAACGACAAGGTACCTATCCTCGAACGCTGGTGGAACTGGCTTTCACAAATCCTCTTCCACTGGAACTGGGGCTCCAGCCCCCTGGGCGACTCCATCAACGAGCAAATCTCCTACCGCATTTGGGTTTCCGCCCGGTTGCTTCTGCTCGCCACGTTCCTCTCCGTGGTGATTGGCATCGCGCTCGGTGTTTTCACCGCATCACGTAAGGATAAACCCGCCGACCGAGGCTGGATGGTTGTCTCCCTCATTACGCTGAACACCCACGTGGTTGTGGCCTCCGTCCTCGTCGTCTGGATCGCCATCTCCATCAACCGCATGGCCGGCCAGCCGGTGTTCTACGTGACCGGCGCTTCCTCGATTGGTGTCGAAGGCTTCTTCAACCAGCTTGTCGACGGCTTCCAGCACCTCATCTTGCCCACCATCTGTTTGCTCATCATCTCGTACGCGAGCTACCACCTGATGCAACGCAACATGTTGCTGGACAACATCGATGCCGACTACGTCCGCACCGCCCGCGCCAAGGGCCTGACCAAGGCGCAGGCTATTCGACGCCACGCGCTGCGCACGTCCATCATTCCCGTGGCAACCTCCATCGCCTTCTCCATCCCCGGCATCTTCACCGGTGCCATCATGACGGAGACCATCTTCGGGTGGAACGGCATGGGCAGCTACTTCCTTGAGACCATCCAGAAGAACGACATCCATGGCGCGGTGGGCGTGGCCGCCTTCGGCGCCTTCATGACCGCCATCGGAGCCGTGCTGTCCGACCTGTTCGTCGTCTTCCTTGACCCACGAGTGAGGGTGAGCTAAATGTCTGAAAGAAAGCCTGAATACCTCGACAAAAGCCTGGAGCCACCGCTTCCTCCGGCATCGGCGCTGAACAACCCGACCGGTGACTTCAGCCCCCACTCCGATCCCACGAACCAGGCCGGCGTCACCGCCGCTGTGGAAGACGAGATGGACGACATCCGGCGCGTCGAGGCGCAGCAGAATCCGAACACGCCGGTTTCCGATCACTCTGTGGCTAAGCCGATGAAGAAGTCCACGCTGTACTTCCGCCGTTTCACGCGTAACAAGCCAGCCGTCGTCGGCTTCTTCGTCCTCGTCATCCTGCTGCTGTTCGCTATCTTTGGAAAGTTCCTCACCCCGTGGTCCTACGATGACCCGGACTTCCTCTCCCTGGCGGTTCCCCCGAACAGCGAGCATTACTTTGGCACCACCTCCGCCGGCAATGATCTGTTCGCCATGGCCGTCCACGGCCTGGGCAGGTCGATGATCATCGCCTCCGCCGTGTCCATTGCCACCATCGTTATCGCCGCCGTCGTGGGCACCACCGCGGCACTGCTTGGTGGCACTGCGGAGAAGATCATCCTGACGCTAATTCACTTCCTCCTCGTCATTCCGTCCTTCCTCCTCATCGGCCTGATGGTGAGTGGCTCCGGCGGTGACTGGAAGATCCTGACCATCGTCCTTATCGCCTTCGGCTGGATGTTCAGCGCCCGTGTCATTTGGTCCATGTCCATCTCCGTCCGTGAACGCGAATTCATCGCTGCCGCGCGCTACATGGGCGTGCCCACGTGGAAGATCGTCATGCGCCACATGATCCCCAACATTGCTTCACTGTTGGCCATCTACCTCACCCTCGGTGTGGTGTCGGCCGTCATGAGTGAGACGGGCCTGTCCTTCCTGGGACTGGGCGTGAAGATCCCCGATGTGTCCCTCGGCACGCTCCTGGCCAACGGCGCCAACAACGTGGAGGCCTCCCCGTGGGAGTTCTTCTTCCCCGCTGGCATCCTCACCATGCTGACCGTGTCCGTGGCCTTCTTCGCCGATGGTCTCCGCGATGCCCTTGATCCGAACTCTGCTGCTGGAGGTAAGGCATAATGAATTCTCCTATTCTTCAAGTCCGCGACCTGCACGTCTCCTTCCCCTCCGAGGCTGGCCAGGTGGATGCCGTCCGCGGCGTGAACTTCGACCTCTATCCCGGCCGCACGCTCGGCATCGTGGGTGAGTCCGGTTCCGGTAAGTCCGTCACCTCGCTCGCCGTCATGGGTCTGCTGCCGGATTACGCCGGTGTCACAGGCTCCGTCAAACTCGGCGGAGAGGAGCTCCTAGGCAAGACAGACAAGGAGATGAGCGCGTTCCGTGGCAAGGAAATCGGCATGATCTTCCAGGATCCGCTGTCAGCGCTCACCCCCGTCTTCACCGTCGGCGACCAGATCGTCGAGGCCCTACAGACGCACCAGTCCATCTCCCGGGACAAGGCCTGGGCACAGGCTGTTGAGCTTCTCGACGAAGTGGGCATCCCCAATCCCAAGGTCCGTGCCAAGAGCTTCCCCCACGAGTTCTCCGGCGGTATGCGCCAGCGTGTGGTCATCGCCATCGCGATTGCCAACAACCCGAAGGTCCTCATCGCCGACGAGCCCACCACCGCCCTCGATGTCACCATCCAGGCGCAGATCCTGGAGCTCATCAAGAAGGCCCAGCGGGAAACCAACGCCGCCACCATCATGATTACCCACGACCTCGGCGTTGTCGCCGGTACTGCTGACGACGTGCTCGTCATGTACGGTGGCCGTCCCGTGGAAATGTCCGATGTCCACACCGTGTTCAAGAACCCGCACATGCCGTACACCATCGGCCTACTGGGTGCGATCCCGAGCGTGGCTAAGCGGGAGAAGAAGGCCCTCACCACGATTGAGGGTGCCCCGCCGATCGTCGTGGACCTCCCCGACGAGTGCACCTTCGCACCACGCTGCCCCATCGCTACCGAAGCGTGCCTGAAGAAGGAGCCGGAGATCACCGAGATCGAGCCCGGTCACTCCGTCGCCTGCGTGCGCGCCAACGAAATCGCTGGCGGACACCTGGAGGGCAACGACATCTTCCCGGCCAAGGACGCACCCGTCAGCGCGTTTGCCGATGTGCCTCGAGAAGAGCGCAAGACCGTCCTCGATGTGCACGACCTGACCAAGACGTTCCCGCTCATTAAAGGCGCCATGTTCAAGCGCCGGGTAGGCAGCGTCTACGCCGTCAGTGGCCTCACCTTCAACATCAAGCAGGGCGAGTGCTTCGCCATCGTGGGCGAGTCCGGTTGTGGCAAGACCACCACCCTACTCGAGATCATGGATATGCAACCGGAGGATCCCACGCGCATCTCCATCGGCGGCCATGACATCAACGGCATGCCGAAGAAGGAACGGCGCCTTCTCCGTAAGGAAATCCAGATCGTGTTCCAGGACCCGATGGGTGCCCTCGACCCGCGCCTCACCGTGTCCGAGATCATCAAGGAGCCCCTCGATGCCCTCGGTTGGCAAGGCGACCAGGACAAGCGCGTCGCCGAGCTCATGGATCTGGTGGGACTCAACCCGGCACACATCGACCGGTTCCCCGGTCACTTCTCCGGCGGACAGCGTCAGCGCATCTCCCTTGCGCGCGCGCTCGCCGCGGAGCCAAAGCTCATCGTGCTTGACGAGCCTGTTTCTGCCCTCGACGTATCGATCCAGGCAGGCATGCTCAACCTTCTCGACGAATTGAAGGCCCGCCTCGGCGTCAGCTACCTTTTTGTGGCCCACGACCTGTCCGTCATCCGCCACATTTCAGACCGCGTGGCCGTCATGTACCTCGGCCGGTTCGTGGAGCAGGGCGAGACGAACACGCTCTTTGATAACCCGCAGCACCCGTACACGCAGGCGCTGCTGTCTGCCATTCCCATCCCGGATCCGGATTTGGAGCGCCAGCGCACGCGCATTTTGCTCCCAGATTCCCTCCCCTCCCCCACGGAGAAGGCGGAAGGGTGCGCGTTCCGCACGCGCTGCCCACTGTTCCGGGAACTCGACGCAAGCCAACAAGACCTGTGCAACGGAACGACTCCGCCCATGGAGCAGGATGGCGAAAAGGACCACTTCTTCGCCTGCCACTGGCGCCACGCTAGTTGATAGCCCCGACGCGCACACAGCAACGTTGCATTTCCCCCCCCCCGATCAATTCTCACACCCAGGAGGATTAGGAAGAATAATGAAGATAAAGAAGACGGCGCAGGCGGTTCTAGCCGTCGTCTGCACCAGCGCCATGATTCTCACCGGCTGCGCCTCACAGCAGGGCACCGGTGCGAATGGAGCCGACGGTTCCGGTAGTTCGCAGTCACAGGAGATGGATCGCGCAGACATCCCTGCCGGCGACTACAACGAAACTCCCTACGAGGAAGTCAAGGACGGTGGCGAGATTATTTCCGCCATCGACGAGGTCTCCCCGCAGCAAAACGTGTGGCATGCCGACGCACCGACGTACACCCGCAAGTTGTGGCAGTGGTACAACCCCGTTGTCTCACTGTTTACCGCAGAAGGTGACTTCTCCCCCAACCCGGACTACGTCACTGACGTGAAGGAAGAGATGGTGGACGGCAACACCGTCGTCACCTACACCATCAACGAGGATGCCCACTACAACGACGGCACGCCGATTGACTGGACGAGCTTTGAGACCGTCTGGAAGATTAACAACGGCGAAAACGATGGTTTCTCCCCCGCCGCCACCGACGGCTACGATCGCATCACGTCTGTTACACCTGGTGACAGCGATAAGCAGGCTGTGGTCACCTTCAATGGTGCCTACCCATGGTGGGTTTCCCTGTTCAACTTCTTCGCCCATCCCGCTCTGCAGGATCCCGCCAACTACGATGCCTACGTCAACGAGCTGCACCCCGAGTGGGGCGCTGGCCCGTACACGGTGGCATCCGCGGACTTCAACAAGGGCGAGGTCATCTTCGAACGCAACTCCGATTGGTGGGGCGACAAGGGCAAGCTTGACCGCCGTATTTTCCGTCAGATGAACCCGGATGCATCGATCAACGCCTTCAAGAACGGCGAGATTGATTTCACCGGCGCTGGTGCCCGCAACCGGTACGAGAAGGTCAATGGCATGGACGGCATTGAGCTGAAGTTCGGTCACCGCCCGTTCATTTCCCTCCTCACGCTGAATTCCAAGTCCCCGGGACTGGACGAGCTTGAGGTACGCCAGGCACTCGCCGGCGCCATCGACAGGAGCACGCTGGCGAAGATCTGGTTCCAGGGACTCCCTGTGAGTGAGGATCCGCCAGGATCCTTCATGTTCATGACCTTCCAGCCTCAGTACAAGGACCTGTATAGCGAGGTTGTCCAGTATGACCCGGATAAATCGAACCAGATTCTCGAAGATGCCGGCTGGAAGATGAACGCCGATGGCATTAGGGAGAAGGACGACAAGAAGCTGGACTTCCGCTACATGCTCGTCGGCTCCGACGAGATCACCCGCAACACCGCAGCGGCAACACAACGCATGCTGAAGGACGTGGGCATCAACATCGAGATCGTGGAACTGCCAGGCAACAAGTGGTCCGAGGTGTCCACCACCCGCGACTTCGATATCCTCCCCATGGGTATTACCGCCGGTGACGCCTACGCCGTTGCGTTCTTCGACCAGTACTACGGCTCTGATTCGCAGCTGAATCTCTCCTCCACCAGTGATGCCGAGGGCGATGCCAAGATCAAGGAGCTGCAGGAGCTGCCGACCCGCGAGGAGCAAAGTGAGCGCTCCAACGAGCTGGAGAAGGAATTCCTCGCCCGCCACGGCCTCATCCCTGAGTTTGGTGGGCCGGAGATCCGTGCACAGAAGGAGGGCATGGCCAACGTTGGTGCGTACGGCTACGCCGTCGTTCGCCCGCAGGACATTGGCTGGAAGAAGTAGATTTCGTTCAACAATTTAATAACATACAGCCGACGGTAGTTATACCGTCGGCTATTTTTTGGTAAATTTCTCCACTTTTTCAAGCAAACTGCTGAAATTTAGGTTAACTCTAGATAACCTTATGTCTATTAGTTTTGCATAGTGTGTTTTAAAACACTTTGAGCCGACTAATTAACAGTGCTAATAGCGGAACCCCGGGCAGCGACCGTTGCCACTGTTCCTGAAAGGAGAGTCCAAAACATCATGAAACTACGCCCCTTACCCACCAAATTAGCGGCCATCGTCGCCGCATCCGCCCTCGTCTTCACTGGCTGCGCAAGCAACCCCCAGGGTGACTCGAGTGCCAACGGCTCCAACAAGTCGTCGAATAGCGCCCAGACAGGCGCAGACTCGGACATGATGGAGGTCCCAGCGGCCGACTACAACGAAACGCCCTACGACCAGGTCAAGGACGGCGGCAAGCTCGTCACCCCCATCACTGAGATCTCCACACAGCAAAACCGCCACCACGCGGACGCCCCGCTGTACACCCTCTACCTCTGGCGCTGGTACAACCCACAGTTTGTACTCTTCGATGGCGAGGGCAACTTCTCCATCAACGACGACTACCTCACCGATGTGAAGGAAGACATCGTCGACGGCAACACCGTCGTCACCTACACCATCCGCGACGAGGCGACGTACAACGACGGCACCCCCATCGATTGGAAGACCTTCCACGCCACCTGGAAGATCAACAACGGCGAAAGCGACGACTACAAGCCGAACGCCACCGACGGCTACGACCGCATCACCTCCGTCACCGCAGGCGACACCGACAAGCAGGCGGTAGTCACCTTCCGCGGCACCTACCCCTGGTGGCAGTCCCTCTTCAACGAGCCCGCCCACCCAGCGCTCGAAGACCCCGCTAACTACAACGACTACGTGAACAAGGTGCTGTCTCTTATACACATCTCCGAGCCCACGAGACTCCTGAGCATCTC
>ERZ1031137.173-NODE-173-length-10695-cov-21.396335_pt1 | contig 10695 bp, 9 predicted proteins | sample MGYA00517293_ERZ1031137 | MGnify/ENA primary metagenome ERZ1031137 (study PRJEB33718, sample SAMN03159763) | human skin metagenome | collected 2014-05-20 | study: EMG produced TPA metagenomics assembly of the PRJNA266117 data set (Human skin bacterial metagenome...
CTGCGCAGCGTGGTGGTGCTCTAATGGCTTTCCACATCGATCACGCGGAAACCTCCGGCCTGTTCAAGCTCGACGGGGGCGAGTGGGAGGTCGACAACAACATCTGGGTTGTTGGCGACGATAAAGAGGTCTACATCATCGATGCCGCCCACTCCGTCGACCCCATTGCCGAGGCCGTCGGCGACCGCACTGTCAAGGGCATCATCTGCACCCACGGGCACAACGACCACATCACCGTCGCCCCGGAGCTTTCCGAAAAATACGATGCCCCCATCTTCCTGCACCCCGGCGACACCATGCTGTGGAAGGAAACCCACCCCGATGTCGCCTTCCAGGAGATCGACGACCGCCAGCGGTTCTCCATCGCCGGCACCGACCTTGAGTTTCTTTCCACCCCCGGCCACTCCCCGGGCAGTGGCTGCCTCTACGCACCGGAGGCCGGCGTGCTGTTCTCCGGCGACACCCTTTTCCAGGGCGGGCCGGGTGCCACGGGCAGGAGCTTCTCCTCCTTCGAGGTGATCATCGATTCGATCCGTGAGCATCTCCTCACACTGCCTGCCGAGACCACGGTGTACACCGGCCACGGCGAGCACACGACAATCGGTGGCGAAGCACCCCACCTGGAGGAATGGATTAAGCGCGGCTACTAATCCGCAATACAAATAAAGTCTCCACCACCTGCATCGGCGCTGGAGATTTTTCTTACTTCCGCTTCGCTGTAGCCAGATCGGCAACCTGGAGAACCAGTGCCACGGTCACAATGCCGAAGATGGCCATAAACGTCGCCGTGATGGCGTGGTTCCAGTTGGTGGCCGGCAGGATGGAGAACAAAATACCCGTCATGATGGCGTTACCGATAGCCGTGGCGACGCGCTCCGAAGTCTGCTTGAAGGCGCCGGCGGTACCCCCCTCGGCGGGTGGCACGTCGAGCATCGTGATCGTCTGGTTGGCTGAGCCGAACGCGCCCTGACCAAGCCCGACGACAGAGAACGCGAGGAACAACCACCAGATGTTCACGTCATGCATGCCGTTCATGTAGATGATGGCGATGGCCATCGCCATGCCCCCGACCATCGCACCGAGCGAGGCGATGCAAATCTGGCGTCCATACTGCAGCGAGTAGTTACCGGACAGGTAGGCGGTGAGAGCGGAGGTGACCGCGCCACCGAAGCCCATGATGCCTGCACTCAGCGCGTTGAAGCCCTGACCATTTTGCAGGTAGATGGCGAGAGTGGAGAAGATCGACGTAGAGCCCATGAACATGATGCCACTGATGACGGTTCCCCAGCCGAAGGAGTGAAGCTTAAACAGCCCGAGATCCACCATGGGGGAGCGGCCACGTTTCTGGTAGCGCTGCTCCCACACAATCCACGTGAAGGCGAGGACGGCGGCGAGGGGAGTAAGCAGCCAGATGAAGTGGTTGTCGCCGTGGTACATAAAGGGGTACATGATGCTGACGACGGTGGAGGCGAGCAGAACCATGCCGACGGGGTCGAGGTCGAGCTTGCCTTTCTTCCGGTGCGCCTTTTCATCAGCAAACGGGAGCCACTTCAGTGCGAGGTAAATGCCAATGATGCCGATCGGCACCATGAACCAGAATGACCAACGCCAGCCCCACGCCGGATCCATCGCGGAAATGATCGTGCCGGCGACGACCGGGCCGATAGCCACAGCCACGGAGACGGTGAGGCCGAACATCGCGAACGCGCGGGCGCGGTCCTTGCCGTGGAAGTACGTCTGGATAATGCCAGCGGTCTGCGGGCTGTAGACGGCGGCGGCGAAGCCCTGGATGAAGCGGAACACGTTCAAGGTGACGGGGTCGCTAGCAACGCCGCACAGTGCCGTGGACAAGCAGAACAGTGCCAGGCCAATGGTGAAGAACGTGGACCGTCCGAGGAGGTCGCCCAAACGCCCGAAGGGAACGAGGAACACGCCGAAGGTCAGCGCGTAGCCGGCGAGCATCCACTGCAGCTGGGATGCGGTAGCTTCCAGCCCGTGCTCAATAGAAGGTAGAGCAACGTTGATTGAGCTGACCGCAACAAGTGCCATAGCCAGCGGAATTAGAAGAACGATGAGAATCTTTTTTCTGGCACTCATAAATACCTCCTACAAAAAAGCAACCCACATATGATACTCATTTGAAAATAAACTACAATTTGACGATATGCGTGCACTTGTTACTGGCGGAGCCGGTTTTATTGGTTCCCATCTTGTGGAATTGTTGGTTGCTGAGGGGCATGAGCCTGTCGTGGTGGATAACTTGTCCCACGGCAAGCGGGAGAACGTCCCCGCAGGCGTCCCCCTCGTCGAGGCTGACCTTTTGCAAATCGATCTGGATGAGCTTTTCGACGAGTACGCCCCCGAGGTCGTGTTCCACTTGGCAGCCCAGATCGATGTGCGGAAGTCCGTTGCGTCCCCGCTTTTCGACGCAGAGACCAATATCCTCACCACCATCCGCCTGGCAGAAGCCGCCCGCGCCCACAACGTGAAGAAGATTGTGTTCACTTCCTCCGGTGGTGCAATTTATGGTGCGCCGACGTCCTTCCCAGTTTCGGAAGAAACTCCCGTTGACCCGCACTCCCAGTACGCGGCGTCGAAGGTTTCCGGTGAGATTTACCTCAATACGTACCGCCACCTGTATGGGCTCGAGTGCTCCCATATCGCCCCGGCTAACGTATACGGCCCGCGTCAGGATCCGTTCGGTGAGGCCGGTGTGGTGGCTATTTTCAGTCAGCATTTGCTCAATGGCCTGCCGACGAAGGTGTTTGGCACCGGTTCCAATACCCGTGACTATGTCTATGTTGGTGACGTTGCTCGCGCGTTCTACCTGGCCAGTGGTGACAAGGGTGGTGGCATGCGTTTCAACATTGGTACGGGTGTGGAGACCAGTGACCGTGATTTGCATTCGCATGTGGCTGAGGCTGCTGGTGCTGTGGATGATCCGGAGTTTGCTCCTGCTCGCCTGGGTGATTTGGAGCGCAGTTCTTTGGATTCGACTCGTGCACGTGAGGTCCTTGGTTGGGAACCGCAGGTGACGCTGAGGGAAGGCATCGCCAAGACGGTGGAGTACTTCCGAAGCGTGAAGTAGTCTTCGACCACCCGCCCGGCAGCATCCCCGCTGCCGGGCTTTTGCTGTCTTCCCCTCCGCCCCTCCCGATTGCGGCCCATCCATCGTCAGCCCCCGAGTACTCGGTAGGGGTTGGGCCGCATTGCGTACCTCTTGATCCCGTTTGCGGCCCGTTTGTATCTGATCCCCGTGTGGGTGGAGCCTCCTGGGCTGTGTTGCGGATGCCGGTGTCCCAAACGCGGCCCATCCATCGTCAGCCCCCGAGAGCTTAGGAGCCCCTGGGCCGCATTCCGTACGTGCTTATCCCGTTTGCGGCCCATCCATGTCTGAACCTTGTGAGATCCGCATCGGCTGGGCCGCAAAAGATACGACCCCGAAACCCCGCGTGCACGGGGCGCACAACTGGAGCAACTCCATAGTCAACATTTAAGTGGGGACCTCAATCGGTCAAATTAGCCCCGAACCGAAGCTAATTAGGCCGATTGAGGTCCCGACGATTGCATGCAAAAGCCGACGACCGAAAAGTCGGCTTAAGGTCCCAAAGCCCGAAGGCTAAAAGTGCTGGCTACTTGTTCAGCTGCTGCTCGATGGCCTGCTGGAACACCTCGTAGGGCTGGGCACCGGAGACGAACTGGTCGCCGATGATGAAGGACGGGGTGCCGGAGATACCGATGGCGGCACCGTACTTCGTGGCGTTGGTGACGGCCTCGGTATAGGTTCCGCTTTCTACCTCAGTGCGGAAGCGATCCAGATCCGGAACCCCGGCTTCCTCGGCAAAGCGGACGAAGTCGTCGATGCCGTTTTCGGGGTGGCCCTGAACGTCCTTGCTATCGGTGTACAGCGCTTCGCGGAATTCGTGGAACTTACCCTGGGCGGCAGCGGCGCGACCGGCCTCGGCAGCCTTCACGGCATCCGGGCCGTTGACGGCCATGTCGTTCCATTCGATGCGGACGAGGCCCTTGTCCACGTAATCCTTGAGCACCTGCGGGTACGCCTCGTTGGTGTACTTGGAGCAGAAGGGGCACTCGAAATCGGAGAATTCGCTAATCACTACGGGGGCATCGACCTTGCCCACAGCAAACGGGTCGTTGGTCATGCGACGGTGGACGTGGGTGATGTCATCGCTGGTGGCGATGTTTTCACCGGGACCCCAGAGGAACGCGCCGGTTTCGCCGGAGGGCTCAATCTTCGCGGTTGCCTGTGCCTGCGTCGTCGGCGCAAGTGAGGACACCGTGGTGGGATTCGGTGCGGGTGGCTCAGCCGCGTCCTTGTTGCCACCACCGAGTGCGTACCCGATGAGGACGGCGGCGACTAAAGCAAGCGCACCGAGGATCCAGTAAAGTGACTTCTTCATTCGATTCCTTCCTAGCTTTCGTCCCAGCTTACAAGGGAGCCTACAAGCTTAGCGACGTTGCACTCGCAGGAAGGCCCAAATCTCCTCGGCCGTATCCGGGCGGTACCACCACAGGTGCCCACCGGGGACGCGGATGTGCTCCGTCGGGGCGGCACAGCCTTCGGCAATGACCTTCGTTGCGCCGTAGCCGATGGGGAACTCCGTCCGTGCAGGAGAGCAGCGGTTGCGCTGCGCGTAGATGTCCATGAGCTGGGTCGGACCGTAGTAGTGCCAGCCGTAGCGAACACCGCCGTCGTAGTGGTGCTGCTCATCACTCATGCCGTGCACGATGAGGATCGGCATGGGGTTGTTCTGGCAGCCCATATTCACGGTGTCGTAGTAGGCCCCGGAGACGGGGGCAATGGCGGCGAACAGGTCGGAGGCGTGGCAGCCGAGGATGGCAGCCATGCCGGAGCCGGTCGACATGCCGGTGGCGTATAGGCGGTGGCGGTCCACGTTGTAGGCCATTTCCGTGCGGTCGATGACCTGGCGGATGAACTCGATGTCCTGGCCAGGTTCGGACGAGGACGTGGGTGCGCCCTCCCAGCTCTGGTGCCAGGAATCCGGGTAGACGATGATGGCCTCGCGGCCGGCCGTGGATTCACGCAGGCGAGAGTAGTTGCGGTAGTTCTCGCTCGTGTCCTGGTAAGCCGGGATACCAACAAAGACAGGGGTGGGGTTGGCCGGGTTGTAATTTTGGGGAACCCAGATGAGGAACCGGCGTGGTCCCCAGCGGGTATCCACCCACATTTCGCCATTTGTGCCGTTGGCTACGGGCTGTGGCTCACGTGGTGCCCACACCGGGGGAACAACGTTTTGGACGGGGCCACTGGAACCGGCGGGCAGCATCGATTGGATGCGCTGCTGGGCGTCGGCAACGGCGGCGTTGACCTGGTTCTGGATGTCGCTGGACAGCTGGGCAGGATCCACGGGCTGTGCCTGCGCGGTGGAGGAGAATCCGAACAGGGCGGCTGCGACGAGGGCAAAAAGCTTCTTCTTCATGGTTTAGTACCCCGGTACGCCAGCGGCGTCTTCAGGGAGTTCTTCCATCTCCGCAGGTGCGGGTGCCTCCTGTACAGGTGCGGGCGCCTCTTGGACAGGCGCGGGAGCTTCCTGTACCGGAGCTGGGGCCTGCGACTGAACCGGTGCCGGCGCCTCCTGAACCGGTGCCTGCGACTCAACCGGTGCCTGCGACTCAACCGGTGCCGGGGCAGTGGTTTCTTCCACTACGGCGGTCTCAGAGGCGGTGGTGGCCTCCGCAGACGAAGTGGCAGAGGAGGAGGTGGCGCTCGTCGTGGCCGTCGAAGACGTGGTCTCCGAGGTTGTGGTCTCCTCGGTGGAGTCGGATCCGCAGCCGACCAGCAGTGCGGAGCTCATGAGGAGAGCTAACGAGACACGAGTAAGTTGGGACATTTTTCGCAGTGTCCTTTCAGGAAGGTGACAGGTTAATGTCATTACCTTATCATTGAGCCCTGCTTGGCACCGGCAGTTGTGAACAAAACGGCCACATCAGTACGGAAATGCGCGGCGATGCGGGGGGAGCGGGAGGAGACAAGGGACATGAGGGGAGCGTCGACAAGCCGGAAGACGGCCCAGGCCAAAGCGATGGAGAGGACGAGGGCGAGGAGGGCGAAGCCGAGCCAGCCGAGGAAGCCGTACATGCCGCCGGCGATGACGTAGCGCTGCAGGGCGACCATGACGGGGAACTGCACCATATAGAAGGCAAATGATATGTCGCCGAAGAAGACGGAGCGCTTCGAGCCGATGAAACCGGATACACCGGCGAGGTCGCGGGCTGCGAGGGTGGCGATGACGAACGCCATGGGCAGGCTCATCGCCACGCTCATCTTGAAAGCGACGGGCAGGTGCCATGTGGCGGCGTAGCCCGCGAGCAGGAGAATCATCGGCCAGAAAAGACGTGTGTTGCGCCACTGCCGCTCGATAATGAGCTTGGCCGCGAAGACACCGAGGAAGAAGTCCAAAAGCCGCGTTACGGGGAAGTAGTAGGCCAGGAAGTACGTCATGTCGACGGGAATTTCCGGCTGTTCAAAAAAGATTTCCGAGGCGTGGAATTCGGCGATGGGGGAGATGTCGCCCTTCCACAGCCGGGGCACGAAGAAATTCTCTGTGTCTTTGTACCCCGGTGCGAACAGGTGGACGCAGGTCAGAAGGCTTATCGACGCCAGGTAGGTGCCCACAAGGCCGATCCAGTTCCCTCGCCCGTGCACTTTCCTGAACAGCGGGACAAACAAGGGGAAGGACAGGTAGAAGAGCATCTCGGACACGAGCGACCAGCTCGGCGTGTTCATGCCACCGAGTGTGGCCCACTCCGGGCGCCACGTGTGGATGAGGAGCGCGTTGGGGAGCCACAGCTCCAGGCGGGAAAAGTCGAGCACCAGGCTTACTCCGTGCGCCGTCACCGTCGCCGAGGCAGCCACGAACAGACACAGGGACAGCAGGTGGGTGGGGTAGATCTTGGCCACCCGTCGCAGCAAGTAGCGTGCCACTTCATTCACCGAGCGAATATGAGAATTGGACCAGTAGATGAGGAAACCGGACAGGATGAAGAAGAACGTCACACCGGCGCTGCCCAGCTGCATGGGGATGAACCGGTGGATGGTGGCAAACAGCTCTGACTTCTGGAATGGGTAGACCTGCAAGAACACGAGGGAATGTAGGACGAAGACACACAGCGCGGCCCACCAGCGCGCGCCTGTCAGGGAGGGCAGCTGGGGGCGTCGGGGAGTGTTAATGAGGTCGATCAAGGCTGCGGGTTATCGTCCGGGGTCACAGCGTTTTGGAGCGCTACGGCGCGGGCGAGACGTGCATACCTCAGTTCCTGTTCGCGGAACCGAATATAGGCCGACATGGTCACGAACAAGAACGCGATGACGAGGGCGTACAACATGAGGTCCGTGCCGCGATCGACACCGACCCAGTTGGCCACAATCGTCAGATCATCGGGCCGCAAAATGGCCCACACACTGGCGATGACGAAGAGCACGAAGCCGATCTTCACGCCGGCCTTTGCACGCGACTTGCGACGGTTGGAAAGGAAGAAGATGGCGAGCACCGCGGTGGCGGTGAGGAGCAGGATCTGAATCATTTGAGCCTCCTTGCTACAAAGCCGTCGGCAAGAATGTTGACACCGTTGATGAGGGACTGGCCCTTGCTCATCGAATACTCGGTGTAGAGGATGTCCACTGGCTGCTCCGATACGCGCCAGCCACGCTCGTCCATCTGGGCGACAAACTCCGAAGCGTGGCTCATGCCGTTCATGCGGATGTTCAGCTCATCGGCGACCTTCTTGTTGAAGACGCGCAGGCCGTTGTGGGCATCGGTGAGCCCCAGTTTGCGTGTCCTGGGGGAGAGGAGCACGACGGTTTTCAGCACAAGGCGCTTAATCCACGGCACCTGATCATCATCCTTGCGTGGGCGCCCGAAGCGCGTGCCCACGATGATGTCCACGTCTTCGTTGCGCAGCCGGTCGAGCATGGCCACCACGTCTTTGACCTGGTGCTGACCGTCGGCGTCGAAGGTGACAAAGTATTGCGCGCCGGGCTGTGACCGGGCGTATTCCACGCCGGTTTGGATGGCCGCGCCCTGGCCGAGGTTCACGGGGTGATTGACGAGGTGCGCCCCCGCATTGTGGATCTCTTCTGCGGAGTTATCCGCCGAGCCGTCGTTGACGGCCACGATATTAGGGAATGTCTCGCGCGCGTGGCGGATCACATCACCAATGACCGTGCCCTCGTTGAAGCACGGAATGATAAGCCACGTGTCTTGATTCTGCATAACACCGTAAACAATAGCGGGTCAGTTAAACAGAGTCTGGTATACCCGCCGGACAAGTCCTGCGGGGATCGCCCGGTATGCCGTCCGGACGAGGAGGTTGAACACCCCTCGCTTCTTGGAAATGAGTCCGTACGCTGCGAGATTGCGTTGCAGCTGGACTTCGGATTCCCACATTCCCTGGGCCCTGCGGGAGAACACGGCATCGTCGAGGCGGAAGCGCACGAGTGGCTCTTGGAGGTTGTGCAGACGCATCCCCGAGGCAAGCATCCGCGCCCACAGGTCGTAATCCTCGAGGTTCTTGATGGGCTGGTAGCCGCCGGCATCGCGGACAGATTGCGTCCGGAACATCACCGTCGGGTGGTTCATGGGGCTGTTGATCTTGGCGTAGCGCTGAATCTCGATGGCATGCTCGGGCATGGCGCGCACGCCCAGCTCCCTATCGCCGGAAAACTCCAGCAGGGCGGCACCGAGCGCGTCGGTTTCGGGGTGGCGGGCAAACCAGGCGAGCTGCGTTTCAAAGCGGTGCGGGACGCTCACGTCGTCGGTGTCCATCCGCGCGGTAAACTCCGCGGTCACGTGCTCTAGCCCGCGGGCCAGCGCAGCGCCGAGCCCGCAGTTGCGCTCCAGCGGCACGACCGTGACCGCGTCTCCGTAGAAGGCAATGACGGCCTCGAGCTCGTCGGTTAGGGGCCCGTCTTTCACGAGGATGACCTCGTCGGCCGGCCGGGTCTGCGCAAAAATCGAGTCGAGCGCCTCGGCGAACTCGGTGGGGTCTACCTTGTGGTACACCGACATCAACACGGCAAGAGTCTGCATAGCAAGTAGATTACCGCTTGTCGACGCCCTGTTGTTCCGCACTGCGCTGTGGTTCCGCTTTGTACCCACCAAGGTGGACAAGGATGCCCAGTGCGGGCCCCACCGTCAGGGCTGCGAGCACCGCGGCAGTTGTCGACAGCGGCAGCAGGAGGACGGCAAACGCTGATACCGAGGCGACGATCCACCCGAGAACATACAGCCGGTGCTGCTCCGCCGCGAGGGTGCGCGTACCAGTGATGATGAGCGCCCCCATCCAGGCCGCAGCAAAGGTGAGGACCGCGAGGATCCACCCCGAGACGTAGTAGTCAGGGGAGAAGAAGGTGCTCAGGATCCACGGCCCGATGAGGTAGGCAGCCACCGCGCCGATGAGCCCCAAGGCGATGACAGCGAGGATCGGCTTTATGGGGGAGCCCCTCTTTTCCACGAAGTACACGATGAGCGCGGACTGGAATCGCTGCAGCGGGACGAGGATGGGGGCGCGGGTGAGTGTGATGGCGAGCATGAGACCGGCGAGCGTTCCCGCATCCCCAGTGAATTTCATCATGGCGGGAAAGCCCGTGATAAGGGCTGCAGAGGCACCGGAGGCCAGCATGGCGGCACCGACGCGGCGCATGAATTGGCGGCTGGATACGTCGGCAAGCGAGGTGAGCAAACCGTGACGGGCGCGGGGCGAGCACCCAATGATGATTGCCCAGCTGATCGCACCGATGACCGTGACGATGAGGAACGAAGTGAGGCCCCAGCCTGCAGCGAGGGCGATGAGGACGAGCGCGAGGCGGATACCGGAATCGAGAATGAGCAAGACAGCGTAGTGATTCCACAGCTTCAGCCCGGAGAGAATGCCCGACAGGGCTGCCTGGTAGGCGTAGCACACAATACCCACGGTGAGCAGCGCAGAAGCGGTGACCGGGCGCTCGTCGACAATGCGGGGGAGAAGAAGCGGCCCACAGACGATAGCCAGCAGCCCGATCGCCCCACCGAGGATCAGCGCTGCGACGTGCGGACGGGCAGTACCCCGTGGGTGCGGGGAGGAGACGGCGCGGGTGGTTTCCTGCATGAGCCCGTCGATGAGACCGGCGACGGCGAAGAACAAACCCCAATAGGCGTTGAACTGCTCAAAGATGGGGCCATCCAGAGCGAGGGTGGCTACAAAGATGACGATAAACCCCGACAGTGCGGAAAAAATCGTCGCTATGCTCATCGCCTTCATAGGGAGAATCCTACACAGCAGCCACACCCCGCCCACACCCCGAACCGAATGCGGCCCACCGCCTCAGCGACTCTCCGCCTTCAACCAGGGTCGGGCCGCATTGGAGACTCCGGCGTACCGAGTGCGGCCCAACCGGTTCGGATGTGCGAGCAGCTGGAAGGGGATGGGCCGCGTTCGGGATAAGGCTGCGGGGTGAGCGTCGAAAAGCCAAAAAATTTCCCCCCACCGTGAGGTGAGGGGAAAGGGGAGTGAGGACTAGCTTTCGGGCGTGATTTCGTCTTCGATGCCCATGCCGCGAGCCAGTGTGGGCCAGGAGAGGTGCATGTCATCTTCCCAGTAACCCCACTGGTGCGTGCCCACCGGGCGGAAGTTCCAGTCGGCGGGGATGCCGGCCTTGTCCAGTTTTGCCTTCAG
>ERZ1031137.174-NODE-174-length-10533-cov-20.261119_pt1 | contig 10533 bp, 9 predicted proteins | sample MGYA00517293_ERZ1031137 | MGnify/ENA primary metagenome ERZ1031137 (study PRJEB33718, sample SAMN03159763) | human skin metagenome | collected 2014-05-20 | study: EMG produced TPA metagenomics assembly of the PRJNA266117 data set (Human skin bacterial metagenome...
TACCTCGGCTTCAGCCTCGGCGAGAACTGGCACCGCGTAACCGACTACATGGAGGAGTTCTCCTTCATCGTGAAGATCATCCTCGTCGTCGCGGTCGTCGCACTCACGGTGTGGCTTATCCGTCGCCAACAGCAGAAGAAGAAGTCACAATAATGGCTGGCAGGTAGGACACCACCAGATGACACGCTCGAGCTCGTCGGCATCACCACCGCGATCCACACCGCCAAGGAACCCGTTTTCGATGAGGGTGCCACAGCGCCTGCATGGTTTGTTGTTTCTGCCAAAGACATAGCTTGTCTCCCCCACCTTGCGTACGCCCGTCGATACGCGGATGGGGGAGTTTCTGTTTTCCCACATGAGGCGCCTTGTGATGGCGAGGATGCTGTGCACCCTATCCGGCCCCAGATGGGCAACCGGGGTGGCTGGGTGGATGCCGGCGATGAAGCAGATCTCCGCCCGGTATTCGTTTCCCACCCCCGCCAGATTTTTCTGGTCGAGCAGCGCGGTGCCGATCGGGCGGTCGGGTCTGGCAAGTATTCGGCGTGCGGCCTCGGCTTCGTCCCAGTCGCCGAGAACATCCGGCCCCAGATAGCCCACCTTTTCGGCGTACTCGGCTGTGGGGAAAACGCGGACAAACCCCAGGGAAAAACCGACCACCTCGATGGGGCGAGGATGGGGTGCCCCCTCCAGCCGCAGCACGACGCGTGCGGTGTGGCCGGGTTTCTTCCAGCGCTGCCAGGCAGGATGCACCGACCAGGTGCCCTCCATTTTCAAGTGGGTGTGCAGGATTCGCTCACCGAACTGCATGAAGAGGTGTTTGCCGTAGGGCCACACGTTGTCGCACAGGCTCCCCTCGAAGCGCTCGAGGGCGAACGCCGGCACCCGCAGCTGGGAGTACAGCACTTCCCGGCCACGCATGAACTGCAGGCGTGTGGCCAGCTGGTAGACAGAATCACCTTCGGGCACGGGGGTAGCCTCCTCTTCTGCGTGTTCTCACCAGTGGTGCCTCGTCCTTTTGCACCTTCTCTGGCCGCGTGCGACCAGTTCCCACGTGACCGCCAATCCGAATCCCCCTCGGGGTAATGCCCGCGCCGGCGAGGCGGAAGGCCTCCGTCAACGGGGAGGCAAGAGCCGATTCACCGTTGACCTTCTCCACGATAAACCTCGTCGACTCAACTGATTCCAGTGCCCCCACCAGTCGCGCAACCAGGATCTCGTCTTCTTCCGGGGCTCCGTCAAAGAAGGTGGTTAGGACGCGACCGCCACGGGTGAGGTGAGCGATGAGGAGGCCGTCGACAAGCACGACGAGGGCACCCGCAGCACGGGTGACGTGCGCGCCCTCCGGCCAGGGCACAGCCGCACCATAGGGGTTGGCAGGATCCGCGGCAGCCAAGACGTAGGTGAGCGGGTCCGTAGCACCCGAAGGCCAGCCCTCAATGTCCGGGGAATCGGCGTGGCTGCGGATCCTATCGATAACCGCCGGAGTGGAAAACTGGGCGGCACCCAGTCCCTCCACGACGTACCCACGCATGGACTTCCCCGACTCCTCAAACCCGCTGAGAACCTTGTAAGCCAGGGCAAAACCGCCGAGGACGTTCTCCGTCACCACGCTGCCACGGGTGACAACCCCGTACCTGTCGAGCCATGCCTCACCGTGCGCCACTGAGCGGTTCGTCGGATCCGTCTCCGCCGGCGGGGTGAGCGACCACCGGCCCTGCATATCCGGTGGCGTGGAGGGGCGCTGCGCCTGCGCAAAACTCGTGCGCCCCATTCGCAGCCGCGACCGGCGCGGCCGACGCTTCGCCTTGTGGGCGGTTCCCCCACCGCCGGAACCGCCGTTGAGGCGCGCACGGATGGGGTCGAACGTATCCGGCGAGACGAGCCCCAGTTCCACCAGCCCCCACATCGCCTCGCGCAGCTCCTCGGCGGTGACCGTATGTCCTAGCCCCAGGCCCAACTCCCCTCCGGTGACCTCCGCCAGGAGCTGCGGGAAGAAGAAACCACCGCCACGCGACAGCACGGTGAGCACCGACTCCTGCACCGCAGACAGGCTCGGCTCCTCCACCGTGTCTGGGAGGAGCTGGGAGGCATACTCCGTGGGTAATAGCATGATCCAGGGATCCTGGGCTCCCGCCGCCCCGGCGCCCACGATCATCACCTCACCGTCGCTGGTCAACGCATCGAGGAAGCCCGGTTCGTAGTAGCCCACTCGGGAGGGGAATACAAGCGATTCCCACGCCGAGGCGGGCAGTCGCACGCCTGCCAGCTGCTCAATCACGGCGTACACGCCGTCCTCCCCGCGCAGAGCAGGGGTCTTCCCCACCTCTGCGACCTGCTGCCACGGAGGCAGAAAGCGAGCGTAGGCGGAATGGCTGACCGGCTCTGCCTCTGCGCGGGCAGCTGCGAGGCTGCGGGTACGGATCTTGCGCAGCACCTCGGTGGCGCAGTACTCCAGCCCCTCGATGCCGTCGCGGAAATGCCCCTCGACAAGCTTCTGGTCGTGCGTCAGCCCACGCACCATCCCATGTACCACGGAAATGCCGACGCCGAAGGCATCCGCCACATCACGCACGGTAAACGGCCCACGAGAGCGGGCAAACCGGCTGACAAGCTGCTCCAGCGCGTCCGGGACATCATCCCGCTTGGCGGTCACTCCGGCGGGAATGGGCACGCCCAAACCATCGCGGATGAGTGCGGCATCCTGCGCCAGGGCAACATGATCCCTCCCACCGAAGCGGATCTCCATCACGCGCCCGCCCACGTTGTTGCGAATGAGCTCCAGAATTTCCTGCGCATCGCGCGTCCCACCAAATTCCACATAGGCGGGCACAGACGCCACCGGGATGGGGCCGACGAGACGGAGCGTATCGGTAAACTCCTCCGGGGTGCGCGCCCGCCGCCCATCGGCGGTGCGTTGCAGCTCCGCATGCACCTGGGCGATGATCTCCTGGCTGAGGAGCTCACGCAGCTCCACCGTCCCCAACAGCTTGGCCAACAGGGACGGATCGAGAGCAAGCGCCGCCGCCCGCTTTTCCGCCAGGGGCGTGTCCCCCTCGTACATGAATCCACCGGTGTAGTTGAACAGCAGCGACGAGGCGAACGGGCTCGGCTGATCGGTGGTCACCTCGGCAATCCGCACGGTACGCAGCGACAGGTCCTTGTGCAGCTGTTTCAGCGCCGCAATGTCGTACACGTCCTGCATGCACTCGCGCACAGTCTCCAAAATGATGGGGAAGCTCGGGTACTTCCGGGCGACGTCGAGAAGCTGCTCGGCGCGCTGCCGCTGCTGCCACAGCGGGGCGCGCTTGCCCGGGTTTCTGCGTGGCAGAAGCAGCGCCCGCGATGCACATTCGCGGAACCGGGAGGCGAACAGCGCGGAGTTTCCCACCCGCTCCGTCACGATCTCCTCGATCTCGTCGCCGTCGAAGAGGAAGAGTTCAGCGCCGGGCTCCTTGTCGCCCTCCGGCAGGCGCAAGACGATCCCGTCATCACCGGCCACCGCCTGCGCATCCATGCCCGTCAGATCGGCAACCCGCGCGCCGACGGCGAGCGCCCACGCAGCGTTCACACCTCGTCCATACGGAGAGTGCAACACGATGCGCCAATCCCCCAGCTCATCACGGAACCGCTCGAGTACTAAAGTCTTCTCATCGGGCACAACGCCCGTCGCTTCCTGTTGTTCCTGCAGGAACGCCAGTAGGTTGTCCTCCGCGCGGGCATCCAGGCCCAGGCCCGCCACTCGGTTCCGGTCGCTCACCGCTTCTCGACGAAACTCCCCCACCGCTTTGCCCAGTTCCGCCGGCCGGCCCTCCTGGCCACCCGACCAGAACGGTAGTCGCCCTGTATGCCCTGGTGCGGGTGTCACCAGCACCTGGTCCCGGGTGATCTCCTCAATGCGCCAACTCGTCGCGCCGAGGGTGAACACATCCCCCACCCGCGACTCGTACACCATCTCCTCATCTAGCTCACCTACGCGCCGGGGCGCCGAGCCTTCGCTACCGCCGACGAGGAAGACACCGAACATGCCCCGATCCGGAATCGTGCCCCCACTGATCACAGCCACTCGCTGCGCGCCGGGGCGGGCGCTGAGCATTCCGCTGACACGGTCGTAGACAATCCGGGGCTTGAGATCGGCGAAATCCGTCGACGGGTAGGCACCGCTGGCCAGGTCGATGACAGAATCGAATACCTCGCGGTCCAGGCTCGTATACGGGTAGGCGCGCCGGACGACGCCAAACCAGTCATCGGCAGAAATATCGTGCTGGGAAACGTGCGCTACAGTTTGCTGCAGGAGCACATCCAGCGCGTTTTGTGGAACAGTGAGTTCCTCGATGAGCCCGGCGCGCATCCGCTCGACGGTCACCGCCGTCTGCACGAGATCCGCGCGGTGCTTGGGGTAAAACGAGCCCTCGGACACCGCGCCCACGGCGTGGCCTGCGCGCCCGACACGCTGCAGGCCGGAGGCCACCGATGGCGGTGACTCCACCTGGACGACGAGGTCGACAGCACCCATATCGATGCCCAGCTCAAGGGAGCTGGTGGACACCACGGCCTTGAGCTCGCCCGATTTCAGCATGTTTTCCGTCATCGCCCGTTCATCCTTGCTCACCGATCCGTGGTGGGCCCGGGCGATGATCGGTGCTGCAGTTCCCGCGATGTCGGTGTGCTTCATGAGCTGCGCCGGGTCGCGCCTGCCCCGCGCGTTGAGGGCCTCGGGCACGTGTTCCTGCGCGTAGAGCTCGTTGAGGCGTGAGGTTACCCGCTCTGCGGTGCGTCGGGAGTTGACGAATACAAGCGTGGACTCGTGGGCCATCACCTCCGCGTAGAGGTCCTGCTCAATAAACGGCCAAATCGAGTTCGCCGTGGGCAGCGCCGAATCCTCCGCGATGGGCTGCGGGGTCGATGTCGTTACCGCATCGTCGAAGGAGACCTCGTCGGCCACCGAGATGAGCGGGGTGGGCGACGGTTCGCCAGCCGGACTGTGCGGAACCGGACCACGAGTAAACGGTGCGTCCCCCTCCTTGACGGGGGTAGTGAGATCCAGGGGGTCGTCGACAAGCGAAGAACCGATCGTCGAGCCGACCTCGGGGGTGGGAAGATCGCTCATGTCATCGACGGGAACATGGACCTCGAGCTGCCACTTCTTCTCCGCCGACGGCGCCACGATCGAGACCGGCTCCGTGCCACCGAGGAAGCTCGCGACGCGCTCCAGCGGGCGCACCGTCGCCGACAAGCCGATGCGCTGCGCATGCCGGGGTGCCAGCTCCGCCAAACGCTCCAAAGACAACGCCAAGTGAACGCCACGCTTCGTGCCCGCCAGCGCGTGAATCTCGTCCACGATCACCGTATCCACACTCGCCAGGATGTCCTTCGCCTTGCTCGTCAACATGAGATACAGCGACTCCGGCGTGGTGATGAGGATATCCGGAGGGTTGCGCACCTGCCGCGAGCGCTCCGACTGGGGCGTATCACCACTGCGTACCCCCACCGTAATCTGAGGCGCCGGCTCCCCCAGACGCTGCGCCGTCCGCGAAATCCCCAGCAGGGGCGCGTGGAGATTCGCCTCCACATCCACACCCAACGCCTTCAGTGGCGAAATGTACAGAACGCGCACACCCGCGCCCTTGTCCTTCGCCGGCAAGGACGAGGAACCGGAAGCATCCAGAAGCAGCTGCCCCGTCGGCACCACAAGGGAATTGATCGCCCACAAAAAGGCCGCCAACGTCTTGCCGGAGCCCGTGGGGGCAACAACGAGGGCATTGTTTCCGTCCGAAATTTCCCGCCACGCTTCCTCCTGCACGGCCGTCGGCGCTGCGAAAACGTCGGTAAACCACGTAGAAACCTGCGGGCGAAAACGTGAAAGAACGGAATCTGCCATGCCTTCAATCTAGTGGAGACCGTATTATGTAACCATGACTGCTCACTTGGACGACGCAACACTGACCCACCGCCTCGCCGTAGGCACCTCCGAAATCCTCAAAGGAATCCGCGGGGTGGGACTACTGCAGGCTCTCAACCTCGGCGATGCCGGCGACGACCTGGCCCAAAACTGGATCGCCCGCGTCCTCGCGCAGCACCGCCCCGACGACGGCTTCCTCTCCGAAGAGGCAGCCGACAACCCTGCCCGCCTGAACAAGAACCGCGTCTGGATCATCGACCCCCTCGACGGTACCAAAGAATTCGCCACCGGCCGCCAGGACTGGGCCGTCCACATCGCGCTCGTAGAAAACCACAAGCCCCTCTACGCCGCCGTCGGCCTGCCCGACATCGGAGTCACCTTCTTCTCCGACGAAGCCCGCGCGGTGCTCGGCCCCAAATCCGGCAAAATCATCGTCTCCCGCAACCGCGCACCCAAGGTAGCCACCTTCGTGGCTGAGCGCACCGGCTCCGAGCTCACCGAATACGGCTCCGCCGGCGCCAAGGCCATGCGCGTCCTCCTCGGCGATGCCGATGCCTACATCCACGCCGGCGGCCAATACGAGTGGGACTCCGCCGCCCCCGTTGGTGTCGCGCAGGCAGCAGGCCTCCACTGCTCCCGCCTCGACGGTTCCGAGCTGACCTACAACAACCGGGATCCCTACCTCCCCGACGTGCTCATCTGCCGCCCCGACATGGCCGACGAGATCCTCGCCCTGTGCGCCGAGTACAAGGAAGCCAACGGGAGCTACTAGCCCGAAATGCTGGCTGGGTTAAACTGGTCAGCATGACGATCCCGACACCGTACGAAGACCTCCTCCGCGAAATCCTGGAGGAGGGGACGCACAAGGACGACCGCACCGGCACGGGAACAACCAGCCTGTTCGGAAAACAGATGCGGTTCAACCTGGCCACGGCCTTCCCCCTCATCACGACGAAGAAGGTGCACTGGCAATCGGTTGTCGGGGAACTCCTGTGGTTTTTGCGTGGCGATTCCAACGTCGCCTGGCTCCACGAAAACAACGTTTCCATCTGGGACGAGTGGGCCGACGAAAACGGCGAACTCGGCCCCATCTACGGCGTACAGTGGCGCAGCTGGCCCACCCCCAACGGCGAGCACATCGACCAGATCGCAGGCGCCCTCGACCTGCTCAAGAAGGATCCCAATTCCCGTCGCAACATCGTCTCCGCCTGGAACGTCAGCGAGCTGGACAACATGGCGCTTCCGCCCTGCCACCTCCTGTTCCAGCTCTACGTAGCCGACGGCAAGCTCAGCTGCCAGCTCTACCAGCGCTCCTGCGACATGTTCCTCGGCGTGCCCTTCAACATCGCCTCCTACTCCCTCCTCACCCACATGTTCGCCCAGCAGGCGGGCCTTGAGGTCGGTGACTTCGTGTGGACCGGCGGCGACTGCCACATCTACGACAACCACCGCGACCAAGTCCGCGAGCAGCTCAGCCGCGAGCCTCGCCCCTACCCCCGCCTCGACCTCACCCGCGCACCGAGCATCTTCGACTACACCTTCGAGCACATCAACCTTGTTGGCTACGATCCGCACCCCACCATCAAGGCGCAGGTGGCAGTGTAACTATGAAGGCAATCTGGGCACAGTCACGCGACTGCATCATCGGCGACGGCTCCTCCATGCCCTGGCACCTGCCGGAGGACCTCCGCCACTTCAAGAACACCACCATGGGCGAAGACATCCTCATGGGGCGCAAGACGTGGGAATCCATCGGTTCCCGCGCGCTTCCCGGCCGCACCAACCTTGTCCTTTCCACCCGCGAGCCCGGCGATTGGTCCGCCGGCGCCACCGTGGTTTCCTCCGTCCCCGACGAGTTCGATGGCTGGCTTATCGGCGGTGGCTCGCTCTACCAGTCCTTGTACCCCCGGCTGTCTCGGATCGCCGTCACGCTTGTCGACGTCCTCCTCGACGGTACCTTCAACTCCCCCGTCACCGTCCCGGATGTCGCCTCTGACCCCGCTTTTTCCCACACCGTCGCCAGTGCCTGGGAAACCTCTGCCAAGGGATCCCTTACCCCCGTTGACGGCCCCGTACGTTACTCGTTCCACGAGTACACTCGTAAGGCATGAGTACCCAACACGCAACCATTTATATGACGGACTGGTGCCCCTACTGCGCCAAGCTTCTCAAAGCACTCGACCGCACCGAAACCCCGTACACCACCATTAACGTAGAGGAAGACGAGAAGGCTGCGGAGTTTGTGGAATCGGTAAACGACGGCAACCGCGTCGTCCCCACCGTCCACTACTCCGATGGCACGACCGTCACTAACCCGGCGGCCAGTGAGGTTCGGGCCAAGCTCAAGGAGCTCGAAGGCGTCCAGTAAGCGCGCGAAAAATCTCCCATCCTTACGCGGATGGGAGATTTTTTCTGCCTTTTACGCTTTATCGCGAAGCAGGTAGATATCCATAATCCAGCCATGCTCTTTCCGCAGCGTGGCCTTCAGCTCAGCGAGCTCCTCGCCGATATCCTTCACGTAGCCCTGCCTCAGTACTTCGTTTTCCGTCCCCAGGTAGGCACCCCACCAGATGTAGGTATTCTCGCCCACGTTCGCCTGCCACGCACTGTGCCCGTCGAGCATGACCACCGTGTTATCCGGCGGTGTCGTCGCCGACTCCAGTTGCCGGCCGGTAGTGATGGTGATCGGCCCACCGATCTTATTCAGGACCAGCTTAAACGTAGCCGTCAGCGCCTGGATAGACGTAATACCGGGGATGACGCGAATATCGGTCTCCCCCATACGCGCCAGGATGCGCAGCGTCGAATCATACAGGTTAGGGTCGCCCCACACGAGGAAAGCGATCGTGCCCTCCGGCATTGCCGCCTTCAACTTATCTGCGCGCGCCTGATGCCACCGCTCCACCTCTGCTTTGTAATCGACAGGATTGCGGTCGCGCTCCGGATCCTCCACCGTAATGAGCGGAGTGCCCGGTGCATACTTCTCCAGCAGGTAGGTGCGCAGACCCAGCAGATCGGCCTTCGCGTCACCTTTATCCATAGCCATGACCGCATCTGCGGACTTCATGGCGTTTATAGCTTCGACAGTAAGATGCTCGGGATTTCCGGCCCCGATGCCGATGACGAGGATTTTGTGATTAGTCATCCGCCGCGCCGAAGAGCTTAAGCATTTCCTCCGGGGACAGCGAGGAGCTGTCCTTAGCGAATGCAGCAGAGAATATGGTCTGCAGGTACAGCTCGCACGAAGCAGACAGCTTCTTGGCATCAAACTTGTTCAGCAGCATGACGCGCTTACGGCTGCCATCCTCCTGGATACGGTCCACGGCGAGGACGAGCACCCCGTCCTTCTCCACCTGCTCGCAGATGAACTCACGCCGGTTGACGTCTGTAAAAGTAGGATTAATTTTCTCACTCATAAAAGTGCCATCCTCAGGAAAAGTCGGTTATAGTTACTTTCCAGCCTAGAGGGAACTAGAGGAAAAATCTTGAATGCGGGGGCAATTTTTTAAACCCCTACCCGAATGTTGTACCCTATACGAGGTTTATCCTTGCCCCAGTAGCTCAGGGGATAGAGCACCGCTCTCCTAAAGCGGGTGTCGGAGGTTCGAATCCTCTCTGGGGCACATTTTTCATTCCTCGCCACCGGATTTTCCGGCGCGCGAGGTCTTTTTCATTAGTCACCCACCTTTTGTGACTGTTGTTGCTATTGTTACAGCCATGGATCGTCGCACTTTCATGAAGGCAACCCTGCTCGCCGCTACCGGTGCCGTTGTCGCCGCGCAGCCCGCAGCGGCTCTCGGACCCATCGTGGGCACCGTCATCGACTACTCCGGCGGTGTTCCCTCCGCTGGTAGCGTCCGCGCTGCGGGCCACCTCGGTGCTGTCCGATACGTGTCGGAGAAGCGGCCGGGCGCAAACTGGATGCTGGGCAAGCCCGTGTCCCGCTCGGAAACAGCTGACTTTGCTGCCCACGGCTTAGGGGTCGCCTCCGTGTACCAGTTCGGTCGCGCGGACACTGCCGACTGGCTCGCCGGCGCTGCAGGCGCAGCCCAGCACGCCCCGAAAGCCATCGCTTTACACGCTGCAGCCGGCGGCCCTGCAGGCCGCCCCATCTATGTGGCCATCGACGATAACCCCACCTGGGATCAGTACGCAGCCCAAATCCGCCCCTACCTGCAGGCCTTCAAGAAGGCTCTGGAGCTCGCCGGTCTCCGTCTCGGTGTCTACGGCAACTACAACGTCCTCGAGTGGGCGGGCAACGACGGCCTCGGCGAGTACTTCTGGATGCACGACTGGGGCTCCGGCGGACGCATCCATCCCCGCACCACTATCCACCAGCCGGCTAAGCGCACCCAGCTTATCAACGGCGTAACCGTCGACGTAAACAACGTCTACTCCCACGATTGGGGCCAGTGGAACGCCGGGAACTCCACCCCCCTTGCCCCGGGGCTCGACACCGCACTGTCCTCCAAGTTCATCGACATGGATGCTCCCATCAACATCCCCGGAGTTTTTCTTCCCTTCCCCCTACCCACACCGCGGGAGATTCTGCAGACTGGAGCTGCGCTTTCCAGTTAATGGGGGTGTTTTACCCCCGTTGTGTCCTGCGGGGTGCCTTCGGCACCGTTATGGTG
>ERZ1031137.175-NODE-175-length-10530-cov-4.556086_pt1 | contig 10530 bp, 7 predicted proteins | sample MGYA00517293_ERZ1031137 | MGnify/ENA primary metagenome ERZ1031137 (study PRJEB33718, sample SAMN03159763) | human skin metagenome | collected 2014-05-20 | study: EMG produced TPA metagenomics assembly of the PRJNA266117 data set (Human skin bacterial metagenome...
CGCGGTTGCGGTGATTGCGGCGCTGGCGTTGGCGCTCACGTTCGCGGGGCCGTCGATGAGCACGTCGAACTCCTGGCCCACCGCCATGTTGGCGAAGCGGGCGGCGTAGCCGGTGCCCTGGCCCTGGTAGTTGATGTGGCCGGTAATCACCGACGACCCGGCGGCGCCCTCGGCGCCCGGCACGGCGGAAGCGGAGTACCAGCCCAGGCGCGACACGTCCGACGGCGGAATCAGCGCGCCAGCTTCGGTCAACTGCACCGGGTCCACCGCGGCGATGTCGCCGCCGACGTTCAACGCCATCCCCTCGATGCCTTGGAACTGGCCCGGAGCGGCCTCGTACTGCACCTCCTGCTCGCCCTCAGGGTCGACGTAGCCGCCGTCTGTGGGCACGGGGGCCTCCTCGCCCGGCTCCTCGCCAGGTTCACCCTCTGCGCCCTCAGGGGCCTCGCCTGCCGACGGCGCAACGCTCTCCCCCACTGGCGCCTCACTGGCGGCGTCGGTGTCCGCAGGCTCGTCGGAATCGTTGCGGAACGCGAAGATGACGAGCTGCAGTAGCACGAGCACGATCGCGATGATGGCCACGATCGGCCACCAATTGCGGCGCCGCTGCGGCCCGTCGTCGTCGAGCTGACCCTCGGGCCGGTCTTCTGCACGGTCTTCGAGCCGGTGCTTTCCGCGGCCCGATTCGGGGGAGCTGCCAGAGATGGAGGTCGACATGTGCGGGGGTTACCTTTGGTGCGTCGATTAGCGGTTGGCCAGGAGCTTCTGCAGCTCCTTGAGCTCGCTCTTGCGCTTGCGGCCGTTGTACGCCTTGATGCTGATCAGGGCTGCGATACCGGCAACAACGCCGCCGATGACCTTCTGCACAGTGGGATCCTGCAGCCAGTTGGCGGCCTCAGACTTCGCGCTGCCGGCCAGGGTCTTCGGGTTGGTACGGTCCGCGAGCTCGTCCAGGGTGCTGGCGAGCTGGTTGCGGGTGCGCTCGAGGTCGCGTTCGATGTCGTGGATGTCACGTGCCATAGGAAATTGCTCCTCAGATTGTTAAAAGTTTTATCGTTCGGCGTTTCCGCCGCCGAGGTATCAGCTTAGTGTAAAACGGGGTGGTATGACTGACTCCATCCGCCTAGACAAGGGCGATACCGCCCCCGATTTTGCACTGTCCAACGACCGCGGCGAGACCGTGTCCTTGAAGGACTTCGCGGGCTCGCGTGTGATCGTGTACTTCTACCCGCGCGCTAACACCCCGGGCTGCACCACCGAGGCGTGCGATTTCACCGAGAACTTCAGCCAGTTCGATGACGCCGGCGTGAAGGTCCTCGGCATCAGCCCGGACAAGCCGGAGGCGCTGGCGAAGTTTCGCGCGGACCACGACCTCGCAGTGGAGCTGCTGTCCGACCCGTCGAAGGAGACCCTGGAGGCCTACGGCGCGTTCGGCGAGAAGAACAACTACGGCAAGGTGGTCCAGGGCGTGATCCGCTCCACCTTTCTGGTGTCCGTGGACGACGCCGGCAAGGGCACCATTGAGACGGCGCAGTACAACGTGAAGGCCACCGGCCACGTGGGCCGTATCCTGCGCGACTGGGGCATTTAAGCTTTACGACGACCAAAGGCCCCGCACGCCCTTTCGGGTGTGCGGGGCCTTATTGGTTATGCCCTGTGGGCTATGCCCGTCGCCGCCCTGGTACGGGCGGCGACAGCGCCCCTAGGCGCTAGAGCGCCTAGATGTAGGCCGGCATATCCGCCTCGAGGACGGTGCCACCGGACGGGATCTGCTTGATCTCGCCACGCGGGCTGTCAGCCGGGACCGGCTTGCCCACCGGGTTCGGCGCAGGCGCCGGCTCATTGGACGGTGCCGGAGCAGGCTTGCTCTCCTGCGGTGCCGGGGCCGGCTTCGGTGCCGGCTTGGACGAGCCATTGCCGCCACCGAGCACTGCCGGGATCATGCCCAGACCCGGGATGAGCAGCAGCCACCACAGCTTCTTCTTGTCGAAGTCGGACGAGCTGCCCTCCTCATCCGGAACCGCGGTCGGCGCCGCGGTGGAGGAAGCCGGGGTGGTCTCCTCGGACGGTGCGACCGGGGAGGTCGTCGCCGGAGCGGTCGTTGCCGGAGTGGTCTCCTCGGCCGGCGGGGTGCCGCCCTCGCTGGTCTCGACCGTCTGGTAACCGTCGTTGATGTCCTTGTGCTCGGCGATCTGGTTGTCGTCGGTGATGTCATCCGGGGTGTTGCCACCCTTCGGGTTCTTGTCGCCGTTGCGGTCAACCTCAGTGGAGGTCAGGTTCTCAAACGCCACGGCCGCTGCAACAGGACCCTCAGCGTTGGTCACCGGAATCTCCACCACGATCTCGCCGTATGCAGCCTCCGGGGTGAAGGTCACGGACTGGGTACCCAGCACGCGGCCCTCGGCGTACGGAGCGGACTCGCCGAGACGTTCCATCAGCTGCGCGGTTGCGGTGTAGGTCGCGCCCGGGACCAGGCCCCAGTACTTGACCACATCGCGCACCACCGCACCGTTGACAACCTCAGCACCCTTGGAGAAGTCAGCGTTGGTGGACACACCCGGCTCACCCGGGATGTCACGGCCTTCGCTGGTACCCGGGGTGATCACCGTCTGCGCGGCATCGTTGATGTCGCGGTGCTCGGCGATCTGCTGCGGCACGCGGTTGCCTGCCGGCTGCTCGTTGCCCTGCGCGTCAACCTCGACGGAGGTGAGGCGCTCGAAGGCGACTGCAGCGTGGACCGGGTTGGTCACCCAGGAAGCGACGGTGATGTCGACGTTGACCGCACCGTAGCCGCTCTCGGACGCGACGAACTGCTTCTCGCCCTGGCCGATGATGGCACCGCTGCCCTTGGCAACGAGGTCCGCGGTCAGGGTGTAGGTCTTGCCCGGAACCAGGCCGGTGTAGCGGACGGTGTCCACCACGGTGGCGCCAGCGACAACCTCGGCGGAGCCCTCCGCGAAGTTCGCGTTGGTGCCGATGAACGGCTCAGAGCTCTCCTGAGCGTTCGGGCTGCGAACCGTCTGGTTCTGATCGTTGATGTTCTTGTGCTCAGCGATCGGGTTGTCGTCCGAGACGTCGTTCGGCGTCTCGCCGCCCTTCGGGTTGTCCTTGCCCTCGCGGTCGACCTCGGTGGAGGTCAGCGTCTCGAAGGCGACAGCCGCACGGACCGGGGTGTCGATGCCGTCAACAACCGGGATCTCCACAACCACGGAGCCGTTGCCGGTCTCCGACGCGGTGAAGGTATTGGTGCCGGTGCCGATGATGGCGTCGCCGTAGGCGTCGCGGTTGGCTAGCTCGTTGTAGACGTCCTTGCTTACCAGCTCAGCGGTCAGCGTGTAGGTCTTGCCCGGGACCAGGCCCTGGTACTTGACCGTGTCGTTGACCACGGTGCCGGAGACAACTTCCTTCGCACCGTTGGCGAAGTCAGCGGTCGTACCGATCTGCGGGTTCGGGAACCAGACAACCGGCGGCACAACCGGGGTGGTCGTGTTCGACGGAGCCACCGGAGTGGTCGGCTTCGTCGGCTGCTCGGAGGTGGTCACCTTCGTCGTCGGCTCGGTCGTCTGCTCAGACGTGCCCGGCTGAGCCGGAACCGTCGTGGTGGACCCTTCGGAGGTCTCCGGGGCAGTCGGTTCGGTCGGCTCCGTGCTGGTCTCGTCGGAAGTCTCCGGGGTCGGCTCTTCCTCGGCCGTGGAAGCGCAGGTCTCCGGAACCGTGGTCACCTCAGTCGTGGACTCCTTAACCGTGGTACCCGGGACAGTGGTGCCCGGAACCGTCGTGCCCGGAACGGTGGTGTCCGGACCGGCGGTGCCCGGAACCGTAGTCCCCGGCTCGGTCGTGCCCGGCTCAGTGGTGCCCGGAACGGTGGTGGTCGACGTGACCGGCTTGCACACGTCCGTGGTCGGAGCGGTCGTCTCGGTCGACGGGATCAGCTGGATCGTCGTCGTCGGTGCCGGCTCCTCAGAGGTGTTCTCCTCCGGGGTCGCCTCGGTCGACGGGATCAGCTGAATCGTCGTCGTCGGTGCCGGCTCCTCAGAGGTGGTCTCCTCCGTCGAGGTACCCGGGGTCGGCTGCTCGGAGGTCTTCGGGGTCTCCTCGCTCACGACCGTCTGGTCCTCGTCCTCGAGGTCCTTGTGTTCAGCAATTTCGTTGTCGTCAGACGTCTCCGGGGTATCGCCACCCTTCGGGTTGTCCTTGCCAGCGCGGTCAACCTGCGTGGAGGTCAGTTCCTCGAAAGCAACAGCAGCGGTGACAGTCTCGCCCTCCGGCGCGTTGCTGACAACGATGGTCACATCCTCGGAACCATTCGGCTTAGTCGGGATGAACGTCTTGTTGCCGGAACCGAGAACAGTCTTGCCGTCTGCCTTATTAATAAGGTCAGCGGTCAGGGTGTACACCTTGCCCGGCACGAGGCCTTCGTAGGTGACGGTATCAACCACGGCAACGCCGTTCTTGACTTCCTTGGCACCGCCCGCGAAATTCGCGTTCGTGGAAATCTTCGGGTTACGGACCGTCTGATCCTCGTCCTTGATGTCCTTGTGCTCAGCGATCTTGTTGTCGTCGGAGTAGTCCTCCGGGGTGTTGCCACCCTTCGGGTTGTCGTTGCCGCCAGCGTCGACGACCTTGGAGGTCAGTTCCTCGAATGCCACAGCAGCGGTTACAACGCGGCCTTCCGGAGCATTGTCAACGGTGATCTCCACGTCAACGGAACCGTTCGCTTCCTTCGGGGTGAAGGTCTCGGTGCCGGTGCCCAGGACGGTCTTGCCGTCAGCCTTATCAATCAGCTGCGCGGTGAGCGTGTACTCCTTGCCCGGCACGAGACCGGCGTAGGTAACAGTATCCACAACCACGGCACCGTTGGTCACCTCAGACGAACCCTTTTCAAAGTTCGCGTTAGTGGTGATGTGCGGCGCTCCAACAGTCTGGTTGGCGTCGTTGATGTCCTTGTGCTCAGCGATCTTGTTGTCGTCGGATGTCTCCGGGGTGTCGCCACCCTGCGGGTTGTCCTGACCAGTCTTGTCAACCTCAGTGGAGGTCAGCTCCTCAAAGGCAACAGCAGCATTCACCGGCTTCTTGACATCGTCGTTCACCTTGATCTCAACCTCGACGGAACCGTCGGTGGTGTCCGGGGTGAAGGTCTTGGTGCCCTGCCCAAGAACGTTGCCCTCCTGGTACGGGGCCTTTTCACCGACGCGCTCCATGAGCTTCGCGGACAGGGTGTACTCCTTGCCCGGAACCAGACCCTCGTAATCGACGGTATCGATCACGGTGTTACCGGCAACGACCTCGGTGGAGCCGTTCTCAAACTTCGCGTTCGTCGCGATGCTCGGCTCGAGCACGGTGCGGACCGTCTGGTCCTCATCGTTGACGTCCTCGTGCTCGGCGATCGGGTTCGACTTCTTGCCGTCGGTGTCCTCGCCCTGCGCATTGACCTCAGTGGAGGTCAGACGCTCAAACGCAACCGCAGCCTGAACCGGCTTCGGGGCGTTGGTCACAGCGATCTCAACCTTGACGTTGCCGTTGACCAGTTCGCCGTCTTCGCCCGGCACCACGAAGGTCACCGCGCCATCACCCAGGACGTTGTTTTCGTCCTGCTTATCGACGAGCTTCGCATCCAACGTGTAGGCCTTACCCGCAACCAGGCCGTAGTAGTACACAGTGTCCACAACGGTGCTGCCGTTTTGAACAACGTTCACACCGTCCTTGAACTCCGCAACGGTACGGATGCTCGGATTCGGGTTAAAGCCCTGCTTGACGGTGGTAGTGACGGTTTCATGCGGATTCGTCGAAGTCACCGTCGGAGTTTCAGTCACCGTAACGGCCGGAGCCGTAGTGGTGACGGTCGTACCCGGAGCGGTCGTCGTAGTCGACTCACCCGGCACCACCTGAGTCGTGCCCGGCGCAGTCGTCGCTGTCGACGGACCCGGCACAACCTCAGTCGTACCCGGGGCGGTCGTCGTAGTCGACTCACCCGGCACCACCTGAGTCGTGCCCGGCGCAGTGGTCGCTGTCGACGGACCCGGCACAACCTCAGTCGTACCCGGGGCGGTCGTCGTAGTCGACTCACCCGGCACCACCTGAGTCGTGCCCGGCGCAGTGGTCGCCGTCGACGGACCCGGCACAACCTCAGTCGTACCCGGCGCAGTCGTGACAACCGTTTTACCCGGCAGTGTCGTTGTCACAGCAGGCGCCGTCTTCGTCACGGTCGGCGTCACCGTCACAGTTTCTTCGGTCACCGGAGTCGATGGAACTACCGGGGTCGAAGTGACCGGGGTATCTGAAGACGGCTGAGAAGTCGGCGTCTCTGTCCAGTACGGCTTAACAATCTGGCTCTCGTCATTTGGGTCCTCATGTGCCGCAATTGGATGTTTCTCGCCAACCATTGGCAAACCATCTGCGGTAATCCCGTTCGCGGTGAGGCGCTCGTAGACAACCCCGACCTCGCCTTCTTCAATATCCTGGGCATCGCTCAGCTTAACCACGATGTTCCCAGAAACCGTGCCATCCCCATTTTCACTCGTAACCTTAAACTCAGAATCCGAGGTTTCGAACGTAATCGTGGATTTGTCAAGTGAATCTAATTTATTATTCGAGTCTTTGCTAAAGAGCTCACCTCTCAAGGTGTACTCATAGCCCGGATAGATATTCTCAATCTCAACTGTGTCCCATACGTAATCCGTGGGCGCTTCACCCGGGGAAGTTTTTACAACTTCCCTCTCGGAGAACGATGCCGTAGTCGAAATCCGCGGCTTTGGGGCGTTTCGGGATGGCACCGCGATGACATCCTGATAGTTCGACGACGAGACAAAGAACAAGGATTCCGTCGAAGATCCATCGAACTCGAGCCTCTCGCCTTTCGTGAGGTTGTCGAAAATGGCCTTCTGAGTTTCGTTCAAACCGTCTTTAATCACCGCGTCATCCGACAGCGTCCAAATTGCGGCGGACGTGGCACGAGTTACGTCGTTAATCTCTGCATTAGGGAAACCCATTTGCGCAGGCGACAGGTAGGGATACGAGTTATGTAAGATCCAATTAATCTTCTCAGCACGAACCTTGGCTTCTTCAGTGCCACCACCGAGTTGATTAGATGCCCCCGTATAGGAGTCAAACGATGCGACGTTACCTACCCAATTGGCACCGTCCGGTATCTCGCCGTTCACTTCTACACAATAGGCCCAGAAATCGTAGGGAACACCGTCGCGCATGGTCGTCCAACGGTGGACACCTGTCACTTGTGTGCCTTTTCCAGTCAACCCCGGGTAGTCAAATTCAATAGGCCCGCCAGATTGCGTTCCTGGCTGAGTTTTGAAATTGGCCGCGGCCCCCGTCTCCTGAGCCCGTACCGGCGTCGGCACTGAGACCATCGCGACAGCCAGCGCGATAGAGGCGAGTAGGGAGACGAACACCCCCCACCACGATCTAGTTCTTGCAGGACTATTTGACACGAACTCCACCTTTCACTCACCGAGCAGCGCGTGGCCGACCCGTTTCCAGACCCCACTCAACGGACACGCCGAAGACAGGGATATTTCAGAGAAAACATAACCCATGAACAGGCGAGGGGCAACGGCTTATACGCAGGTCGAAAACTTCTGTACATTGGTGATTCGTCCGCTTAACATCCTCTAAGGGTTGAGAGCTGGACATCCCTACAACGCGCTGGGGAAACTTTTCGAAGACAAACCGAGCTGTTTAAAACAAGAGATTCTCTAAGAATCGCGGGGCCGCCCCCACTACCCCCCGTAAAAATTGGTGCGCCCGGAGAGACTTGAACTCTCACGCCATAAGGCACTGGAACCTAAATCCAGCGCGTCTGCCAATTCCGCCACGGGCGCGTCGTTGAGGAATACTACACAGTCGCGAACTGCAAACGTTAACCGGAACTGACCGTCTGGAGAGACATATAAATAAGGTGCAATTAAACTTGCCAGTCAAACTTTCGTTTGGCCTTTTCAGGTTGACGGGTAGACTGACCTGCTGTGAGCGAAGAGAACAAGGCAGTTGAGAGCACTGAGGCGGTGCCCCAACGCGAGCGCGTCCGCGTGCGTTGGTGGCACATCGTGCTGCTGATCGCAGCAGCTGTGACCTGTCTCCTGCTCGCGAACTGGCAGTGGGAGCGCTACCAGTCCGGCTCGGGAACGTTCCAAAATCTGGGCTACGCCCTGCAGTGGCCGTGCTTCGCGGCATTTTTCATCTACGCCTACCGCGTGGGTATGCGCATGGAAAACGACAAGATCGACGCCGAAAACGCCGGCTTGACCATGGACGACCTCTACGAGGCCGACCTTGCCAAGTACGGCGAGGTGAAGGAACCCACGTCGATCGACGAGGACTTCCTGCCGTCGCGCCCCGAGCTGGACGTGGAGGAATATAACGAGCTTGTGGCACCACGCCGTCAAACGAACACAGAAAGTAAAGGTGAATCAGCATGATGCAGCCCACCCCGCAGACCCAGACTGCTCAGCAGCCGAGGATTCACCCGGAGCGCCAGCGCCGCGTGAAGCAGGCGCTCACGCTGTTCACCGTCACTGCGTGGATCACCGGTGTGCTGCTGCTTTTGCTGGTCGCCCGCATGATCATGCAGTACGGCTTTGACATGAACGTCGACTACCTGTCGTGGGTTGCCCGCGTTCACGGGTTTGCGTTTGTGGCGTTTCTGATGGCGTCGCTGAACTTGGGCTCTAAGGCCCGATGGTCCGCAGGCACCTGGATCGCCACTGCGCTTTCCGGCGTGGTGCCGTTCATGTCCTTCTTTATCGAAGCGAAGCGCCGCGACGAAGTGAAGGAGAAGTTCCAGCTCGCATAAGCGGCAGAGAGCGTAAGACAAAACCCGGCAGGTTTTCACTGCCGGGTTTTATGCTGTCGCAGCCTATTTACTTCTCGGTGGTCTTGGTCAGCACCATCACGCCGACCTTTTCCGCCGGGTCGTTCTGTGGGCTCAGAGTCAGGGTGTCGCCGCTGCGCTCGGCGTCGTACTTGAGGTCCTGGTGGGTCAGGGGATCCTCGAGTTTGAACTCCTTGTCGTCGCGCAGGCAGTTCGCCTCGTTGGTTTCACCGTCGGTCTCGGTCATCTGCCAATCGCAGTCCTTGCCGTCGATAGTGATGGTGGCGTGGCCTCCACCTTTGCTTTCCTGGGTGGAGGTGATGTCGCCGGTCCACTCGCCGTCGAAATCACCGGACTGGCCACAACCGGTCAACAACGCGCCGGAGGCAAGAACAGTTCCTACAAGTGCAATCGTCTTCTTCATGAGCCCACTGTATCGAAATGTGTTAACGCAACGCGGCAATGTGTGGGGCAAGCGCACGTAGCGCCTTGCCGCGGTGGGAGAGCGCGTTTTTTTCCTCAGGCGAAAGCTCCGCGGACGAGCGGCCTTCGGCGTCGGTGGGTTGAAAGAGTGGGTCGTATCCGAAGCCGTTCTCGCCGCGCGGTTCGCGCAGCAGTTCACCCTCCCAGCGGCCCTCGGCGGTGAACTCCTGCCCGTCCGGGGCGGCCAGGGCGCAGCAGGAGACGAAGGCGGCGGCTCGCTCATTGATGTCCGCCATCTGGGCGAGCAGCAGGTCGTTGTTGGCCTGGTCGTCACCGTGGTTGCCGGACCAGCGGGCAGACAGGATGCCCGGCATGCCGTTGAGCGCCTTAACGGACAGGCCGGAGTCGTCGGCCACGCACGGCAGGCCGGTGGCTTTCGCTCCGGCGCGGGCCTTCAATAGGGCGTTGTCCACGAAGGTGAGGCCGTCTTCGACGGGGTCGGGGTACGGCGGAGCGTCGTGAAGCGAAACAAGCTCCACCCCTTCAATGTTGAGCTCGCGCAGCACCTGCTCGAGCTCGCGGACCTTGCCTTGATTCCTGGAGGCAACGAGAACTTTTACCATCCCAGCGCCGCCTTCTGCGCTGCGATGAGCTCCTCGCAGCCCTTCGCCGCGACATCCAGCATCTCGCCGAGCTGCTCGCGGCCGAACAGGCCGTGCTCGCCGGTGCCCTGAATCTCCACGAAGTTGCCGCCCTCCTGCATCACCACATTCAGGTCGACCTCGGCGCGGGAGTCCTCCTCGTAGGGCAGGTCCAGGCACACGTGGCCGTCGATAATGCCGGCGGAAACCGCGGCGATGGGTTTCAGCAGCGGTTCACCCGGGACCACGCCGCGCTCCTTGAGCACCGCGATGGCGTCCGCGAGCGCGACATACGCGCCGGTGATGGAGGCGGTGCGGGTGCCGCCGTCGGCCTGCAGCACATCGCAGTCGAGTTGAATGGTGTTCTCGCCGAGCTGGCTCAAATCCACAGCTGCGCGAAGCGAGCGGCCCACCAGGCGCGAGATCTCATGGGTGCGACCCTTGACCTTGCCCTTCATGGACTCGCGCGGCATGCGGTCATGCGTTGCGGAAGGCAGCATGGCGTACTCGGCGGTAAGCCAGCCCTCGCCGGAGTCCTTCTTAAAACGGGGCACACCCTCCTCCACGGAGGCGGTGCACATCACACGGGTGTTGCCGCTGTCTCTTATACACATCTCCGAGCCCACGAGACTCCTGAGCATC
>ERZ1031137.178-NODE-178-length-10340-cov-21.609917_pt1 | contig 10340 bp, 7 predicted proteins | sample MGYA00517293_ERZ1031137 | MGnify/ENA primary metagenome ERZ1031137 (study PRJEB33718, sample SAMN03159763) | human skin metagenome | collected 2014-05-20 | study: EMG produced TPA metagenomics assembly of the PRJNA266117 data set (Human skin bacterial metagenome...
GTCGCGGCGTGCTCGGGCGCGCGGTAGTACGCCTCGTCGGGAAGCCCGAGCCCCGCCTGGACGATGTAGGCGACAGCCGCGTCACTGTCAGCGGACTTCTCCACGAAAAACGATGCGGGTGCTGTGACCCCCACCTTGTCCAGCTCGCCGAGGGCCTCCGGCAGCGGCTTGTCCAAAACGTCAAACTCGAGGTCATCCACCGAGCCGCGGTGCTCCATAAACGAGCGGTAGGCGGTCCCCACCAGCCCCGTGTCCTCCGCCGCCAGCTCCTTACACTGCTTCAGCGAGTCGAGCCGCAGCTCCTGAAACGTGCCCCACGACGCGTACTCGGCGGGGATCTCCGTCTCGCGGTACCAGTCACCATTGACTATTTCAAACAAGTCCTTCACGTGAATTTCTCCTACAATCGGGTGGCGTGCAATACAAGTTACAACCTACCGTAGGCGTCCTCGGCGTCGTGGCGGCGTTGGTTTTCCTCTTCGCCCCCGCGTTGCTCCCGAGGCTTTTCGACGCTCCCCACCGCGAACCTGTCACCATCGGCGATGACATCGCCCTCCCCGGCAGCCCCTCGTGCGAACTCGACTTCGGCATGGGTCTTCTCACCGGGTACAAGTGCGGCCCCGACTTCGTCCGCTCGTCGGAAATCGACGGCGTTACCGACCCGGGCCTTGCCGCCCGCCGCATGTGGGAGGCGGAGTTTTTCGCCCCGACAGACCAAAAGCCCGTCACCGACGGCAATGTAACTGTGCTTCGCGACGGCGACTTCGCCGTCCTCCTCGCCCCCACCAGCGACGACGGCAAAACCTACACCATCGCCGTCGCCTCCGGCATCCTCATCGACCCCACTTTCGACGCTCTTCAGGCGGTGAACGCGTAAATGAAATGGTTCTTCTACCTCGGTTTGTTCCTCTCCGGCGCAGGCCTTCTCATTAGCCTTGCCAACCTCATCCTCGCGCCGGGCGCGGGTCTTATCTCGCTCCTGTTCGGTATCGGGTGGGCGGCGCTGTTCACGTGGTTGCTCGCCACCTCCCGGCTGTGGCCGGTGGGGCTGGGGAAGCGCTGGGTGGCTGCAGCGCTCGCCTGGGGCGCAGGCACGTCCCTGTTGCTGGTGATGGCCGGCAGTGGCGGCTACATGGAGGCCACACGGCTGGCGGGTAGTGAACTCACCATGGCTTCCTTCGCCGGCGCGCTTCCCGAGGAGGTCGCCAAGGGCCTCGGCGCCTTCTTCATCATTTATCTCTGTCCGCGCATCATCCGCCCCTACCACGCGCTCACCGTCGGCATCCTCGTCGGCCTCGGCTTCGAAGCGATGGAAAACTTCGGGTACGGCACCGTCGGCGCCATGTACCACCCGTCCTCGGACCTCCTCGGCATGCTCCAAATGTGGGGCCTGCGCACGGTCGCCGGCCCTGGCCTCCACATGGTCTTCACCGGCATCCTCGCCTACGGCCTCGGTCTCTGGCTCTTCACCTCGCACACCTGGCGCGTCGCCCTCGGTGCATGGGGCTTGTCGACGCTCTTTCACTTCTGGTGGAACCTCCAACCCTCCTCCGAGCCCGTCCAAATCGCCTCCCTCATCGCCTGCGCCATCGTCATGTACGCCACCTTCATCGCCGTTGTTATCCACGCCCTCCGCGCCGCGCGTGCCGACACCTCCCTCTACGACACTCCCACCCTCCTGTTACGTGTGTGACTAATGTGACTAATGTGGTAACATTCGCCCCATGAAGCGCGTTATTGCACTGCTTACTGTATTAGCCACAGCCGTACCAACCGCGGGGGCGGTTCCCAACCTCTCCTCCGGCATCGACATCGCCGGCCACCAGCACCCGGCCGGCTCACCTATCGATTGGCACCAGGTCGCCAACTCTTCCCAGGACTTCGCCTTTATTAAGGCGACGGAGGGCGTGGGCTTCACCAATACCCACTTCCCGGCTGATGTTAAAGATGCCCGTGGGGCAGGATTGCACGTCGGCGCCTACCACTACGCCCGCCCCGGCACCGACGCCAAGGCCCAGGCCGCCTACTTCGCCGAGACGATCAAGCAGGCCGACGCCACCCTCCCCCCGGTTCTCGACCTCGAGGAGACCGACGGCCTCGGCGTCACCGCCCTGCAGAATTGGACGCGCGACTTCCTTTCTGAAACGCAGCGCCTGACGGGCAAGACCCCGATGATTTATACCTACCGCTACTTCTGGATCGAGCAGATGGGCAATACGAAGGAGTTCTCGCAGTATCCGCTGTGGTTGGCTGCATGGCAAAACACTCCCCCGGCTGAGGTTCCTGGTGGCTGGAGTTACATGACGTTCTGGCAGCGCTCCGCGCACGGTCGGGTCTCTGGCATCCTCAGCGAGGTTGATCTCAACCTTTTCAACGGGACGCGCGACCAGCTCGAGGCCTTCGCCGCCGGCCATGCGCTCGGCATCGGAAATCTCCTCCAGCCCACGGACAACTTCGGTGGTCCGGACTTCGGCGGCACCTCCCAGCCCCTCGCGCACGCCATCCTCGGCATTGCGGAGGGCAATGTCCTTGCCTCGGCTGAGCTTGTCGACGCCGCCACGAAGGCCGGTATTGACATTCCTAAGGCCTTCAGCTTGGCTCGTGCCATCGTTGAGCTCTCCGCTCAGAACAAGCTCCCTGTTGAGGACTTGAAGACGATGGCCGCAAATGGCCAGTACTCCCTCGGCGATCTTCTCATTCTGCTAGATAATTCGTCCCGGTAGGGAACCAAGTGGCGTGTGTGGCGCGTCTAAGAAAGTATGACGCCACATGAGTTCCTTGCCCACCGCCACTCGGGGATCGCGATCCTCGAGGGGTTTGCTGGGCTGCGCAAGCATGAAATCGAGGAACTCGCGCTCGCCACGGACTGCCTCCCCAAAGACATCCGCCCCTATGTCACCTGTGCCAACGCGTGGGCTAAGGCCCCCGCTGACCAGCGTCGCAAAGCGGCGGATTTTTCTTTGACCAGGTTAAGCATCATCTCCCGCGCCTGCAACTCCATCAATGCGAGCAACACCGAGGAGCGCGATACAGTCCGGGGACAGCTGATCGAAGCGTCGACAAGCATGACGTGCGACGAGCTGCAGAGTTTCTCAACGGACCTCGTCCAGGAACTCAACAAGGACACCTTCAGCACCAACCGGGGGGTGTTTGTGTCCAAGAAAGCCGACGCCCAGGGCAACAAGCAGCTCATCCTCCGCGACCGCGCCGACATCATCAACCGCATTAACGCCCGCCTGGCCGAGCTCGCCCCCACAACTATGGACCTCTGCCGCGGCAAGGGCAAAGCTTTCGCCGACCTTGCCTTTTCCGAGGGTGGCGAGCTCAAGCCCACCGAATACAAGCCGGCCCTCATCCTTGTCCTCGACGACATGTTCTACGCCGGCGAGGAAGCAAAGGTGCAGACCACCACCGGCGAAACCTATGACCTCGATGAGCTCGCCGAGCTCGCGCTTGCCGACACCGGCTGGTTCACCATCGTTGATAGGGAAGCCCACGTCATCGGCAACTACGAGATCGAGTGCCGTCGCTTCGCCAACGACAACCAGCGCGCCGCCAACGAGATCATGCAGATCATCTGCCCCTGGCCCGGCTGCCACGAGCTCGTCCGCGACGGCGTTGCCCACCACACGCACACTTTCGCCCTCGGTGGAAAGACGAATTCGGAGACGCTCAGCGGCTGCTGTGGCTCCCACAACGCGCAAAACGACGATTTTCCAGAAAAGCCCCTCAACGGGCACTTAGAGCGCGACGCTGAGGGGCGTGTTGGCTGGAGACCTCCCGGAGGTGGGCCGTTGCGTTACAATAACCAGCCGGAAAACAAGTGGTGCGGCTACAACCTCGTCCGAAAGGTCTTACGAATGCGGGCTACTCGGTCGCCATCGGACCCGGATACCACAAACCCGAGCGGGTAATCACTTCCGTATCAACCGCGGCTGGCTTCGGCGCCTCGCCGCGCGAATTGGTGCGCAATTCGTACTCCTCGATGGAGCCCCAGTCGCGCTGCCAATCATCCTTCAGGTACCCGGGCACTTCGCGACCCTTATTCACAGCCTCCGCGATACCCATCACACCGCCGCCGTTGTAATCCTGGAACGGCGACAGCGTCACCTTGCCCGGATGATCCGGCGAGATGCGGTATTCCGGCACTTCCGCCACACCCGCGTAGTGGTCGAACGACCGCTGGCACGGGAACTGCAGCGCGACGGCCCAGTCCAGCAGGCCGGGCGTGTCGGAGCCGATGACCTCGTTGAGAGGCGCGAGGTCGGGAACGCGCGGCGGGGTGAACGCAACCCACTCCTCCCCGCTGAGGTTTGTGTCCTCTGCTGTGATTCGCACAGCGTCGGCCTCAGCCGGGAGCGCATCCAGCGGAATCCTCAGGTTTCTCCACTGGGGGGCGGGCCCGATATCCATCGGTTCCACGCTTCCTAGCTTTTCGACGCTCCCCCCGTTGCGCTTTCCGTATTCCACCAGGAGTTTCTGCCCCGGCTGTTTCACCCCATTGATATCATGATGCGCAATTTTACCAGCCGCGGAGATGACGAGCAGCGGATTCTCCGTCTCCGGCAACTCGTACCATTCGGTTTCCACCTTGGACCCGAATTGCGGCCCGTACCGGTGCGAGCCGACGACGGGGACCTTGGTGTAGTCGATGCCGAAGGGCAGCCGGATGTTGGATCCGTTGGCGCCCTGTTCCTCGCGCGCGCCCTGCGTGCTGGTGGAGCTGCCTGCGGAGTCGCCGCTGGCGGTGTCTGCTTCTGCATCACTGGCACCAGCCACGGTTCCGGCTGAGCGTGCTGAGGTGTCGACGCCACCCCCGACGATGGTTTCGGGGATGTTGTTCGGTCCGAAGCCGACGGCGGCGCCGTCGTCAAGCGATTCGGCGAGCGTGCCTTCGATGGGGGTGAGGAACGCGTCGTTGGTGTTGGTTTCGAGCAGCGCGTCTTGCGCGAGGTTGCACGTCTTGCCGGTCAGTGCGCGCAGGTTGCCGAGCCCGACGCTGTACGCCGGGTATTGCGACACGAACCCTTTACCCAGGCTGAGGCAGCTGAAGACGACGACGAGGGTGGCGACGACGGCGATCGGGGCGGCGAAGAGTCCGTCGAATTTTGCTAGTCGACGCCCCTTTCTCGTCTGGTCTCCTCGCACCTCACGCACTTCGTCGAGGAATCCAATGATGACGCCTGCCAGGAGCACAAGCAGGGCGATGACGAGCATCACGGTGGAGGCCTCGATGCCCCGGAATTGGATGGACTTGTCGAACCACGGCACACCAAACGAGGAGACGTACCACCAGGCGTTTTGCCCGGCGAGGCAGAACGCGAGCAGGAACAGGAACGCCCCGATGACCAGGAGCCTGTTTCGCACGGACCGCAGCGCGATTTGCGAGCACACGATCGCCGCGAGCGCCGCGAGTGCCGCGCCGATGCCGGCGAACACGCCGAAGTGGTGCGACCACTTGGTGGGCGTGAAGCAGAACGCGAACATGGTGAGCGCGAACATCATGACGAGCCGGAAGGTGGGTGCCTTCGCAGCGCCCACGACACCGCCGTGGCGCAGCGTCGAGGCAATCACAAGAGCAACAGCCGCGAACATGAGCAGCACCGCAAACCTCCGCGTGAACGACCCGTCCACGTTGTTGCCCATGAGTGTTTCGTAGCGAACCCACTCTTGGTACCACGTCAGCGACGGCCCCTTCTCGGAGCGCACGTGCACGGCCTCGGTGACGGTCCGCAGCGTTTGGTCGCCGAAGACGGCCATGAGGATGGCGAAGCCTGCGGGCAGGAAAGGGATGAGCTGTGCGGTAACGCCCAGGTCCCGTCGCCTGTGCAGCATCCGGATGAACGTGGGAATGCCCGCCAGCAGCGCGCCGACGGCCATGAGTCCCGTCGGCCCGGCGCCGAGCGCAATCGTCGCAACAATGACAGCGGTGGCGCCGTAGAGCAGCCTGTTCGTCGCAAAGCACTTCTCGACGAGCACCCACGTGAGAAGCGCCAGAGCAGCGATGATCGGCTCGGGACGGATGCCGTTGTTGTACGGCAGCCAGAAGGCGAGGAAGACGAACGCGGCGGTCCAGTGCGCTACTCGTCTATCTGCTACCTTCTGCCCCAACCGGGGGAGGACTTCACGCGACAACAACAGCCACGTCAGCACCGCCGCTATCAGCTGGGGGAGGCGGACCCAGATCGACGACGCCGACACCTGCGTCATGAGCCCCAGCAGGTCGTAGTAGGGCGCCCCGAAGGGGGATTCGGGGACGCCGTACCAGCGGTAGTAGTTGGCCATGTAGTCGGCGGCGTGGGATTGCCGCGCCATGGTGAGGATGAATCCGTCGTCGGAGGTGTTGGCGCCGATGAAGTACCAGAAGAGGAGGATGGCGCCGACGACGCCGTCGAGTGGCGTGACGGTTTTCCAGCGGGGGGTGTATTCGGATTCGTGGTTGCCGGCGAGCTTGTCAAAGTGCCACAGGCTGAACAGGGATAGCAGCAGGCAGGCGATGCCGCCCCACATGGCGATGTATTTGATGACGCTTGGCGACGACGTGAACCGCGAGTTGATGGTGATGTCGGCACTCAGTCCCGGTACGCTCGCGTCCCGGTTGAGTTCTGTGTAAAGTCCTGTGACTTGCGGTCTGGTGTCGCCCTCGGTCGTGCCCTCGTGGCCGCCGAGGGTGATGGTCGTCTTCTCGGCGTCGCTGGTCAGCTTCAGCTCGTCTGTGGGCTGTAGCTTGTCGACGTCCTCTTTGGCCAGCGAGAAGACAACCTTGTCCTTGACTACTGCGTCGAGCCCGTTTTCACCCAGCCGGATGAACAGGCCGCGCTGCGTGGCGTCCTTGGAATCCTGGGGGAGGGTGCTCAGGAGGAGGTTTTGGCCGTCGTGAAGTTCATCAAACGCATCAACGGGGATGGTTGCTTCGAGCTTCTCCGGCGCGTAGCTCATGAGCGGCGCGGTGATGGATTGGAGGTCCCCCTGCGGCCAGTGCACAGTGGACTGCGTCTGGTTGACGGGGAGGAATGGCGTCAGGATAAACAGAAGGAAGCCGACGATGCCAGAGGCGATCGCCAGCTTTTTGATCTTGTCAAGGGTCTGCACGGCACATCAGTTTAGGGTCACTACTACGAACGGGCCAACTTGGGCCACGTCCCAGTATGGGGCGGAAAAGACGGCGGGGTTGAAGAAAATCCCACGGAATCGGACGTTGGGGTTGTTGGGGTAGATGTCCTCGGCGAGGTCATATTTCCACCCGGTTTCCATGTCGTCGGCGTCGCCGCGGAAGATGAAGGCTTGTGGTGGGGACCATGGGGAGGCTTCGAGGCTGGCTTTGAATTGGTCTGGATCTTTGAGTTCGTTCCAGGAGGAGGTGGCCCAGTGCTCGATGAGGGTGTTGCGGAGGTCGAATTGGCCGAGGGGGTTGGCGTAGTGGCTCGTCATGGCCTGGAACCCCCGGTAGGGGTAGAAGGCGAGGAAGGACCGTTCATCAGTAAGCACAACAGTATCAGCCGGGGAGGTGATGTGTGTCCGCAGCTCCGCGTCGATCGCCTCGTAGAAGGTGACGGATCCGGGGGCGAACCTGTCGGCGCGTTTGCCGTCGCCGTCGGTGTCGGTGTGGGCGCGGTCGATGGCGTTGGTGTTGCGGGCGGGGATGCCCTGTGCGTAGTACACACCAGCAAGAGCAATCACAATAGCAACAGCCGCGGTGAAGCGTGGCTTCGCAGGTAGATACGTCAGGTGCAGCTGGGCGAGTCCGAGGACGCCGAGGGTGCACAGGCAGACGGTGATGACGGCGTCGAGGCGGAAGCCGAGGAGCGTGGTGCCGCCGAGGGAGGCGACCATGGAGGCGATGATCCAGCCGTAGGTGACGATGACGGTGACGCCGAGTGACATGACGTCGGGTTCGAGGATGTTGAGCACCATGTAGATGAGTCCGACCATGCAGAGGATGCCGATGAGAGAGAGGCTGAACATGGGCAGGGGCACCTGCGAGCCGGCGTAGGGGAGGTAGTGCTGGCTGGTGGCGCCGGAGCGTGGCCGGCCGCTGAGGACGTCCATGAGGTAGGGGCCCCAGGCGGTGAGCGCGATGATGCAGGAGCCGATGCCGATGATGATCATCCGCAGGAAGGGCTTGATGGTGCGTTCAACGAGTGCTGCGACGACGGCGGAGCCGACGATGAGGGTCCCGGCGAGGACGGCGGTGTACAGGGTGTACATCGTCGCGGAGATGCCGAGGAAGAGGGTGATGCCGACGAGGGCCCAGCGGTCACCGCGCAGCGCACGTCCGGCGAGCACCATGGCGGCGGAGCTGCCGGCGGCGATGATGGCTGCGTAGGGTTCGGCGGCGGAGATGACGAGTACGACACAGGTGGTGACCATGGAGATTCCGGTGGCCACCGGCAGTGACCCGGTGAGGCGTTGCCAGACGGGTGTCAGGAGGCTGACGGCCATCGCGATGGACACGAGTGCCCAGGGTTGGAACACTTCCCACCCGTCTAGCCCGAGGATGTTGGCGAGGCGCCCGCCGAACCAGAACCATCCGGCGGGGTAGTAGCTCGGCATGTCGATGTAGTTCATGTCCGAGATGCGCCAGCTGTCGGTGAGGTGGGTGAGGAACTGTGTGCGGAATTCTTGGTCGCCCGTCATGCCGTCGAGCCAGAGTTTGGTGGAGGCGAGGGGGACGGCGGTGGTGGTACATACCAGCCCGGTTGGGGCCAGATAAGTCACAAGGTACACGAGTGGCCGAAGTTTTCGCGGCCCGTGGAACCAGCACCAGACGGCGGCGGCCGCGGCGAGGCAGATGATGACGGTGCCTGCGGTGGCGACGGCGGTGGTGAGGTTGGAGCTTGTGAAGGCTGGGAGGGTGGTGTGTTTGAGGGCGAACCAGACGATGAACGTCGCAAGGCCGCCCCCCACGCCCGCCGCAGCCATGGCTGCAAGGGTGCGGGCAAGTGGGAGGCGGTCTGGTGCGTACTCGTTGTCCATCGTTAGAAGGGGAGCTTCCGGAAGATGGGCTTCGGTATGTGGTTCAGCACGAGGGAGACGTACTTAAACGCCGGGTGTACCCACACGCTGTCTTCATGCTTGACGACGGCCTCGTGGACCGCTTTTGCTACATCCTCACGGTTGACGGTGAGGGGCGCTTCCTTGACTCCCGCGGACATGCGGGTGCGGACCTGGCCGGGGCGGACGAGGAGGACGTGCACGCCGTCCTCGCGCAGTGCTTCACCGAGCTGCTCGTAGAAGCCGTCGAGACCTGCCTTGGCGGAGCCGTAGACGAAGTTGGAGCGGCGGACCTTCATGCCGGCAACGGAGCTCATGGCGACGATGGTGCCGTGACCCTGCTGCTTGAACTTCTGGCCGAGGAGGACGCCGACGGAGACGGCGGCGGTGTAGTTGGTCTGCACGGCTTCGACAGCCTTGGCCTGGTTCTGCCACTGTTCCTCGTTGTCGCCGAGGATGCCGAAGGCAACAACCGCAACATCGAAATCATGGCTCTCAAAGGCCTCGTCGATAACAGCCGGGTGGGAGGCGAAGTCGAGCGCATCGAAGTCGATAACCCGGACGCTGCGCGCGCCGGCGGATTCGATCTCTGCCTTGGCCTGCTCGGCGTGGCTGGAGCCGGGGCGGATGGCGAGGGTGACGTGGGCAGGCAGGAATTCCTTGACGATGGCCAGCCCGATCTCGCTGGTGCCTCCTAAGAGGAGGATGTTTTGTGCTTCTCCTACTGCGTTGAGCATGGGTGATTCTCCTTATTTCAGTTCGAGGCGGCGGGACATGTCGGAGGCGAAAACGCCGTGCGGGTCGAGCTCGTTGCGGAGCTTCAACCAGCCTTTGAGGCCCGGGTACATCTTGTGGAAGTTTTCTGCGCTGGTGCGGGATTCCTTGGCCAGGTAGAGGCGGCCACCGAACTCCATGACGCGCTCGTCGAGGTTGTCGAGGAAGGTGCCGAGGCCCTTGCGGATGGGGAAGTCGACGCACACGTTCCAGCCCTTCATCGGGTAGGACAGCGGTGCCTTGTTGCCTTCGCCGAACAGCTTGAACACGTTGAGTGCCGAGTAGTGGCCGGAGGCCTGGATGTCCTTGATGATCTCCTTGAACGGCTCGACGGCCTCGGTGGGCACGACGAACTGGTACTGCAGGAAGCCGGCCTTGCCGTAGCCGCGGTTCCACTCGCCGATGAGGTCCAGCGGCTGGTAGAACTGCGTCAGGTTCTTGATGTCGTTCTTCGAGTCCTTGCCCATGGCGTAGTACAGCTCGCCGATGGTGTTGAGGGTGAGCTTGTTCATCGTCCAGGACGGGAAGATGTCCGGCACCGTCATCAGCTGCGGGGCGTTGAACTTCAGCGG
>ERZ1031137.179-NODE-179-length-10288-cov-4.530441_pt1 | contig 10288 bp, 8 predicted proteins | sample MGYA00517293_ERZ1031137 | MGnify/ENA primary metagenome ERZ1031137 (study PRJEB33718, sample SAMN03159763) | human skin metagenome | collected 2014-05-20 | study: EMG produced TPA metagenomics assembly of the PRJNA266117 data set (Human skin bacterial metagenome...
GGCGGTCTCGGCTCCATCTCCGAGCAGATCATCGATACCCGCGCCGACGTCACCCTCGGCGGCGGCAGCAAGTACTTCGACGCCGAGGTGCTTGCCGGCGGCGAGAACCGCAACCCGTTCCTGACGGAGAAGAACGACGGCGGCGCCGACTGGGAGGCCGGCAAGTCCGTCCGCGAGAACGCGATTGCCAAGGGCTACCAGGTTGTCGACGACAAGCAGGGCCTCGAGGGCATCACCGTCGCGAACCAGGACCAGCCGGTGCTCGGCCTGTTCCACGACAAAAACATGACCCGCAAGTTCGAGCAGACCGTGCCGGTGAAGTCCGATGGCACCACCGAGCCCGAGGTTTGCAAGGTAGCTGATCGCGGTGACGAGCCGTCCGCAGCTGAAATGACCAAGAAGGCCATCGAACTTCTCGACGATCCTTCGGCGGACAAGGGCTTCTTCCTGCAGGTTGAATCCGCATCCATCGACAAGGCAGACCACGCGGCCGACGCCTGCGGAATGATCGGCGAGACCGACCAGATCGACGAGGTGATCAAGGAAGCCCTGGACTTTGCCAAGAAGGACAAGGACACCCTGATCGTGGTCACCGCCGACCACGCGCACACCGCCGAGATCATTCCGGACGGCCGCCCGTCCGTCTCTGCTGTGACCCGCCTGCAGTCCCCGAAGGACGGCGGTGCGGTCATGTCCGTCGGTTTCGGCACCCAGCCGTGGCTGGATGAGGAGGGCAACCCGGTCTTTGACAAGAAGGCAAACGGCGACCCGTTCGACACCCCGAACTTCTCCATGATGCACACTGGCACCCAGGTACGCATCGCCGGCTACGGCCCGGGCTCCGAGAACGTCAACGGCCAGATCGACCAGACCGACGCGTTCTACGTCATGGCCAACGCGCTCGGCCTCAACGGCGGCACCGACGGCGGCCAGAAGCCGTGGAAGATTAACAAGGACAACAAGGTCGCATCCCTGGCCAACCGCTCCAAGGCCAAGCCGGGCGACCAGCTGTGCTACCTCGTCGCTGCCGGCGAGGCTCCGAAGGTGGGCGACTGCGCCCAGTTTGGCACCGAGGGCCAGGGCATCGACAACGCCAAGGCGAAGAACGTCGTGGTCCTGATCGGCGACGGCACCGGCGACTCCGAGATCACCGCTGCCCGCAACTACCTGAAGGGCTCCGCCGGCCGCTTCGAAGGCCTGGACAACCTGGACTACACTGGGTACCTGACCACTTTCTCCCTGGATAAGGAAACCGGCCTGCCCAACTACGTGGCAGACTCCGCCGCTACCGGCACCGCGTGGAACTCCGGCGTGAAGTCGTACAACGGCGCCATCGGTGTGGACAACGCCGGTAAGCCGGTCGCCACCATGGGTGAGCTGGCCAAGGCCCGCGGGATGAAGATCGGCAACGTCTCCACCGCCGAGATCCAGGACGCCACCCCGGCTGCCTTCGCCGCGCACGCGCTCGACCGCTCCTACTACGCACCGTCCGGCGACAAGAAGGTGGCCAAGGGCGAGCAGCTGCGTGAAAACGGCGGCTTGGGCTCCATCTCGGAGCAGATCGTGGACCTGCGCGCCGACGTCACCCTCGGCGGCGGCAGCAAGTACTTCGACGCCGAGGTCGTTCAGGGCGGCAAGTGGAACGCCAGCGACAACACCTGGACCGCCGGCAAGTCGGTGTTGGACAACGCAAAGGACAACGGCTACCAGGTGGTGACCAACGCGTCCGAGCTTGATGCCATCGCCGAGGCCAACTCCGACAAGCCGGTGCTGGGTCTGTTCTCCGAGGGCAACATGCCGCGCGTGCTCAACCAGTCCATCCCGACGACCGACGGCGGTGACCTGCAGCCGGCGACCTGCGTGGCCAACCCGGAGTTCACCGAGGAGACCCCGCGCCTGGGTGCGATGACCTCCAAGGCGCTCGAGCTGCTGCAGAACGACAACGGCTTCCTGCTCCAGGTCGAGTCCGCGTCCCCGGACAAGGCCGACCACCAGGCGGACGCCTGCGGCCTGATCGGTGAGGTCGGCCAGCTGGACGAGGCCGTCCGGGCGGTGCAGAAGTGGGTCGAAGAGACTGGCGAGGAGACCCTCATCGTCGCCACCGCCGACCACGCCCACACCGCTCAGATCACCTACGACAACGCCAACACCGCCGGCCGCGTGACCCAGCTGACCACGGTGGACGGCTCTACTATGGCGGTCAACTTCGCCACCTCCAAGACAAACGAGGACGAGGACGCCCTCGGCGGCCAGCAGCACACCGGCGCGCAGCTGCGCGTCGCTGCATCCGGCCCGGGTGCGGCGAACGTGACTGGCCAGATCGACCAGACTGACCTGTTCTTCCTGGTCAATAATGCTCTCGGCATCGAGAGCATCAACCACGGTCTCACCTTCGACACCACGATGACGCCGGTTGAGGCCCAGCCGGAGGGCAATTCGGAGGGCTCTGCGCAGGGATCCTCGACCACCAGCCCGTTGCTGATCGCCGTGCTGTCCATCTCGGGCATCATCGGCCTGCTGTCGCTCATCGCGCTGCTCTTCCCGTTCCCGATCGATGAGGTGCTCGGCCCGATCGCGAAGCGCTAGACGCCTCACACCTATCGACGCCACGTCCCGCCCACCCCGCAATTCTCAGGGGTGGGCGGGATGTGTCGTTGACGCGGCTCTTGAGACTACATGCCGGGCATGCTCATGCCGGGCACGTTGATGCCCAGCATCGGCAACGCCGCCGCGATGCCAGCCAGCGCCAGCAGAGCAGCGATCACGCCGCCGACGATGGCGGCGACGTTCGGGGCGTCCTTCATGTCCCCCTTGTCGGACGAGCCCTTGTCACCCGGCTTCATGCCATCCTTGTCGCCCGGCTTCATGCCGCCCATGCCGTCCTTGCCCGGCATAGTCTTATCCAGCGCAATGGGGGCGGTGGGGAAGTCCAGCTCCTTCGCGTCGCCGCTGGTGCAGGAGGCGGCGGCTGAGGCGTTAGCTACGTCGATAAGCTGCTGGTTCACGAAGAGCATGCCGCTGGGGGTTGCGGACCATGCCTCGTAGAGCTCGGTGCCCTCAGTGAACGGGGCTTCAGCCATTGGCACGGTGGATGGGCCGACCATCCACGCGTCCACGTCGACATCCTCGAGGGTGGTGTCGGTGGTCGGCTCGGTTTCGTCGAGCATCCGCATTGCATCGGTGTACGGCTCGACCAGCTCGGCCGGCAGGATCTTGGAGTAGTCCGGCGCCTCGCCCTTGAGGTCGGACTCGTTTGCGGCCATGACACCCGGGTAGACCGTCTCCACAGCGGCGATGAAATCGCGGGCGCGCTCGTGCTCGCCGATCTGCTTGGCCTGGTCGAAGGTGTCCATGATGAACTCCTTCTCCGCGTCGGTCAGGGTGACGGCGCAGTTGCCGCCCGTGTCCTTCTCGCCGACGGTGGCGGCGTGTGCCGGGGCGGCGACGGCGCCGAGCGCGATCGCGCAGGCGGCGGCGCTGGTGATGATGCGTTTCATGTGGGCCTCCTTGAGGTGTAGGTGTGTACTCGAAGCGGTACACGCACCAGTGTGATGGGGGCCATGTTGCGAGAGCGTTAACGCGGAGGGCGGGCATGCACCCTGACACTTCGCGGCCGAATCTGTCAGGCAGCCCGCATATCCCCGGGTCGGCACAAATGGCTGGCGTAATCTGTCAGAGATCCCGAGTTAAGGGCACGCATCAAATGCGAAAACCCGCCTTGAAAGGCGGGTTTGTGTTGGTCGGGATAACAGGATTTGAACCTGCGACCTCTTCGTCCCGAACGAAGCGCGCTACCAAGCTGCGCCATATCCCGGTTGTATCTGCAGGCTCTCGCCCGCGGTACTGGCAACACATTACCCCCGGGGGGCGATTCGGCCAAAACGCCAGGTAGGTCGGCCTATTCCCCTCGCTCCACCACGCGGATCAGGCTCGCGGACGGCGGACAGAACAGCCGCACCGGCGCGTACTTGGACTGGCCCAGGCCGTTGGAGACCTCCATCCACATCTCGCCGTACTTGTGCAGGCCGGACGCGCGCTCGCGGTCGATGTCCGCATTTGTCACAATCGCGCGCTGACCGGGGAGGCAGATCTGCCCGCCGTGGGTGTGGCCGGCCAGGGCAAGCTGGTAGCCGTCGGCCTCAAACGAGTCCAGCACCCGCCGGTACGGCGCGTGGAGCAGGCCAATGGACAGATCCGCGTCCCTGTTAGGCGCACCCGCCACTTCGGAGTACCGGTCCAGCTCGTGGTGCGGGTCGTCCACGCCCGCCAGCGCCAAGCGCACCCCGGACGCCTTGAATTCCAGCCGGGCGTGGGTGGCGTCTTGCCAGCCGCGCTCCACAAACGCGGCGCGCATGCCTTCCCACGGCAGGTCTTCGTACGACGGCTCGCGCTTCGCCCCGGTCAGGTACTTTAACGGGTTGACCGGCCGCGGCGCCCAGTAGTCGTTGGTGCCGAACACGAACGCGCCCGGGCGGTTCAGCAGCGGGCCCAGGGCGTCGAGCACCCACGGCACGCCACCGACATCCGACAGATTGTCGCCGGTGTTGATCACCAGGTCCGGCTCGAGCTCATCCAGGCTGGAGACGAACTCCACCTTCTGTCTCTGCCCCGGAATCATGTGCAGGTCGGATACGTGCAGCACCGTGAACGCATCACGCCCGTCCAAGACACCCGGCGCGAGCAGGGGCAAGGTGTATTCACGCAGCTGGAAATTGTTGCGTTGGGTGTACCCCCACGTCAGCGCGGCGGTGCCCGTCGATAGGCAAAGTGCTCCGATTCCTGTCAACTTCTTCACCCGCACCACTGTAATCTCGCATACATGAGTGCACTGAAAGACCAGATCCGCGCAGACCTTAAGGAAGCCATGAAGGCGAAGGAAAAGGAGCGCACCGGCACCATCCGCATGCTGCTGGCCGCGATCCAGACCGCCGAGACCGAGGGCTCCAAGCACGAGGTGGACGACGCGGAGATTCAGAAGATCATCGCCCGCGAGATCAAGAAGCGTCGCGAGTCCGCGGACATCTATAAAACCAACGGCCGCGACGACCTCGCGGAGTCCGAGCTCGCGGAGGCGGGCATCCTCGAGGCGTACCAGCCGAAGCAGCTGGATGACCAGGAGCTTGCCAAGCTTATCGACGAAGCTATCGCCGAAACCGGCGCCGAATCCATGGCCCAAATGGGGCAGGTTATGAAGGCTGCCACGGCCAAGGCTGCAGGCCGCGCCGACGGTAAGCGCCTGTCCGAGGCCGTCAAGGCCCGCCTGAGCTAGTTCGGGGCTGCGTCGTTGCCGGCGTCGTTGCCGACGCCGAAAGCGTCGGCGATGGCATCGCGGGCGTCGTTGAGCGATTGCTCGAGCCCCTCGATGCCCGGCGGGGGAGCGGGGCTTGGCGAAGGCGGCGCTGTCGGCGACGTGGGCGCCGGCGAGGTGGTCGGCGGCGCGGTGGGGCTAGCGCTGGTGGCGCCGGCGCCGTCAGAGATGTTGAGGGTCACCGTGGTATTCGCGCCGTCCTGGACCGCAGAGACCACCGTGCCAGCCGGCGCGCCGGCGCCGTGAACCGTGTTCAACGTGACCACGTAGCCCTGCGCCTCAAGCTGGGACTTCGCCGCGGAGGAGTACTGGCCGACCACCGCGTCCAGCGCCCCGCGCCTGGTTCCGCGCACGTGCGCCGGGCTCGCGGGCGGCAGACCGCCCGCCGCTGCACCCGGCACCCCGGCCGCAGCCTGGAACCAGGTGTCCGCGGCCTCGTTGCCGCCGAACAGGGTGCCGTACTGGCACTGGCGCACCGGCTGGGTGCAAAGCGGGGTGGACTGCACGCCGTCGTTGTAAATGTACGGTGCCGCCGCCATGGCGCGGGTGAATCCCAAAAACGCGGTGGAGTGGTGGGACTCCGTCGTGCCCGTCTTCGCGGCCGTTTGGGCGAACCAGCCGTTGTTGCGGGCAGAAGCGGACGCGGTGCCGTCGATAATGTCCTTCGACATACCGTGCGATAGAGCGCCGGCGACCTCCGGCGAGACTGCCTGCTCGCAGGCGGGACGGTCGATGAAGACCTGCTTGCCGTGCTCGTCCAGCACTTCCTTGATCGGGTTCGGCTCGCACCAGCGCCCGCCCGAGGCCAAGGTGGCGCCCACGTTGGACAGCTCCAGCGCGTTGACCGCCAGCGGGCCCAAGGTGAAGGCACCCATGTTCTCTTCCTTCGCCGCCTGGGCGATGGAGCGGCCGTCGCCGAACGAGTTCTCGTCCGCGTACGAGCGCAAGCCGAGGCGCACCGCCAGGTCAACCACCGGCGTCACGCCGGTTTTCTGGATCAGCTCCACAAATGTGGTGTTCGGCGACTGCGCCAGTGCATCCTGCAGCGTCATACGCGGGGCGTACGTGCCAGCGTTTTCCACGCAGTACGCGCCCGGCGGGCAATTGGCTGCGCCGCCGCCGCCCATGCCGTAGAGCACCGAGCGCGCCGGCGTTTCCAGCATCGTGTTCAAACCGTAACCCTGCTCCAGGGCCGCGGCGGCGGTGAAGATCTTGAACACTGAACCTGCGCCGGCACCTACCAGCGACGCTGGCTGCGGCAGGATTGTCTGGCTCTGGTCCAGGTCCAGGCCGTAGAAGCGCGAGGACGCCATGGCCAAAATGTCGCGGGAATCAGCGCCGGGGCGGACGATGTTCATCACCTCGGCCACACCCGGGGCGTAGGGGCTGACGTTGTTGCGTACCGCATTGTTGGCCACCTGCTGCACCGCCGGATCCAAGGTGGTGGTGATGGTGTAGGAGCCGTTGAGGATGGTCTCCGTGTCCAGGCCCTTGTCTTCCAGGTAGCGCAGGGCGTAGTCGCACATGAACCCCTTGTCGCCGGCGGCGATGCAGCCCTGCGGCAGCGTCTTCGGCCGCTCCAGGATGCCCAGTGGGGTGCCGGCCAGGCGGTCCGCTTGCGCCTGGTCTAGGTAGCCCTGTGCTGCCATGTTGTTCAAAACAACGTTGCGGCGCTGGGTGGCTCCCTCCGGGTTGGTGTACGGATTGAGCGCTTCCACAGACTGCAGGATGCCCACCAGGAGTGCTGCCTGTTCCGGCTTGAGGTCGCGGGCGGGGATGTCGAAGTACGTCAGCGCCGCCGCCTCGATGCCGAAGGCGTGATTGCCAAAGGAGACGAGGTTGAGGTACCTGGTCAGCACCTCGTCTTTTTCCAGCGTCTTGTCCAGGTCGGAGGCCATGCGCATCTCGCGCAGCTTGCGCGGGATGGACTGCTCGGTGGCGGCGCTGGCTTCTTCTTCGTTTTCCGCGTCGATGAGCCAGAGGTAGTTCTTCACGTACTGCTGGTTGATTGTGGACGCGCCCTGCTCCACACCACCGGCGAGCACGTTGGTCACCATCGCGCGGGCGAAGCCTTGCATGTCCACGCCTTCGTGCTGGTAGAAGCGGCGGTCCTCCGTTGCCACCAGGGCGTCTTTGACGTGCTGGGAGATCCCGTCGCTGGCTACCTCGTAGCGGCGCTGTTTGAAAATCCAGGCCATGGGGGCACCGGTGGCGTCGTTAATTGTGGTGACGCCGGGGACTTCGCCGTGCGTGAGGTCGGAGAGGTTGGACTGCATCGTCTCGTCGGTGCGGGCGACGGCGGCGCCGCCCAGGCCTGCGACGGGAGCGAGGCATAGGGCAATAGCCAGCGCCGCGGCAACGAGCGCGGCCAGCAGGCTTCCTAGGGATTTCAGTGCGGACACGCCAATACCTTAAATGACTGGGCCTGCGCGTGGGAATATAAAAGACCCCCCGAAAATGTGATCCATTAGACAGAAATCTTTTTTGTGTGATTACATTTACATGAGACCGGAGATATGCGGTCGGATGTATAAAACTGCGCCCAGGAGGCGGCGCAGGCGAACGAGAAAAGGAGCACGGCTATGAGCACGGCTTTGGGGAACAGGACGCAGCGAAACGCACAACGGACCACGTCCCGCAAGTGCGACGCATCCGGACATCTCGTTTTTGACCGGGGGGATTGGGTAACTCACGCACAGTGCCGCGGCAAGGACCCGGACGCCTTGTTCGTGCGCGGCGCGGAGCAGCGTAAGGCGGCCGCGATCTGCCGCGCGTGCCCGGTACTCACCGAGTGCCGAGCGGACGCGCTGGATAACAAGGTCGAGTTCGGTGTCTGGGGCGGGCTGACGGAGCGTCAGCGTCGCGCGGTGCTGCGGAAGAACCCGCACGTGACCGACTGGGCGGAGCACCTGTCTGCCGGCGGCGAAGTTGTCGGCCTGTAGGTAGTCTTGGGCGCCATGACGAAATGGGAGTACGCAACGGTTCCGTTGCTCACGCACGCCACCAAGCAAATTCTGGACACCTGGGGCGAGGACGGCTGGGAGCTCGTCTCCGTCGTTCCGGGCCCAACCCAGGACAACGTTGTCGCTTACATGAAGCGGGAGGTCGAGTAAATGTGGACTGATCGTCTGAAGGAACTGGGCATCGAGCTGCCCGCCGTCGCCGCGCCTGTGGCGGCGTACGTGCCCGCTGTCCAGGCAAGCAACCAGGTGTGGACATCCGGCCAGCTGCCGTTTACCGACGGCAAGCTGCCCGCCACCGGAAAGGTCGGCGCGGAGGTCACCGAGGAGGCCGCCTACGGCTACGCCCGCCAGGCCGCGCTCAACGCGATCGCCGCGGTGGACGACCTTGTGGGCATCGACAACGTCGCGCGTGTGCTCAAGATCGTCGGTTTTGTCGCCTCTGACCCGGCGTTTACCGGCCAGCCGGCCGTGATCAACGGCGCCTCCGAGCTCATGCAGGAGGTCTTCGGCGAGGCCGGCGCGCACGCCCGGTCCGCAGTGGGTGTGGCGGCGCTGCCGATGGACACGCCGGTCGAGGTCGAGCTCGTCGTCGAGCTGAAGAGCTAGAACTCCAATAAACGGCTGCTAAGCGGGTACGCTGGGGCACATGCAACATCCCGCTTACAGCCAACTGCGCCCTGTGACCGCCAACGCCGCGGTGGTCCTGGCGCCGAACCCCAGCTACGCGGCGCTCGAGGGGACCAACTCCTGGGTGATCAGGGGTGAGGGGGATCAGCGAAGCATCGTCGTTGATCCGGGCCCGGAGGACGAGGGCCACCTCAACGTTCTCCACTCCAAAGCGGGGGAGGTGGCGCTGATTTTGCTCACGCACCGCCACCACGATCACGCTGATGGCGCGGAGCGTTTCCGCCAGCTCACTGGTGCACCGGTTCGCTCGTTGGACCCGCAGTACAGCTCGGGGGCCGACCCGCTTGTCGACGGCGAAGTGGTCGCCGTTGACGGCATCACCCCACGCCTGAAGGTCGTGGCCACCCCCGGCCACACCAGCGATTCCGTGTGCTTCTACGTCTACCCGGGCGACCCGGACTCCACCGAGCTGGAGGGCATCATCACCGGCGACACCATCGCCGGCCGCCACACCACCATGATTTCGGAGACCGACGGCGACCTGGGCAAGTACCTGGATTCCCTGGAGCTGCTGGAAGAGCAGGGCAAGGACATCCCGCTGTTGCCGGGCCACGGCCCCGAGGGCGCGGACCTGTCGGCCTATGCCCGCAAGTACATCGACCGCCGCAACCAGCGTCTGGAGCAAATCCGCGAGGCGCTGAAGACCCACGGCGAAAACGCCGACATCAACACGCTCGTCGACGCGATCTACGACGACGTCGACCCGGTGCTGCGCGGCGCCGCTGAGCAGTCCACCCGCGTGGCCCTGCGCTACTTGAAGGCCGCGCCCTAGGGGCCGCCCGTCGTAAAAGTTGACGGCGCTGTTTTCCCACCTGGGGGTTTAGCTGCCAAATTCCGCCCGAGCGTCAACTTTTACGACGGGACAATCGACAAAGCTCCGGCATCTCCCTTAAGCGGGGAGCGCCGGAGCTTTGTCGATGCGCGCTACCGCGCGCGGCGGGCCAGGTGCTCGGTGTCGACGATGAGCACGCTTTTGCCCTCCAGGCGGATCCAGCCGCGGTGGGCGAAGGTGGCCAGCGCCTTGTTCACCGTCTCGCGGGAGGCGCCGACGAGCTGGGCGATTTCTTCCTGCGTCAGGTCGTGGTTGACGCGCAGCGCCCCGCCTTCGTGGGTGCCGAAGCGGTTGGCCAGCTGCAGCAGCGTCTTGGCCACGCGGCCGGGCACGTCGGTGAAGATGAGGTCCGCCAGCGAGGCGTTAGTGCGGCGCAGGCGGCGGGCCAGCACGCGCAGCAGCTGCTGGGAAATTTCCGGGTGGGTGTCAATCCAGGTGCGCAGCATGGTGGAGTCCATGGTGGCGCAGGTGACTTCGGTGACGCACACGGCGGAGGAG
>ERZ1031137.180-NODE-180-length-10231-cov-9.952437_pt1 | contig 10231 bp, 8 predicted proteins | sample MGYA00517293_ERZ1031137 | MGnify/ENA primary metagenome ERZ1031137 (study PRJEB33718, sample SAMN03159763) | human skin metagenome | collected 2014-05-20 | study: EMG produced TPA metagenomics assembly of the PRJNA266117 data set (Human skin bacterial metagenome...
CTACACCTCTCTATTCGTCGGCAGCGTCAGATGTGTATAAGAGACAGGTATGGGTGAAGACCCCGATCGGCCCGCTCGCCATGCGCACAATTGCGCTACACGCGCTTCCCGACGACATCATCGTCACTGCCGCGGAGATTAAAGACATCGCAGTGCGTGCCTTTGCGCAGGCAAAATCATCCGACAATGCGGAGGACAAAGAAGCTTCGCTCACCGCGCTGCCGTATCGGGTGCATGCGCAGTCGGCGTCCTCCTGGCCGGGATTCTTGCCAGTTCCGGAAGGATGGCAGGTTGTCGACTATGTTCCGGCCACTGCTTTCCGGACTCTCGAGAAGCAGGGGCGCGCGGTCGCTGTGGAATCTTCCGGCCCCATGGGTATGCCGCCATCTCTGCTGGATCAGAAGGTTCTCACTGTCAGCGGAGAGGCCGGTGAAGCCGCCGTTGACTCAGGGGAGGGGCAGTCGCAGGAGACGTCGAAAAGCGTTGTCGACGTGACCATGCGGGATGTGTTTGCGCTGTGTGCGATGGGCTTCATTCCAGAGCAACCGGATGAAAAAGAGCCGGTGCGCGTGTCCACGAAGGGACGGTGGCACCGGCTGGATGGACGGTTTGGCTCGATCTTTACGCTCGAGTCCTTTGGCGTGCTGCCGCTGCTGAACTAGCGGGGCTGCTGAACTAGCGGGGCAGGGGCCTAATTCCTACTGCGCGTCGAAGCGGTTGATGAGCATGTCAGCGACCTGCACCATGTGGTTCCACATGGCTTCGCGCTGGGGGCGGGGGAGCTCTTCATCGGAAATGTCTGCGAGTGAGGCGCTCATGATCTCCAGCCAGCGGTCGCGTTCGGCTTCGCCGATGGAAAACGGCATGTGGCGCATGCGCAGGCGCGGATGACCACGCTGTTCGCTGTACGAACGCGGCCCGCCCCAGTACTGGACGAGGAACATGCGGAGTCGATCCTCGGCGCCCTCCCAGTCATCGCTGGGGTACATCGGGCCGATGAGGTCATCGGAACGCATACGCGTGTAAAAGCCATGGACGATGCGATTGAAGACATCCTCGCCGCCGACGGAGTCAAAGAGCGTCTGAGAAGTTGTCATGGCACCAAGTCTATCGACTTGATGCCACGAAAACGATAACGGCCAAAGTGCCGGCCGAAATCACTTGTTACTTCGCGTCGAACTCGCGGGCACGAAGAGCGAGCTTCACCAGGAACTGCTGCTCAGAGATGATGCGCTTGACCGGCGATGCAGTCTCGTCGCTGTCGAGCAGACGTTGAGCGGCTGCAATTGCATCATCGCTGATCTCCCAGGTTGGGTAGAAGCCCTCGAGCAGCGTCTGTGCCGTCTCGGAGGAGAACTGCTTCCACCAGCTGTTGGCAACGGCGAAGAAGTGCTCCGACAGCGAGGTCGCCGACTGCTCCGCGTTGATGGTGGCGCGGGAGTCGTCGTCAAGCGCCTGTGCGAGCACCTCACCCGAGCCCGGCGCGTTGAAGCCGGCCAGCAAGTGGCGAATGACAAGGTTCGACGGGGCATCGTTGCCGGAGACCGTCGCCTCTGCCCAGACGCGGGACTTGTTGGCGAGCGTCGGCACGGAGGCGCGGCAGGCGATGGCGGCCTGCGCACCGAGTGCCGAGTTGTCGGTCTTTTCAAGCTTTGCGATGGCTTCCTCGCCCTCGAGACCGGCGGAAACCAGCGGCTTCAGGGCGCGCCACTGCATGTCGGTGTCTACCGTGACAGCTGGGAAACCAGCCTTGTCTGCGTCGCCAGTGTAGATGGCGCGCAGTGCGTCAACGACGTCGCTATTCGACGAGCCCACGGTGGTCAAAGCGTTAACGAAAACCAGGGCGCGGTCGGCGTCGGTTTCCTTCTTCGCGTAGTCCAACAGGCCCTGAGCCAGCAGGTCGCGGCCGGTGGAATCAGCCCACTGTGGATCGGCGTAGACGTTGACGGCGCTGACCGCCTGAGCGATGACGCGCTCCAAGACGGAGAGCTTGTCCTCGCCCGGGATGCCGCGGAGCACCAGGTTGACGAAGTCGCGAGCGCGCATCTGGCCTGCGCGAACCATCTGCCAGGTAGCGGACCAGCACAGTGTGCGTGCCATTGAATCGGTGAAGGCGCCGATGTTGTCGATGACGGTGGCAAGCGAGCCTTCGTCCAAGCGGATCATGCTGTAGGTGAGGTCGTCGTCGTTAACCAGCACGACATCGCCGACTGGGGTGTCGACCGGCTCTGGGACTTCGGTGCGTGCACCACGGACGTCGATTTCCACGCGCTTGGTGCGCTCGAGTACGGCATCCGATCCGGTGCCGCGCAGGTTGTAGATGCCCACGGCGACTCGGTGGTCACGGAGTTCACCAGCACCCGGCTCGGCACCTTCCTGCGTGACTGCGAAGGAAGTGTACTTGCCGTCCTCTTGCTGGAACTCCGGTGCCAAAGTGGTGATGCCGGTGGTGGTCAGCCACTGATCGGCCCAGCCGGACAGATCGCGTCCCGAGGCCTCGGAGAGCGCCTCCAAAAGGTCCGCGAAGGTGGCGTTGCCAAAGCGGTGGCGGGCAAAGTGAAGGCGGGCACCGGCGAGGAAAGCATCCTGACCAACGTAGGCGGCCAGCTGTTTGAGCGTGGATGCGCCCTTGGCGTAGGTGATGCCGTCGAAGTTCTGCTCGACGGTGTCAATGTCGCTGGCATCGGCGGCAATCGGGTGCGTCGACGGTAGCTGATCCTGCTTGTAGGCCCAGGCCTTCTCTACGTTGGCGAAGGTGGTCCAGGCGTGGCTGTAATCGGAAACTTCGACCTGAGCGGCGGCGGCCGACCAGGTGGCGAAGGACTCATTGAGCCAGAGGTCATCCCACCACTGCATGGTGACCAAATCACCGAACCACATGTGAGCCATCTCGTGCAGGATGGTGTCGTTGCGGCGTTCGTAGAGGTAGTGAGTGGGCTTGGAGCGGAAGACGTACTCGTCGCGGATGGTCACACAGCCGGCGTTTTCCATCGCGCCCATGTTGTACTCCGGGCAGAAGATCTGGTCGTACTTACCGAACGGGTAGGGCTCACCGAAATGCTTGGCGTAGAAGTCGAAGCCTTCCTTGGTTTCCTTGAACAAGGTGTCGGCATCGAGGTACTCGGCGATGGACTGGCGGCAGTAGAGCCCCAGCGGAATGGTCAGCTCGCCATCCGGCTGGTGCTCGGCAGGGGTCTCCGGGTGCGGTGCGACAGTGCCGGTCCACGAGTCAGTGACCTCGTGCCACGGGCCCGCACAGACTGCGACGAGATACGTCGACAGCGGAACATCCACCGAGAAGTCGAAGGTATCGGCCTCATTGCCGTGGACATCGGTGGTGGCGCCGGTCTTGGCCACCGAGTTGGAAACAACCTTCCAACCCTTCGGTGCCACGACGTGGATTGAGTACGTCGCCTTCAAATCCGGCTGGTCAAAGCAGGCGAACACGCGCTTGGCATCGGCAGTTTCAAACTGCGAGTACAGGTATGTTTCGCCGTCGGCAGGATCCTGGAACCGGTGAATGCCCTGGCCGTTGTTGGTGTAACGGCAGTCCGCGTCGATAACGACGGTGTGGTCGCCTTCGGTCAGGTCCACGTTAATACCGGTCTCGCTGGCATAACGAGCGGCCTCCGTGGCATCGACACCGTCGATGGTCACACTCTTAACAACCGCATCACGCAGGTCAATAAAGGTGGAACCAGCGCGCTTCGCCGTCAGAGAAATTGTGGTCTTGGAAGCGAATGTTGGTGCGCTGTGCGGCGCGCCAACAGGTGCGGTAGTGAGGTCGAGAGAGATGTCGTAGTGGGACACCTCGAGCATGGCCGCACGGTCGGCGGCTTCGGTCCTGGTTAGGCTCGTGGAAGTCATGCGACAAGTGTAACCACGACCCCGGATTGGAGTCAGACTCCGATTATGCGCGGAATGCATGAATGCGAGCCAAAAAATTCCGCCCTATAGTCGTTGATAAGTCAATCAATGCTTTAGGAGGACTTTCACATGAGCAATCGAGACAAGGTCACTTTCTACTTCGACGTTTCCTGCCCGTTTTGCTGGGTGACATCCCGCTGGATTAAGGAAGTCGAAAAGGTCCGCGACATCGAGGTCGAGTGGAAGCCGATGAGCCTGTCGGTACTCAATGAAGGCCGCGACGAGCTGCCGGAAGAGTACAAGTTCATGATGCAGTGCAACTGGACCCCGGCACGCCTGTTTAATGCAGTGTTCTCCCAGGATGGTCAGGAGGCTGTCGACAAGCTCTACACCGCGCTGGGCACGAAGATTCACAACGAAAACCGCATCGATCGCCACGCGCATGTCGACGAGCCGGAGCACGCATTCGACGAACTGATTAAGGAAGCCCTCGCAGAGGTTGGACTGCCGGAAGAGCGCCTGGCACAGGCCCTGACTACCGAGTTCGATGAGCTCATGCGTGAAAACCACGCAGAGGCCATGAAGGAGGTCGGCAACGACGTCGGCACTCCGGTGGTCAAGCTCAACGACGTTGCCTTCTTCGGTCCGGTGCTTACCCGTATCCCACGCGGCGAAGAAGCCGGCAAGATTTTCGACGGCTCGGTTGCCGTCGCCAGCTATCCGTATTTCTTCGAAATTAAGCGCTCTCGCACTGAGGATCCGCGCTTCGACTAAGAAACCTGTAGCAGCTGGGGCATGCGGCTAAGAAACCTGAGCGGCCCCAGCTTCGGCATTCTGCCCGGTGGAGGCCTGCCGTTCTTCTTCGCTCATGGCAGCCCACCGTGGCGGGATGTAGATGCATGTCGGATCGGATGCCGTGTAATCCCCGGTCAAAGCGTAAGCAGTCGAGCGGGATCCACCGCATACGCTGTGGTATTCACAGACGCTGCACTTGCCGTGCCAATTATCAGGATCGCGGAGAGCCTTAAAAGCCGGCGAGTTGGAATAAATCTCTTGGAAGGGTGTTGCCTTTACATTACCGCAGTGCAACGGCAGGAAACCATTGGGGTAGACGTCGCCGATGTGGTCAATGAAGGCAAAACCTGACCCGGAATTGACGGCCATGGGGGAGCGCGGGCGACGTGGCTTTTCCGGCACAGCACCGAGCAGCTTTGTCGTTTCCTCGGTCAAGTAACGGTAGAGCTCGCCGCCCTCATAGGGTGGCAGCCCCTTTTCCTTCGCTTCCTCCTGCTGCATGACGACGCGCCGATACTGCGGCGCCTCCGTCGTCTTAATGGCAATTCGGTTGGACACATCAGACAACCAGTGCAGAACATCCTCGCGTTCCTCCGGTGACAATGCGCCCAAATCCGCACCGCGACCAGTGGGAACGAGGAAAAAGACGTACCACATCTTGGCCTGCATCTCCATGACGGTCTTCAGCAGCGCTGGCGCCTCATGAATATTTCCCTTGGTCAGGGTCGAGTTAATCTGCAGCCGGTAACCGGCCTCGTTGATGTGCGGAGCCATTTCGAGCGTCTTTTCAAAAGTGCCCGAAAATCCACGGAACTTGTCATGGGTCTGGGCAGTCGCGCCATCGAGCGACATGGACATCGCCTTGCCACCGGCCTCACGCAGTGACTGAATCCGCTCTGGCGTGAGCCGCGGCGTCACCGATGGAGATAGCGACATATTCAGGCCCTGCTCCGTGCCGAATCGCACCAATTCTTCCAGGTCATCACGCTCAAAAGGATCACCGCCGGTGAGCACTACAAGCGGCTTCGGCTTGCTATACGACGCCAAGGTCTCCAGCAGCATCTTGCCCTCGGTGGTCGAAAGCTGGTGAGGATGCGGCTCGTGCTGCGCATCTGCACGGCAGTGCTTGCAGACTAAGCCACAAGCCCGCGTGACCTCCCAAATGACAATAAATGGTTTCTTGTTGATGTCATGCCGAACCGTTCGCACCACCGGTGCGTGATGATTCCCATGGGAGCCATGGGCTTCAGGATCGACTTGGAAGTGAGCTTGCGGCGCAGGAGACACGGTAAAAGCACCCAATTTCCGGTTTCGAAGGCGTGCTGAAACGCAAATACAGTCACTTTTCACCCTATTCGGCTGCGCAGGAGACGTCGTCAAGCAATACCTAAAACGGGTGCAGGCGCCGTGGAATCCGTGGGAACCGCTAAACTTGCTGCCATGCGTATTTACCTTGGTGCAGACCACGCCGGTTTTGAGATGAAGAACCTGATTAAGGCCCACCTGGAGAAGGCTGGCCACGACGTCGTTGATTGCGGCGCTCACACCTACGACCCTGCAGATGATTACCCAGCATTCTGCATTGAGGCGGCTTCCCGTACCGTCGCTGATCCGGGCAGCCTGGGCATCGTGCTCGGCGGTTCCGGCAACGGCGAGCAGATTGCTGCTAACAAGGTCAAGGGCGCTCGTTGTGCGCTGGCTTGGTCGGTGGAGACCGCAAAGCTCGCCCGCGAGCACAACAATGCTCAGCTGATCGGCCTCGGCGGTCGTATGCACTCTGAGGAAGAGGCCCTGGCTATCGTCGATGCTTTCGTCTCCCAGCCGTGGAGCGAGGAGGAGCGTCACCAGCGCCGCATCGACATTCTGGCAGAGTACGAAAAGACTGGCGTTGCCCCGGAGCTGCCAGAAGCTTAAAGGGATTGCTGTTCGCTATCTGTTGATAGGAATAAAAAAGGGGTCTGGTTCCAGAAAACTCTGGGACCAGACCTTTTTTCATGTGTAGACGGAGTAGGAATTGTCGTATGACAAATCAAGAAGCGCATCGCCGAGTAACTGTTGTGCTATTCCCCGGGTTCGAGCTCTTGGACGTATTTGGACCGGTTGGCCTTTTTGGCCATGTCCCAGAGATTGAGGTCGAATATGTCGCCAACATTGCTGGTCCGATAACCAGCGCTCAGGGGGCGCAGGTTATCGCCACACGTTGTGCCACTGACCTCGAAACGGTCGATATTCTTCTAGTTCCTGGTGGAGCCGGGAGTAGAACACTAGTTGACGATGCAGAGTTTTTGGACTGGCTCAACAACCTCGGATCCCGGGCGCGGTTAGTGGCATCGGTTTGCACAGGTTCCGCACTGCTTGCTGCGGCTGGGCTTCTTGAAGGAAAGCGGGCAACTAGTAATAAGTTGGCTTTTGATTGGGCTACCTCGTTCGGAAACGAAGTGACGTGGGTGAAAGCGGCTCGATGGGTTGAAGACGGAGATCGCTGGAGCTCATCAGGAGTCGCAGCAGGTATGGATATGGCTGTTGCTTTAATTAGCAGCATCCTTGGCAAGGAAGCTGGTCGATTCGCCGCCAGAAAAATTGAGTATCGGCCTCAGACAGACGGCACTGTCGATCCTTTTGCGGATTTAGCGAAATAGCGGCGCCGGGCTTTTTCTAAATATCGAAACCGTCGAATCCGCCGTCGAAAAATCCGCCGCCGTCGCCGCCGCCGTCGCCGCCACCGAAGAGGCCGTCGAAGAAGCCTCCGCCGTCGCCTGCGTCACCGGCATCTGCACCGCCGCCACCGAAGTCGCCGCCAAGGTCATCTCCACCGAAATCGTCGCCACCGAAGTCTTCGGCTCCAAAGTCCTCGGTGCCGCCGAAGTCGTCAGCGCCGGTGCCCATGCCGCTGGCGAACTCATCAGCGCCGTAGGCAACACCGGCCATACCGTGGAAGAGGGTAGAGAACAGCAGCATCGAGCCTGCGGTCCAGACACCGGTGCGGAGCGCGGACTTCCACCATGGCTCGGAGTACCAACCGGCCGGAACCGGACGGCCAGCGACACGACCACCGGGGTAGTAGTTCGGAGTTTCCGGGGTGGCGTATGGAGAGGCGGTAACCGAGTGGCCTTCGTGCTCAATGGTGCGAGTTTCGGTCACAGAACCAGCGGCCTTCTGCCCCTCCAGCGGTGGCAGTGTCGGCCCCGCCGGCAGGCCCATAATTTCGCGAGCCGCATTGATGTAGTGCAGGCCCTCCAGCGCCGATTCGCGGGCCATTCGCGCCTGTGCCGGGGTGCGCGCAGTAGAAATCTGCGAGGAAGCGGCATTGTAGCGCTCGGATGCGTCAGCAAGAGCCTGCGTGGAAGCCGAATCGGTGCCAGCCAGGTTCAATACCTGTGAGCCCAGTCGCTCAATCCATCGGCGGGCGTCTGCGACGGCGTCTTCCAATTGATTGTTCTGGCGAGCATCAAAGGCCCTGTTAGAGCGGTTTTGAGCCATCGACGCGATGATAATTGCGCCGCCGACGGTGATCGCGATCAGGATTAAAGCCCCCATGGGCTAGGCCTCCAAAAAGGAAATTGCGGGTACTGCTTGTAATTACTTGAGATAACGCATGTAGAGCGAAAAAAGTTCCCGAGCTTACATATCTGTCCGACAGATGTAGCTCGGGAACCAGGAAATGATTGGGTATGGGTAGGTATCTATGATTCGGCGGAGTCGGTGCTCTTGGTGCGGCTCTTCCGATTGGCGTGCCATGCGCGAACTTCTTCGGAATCCCACAGGGTCAACCCATGAAGCTTCGCGACGGGTTCAGGAGCCTTCTTGCGGCCAGCGTAGCTGGTGAAAGTGCCACGTGCGGTGCCGGAAAAAGCAGCGCATTCGACCGCGGTCCATAGTTCGTGTCCAGTATCGGCATCGATAATGGTGGGCTTCATGGTGCCCAGAGTACCCGTAGCACTGGATCCTGAACAGAGGTCAGAAGAATTTCTGGTCCCCGGACGTCGGCTCAGAAAGTAAAAACCGGGAGCAATGCGCCCGGTTGCGTGGAGGGGATGACGGGAATCGAACCCGCGTCTTCAGCTTAGAAGGCTGACAAGTGGGGTTCCTAACGTGATTTTTGATTTTTTTTGGGGGGGGGACATCGTCAACAACGGGCCGGGGCTCCGATTCGTTCCAGGGGGAGCGGATTTTTCGCGAACGATCCGGTTGCTCTACTCGGTTGCTTTACGACGACCCCGTCGACGCGCGAAACCCATAATATTTTGTTTGAAAACCAAAAACTAGGCGTGATGTGTGACATAGGATGTCGGCATGTCAACCAATGTGCCTGCCAATGACCGAACTCTCCATCCTCAGCCGCGCACGTCGCCGCTCGCGAAGCCGTTGCATCACGACGTCGATCTGCGGGGTCTGCTGATCGGCACGGCGTCGGCCGCCGGGCAGATCGAGGGCGGTGACGAGAACAACGACTGGTTCGATTGGGCCCGCGAGCCCGGCAACATCGCCGATGGTTCGACCCCGCTGCGCGCCACCGACCACTGGAACCGGTGGCGGGAGGACAACGAGCTCATGGCGTCGCTGGGTCTGCCCATCGCTCGCATCGGCGTGGAGTGGGCGCGTATCGAACCGCGGCCGGGGGAGTTCGACCATGCGGTGCTGGATCGCTACCGTGAGGAGATTGCCGACCTGCGGGACAAGGGGATTCGTCCGCTGGTGACGCTCCATCACTTCGTCAATCCGCTCTGGTTCGCTCGGCGCGGCGGCTTCACCTCCGATGAATCGCCGGCGGCTTTCCTGCGCTATGCGGAGACGACCGTGCGGGCGCTCGACGACCTCGTCGACGAGTGGATCACCGTCAACGAGCCGAACGTGTACGCCACCCAGGCGCACATGTTCCGCTCGGGCCCGCCGGGCAACCGCTCGTGGGGCGACACGATGGCCGTGCTGCGCAACATGGCGGTGTCCCACATCCGCGGTTACGAGGTCATCCACGGTATCCAGGGGGATCGGGCGAAGGTCGGCATCGCCCACCACGCACGGGCGTTCGCGCCGCGCAATCCGCGCAACCCCATCCACCGCGGCCTGGCGCGGATCAATCGGCATCTGTTCCAGGACATCGTCGCCGACGCGCATCTGGCGGGGAAGTTCCATCCGCTGCTGGGCGGGGCGAAGGTCGGCCGCGGGTTGCCGTCGGGCCGCCACCACGACTTCCTGGGCCTGAACTACTACTCGCGCACGGCCGTCGACAAGTTCGACGACGGCACCTTCGTCGGGGCTCCGGTCAACGACCTCGGGTGGGAAATCCACCCCGAGGGCCTGGTCGAATGCGCCCGCGACCTGAACGAGCGTTTCGGCGGACCGGTCTGGATCACCGAAAACGGCACCTGCGATCTCGGCGATCTGGAGCTGTCGGTCGGTGGCGTGGACGCGGGCGTCGAAAAGCCGAATCCGGCCGGGGACTACGCCAACCCGGACGCCGGGGCTGCCGACCGCAGGCTGGAGTCGTTCCGGCCGCGGTTCATCCTGGAGCACCTGCGGGCCATCGCCTGTCTCTTATACACATCTGACGCTGCCGACGAATAGAGAG
>ERZ1031137.182-NODE-182-length-10160-cov-11.253736_pt1 | contig 10160 bp, 8 predicted proteins | sample MGYA00517293_ERZ1031137 | MGnify/ENA primary metagenome ERZ1031137 (study PRJEB33718, sample SAMN03159763) | human skin metagenome | collected 2014-05-20 | study: EMG produced TPA metagenomics assembly of the PRJNA266117 data set (Human skin bacterial metagenome...
CGAGATCTACACCTCTCTATTCGTCGGGCAGCGTCAGATGTGTATAAGAGACAGGAATAGGGTTAATAAAATGTGAACTAAATATAACTATAATACTATCCGCCTCCAGCTCTGCAGGCTTTTAAAAATGATGTCGCTCATAGGTCAAAACAAGCCACAGGTTCGTTGCAATGCCACCGGATTGCTGCCGGTGCCCAAATCGCCGGTGAGATTAAACACCTGTTCCATCATTACTTCGGGCAGCGAGCGATGCGGGACTCAGCATCCGCAGTGAGGACATTGAGGCACTGATAGCCGAACTTCACAACTTCGGTGTTGGCGATCACGAGATTCGAACTCTCAAATCAGATTATTCTGAGTCTGCAGACGTAATTCCACGCTGCTGGCCCCGCGGAGCTGGTGGAAGGCGCTGTTCTTACCATCAAAACAGTGGCCAAAAGCCAAGGGAGGCGCATCGTTGGTAGAGGTAGCATCCGGCATATTCCGCGCAATGTGACTAAAGAAGCATGGAACTATTGCCAACAAATCAGGAGGCGATATTCTGTCTGTACATCCCAGACAAATTACCAGCTATGGTGTCTGCTTCCTGTGTTGCGCAGTCATAACTTCGTAAAGTTTAATCGGTGGTTTCACAAAAAGGCGCCAGCGCGATCCGAGCCTACGATTGATCCATGAGCGAAATACTGATTATCTAAAGCAGGTGTCACAGCACAGCCAGGATGCCAGCAGTTGGGCTTCCATAAGGTGCATGCTCGCGAGTTGCGCCCAAGAGTTCGGGACAATGAAACCGTATGTAGACCCAACAAACCAGATCGAGCTGCAACGCTCTTCGGAAGCGTTACTACAGCAACGCAGCCTCTGACCGTTGGCGTTCGTCGTTAGCGCTTCACTGGTTGAATTGCCCCTGCCGTCTGCCGCTGCTCTAAAACGCAACAGCCTCTCAAACGAGTCACCAACGACACGACTTCCATCAACGCCAAGCTCCATGCCAAGTTGATGTCCTCCGATATTCAGTAGCACCTAGTTTTCGTCAATCTCGAAAACAACCCGAATAATCGGACTATCTTCGGTTACACAAAGAACCCCCAAAGCACCTAAGTCGATGACGTACCTAACACCATGTGCAGGCAACGGCCACGAGCAGCTACACGAAGCCCGATAGGTTCTGGACCACTTCCATACTTCAAAGACACACGGGGCTTAGCGGGCTTAAGTTGAGCTTTCATACCCTTCTTAGGCACAGCAATACTATTTCCCACCTGAACATTTAAATGTGGTAGACAGGTCTCACATAGCCCCACCATGGCCGGCTCGAGCAACTGACTGACCAGTGGGAACCAACAAAAAGCTTATTAACTGGGAAACCGCTACCGGCTAGCAAGATGGGAAATAGAATGAGCACACCGTTCGCATGGGTAGAGTTTTACACTGAGTTCGCAGACCGATTGCTCGCATATAGAAGGGACAGGGAAAGCCTCATTCGGTTAATTCAAGAAGCATTTGACCATATGGGGAAGAAGCTTCCAACCCTAGACTCGACCGCAACTCCAATCGATATCGATCCATTCACGGTTCTTGCCCTATTTAATAAGCAGCTAACGTGGGAGAATCGCATTCAAATCGCGGCAACCCTCGGTGATGCTCTTGAGGTTAAAACCCCAGTTCCCAATTCTTTTGAAGGCGTTCCGGTTATGAATAACCTCAACGCAACGTTCTACGCTTTTAGCGAAGACCCACGTCGAGGTAACACAGACATCGAAAATCTGTGGGATCTTTTTGAAAAAGCTCTAACTCTTGGCAATACCGAGTCCACCACAAATCGACTAGAGTTTATCAGGGCATTTGACACTGCAAAAGACCAATTCGGTTTGAAATTTAAGCTAACAGTTGGCTTATATTGGGTTTGCCCACTTAGATTTACCAATCTAGATTCGCGAAACCGATACCACCTGGGTGATAATAACGGCGCAGGCGAGAAATGTGCCTCCATTTGCCCAAAGGAAAAGTCGACGTGGAATCTTGATGGGCAACGGTATTTGGGTATTTGCGATGCCATCCTCGCGGTGTTAGGCAGTGAGGTTTGCCGTCCAAAAAGTTTACCGGAGCTTTCGCATTCTGCTTGGATTGACTCAAATAAAGAAGAGGAGCGGCGCAAAGCCCGCAAAAAAGCTAAAAAGGACCAGTTAGAGGGGGAAAATGCGCTCGGCGACGCCGACGTCCGAACCTCTCGTTACTGGCTATATCTGCCCGAAGACCGGATGGCTGATTGGACCGTAGCACTGAGGGAGAATACGTTTGGGTTCCATGCGAACCAGCTAGATGACCTGACGAAATATCCCACTTACGAAGAGCTACATGAGGAACTCAAAGCCGAGGGACAAGACAGTAGCTCCGTCATCCAACCGGCCACTGACCTGTGGCTCTTCGCCCATATGGTGCAACCAGGCGATGTCGTCTTCGCCTTAGCTGGAGCTTCCGAAGTCATAGGCCGAGGTGTGGTGCAAGGTGACTACGAGTTTGATCCTGATGCACTGATTTTCGCCCATCAACGCGATATTAAGTGGGACCCAAGCGGTAGTTGGAAATTAGATTTTCAGCTACCGACTAAGAAGTTTTCCGAAATCACCGACTACCAGGACCGTACGACGAGAATTGAAGATGCTCTCGCTCTCACAGCCGGCCCCAGCCCGACCATCGATTCTGATTCTCAATACCCGGAATATGGTCCTGATTATTTCCTTGAAGAGGTTTTCATAAGCGAGGATTCCTACAATCAGCTTGTTGGTGCACTTACATGGAAGAAAAACCTAATTCTTCAAGGAGCACCAGGTGTTGGAAAAACTTTTGCGGCAAAGAGACTCGCATATTCAATGATGGGTGAAAAAGATAAATCCAGAGTTGAGATGGTGCAGTTCCACCAAAGCTACGCCTATGAAGACTTTATCGAAGGTTTCCGCCCGGATGCTGATGGCTTTAACCTAGAGAAAGGTCCCTTCTACCGGTTTTGTAAGAAAGCAGCCGAAGATATCGATAACAAGTACTTCTTCATTATCGATGAAATCAACCGTGGAAACCTTTCTAAAATACTCGGTGAACTTTTCATGCTTATAGAAAAAGACAAGCGTGGCGCCAATAACAAGATTCCTCTTCTCTACTCCCATGAATTGTTCTCCGTACCGACGAATCTCTACATCATTGGGATGATGAATACCGCAGATAGGTCTCTCGCCATTTTGGACTTTGCTCTTCGCCGACGCTTCGCCTTCTTTGATTTACGACCTGGTTTCACGACCGAACAGTTTCGCCGTTACGAAAACGCACTGGACAACCCGAAGTTAGAAGCTCTTATCAACACCGTGCGTGATCTCAACCGTGAAATTACCGATGATGATGCCCTTGGCGACGGTTTTTGTATCGGCCATAGCTACTTTTGTGGAATGACATCAGAAAACTGCACTGAACAGCAACTACATTCAATCATCGAATATGAGCTGGTTCCACTAATAAAGGAGTACTGGTTCGATGATTCCACTCGAGCTGACCGCTGGTCAGACCGTTTAAGGCAGGCCGTGATTTGATTCCAGTTCGAAATGTGTACTACATGCTTGCTTATGCATTCTCAGTATTGAAAGAGAATAGTTACCGCACGGTAGCTACCGAAGAGTTTGCAAACAGCGCCGATCTCTGCGCAGCATTATTGCAACAGGGGGTTCAAAATCAACTTAAGCGTGGGTTGGGACGCGAATATCTCAGTCTCACCGAGATGACATCTTGCCCCAGGGGGAAGGTAGATGTCTCAGCTTCGATTAAAGCGCTTGCGATAAAGCGAAATCAGGCTGTATGTACCTTTGACGATTTCTCAGTTGACACTCCTCTAAATCGGGCTATCAAAGCGACAATTACAAGTTTACTGCGCGCCGATATCAAAAAATCGCGAAAGCAAGAACTACGTAAGCTTGTTCGCAATTTCGATCAAGTCACTTTAATCGATCCGAGCTCAATCAAGTGGACTTTTCAGTTTAATCGTAATAACCAGACGTATCAGATGCTTGTAGCCGTATGCTGGCTTGTCATCGAGGGCCTCATTCAGACTCACTCCGACGGCTCGACGAAAATGATGGAGTTCTTCGACGAACAACGGATGAGCCGGTTGTTTGAAAAGTTTGTCCTCGAATATTTCCGGCGCGAACATCCGAATCTAAAGGCCAACCCATCGCACATCGAGTGGGCACTTGACGATGGCGAATCCGAGTTCTTACCGATGATGAAGAGCGATATCTCCCTAGGAAGCCAGCAAAGTACCCTAATCATCGATACGAAGTATTACGCTCAAAACACTCAGAAGAACTTCAACAGTAGAACAGTTCACTCGGCCAATCTCTACCAGATATTTACCTATGTAAAGAATACAGAGGCCCATAACACCAGCAGCACCCGCGAGATTTCTGGAATGCTACTTTATGCAAAGACCGATGCTGATGTTCAACCTAATGCTCAATACCAAATGAGCGGCAATACTATTCACGTCCGCACTCTCGACCTGAATCAGCCATTTTCGGGCATCTCCGCAGATTTAAACGCCATCGCGGCACTAGTATTCGCCAACGAAACACGCTGAGCGACTAGTAACCGCGTCTCACGTCAATTACAGATAAGGTACACCCGACAGCATTAATTTTCATTGTCGAACGAATTAATCGTAAAATTATGCAGCGTAAAAATACTCTTACTACTTTTGGGGGATCCCGTGGAAGCTGCAGAAATTACTAGCTGGACTTTCGTCGAAGAGACACCAATTCCTAAGGATGCACAGGAGCTGATGGTTCAAGGCGAACAGCCATACGTCGCATTCAAGACTTTTCGAGACTCTGCAATCTTCACCAATAAGCGCCTAATAGTACGAGATGCGCAGGGATTGACCGGCAAAAAGGTCGAGATGTACTCGCTTCCGTACAGCTCCATCAACATGTGGTCCACAGAGAATGCAGGCACGCTGGATTTCAATGCCGAAATCGAGCTGTGGACTCGAGCGGGCAAAATCAAAATTAAGATTGGGCGTGGCCTCGATGTCCGGGCGATCGACCGTTTGATTGGTAACTGCGTACTGGGGTAACGGCCGAAATTTGTCATTCCGCGATGCCCCACGAACCCTTTGGAGGCTTGTCAGCCTACGGGGATAAAACGGCAAGTAGAACTACAAATCCCCGTAGTATTCGCGAAGCTTCACTGCCATCAAAGAGCGACGCGTCTGCAAGAACTCGTGGTAGTTCTCAACAGTCGTGTCAACCAGCGACTCAGGAATGGCGTTGACTTCAAAGTTACGGTCAAGGTCCTCGCGGGACGTAATCTCACCAAGCGTCGGCTCACAGGAAACAATTTGGGAGAACACCTCGCCCAAATATTCAGAGGGCATACGGTTGCCGATTCGAATATTTACCGCAGTCTCTGCGAACGCGTAGTTGGCTACCTGGTTGTAGTCGCGCTTATCGTTGACCCCATTTTTGCGAAGATAGTCTTTCGGAACCAGGTGATGAATATCGCCTTGGACTTCGATCATCGAGCTAACTAGCGCGTGCTTACTTAAGAACGCCGTTGCCTGTGCCTTAACCTGCGAAGCCATAAAGGTTCGGAATTGCGGATTATTCACGCTCGAGGAATCGAAACGCTGCGGGAGTGTTACTGCCCAGAAGCTCTCTCCCAGCTCACCTTCTTCAAGCTCCTTCAACGCTGCGGCCGCCCCAACTCGGTCGATTGCACGCAGATCTCGTTCAAAGGTTGACTCGAAACTGCCTGACGCTCTACCCGTCAACTGCGTCATGACAAACCATCGCCTGACGACGCTACTAACCTCCGGATCCGGTCGGTTGTCTGCACGCATGATTAGGAACAAAGCATATGCAAAGTTGACCGCGTTGCTGGAGGTAATCATATTTTTCTTGATAAAGCCCGTCGACCGCAGAATTACCAAGAACTTCTTGAACTCATACTTGTTAACGACGCGGAGCAGCGCTTGCTCGAACTTGTTGTACGCCTCCGGAATTCGCTCGGGGTAAAACTTTCTGGTTTCAGGGTCGAGGCCACTTAGTTCACGAACAACGAATGAAACCCGACCACGCCGAAACGCGACCATCGGGGCGACACGGATGAGGTCTACGTACGACGGATCGTAGAGATCCTCTGTGTCATCTTTAAGCCACTCGATTTCCTTCCAGTATTGAGTCTGCACAAACTCTTCATCATTACGGAGCTCGCCGTAATCGTGCGGGCTTATGGCTAGATGTGCGAAGTAGTCAATGAGCTTCCGCAGATTGCGCCCTTGGTCTCCGTAGGAACTAATCTTGCTCACGACGAAGTCGGCGCTAGAAAGTGCTACGCCCTTGGAGTTGATGCGCACAAAGATTTCCGCAACCGTCTCGATATCGAGCTCATCGCTCAGTGCGATGATTCCAATCGGGGCTTTCTTGATTCCCATCAGCTTTTCCAGCGCAGTCGCAACTACTTCGTCGTCGGCCGCAGGGTTCTTCGCCTTGTACTCGTTCATTGGCCGATAAACATTGTTCGACCGCAGGAAGTCAGAGATGTCGTAAATCCACTCCGGTTGCCTCTTCAGCACTGGTGTTGCAGTCGCAAATTCCTCAGTTTGCGGATTAAAACAGATAACAATCCGCTTGGTCTTAAAGTCCTTACCCATCACCGGCTGCCCAGCAACTGCGGCGCGCAAAGCAGTGATGCGCTGTTGACCATCAATCAGAATTTGCTGATAACCGGCATGTCCGCCGCCTTTAACCGGTACTTGTTGACTTTGCCAGGTAATAAGGAACCCCACCGGAAACCCGCGATACAGCGAATCCATCAAATCACGAACCTTTGTACTGTTCCATACAAATGGTCGCTGCATTTCGGGGATAGCGATAGTGTCGCTCTCAATCCATCCAAGCAGCGTCTCGACTGTGTGCTGGTTCACGGTGTACATGCTCATTTTGATGATTCTTCCACAGTTACGCGAGCCTTCTTGTCCTCTAGGGATCACACACCGCGTAGCTGAGTTCAACTCTTGCTGCCGACGCTTGGATTTTCATTTTCCGCATCGCTGTCGGCGACTATGCGCGGCCCATGTGACTGCGCACAGTTATCCGAAGCTCAGTAACACACCTAGGAGCTCTTCAGCTACGGGCCTAATCTCACATGCACAAACAATACGCGTTGCGTTCTCATTGTTACTCAACACCTGGAATAGACGGTGGCCTGCGCTAGACTTAAGCAGCATTTAGTTACGATATCCGGATGGGGATCCCCAGTACCAAGACATCCGATGGCGGGTAATTAGAGTTACGCACAAAACAAAGCAGTCATTAACGCCAAACAGAATCCTAGTAGCGCACTTCACGCCAGCTGCTACTAAGCTTCACCGTCCATATATTGGATTCAACATTCCAGGAACCAGCCATAGCGCCCGCGATACAAGAGCGGCAATCTCTTTCGATAATTCATACGACTAAGTGACATCTGGCCGCTTGCCTTCAGCGTTGAAAACTCGTCATGACACGATAACCATCTTCACCATCGAAAAAGAGTTTTCAACCTGAAGACCGCGACTAGAGGCAAACAACCAATCCTCTACTGCAACAGTTGATACCCGCACACCGCATCCGTCACCAGTGCAGACTGGCAGGAACCGAGTTGAACTACAACGTTCCTAAGGCCGTAACAAGAACGCGGGGAAGTACGACCTACACCGACCACGTAACCAACAGGTTCAACGAGGAAGACAAACGGGGCAGCTACCGGCACCCCGCTTCCTAAAACCATTGAGACTCTGCACATTAGCTACAAAGAAAAGACTAGGAAACGCAAAGTCCAATCGTGGCAGCTCCACTAAGCAATCCGACCGTCGGACCGATTGTGGAAACAATTCATTCTTGCTTAATGTGATACCTAGCATCTACGATGCTAGGTATCACAAAAAGATGGAGCAGCACCTTGAACGATAATCAAATTACCCGTCAGAAAAGCTTTCAGCGAAAGCTAAACGAAGCTGACGGCGTGATGGCCACTAAGTTGGGCAACGAACAGCTGCTTGCACTCCAAACCCATCTGAAAGCACGAGGGACCCGCGTCGCCACCATCGGTAATCGCCGGTACCTCGGAAACAAGCAGGCACTCACAAAGTTTATCCGCGAAACAATCGACTCCACCTGCGACAACATTAAAAGCGTCATAGATATCTTCTCTGGAACAGGATCAGTTGCCGCAGCCTTTAGCGACAAAGTACTTACGACAAACGATATCCTTTACTCGAATTATATTTGCAACCAATGTTGGTTTTCACCGATGGATTATCGCCCCCACATGATTATTGCTGCAATCGAGTTCATGAACGATATAGAGACCTCCGAAGCCAACTATGTCAGAGATAACTTTGCAGATACATATTTCAGTGGCGACAATTGCTCAAAAATTGGAGCTGCACGACAACTAGTGGAAAATGTGTCAACCGGAGGACTAATCAACGAACGAGAACGATCCATATTAATAACTTCAATCATCTATGGCATGGATCGAATCGCGAATACCGTCGGACATTATGACGCATACCGAAAGGGAGCTGACCTAAAAAAACAGCTAGTTTTTCCGGTCATACTCCCCCAAATCAATTTACCTCGTCAAAACCAATCATTCAACACCAATGCCAATGAGCTCATCGGAAAGCTGGAAGCGGATTTACTGTACTGCGACCCCCCATACAATTCACGCCAATATTCAGACGCATATCACCTACTAGAAAATATAGCAAGGTGGGAAATGCCTGAGGTAAAAGGCGTAGCTCGAAAAATGGATCGAACTGCGATAAAGAGCGATTACAATACCGTGAACGCTGTAGATGCGTTAAGAGATTTAGCTGTAAAGTCAAACGTCAAATATATAGCGTTTTCCTACAACAATATGGCGACAAAGGGAAATGGACGATCTAACGCAAAAATAACTGATTCTGAGATTGTCGAAATCCTTTCTGAAAAAGGAGAAGTCGAGGTCTTTGAGACACCCTATAAGCCCTATAGCGCCGGCAAATCAAAGATTTCTGAGCACTCAGAAAGGCTATTTATTTGCAAAGTTAAGCCAAAGAAAAAAACATTGGCACCCGTCATTGCGAGTCCCATAAACTACACTGGTGGAAAAGCCAAACTTCTCCCCCAATTTCGTCAATTTCTGCCTCAAACTGAACTGTTCGTCGACCTATTCGCCGGTGGATGTACAGTGGGGGCTAACGTTGACGCTGCCCACGTAGTATTCAATGACATTGATACAAACCTAATTGACCTGATGGAGTACCTTTCGAGCACATCCCCCGAGAAAATCTTTGCTGACGTGGACGCCATAATCCAAAAATACGGGCTTTCTGAAACGTCGAAATACTCTTATAAATACTATAACGCCGAGAGCTCAAAAGGCCTCGCTAATGTCAATAGAGAAGCCTACCTTCGTTTACGCACAGACTACAATAATGCCAAGAATAAGCAAGAACTAAGAGCCGAACTCTATACACTTATCATCTATGGATTTAATAACCAGATCCGGTTTAACAAGAAAGGCGAATTTAACTTACCAGTCGGCAAACGTGACTACAATATAAAAATGAGACGAAAACTCGAAACCTTTAATTCAAGACTAAAGACAATAAACTATACATTTACCTGTACAGATTATCGTACCTTTGATATTCAAAGCACACCCAAAGATACATTATTCTACTGTGATCCGCCTTATCTGATTACGCAAGCTACATACAATGAGCGAGGGGGATGGACCCAAGAACATGAGGAAGCATTACTGGACTTCCTCGATCAGGTACATAGATCCAACCGGAAATTTGCATTGTCCAACGTCATCAAAGCGAAAGGCATGACTAACGAATTATTGAAGGAATGGATTAACTCTCGAGAGTACTCGGTTCATAAACTAAACATGAATTACCACAATTCCAACTACCAAAGGAGTAATAAACCTTCGAAAACAGTCGAGATTTTAGTAACAAACTATTAATCCAAAACGGAGTGAAAGCTTTCTGAGTACCGGAGTGATTGTCGCCGTTGGATATATCAGTAATGTGAAGACCTGTCTCTTATACACATCTGACGCTGCCGACGAATAGAGAGGTGTAG
>ERZ1031137.183-NODE-183-length-10149-cov-21.685160_pt1 | contig 10149 bp, 9 predicted proteins | sample MGYA00517293_ERZ1031137 | MGnify/ENA primary metagenome ERZ1031137 (study PRJEB33718, sample SAMN03159763) | human skin metagenome | collected 2014-05-20 | study: EMG produced TPA metagenomics assembly of the PRJNA266117 data set (Human skin bacterial metagenome...
CCGGGCGGAAGTTCCAGTCGGCGGGGATGCCGGCCTTGTCCAGTTTTGCCTTCAGCTGGTGGGTGCAGAAGTTCGTTGCGCCCTCGATGACGCCGCCGACGACCTCCACCTCAGCCATGGCGGCGGAGTTGCCGCGGGTGCGCGGGCTGGACCAGTAATCCCAGCGACCGGACAGGCCCGAGGCGTTGGAGATGTACATCGTCTGGCCACGGAGCTTCTCGGCGTTGACGAGTGCGTCGTTGTACTGCAGGTAGTTGTCGATCGGCGCATCGGCGTAGCCAGGCTGGAAGGCCTCGCCGTTGCCCCACATCTCGTTGATGTTGGAGTTAGCACGGTCGAGGGTGAGGTCGATGGCGATGCGGCCCATGGAATCGTTGGTCTGGGCGCAGCCGGAGAAGCTGCCGATTGCATCGTAGAAGCCCGGGTGGTGCTGGGCGTAGAGGAGTACTGTCGTCGCAGACATCGACATGCCAGTGATGGCACGCTTGTCGTTCGCGTTCAGCTCCCTCTCCATGACGGGCGGGAGTTCCTTGGTGAGGAACGTCTCCCACATCTGCTTGCCACCGAGGTCGTCCTTCTTGTTGACCCAGTCGGAGTAGTAGGAGAACTTGCCCTCCATGGGGACCACGACGTTGATGTTCTTCTGCTTGTAGAAGTCCATCATTTCCGTCTGCATGATCCAGTTAGCGGAGCCCTCGCCACCGTCGCCGCCGTTGAGTACGTACAGCGTCGGTCGGTTCGGCTCCGTCGCGTGGATGACGACGAGCGGGATAGTGCGGCTCATCGAGGGGGAAACAGCCTGGTAAACGCTGACCCTGTCAACGACAGATCCAGTTGCGTAGACGTAGCGCTGGTGGTTACCAGGACCTTTTTCAATCTCGCGTACGAGTTTCGGCTTGCCGTCCTCGCCCATGTGGACGTTTCCGGCCTCGTCCGTGGCCGGCACCTGGCGATAGCCACCAATCCTGCCACGCCACTTCTCGTAAGCTTTGTCGCCGTACTCTTCCTTTTTCAGTTCAGCGAGCCCATTGGTAGTAGGCGCTGCTGTGGCGTTTGCTTCCGCAGCTGCGGTATCCGCCGGATCGGCGGTGACAGCCGGGGCGACGGGGGCTTCCTGGGCTGACGCGAGCGCAGGCAAGCCGGCGACCATCGTGGCTACAGCAACGGTGCTGGCAGCGAGACGACGCGCGCGACGAGAAGCGGAATGAAGGTGGCTCATCGTAACATCCTCACATTTATGGCTAGTATCTATTTATTCCTGCTCCCGGAGGGAGGGGCACAAACTATATCGAAATACTAGCTGTTTACGTTAACACGCGGAACCCCACGGTTCATCTGGTGTAACGTAATGGGCGCGCAAAGTGAATAAAGCTTATAGAATCGCCACGACAGCAAGCGCCGTGACCACCCCGCGGGTGGGGTGCTTCACGCCGGTGGCGCCCACGTGAAAGACACCTCTAAAGAAAGGCTGACCATGGAATTCTTCCCCCTTGAGCCCCTCGAGCAGATCCTCATTTCAATCAACGAGTTCTTCGGCATACTGCTGCACAACGGCTCCTCCTCGCTTGCTATCTCCAGCGCGGAACTGGGCCTTATCTAATCCTTTTCTGCCCGCGGGCACGTAGCCGGTCTACGACGAAACGGGCACTGCCACCTGACCAGCCTTTTTAGTACTACCTAAATTCGGGGGCTGGCGGAGGCGGAATTTTATACGCCCTGGCGGGGTTGGAAATCGCTTCTAACCTCGCCTTTTCCCTATTCATGCATGGAAATTGTTTTCAAATCACCAGCGGGGAACACTGTGTATCCGTACACTTAGACAGTATGAGTGAACATTTTGATGTAGTTGTACTCGGTGCGGGCCCTGGCGGCTATGTTGCTGCCATTCGCGCAGCCCAACTGGGTAAGAAAGTGGCAGTGGTAGAGAAGCAGTACTGGGGTGGCGTGTGTCTCAACGTCGGGTGTATCCCGTCCAAGGCGCTCATCAAGAACGCAGAACTTGCTCACGTACTGACCAAGGAAAAGAAGACCTTCGGCATCGAAGGCGACGTCACCATGAGCTTTGAGGCAGCGCACAAGCGCTCCCGCAAGGTCTCCGGCAACATTGTCAAGGGCGTCCACTACCTGATGAAGAAGAACGAGATCACCGAAATCAACGGCCTCGGCTCCTTCAAGGATGACAAGACCATCGAGATCACCGACGGCGATGACAAGGGTAAGGAAATCACCTTCGGCGATTGCATCATCGCAACCGGCTCTGTGGTCAAGAGCCTGCCGGGCGTGGAGCTGTCCGAGAACGTCGTCTCCTACGAGGAGCAGATCCTCAACGAGAAGCTCCCGGAGTCCATGGTCATCGTCGGTGCCGGCGCCATCGGCATGGAGTTCGCCTATGTACTGGCCAACTTCGGCGTGAAGATCACCATCGTCGAGTTCATGGATCGCGTCCTCCCCAACGAGGACGAGGAAGTCTCCAAGGCTATCGCCCGCGAGTACAAGAAGCTTGGTGTCAAGCTGCTCACCGCACACGCCACTAAGGCAGTCCGCGACAACGGCGACTCCGTCGAGGTGGACATCGAGTCCAAGGATGGCTCCAAGAGTGAGACCCTCACCGTCGACCGCGTCCTCGTCTCCGTCGGCTTCGCACCGCGCACCGAGGGCTACGGCCTAGAGAACACCGGCGTGAAGCTCACCGAGCGTGGTGCCATCGACATCGACGAGCGTATGCGCACCAACGTTGAGCACATCTACGCCATCGGCGACGTCACCGCCAAGCTGCAGCTTGCTCACGTGGCTGAGGCTCAGGGCATCGTGGCTGCCGAGACCATCGCCGGCGAGGAGACCCTCGAGCTCGGCGACTACATGATGATGCCGCGCGCCACCTTCTGCAACCCGCAGGTCGCTTCCTTTGGCTACACCGAGGAGAAGGCCAAGGAGAAGTTCCCGGACGCAGAGATCAAGGTCGCATCTTTCCCGTTCTCTGCTAACGGCAAGGCACAGGGCCTCGGCGAGTCCCAGGGCTTCGTGAAGATCGTTGCCGACGGCCGCCACGGCGAGCTGCTCGGTGCCCACATGGTGGGCTCCAACGTGTCCGAGATGATCCCTGAGCTGACGCTCGCGCAGCGCTTCGACCTCACCGCTGAGGAGATCGCCCGCAACGTCCACATTCACCCGACCATGTCGGAGGCAATGAAGGAAGCCGCACACGGTATCGCGGGTCACATGATTAACTTGTAACACGCTGTCCCCACCTTTTAGGGTGGAAAGCAATCGGCGCCACGCACAGAATCTGTGCGTGGCGCCTTTGTGTAGGGTGCCAGGTCAAGGGTTATGCGGCTGAATTACGCAACAAATTCCGCGTGAATATAAAGGCGGAAAATTAGGCCTGACCGGGGGAAAATGCCAGAATTTCCGGCCTTACATGTTACCTTTAAGTTATGCCAGCAGAGCCGAAGTGCCCGATTCGCTTTGGAGACCCATGCTCGCTTTGCGTGCCGGGAGCGACCGGGCCACAGGATTGTCAGTTGGTTGCTCTGGTTCGTGACGATCCAGAGCTAATGGAGCTGCGCCGTGAGATGATCACCCGCAAAAAGGGTGAGAATCGGACGGACAGTGCCAGTAATAATTAAAAAGATTTACCACGTTCGAGGGCGTAATACGTGCTATCACGAACATTTCGTGGCCGTGAAAACTAGGTTATTGCTGAGCACTGTTACTCACGGGCTACTACGGCTCTGCGCTCGATGTGTGACGTTAAGCACGTCAAAATACGGAAAGTGGGAGATTTTTTCCGCTAGGCCGTAAGGTAAAAGGGACACTGGAGGTGCCATGACTGTTAAATATGATGACCGTGAGGCCATTGCTCACGGTAAAATCACTACCAAGCCGCTGCGTGAGCGGCCGGGCACGCCCTCATGGGCGTTGAAGCTCACTATGGCGATCACAGGCATTATTTTCGGCCTGTTCGTCTTTGTCCACATGATCGGAAACCTGAAGATCTTCCTTCCGGATACCGATGGAGTTAACCACCTGAACGAATACGCGGCATTCCTGCGTGAGTTCGGTGAGCCGATGCTCCCCTACGGATCTTTCCTGTGGGCATTCCGCATTGTTCTTCTCGTGTGCTTGATTGCACACATTTACTCCGCCTTCGCCCTGCACGGGCGCGGCCAGAAGTCTCGTGGCAAGTTCCGCCGCACTGGCCTGATGGGTGGTCTGAACAGCTTCTCCGCACGCACAATGCTCGTCACGGGCATTGTGCTGCTGCTGTTCATCATCTTCCACCTGCTGGATCTGACGATCGGCGCTCAGCCGGCTGCGACTGCAGTCTTTGAGCACGGCGAAGCATACGCAAACGTGCTTGCCAGCTTCGATCGCCCGATCGTTGCTATTTTCTACATCCTCGCGATGGTCATCCTGTTCTTTCACCTGAGCCACGGGCTCTGGACGGCAGTGAGCGACCTGGGCATCACGGGTAAGCGCTGGCGCTCAGTGCTGCTCTTCGTGTCTTACCTCATCCCGGCAGCTGTGCTGGTGGGTAACGCACTCATCCCGATCGCCGTACTTGCTGGCTGGCTATCTTAGAAAGGGACCGAGAAAACAATGAGTACTTCTTCCAAGATTGAAGTGGGCGGTGCCGTGAAGAGCACTGAGACCTACACCATGGCTAACGGCCAGGAATTCACTGCTCCCGCCTCCTCTGTGAGCGAGGTCGAGCTGGGCAACATCCTCGAGGCTGGTCTGCCTGAGGGTGTGCCACTGAAGGAAGCATGGGAATACCACAAGGCACACATGACCCTGGTTTCCCCGCTGAACCGCCGCAAGTTCACCATCATCGTTGTCGGCACCGGCCTGGCCGGCGCTGCCGCAGCCGCCGCCCTCGGCGAGCTTGGCTACAACCTGAAGGTGTTCACCTACCACGACGCACCGCGCCGTGCACACTCCATTGCTGCACAGGGTGGCGTTAACTCCGCTCGTGGCAAGAAGGTCGATAACGACTCCTTCTACCGCCACGTGAAGGACACCGTCAAGGGTGGCGACTACCGCTGCCGTGAGGCTGACTGCTGGCGTCTCGCCGTCGAGTCCGCTCGCGTCATCGACCACATGAACGCCATCGGCGCCCCGTTCGCTCGCGAATACGGCGGCACCCTGGCGACCCGTTCCTTCGGTGGTGTGCAGGTGTCCCGCACCTACTACACCCGCGGTCAGACGGGCCAGCAGCTGCAGCTTGCCTCTGCTTCTGCGCTGCAGCGCCAGATCAACGAGGGCACCGTCGAAATGTTCACCCACAATGATCTCTTCGACATTATCGTGGATGAAAAGGACGGCAAGAAGCACTGCTCCGGTGTGGTTATGCGTAACCTCATCACCGGCGAGCTCACCGCCCACATGGGTCACGCCGTGATCCTTGCTACCGGTGGCTACGGCAACGTCTTCCACAAGACCACGCTGGCTAAGAACTCGAACGCATCCGCAATGATGCGCGCTTACGATCAGGGTGCCTTCATGGCTAGCCCGTCGTTCATTCAGTTCCACCCGACGGGTCTTCCGAAGAACGCCGACTGGCAGTCCAAGACCATCCTCATGTCTGAGTCTCTGCGTAACGACGGTCGCATTTGGTGCCCGAAGCAGAAGGGCGACGACCGCGACCCGAACACGATTCCGGATGAGGAGCGCGACTATTTCCTGGAGCGCCGCTACCCGGCCTTCGGTAACCTCGTGCCCCGCGACGTGGCTTCCCGTGCCATCACGCACGAGCTCGTTCAGGGTTACGGTGTGGGCCCGAACCACAACTCCGCGTACCTCGACTTCCGCGATGCCATCGAGCGTCTCGGCAAGGAAACTGTGGCTGAGCGCTACGGCAACCTGTTCGACATGTACGAGGAGACCATCGGTGAGGACCCTTACACCACGCCGATGCGTATCGCCCCGACCTGCCACTTCACCATGGGTGGTCTGTGGACCGACTTCGACGAGATGACCAACATCGACGGCCTGTTCGCCGCCGGTGAGTGCTCCTGGACCTACCACGGCGCTAACCGCCTCGGCGCGAACTCGCTGCTGTCCGCTTCTGTGGACGGCTGGTTCACCCTCCCGTTCTCCGTACCGAACTACCTCGGCCAGCACCTGGGCGAGGAGCTCCCACCGGCAGATTGCCCGGCAGCTCAGGCAGCCCTCAAGCGTTCGCACGATCGCATTGAGCGCCTCATGAACATCAAGGGCAACCATGGTCCGGATTACTTCCACGAGAAGCTCGGCAAGATCCTCTACGACAAGTGCGGCGTGGATCGTAACACCGAGGCTCTCTCCCAAGCTCTGCCGGAGCTCCGCAAGCTGCGTGACGAGTTCTGGTCCGATCTGTTCATCCCCGGTGCTGCCGACGAGATGAACCAGACCCTCGAGCTCGCAAACCGCGTCGCGGATTACTTCGAGCTCGGTGAGCTCATGTGCATCGATGCTCTCGATCGCGATGAGTCCTGTGGCGCACACTACCGTTCGGATCACCTCAGTGAAGACGGCGAAGCCGAGCGCGACGATGAGAACTGGTGCTTCGTGTCTGCGTGGGAGCGCGGCGAAGGCAACCACTTCATCCGCCACGCAGAGCCCCTGTACTTCGAAGAGATCCCGCTGATGACAAGGAATTACAAGTAATGAAACTGAATCTTGAAATCTGGCGTCAGGCCGACTCGAACTCCGAGGGACACTTCGAGGCCATCACTGTTGAGGACGCCGTACCGCAGATGTCCATCCTCGAGCTTCTGGACCACGTAAACCTGAAGCTCATCGAGGAGGGCAAGGAGCCGTTCGCCTTCGCCTCTGACTGCCGCGAGGGTATCTGTGGCACCTGTGGCCTGCAGGTTAACGGTCGCCCGCACGGCCTGGACAAGAACAAGCCCGCCTGCCAGCAGCGCCTGGCGGGCATCCACAAGGACGGCGATACGCTGAAGATTGAGCCGTTCCGCTCCGCCGCATACCCGGTCGTCCGTGACCTGGTTGTTGACCGTTCCGCTCTGGACCGCGTCATGGAGCAGGGTGGCTACGTCTCCGTCAACGCTGGTACCGCACCGGACGCTGACACGCTGTCCACCAACCACGACACCGCAGAGAAGGCGCTCGACTTCGCAGCCTGCATTGGCTGTGGTGCCTGCGTCGCTGCCTGCCCGAATGGTGCAGCTCACCTGTTCACTGGTGCTAAGCTCCAGCACCTGCGTCTCACCCCGATGGGTGAGCACGAGCGTGGTCGCCGCGCCCGCCGGATGATCGATGAGCTGGAAACCAACTTTGGTCCGTGCTCGCTGTACGGCGAGTGCGCAGATGTGTGCCCCGCGGGTATCCCCCTAACGGCGGTATCCATTGTGACGAAAGAACGCGCGCGAGCTGCTCTTCGTGGTAAAGACGACTAAAGTGTAAACGTAACTTGAGAATTTTCTGATAAGAAAGGCAGATGGCGATGACTGAGAACCACGCTCTGCGAGGCGACCGTAGCACGGCAACCGCTGTGTCCGGCGCTCATGGCGAGGCAGCAACGGAGAAGCGGGACTTTAGCTCCCTTGACGTAGACCGCTACGTTGATGGTTACCAGCCGGTTTCCCTGGCTGCGCCCCACTCCTCGCTGCTGAAGACCTCGACGTGGCTTGGCATGGGTCTCCTCCTGGCATCGTTGGCAGGTATCGGTACGTTGGTTTTCGCCTTCGCCGGTGGCGCACCAACGATGAACTCGACGATTTTGACTGTCGGTGCCATCCTTACTGCCGTTCTGATCATCAGTGGCTTCGGACTGGTCTTCTACGGACGCCGCGATTGGAAGAAATTCTCTAAGTCTACGGGCTACAAGCACTAGTCGCTTAACTAACAGGCTAAAACCAGCCCCTGTCCACCGCTTCGGCACCTCCGGCGGTGTGGGGAGGCTGGTTTTTTCATGTCTACAATGTCCTATATGTCTACGCTTCCTGTTCCCGGCCCCTCGCCGGAGGTTGAGGCCGAACGTCGCCGCGCTCTCCGCGTGCATAAGGCCATTGCCACCGGGCTGCTCATCGTCGCCACGGTGATCTACCTGGTTTGCCGGTACGTCCAGGTCCGCACGGCACCGGACACCCCCGTCTGGATCGGTTTCGTCCGGGCGGCAGCGGAGGCCGGCATGATTGGCGGGCTCGCGGACTGGTTCGCTGTCACCGCGCTCTTCCGTCATCCGCTGGGCCTGAAAATCCCACACACGGCGATCGTCAAAAACAAGAAGGATCAGCTCGGTGGGACCCTCAGTCAGTTTGTGGGGGAGAACTTCCTCAACGCCGAGCTCATCGTCGCTAAGGTCCGCGAGGCCGGCATCCCGCACCGCATCGGACAGTGGCTCGCCGACCCCGCCCACGCCCGCACGGTCTCCCGCGAGGCCGGCACGCTCGGCGCAAAGGTCCTCCAGGAGGTCCCGCAGGATGACGCCCAGGAACTCATCCGCACCCTCGTCATCGACCGCGCTGCCGAGCCGGACTGGGCCCCGCCGATGGGCCGCGTCCTCCAGCAGCTCATCGACGACGGCAAAACGGAACCCATCATCGAGGAAGTCGCCCAGTGGTTGCACCGCAAGACGTTGGAGTCCGAGTCATTCATCATTTCGCTTATCGACGATCGGGCTCCTGCCTGGGCACCCGACTTCGCTAACCGTCTGGTTGGCGACAAAGTCTACCGCGAGGCGGTCAAGTGGACGGCCGATGTGGCGCGCGATCGGTTCCACCCGGCCCGCGACGCGGTGCGTCGCGTCATTTCCCAGTTCGCCGTGGACCTTCAAAATGACGAGAAAACCATGGCGCGCATCGAGGATCTGAAGGAGGGAATCCTCGGCTCCACAGCGGTGAAGGAAATCCCCGTTGTCCTGTGGGAGCACGCTGTGGATGCCCTGTCCAGCGCGCTGACCGACGAGAACTCCATCCTCCGCATCCGCTTCGCCGAGTTCGTCCAGCGCCAGGGCACCAATCTTCTCGACGATGCCGACCGCCGCGCCCAGCTGGACGAGAAGATCCAGAAAGCGGCACGCTTCCTTGCCGATAACTACGCCCCCGAAATCACCGCCATCATCTCCGAGACGGTTCAGCGCTGGGACGCAGAAGAGGCCAGTGACAAGATTGAGCTCATGGTGGGAAAGGATTTGCAGTATATTCGTCTTAACGGCACCATCGTTGGCGCCCTGGCAGGACTTGCCATCTACACTGTTTCTTATGTCTTATTTGGAGGCTAAATTATGAACGTGAACTCGCTTATCGATACTCTCAAGCAGTTCGTCACCAACCTCAATGTGCGCACCCGTGACTCCCGCACGCAGCTCATCGAGGACATCAAGCAAGCCTCCCAGGACACCGACTGGTCGAATTTGAAGAAGAAGGATAACTAGGCTTTATGGCTATTGCTTTCAGCATCTTGGGAATCGTCATCAGCTGCATCTTCTATGCTGTGGCGGCGGCAGGTTTCATCGGTCTCATCCAGTGCGCGACCACTCGTGAGGACGCGTTTCCTGCTGCCGACAGAAAGCCCAAGATGACCTGGGTGGCCATTCTCGCAGCCTCCACCATCGCCCAGTTCCTCGTCCAGATCCCTTTCGTTGGCTGGATCGGCATGGTCGCCATCGGCATCTACTGGTGCGACGTCCGCCCGAGCATCAAGGATGTCCTAAGCTACTAAGCCCGCCACGCACCGCACCGCAGCGACTCCGTTTCCTGCGGTGCTTTTTGTATGCTGCTTCAAAATCCCAAACGCGGCCCAACCCCCAACGCCACCACGGTCGTCGCCCAGCCCTGGGCCGCATTCCGTCCCCGCCAATCCGCAGTGCGGCCCATCCAAGAAAGAAAGCCGGGTTCCCGCCACCGCCTGGGCCGCATTTGCGTTGTGCCGTTCTCCTAAGTGGCCCATCCTATGCCGAAGCCCGGATGCGGATGAGCCCTTGGGTCGCATTCCGTACCGAATAATCCACAATGCGGCCCATCCGAAAGAGAAAGCCGGGTTCTTGCCACCGATCGGGCCGCAGTTGCGCTCTGCAGATCCCGAACGTGGCCCATCCAATGCCGAAGGCCGGATGCGGATGAGCCCCTGGGCCGCATTCCGTTCCAATCAATCCACAATGCGGCCCATCCGAAAGAGAAAGCCGGGTTCTTGCCACCGATCGGG
>ERZ1031137.184-NODE-184-length-10143-cov-26.245936_pt1 | contig 10143 bp, 8 predicted proteins | sample MGYA00517293_ERZ1031137 | MGnify/ENA primary metagenome ERZ1031137 (study PRJEB33718, sample SAMN03159763) | human skin metagenome | collected 2014-05-20 | study: EMG produced TPA metagenomics assembly of the PRJNA266117 data set (Human skin bacterial metagenome...
AAATCCACTACTGAGGTGTGGATAAATCCACACCCGAGGTGTAAAAACCTCCACTACTATGCCATGCACACTAGCGAATGCAACCCAGCAGTATCTCCCCGCGCGAGGCCATCCCGGCCCTACCGGAGCCACGTGCCGGAGGTTCCCGTCATGAACACCTCACCGTCGATGACACCTCCGATCTTCGGCTTGGGGTCCGCAGTGGCAGGCATCGCCACCATGACCGGCACGCCGCAATCGGCCGCCACCTTGTACCACGGCCTGCCGGTAAGCGCGTTCTGCACCACCTCGACGCCCTCAACAACGCCTTTGAACAGGGCGTTCGATCCCGCATCTGCTGGCGCGAGGTGGCCCTCAAGAAGCGGAGCGAGAAGAGGGGAAGCGATGAACTTTGGTCCGATGAGGATCTGGTCAGGAATGGAGGGATCGTCAACATCCTTGAGGTAGGTGTCCTCCTTGCGCACGGGTGTCTGGTCGGCGGCCCACTGCCCTACCGTGTCATAGGCGCGGACCTCGGAGGCGATCGCACCTAGCTGGAACGAGGTGGAACGCACCGGCCGCCCCACCGCGCGCAGCGGGTACTGCGGGTAGAGATGCGGATCGTCGACACTGAGAAGGAGCCGGACACGAGCGCTGGCTCCTTGGCCCGTGTTGGTCGCTCCTTTGCCCGCGTTGGTGGCTCCTTTGCCCGCGTGGGTGGCTCCTTTGCCCGCGTGGGTGGCGTTTACGCCACCCACGTCCGCGCAGGCCAGCCCCGGCGCGACCTGCCACACCGTCGCTCGCTACGAGGAGCGGCGAGATCTCACCGAGGGGTGGTAGGGGGCGCGGCCTAGAAAGCTTGCACTCGCTCGTGTATTTCGACGGCTAGCGGTAATAAGGCGAAATTGCTATTTCGATTAACCGGTAACTGTAGTTGAGTAACATCTTGACTATGGTCAAGAAGTTTTCAGAGGCTTTCACATGGCCAGCAGCCCATGCGCTTTCAGCGTACGGCGACCTAGGCCAATGGCAAGCTCTGGCCTCTAATGTCACGGGCAGCGATCGACTCTCAGAGGTAATGGCCGAAGTTAACAGAAGCAGCGCAATCGCGGCTGCTTCTAGCGGCATCTCTCAAGCCCTAGCAGCGATAGGTGCATCGAAGTTCGCAACCGCAGGTATTGATTCAGCCGCAAAAAGGTTTGCTTCCTACAACCCTGCAGCGCAATCCCTAGCAGAGTTGGACGCCTCGACATACGCAACCGCAAGTGTAGCTGCGGCTGCAAAAATGATTGCTTCCTACAACCCTGCAGCGCAAGCATTACAGGCCGCTCTTCTAAATGCCTTTCCATCAGCTTCTGTCGTAGCCGACACTTTGATTGCTGATGCTAATCCAGCTTTTGGAAAGTTCCTTGAACTGCAGCGTTCGTTAATTGAGCCGCCTCGAATCGCTGACCTAACGAGTTGGATCAGGAGAGACAGCGCCACTCCACACCTACCAGACAACATCAAGCAAGCTCTCGAGGAGGTATCACTTAAAGAAATTCGCTCTTTTCTTCTGAGTGAAGGAATCGGCATTTTCGGAGTACCTCGGACATCAATCACGACACGGCTCCTCAAAGCAACCAGCCATTCTTCCCGGCGGGATATTCTTGGAAACAGCGCTAAGCAAATAATTGCCGATTGCAAATCCGCATTAACGGATGAGGTTCAAGAGAAATTCTCTCCCAGCAACTTTGCACTACTTGCAATAGAAGCTGCAGAAGATGGCCATTTTGCACCAGCTCAGGCATTACTAGCGACGACTCTAGACACGTCGATTACAAAACTTATTCCTACATCCGACAAAGCTAAAAAGAAAATTAAAACCAAGAATGAAGAGGACAAGGCGCCCCTCAACTACGAGACCGCCACGGAATTTAGACAAGCACTCGGCTGGCTACCCGTCTGGAACGCGCACCAAGTGTACTGGCCACAAAGAGGAGATAAAATCCCGCTTGAGTTTAGTAGGCACGCAACAATTCACGCAGCTTCGAAGCGCCAATATACCAAACGCAATTTCATTCAAGCATTGCTGGTCACAGTCAGTTTGTGCATTTACGCTACGGAGAGTTTGAGAAATTATTGGGGCGTACTGCCAATTAGAAACTAGATGGAAAGCCACCACCCAAGGATTTCTGCTGCTCGATCTGCATGAACTCCGCAATACCCGTGTAATGCATCATGTTGCTGACTACGTCTCTTAACACAGTAGAAGTAACTCCGTGAATATCGAGGCAATCTTGCAACTCTGATTTGAGCACCGCCTGCCCGTGTGCGATTCGCACCCAACACTTCTTGGTTACCCCACCATTACCAGCCGAGATCCTGACATCTAAGGGGTGTGACTTGCTTCCTGAGGACAGTGGAAGAACATAGGCGAGCTCCCAATTCTGCTCGTAGTTGAACCTATCTGAGGAAACAACCAGCACAGCCCTCTTTGAGTGGACAGTCCGGTGATCCTCGGGCGGGAACTTAATGAGCGAGTCCTCGATGAAGTACACGCATCCGAATTTCACTGGTTGCAGACGATCCCATGGACTAGTCACGATGCTCTAAACTGTGCCAGCAGTTCCTTGGCTTCACCGTTGTCAAAGACCCAACCGTCCTCTGCGATCGCGGGAGCGGGAACCGGAAAATCCGGAAACGAAGTGTCTACTTCGCTCTTTTTCCGCTCGCGTTGTTCAACCGCATCGATGAAATCACGCCATGCAGAATGGATATCCTTGAAAGGAATGATGATGCCACGCCGGTCCTCCGTGTAATAGGAGCTATACGGTCCAATTCTATGGGTGAAATTACGCAGATTTGACGCTGTCATATCGCCGAAATCATCCCAGACGATCTCGTAGATCGTTTCAAGATCAGGACCTATCGTCAATCTCTCGGTGTGGGGGCTGAGGGGTTCTTTCCCGTTGCCTTTCAGCGCGCTGTACAGCGATGGAAGAACAGGGCCGTGATTCCATGCTTGGAACGAGGTATCGGCCAAGTTATCTCCACTACGGTAGCCATACAGGCTTTCTGCGAGATAAGCGAGTTTCTGCGCTTTAAGGTTAGAAATCGAAGGAGAGCGCCCTTCATCCAGCTCTCGGCGCACTGCCCATTCGATAAAATCAGCAATGGTTCGATCTGACATCTCGTCCTCCTCTCACACGCTTAAACTAACACATTTAGTGTACCGAGAATTCCCCATCTGCTTAAGATCAATCAATCGAAGTACACACACCTAACGGCTACCTTGAGATTTCATGGTCAAGTTCGAGACGGTGGTGTATCCTCCTTGTCGCACCGCTTAAACAACTCCGCTAAGGCAAGTAACCAAGCATAACCAGGCACTATCCGCTGCAAATCGGCAAGCTCCTCTGCCGGTGGACCTACTTCTTTTTGGAATTCGCCAAGTAGCCCATCATCGAGTTTCTCAGGTTCGTTCCCACCATTTGCCATGATTTCTTGACTGCTCTATTTGTCATCCCTCGCGGACTCGTACTTCTATCAACCCTGATAGATCGGCGCGGTGGGAGATATGTCAAGGATGTCCTCCCCGTCCGCATTGCGCGAAATGCCCTTCCGCTCTGGAAAATCGTCATCGTTCATCCACCAGATCCTTTCGTTACTGGAACCCCGTGTAAAGGTGCCTCATTAGGCTAACCTGCATTATCAGCTGTCCCAACGCTAGCCTTAAAAAACAACTATTAGTTTCCCTTGGACCACCATCATTGTTATCACTCAGGCATCGTCCGAACGCCTCTCACCGTCGATCACTAGCCACACTGTAGCACTGCACTTTCACCTACAAGGGACGTTGAACCGCACACATGGACTTGGCCTCGTCCTCGTTGGTGCCTCGGCTAATGACTAGATTCCCAATTAGGTACTTTCCAAACTTTTTTCATACGGATACTACTGAACCGCCCCCGTGCAATGACCTCCACGCCTGGGTCGAACCCTCTAGCTTCACCTGCAACGTTGGTGGCTTTCCTGTAGCTTCGTCCTCCCCCTTAATGGCCGTTGAATCCAAGGACGGATCCTAGACTTAATTCAGAACTCTCACGTGCCACAGTTGGACAGTGCTCGTTGAGCAGCTATTTCTCCCAAGTACCGTTACAATTCCTTATAAGTCGGCAGTTCTAAACGCGTCGCTCAAAGCCTGATCTTTGGACTGGTTTGAAAGGTTCAACCATGGGATTCTTCGATCTTTTTCGGAAACTCTGGAATAGCGCACCCGAGGATGACGCCTCGAGGCCTCATGCAATTCTCCAACCTGAGAAAATCTCTGCACCGAGTAAGCCGCCGGTTCGAATTGATCAAGTCAGCGGCTATTTTCTCCGCTTACTGCAGCGCAACGAACTTGTAGAGGTAACTTTCACCGACCCCAGCTTTGTTAAAATCCTGAAGTCGGAACTGAAGACTGCCAAGTTAGACGGTGAGACTACTAGGCAACTTTTCCGGTTAGGAAATAAACCGCTGAGTGAACAGCCCAAGGACCAGCGCCCTCAACCGCTTGACCTCATAATTTCCGCAGTTACGTTGTTGAACAGCTCTGGCAAAGGGAAAGGTCTTGTTCTTCTAGCTGGCCAGCTCACCCACGAAGGAAAACTAAGTTTTGAACTCGACCCCGGAGTCAATCCTTGGATTCCGTCCGAGCGTTTGAGCACCCCCAATGGGATCGATCATCCTGTTATGGTGGGCAACCTATCTCGGTTTGGAGCTTTCACCGTCGGAGATTATTTCCCGCGGTTAGCGCAGCTAGTTAACCCGCTGAAGGAGCTCACGCTGGCAGAGGAAATGTTCACGTGCGTGTCAGAGTCGGACCTCAATTCCTTCAAGACAAGAGTCGAAAGTGATAATCCGGGTTACGCCGTGGACGTGGACCACTATTATGTACTCCCCGCCACGAGGATTGTTGCCAGTCGCGCCATCCAGGATCTCTATTCACACCTAACCAGCGAGGACAAGTCAGTACTTTATACTCGCATGTTCCGTGGATGGGAACATTCCAGAATTCGCGCCGTAGAGCTTTCCTCACCTTCGATTTTCTTGGATTCTGCTCTACGATCCTGTGGCAATATGAGCGATGGATTTCCGCTAACACGGTCGCAGCGCACTGCACTGCATGCCACGATCCAAAGTGACGACGGAGAAGTCACCGCTGTCAGTGGTCCACCTGGGACAGGGAAAACGACGCTTCTCCAAGCGGTGGTAGCGAATCTCATCACTCGACATGCTTTAGAGGGAATCGCTCCACCCGTGATCGTCGGGACCTCTACCAATAACCAGGCTGTAACAAATATCATTGAATCTTTCGCTTCAGTAACTAAGAGGGATTTTGGCCCCCTTGACCATCGGTGGTTACCTACTGACGGTTCAGATGACGCTCCGCTCCAGGGACTCGCTGTGTTTTGTCCTTCTCAGGCAAGGCTCAAGAGTGCACGAAGGAAATATTTGGTGGAGACGACGGCCAAAGCTCACACCTACACCACGTATTCAGATCCCGCATATATCGCTACGGCTACGGATTACTACCTAACACGCGCCAGGAGATTCTTCCCCGCAGCAGCAACAGTGACGGAGACCCGAGCACAACTCCATGCCGAGCTCACCCAAGTCGATCGCATTCGCGTCGCCCTCCTCAGCGCTATGGCTGAAAGCCCCCACAACGACGTGAATCGGATGCTCCAATTAAATGCTGCGCGGCTGAAGAAGTTTCCGTTCTTTAAGAACGACCAGCGAATAGATGAAATTGCGTCATGCAGCACCCTCGCAGAACTCGATGAGCTACTCGACGTTACCGTCCGCTACGTGGAATTTTGGCTTGCGGTCCACTATTTCGAGGCGGAATGGCTTGAGCTCGGCGAGCGTAAAGGGTTTATCCATGAAGAAGACCGCTGGAAGAACGACCGTTTGGTGATGAACCAATACTGGGAGCAAGCGCCGTTAATTACACCGTGTTTTGTGATGACGTGCTACCAAGTCCCCAGGTATTTCCGGCTGTTCACTCCTGGTGACTCGCCGAATGATTATGATTTCCGCCGGATAGATTTGCTCATCGTTGACGAGGCTGGCCAGGTTGATAGTCCAGTTGGGTTAGCAAATTTTAGCCTTGCCAAGCGTGCTTTGGTTGTTGGCGATGAAAAGCAGCTCTCGCCTGTGTGGTCCCTCGATGAGGAAACCGATCGTGCTGAAGCTAATGGGTTTGGTATCTCAGATGAGGCTTGGCGTACTCAGCTGAGACCACGAGGTCTTACTGGCTCACACCCTTCGAGTCTCATGAGAGTGGCATCAGCGGCTTCCAAGTACGCTTACGGTAACCCGGGGAAAGAACACAATGGGCTTTTTCTCTCGGAGCACTTTCGCTGCCACCCACAAATCATCGGTTACTGCAACGAATTGCTTTACGACGGTCTGCTAGAGCCCAAGCGTTCACCAGAAGATTCTAAACTTGCCGGCATTTCGGATCCTTTTATCTTCCAGGAAGTGCCGGGTTCCGCGGATTCGAGATCGGGTTCGAGCCGAAAAAACGAAACAGAGGCCGTGTCCATTTCCCGCTGGATCTTGGACAACTTCAACAGGTATTTTGAGATCTACAACGAGCAAGAAGAAGATCCCAACAAGAAGGTGCCTGCGGACAAAATCATTGCAGTCGTTACGCCGTTTTCCGCGCAGGCAAGGCTCATCAAGAAAGTCCTCAAGAGAGAGGCACTCGTACGAAACGACGACGGCGACCTACCTGATCAGATCTGGAAGAAAATTACCGTCGGCACCGCACATGTCTTGCAAGGTGCGGAACGGCCCATTGTCTTGTTTTCCCCCACTTATGGCGAGAACAGCCCCCGATCAAGCTTCATTGATTCCAACCTAGAACTCATTAACGTCGCGGTCTCTCGGGCTAAAGACATGTTTATGGTTTTCGGTGCGATTAATCGGTGGGATACCGGCGCTGCGTTCGAAGTCATGTCGAAGTACGCCACAAGACAATCCGAATTACCTGATGTGCAAGAGCCCTCGCTCGTGCCCGAAGTTGAGGAAGATTCAGTCGACGTTGAGCCTCCCACAGAGCTGCAAGCTCCTGATCAGCCTGTCCCACCAATCTCAGTATCCACGCTAATCAAACGTTGGCGGGAAGAGGGCGTTCTTACAGCCACAGATAGTTCACTCACCGCCAAGGATTTAAACAAGCGCCTCCATGTCGCAGGCATACTCGCTGGAAACCCCGGGGCCTGGGTCCCAACTGCAGTAGGCAAGTCCGTGGGAGTAGTTGAAGATCCCGGAGTGGACAAATACGGGCGCCACTACGTTGCAATCAAATACACGGAAGGAGCTCAGGAACTCCTCAAAAACCTCTACTTGCGAGGAGAACTCTAGCCACCGCGAGCACGTGCCTCCACAAATCCTGCCTCTCATCAAACAACAAAATTACCTCTCCGCTACTCTTGAATCATGATTACGGGCTCCTTGAAAAATCAGGTGGACAGAATTTGGGACACCTTCTGGGCGGGCGGCATCGCCAACCCGATTACGGTGGTGGAACAGTTCACCTACCTGCTGTTTCTCAAACATCTGGATAAGCAGCAGGACGAGATTGAGAAGTGGCGCCTCCTTGGCCAGGACCGCGAGGATATCTTCCCCGCCGACGCGATCGAGGCCGGTGTGCCACTTCGCTGGCGCGACCTGTTAGCCCTCAAGGATAAGAAGCGCGTGGAGGCATTCGAGGAGCATGTTTTCCCCTTCCTCACCGCTCAGGAGGATTACCCGTACAAGAGTCCCTTTGGTAATTTCCTCAAGCGTGCCCAGTTCCAGATCGATAATCCTGCCACCCTGGCGAGCGTCATGCAGCGTATCGACGATCTTGAGTTCACCAACAAGGACATGCTCGGCGATTTGTACGAGTACGTGCTGTCCAAGCTGGCAACCCAAGGCACAAACGGCCAGTTCCGCACGCCCACGCACATCATCGATCTCATGGTGAAGCTCATTCAGCCAAAGCCAACGGAGAAAATCATCGATCCTGCCGCCGGTACTGCGGGCTTTCTCGTGGGTGCCAACGAGTGGATCAAGGATCACCACAAGTCCGATCTCCGCGATGAGCGCATCAGGAATAAATTCAAAGAAGAGGGCCTCACCGGCCACGATTCCGATGCCACCATGGTGCGTCTCGCGGCGATGAACCTCTTCCTGCACGGCTTTGATAACCCGAACATTTCTTACCAGGATTCCTTGCAACCCCTGGAGAACACCCCTACTGGCGTTTTCGACGTCGTCCTTGCCAAACGTTGGTTGTCGCTATTGATACGAGATAACGGTGTGTGCGAGTACGCGTTAGCCGCTTAAAACCTGCTGGAAGAGTAGTCTAGGTTTGTAGGCCTTGTAAGGTACACCGGCCACTCTTAGTCCTTGGTTTCTGCCCAAAACGGAACATACCGCAGAGAGCGAACCCCAACCTTAGAATCAAATTCCATAATCATTCCGGCTTCTTTGGCTTCCCTCAAGAGCCTGCTGGCCTTAGATTTTGCAGATTCCGAGAGCTGGAAACGTCGCCTAACACTTTGGTTATTGGTATCCACATGCATCACGTAGTTGAGGCAAGCGTGTTGGTACACAGCAGCAACTCTTTCCTCCACGTTCAGGTGAGAGAGATCGCGGTGGCCGAACACGGTCACCTTCGTGTAACCGGAATCAGTCTCGGTTTTTGATGGTGGAAGGGCGTGCTCTTCCAGAGCACTAGTGATTTTGTCCCATCCGCTTCCTTTCTCTTCAACGATACTGCCTCGCCTCAAGGCATCTGCTAACTTCGGATTTCGAGTCTTAGACGGAGTATCTATGAACCGCAACGGATCCACAAGTGGCTTCCCCGGATTCAGGAATTCCACTCGGTCACTAAAAATTTCCACCATCAGTGCTGTGGACCTCTCTAGAAGATCTTGATGCATGATGGCGTTTGCAAGTAATTCTCGGATTACGATTGTTGGCACTAATTGATGATTGGTTCTCAGACCGTTATCTTCGATAACCTCTCGAGCAGGCAAAGCATCGACAATATACCGAACTAGCAGTTCAAACTCGGGGACGTACCCACCCTGTTGGGTGCGCTCCCTGATCGTATTCAGTCGCCCAGTGTCTTCGTACACAATAATGCGACACGCTCTTCGTTTTAGGTCGGGGAAATGACTCAGATCGTTGGCATACACGAGTGCTCCCAGGTTTGTGATCGACCATTTCTTCTCTACGCTCTTTGTCACAAGCCGTGCTGCTTCAAGATGCTTTAGAATCCCATCTCGACCGTCTGGTAAGGAAATCTCGGTCTTCCTAAAATACTCCGGGTAATTTAGCTGACTCAAAACTTCATTTTCATCCAAAAAGCTCTTTGCCAGTTCTTCCTCAAAACTGTAAGAATCGAGAGCCCTGAATAATTGCTTCTCCAATTCAGGCTGGTCACTCAAGGCCTTCAACTGACTCTCTACACGCACGAAGCCTTGCTTTTTGAATTTCACAGGTAACCGAGATGCTGCAGGAACCCGTAGAAGCACTACTCGATGACCATCGACTATTTCTCGCTGAAACCTGAAATCTACTCCAGGTGAAATCATTCGCTTTAACCAAGGAATAAGGTCCTCATTCCCCTTCTTTTCCGTCCAAGGATCGAAGGACGTACCAACTAGGCTATGATCCGTATCCCGAATGCCCCAGACCATAAACGCAGTCGGCTCCCCTCGTAGAACTGCAGAGTTACTAAGCCCGGAAATATATTCGGCAAGCCGAACCGGTTCAAACCAGTTTTCTTTAAACTCAATCCACTCTTTTTCAGCAGGGAGTTTTCGCAGTCGCCCTATTAGTTCTACAAATTCCTTCGGCTCAAGTTTCTCAGTCATCTAATACCACCCATTTTTGCGCTTTCCACTATCACCGATCAATCCTAACCGAATTGTAAGGAAGCAAAGTCTATTCCCTCCGCTACTGCAACAAAACTTTACCCAGTTCAAAGCACAAATCCACACAAATACCGCCGAAAATCCACCACCTACTGCAACAAAACCAAAGCCATCCACGTGAAAAAACACACACCCCAAAATCCCCACCTACTGCAACAAAACTTTACCCAGTTCAAAGCACAAATCCACACAAATACCGCCG